>Ga0364886_10037_pt1 | contig 85037 bp, 68 predicted proteins | sample ExccelJu500001D3_4_FD_206926 | JGI IMG/M metagenome (GOLD analysis project Ga0364886, IMG submission 206926) | Enriched cells from Trout Bog Lake Hypolimnion, Wisconsin, USA - BchlTB.July23.5000.01.D3 | ecosystem: Environmental > Aquatic > Freshwater > Lake > Hypolimnion/Profundal zone | place... | reverse complement strand
GTAAGTAAAAGTTGCCTGATTTTACCTGAAATCCGGGTGAAATCTGCAAAGCTTATTCCAGATTCATGGTCCCCCGTACAAACATCGCAGGCGCCACAGGGCTCCGAATCGTATTGTCCGAAATATTCCAGCAGGATTACACTCCGGCAATTCCTGTTGTTTGCGGCATATGCAAGGACTGCATCAACCTGGTTCTGGTATTTCACTTTACGATGCTGATAATTATCTGCACTGATGTGAATCCTGTTCGGTTCAATTCTTTCGGTTTCGAAAATCAGCACCGGGGTTTTCTTCGCCGGAATATAATCTATGATCTTCTGTTGCGCCAAAAGTTTAAGCTGTTGATATACCAGATCTCCATTACTGTTTTGCCGACGCGCGAGCAAAGCTTCATCGATATTAACGAAATCGGTAAAGACGCCGGTGTATGACCGGAGAATCAGCTTGATAAAGGCATCCAGCTCAGCATTCCCCGATTGAATTTTGTACAGATCATCCCTGCGAACGGTAAATAGGATTCGCGAATAGTTGTCGACATTTTCTACGTAGGATAAATAGCCTTGCCGCTCCAACAGTTTAAGACTATGGTAAACTGCACTGACCTGAAATTCAAATCGTTTTGAAAAATCCTCGATCCTGAAACTGAAAATTCCCCCTTTGCCGCTCCCAACCGCAATCATCAGATAATTGGCGACAGAGTTATAAACCGATTGAATGACCTCGGGTAAAGGGAAGCTGTCGGTGACCATTTTATGTAATCTCCGTTTATCAGTACTATTGTAAAGCAATACAGCGACCGATTTTTTCCCGTCGCGCCCGGCTCTGCCTGCCTCCTGAAAGTAGGCCTCCAGCGAATCGGGTAAATCGAGATGAATTACAAAACGGACATCCGGTTTATCGATACCCATTCCAAAGGCATTCGTCGATACGATTACACGACATTCGCCGCTCATCCATTTGTCCTGTTTTTGGCTTCTCAGATCCGTGGCAAGCCCCGCATGGTAAAAATCGGCTGCAATATTTTGTGATTGAAGTAGTTGAGCAATTTCTCGGGTTTTCTTCCGACTCCTGACATACACGATACCTGATCCCTTGGCTTTTTGGATGGTATCGGCGAGATACCCCATCTTGTCCTCTTTATCACGAACCATATAAATCAGGTTGTCGCGACGGAAACTTTTCTGCAGTACATTTTTCTTCCTGAATAATAATTTATCCTGGATATCCTCCACTACTTTTTGAGTGGCTGTAGCTGTCAATGCCAGGATCGGAACATCCGGGAATAATTCACGGAGGTCACAGATAGTCAGGTAGGAGGGTCTGAAGTCATAGCCCCAATGTGAGATGCAATGGGCTTCGTCTACGGCAATCAGGTTAAGTTTCATCCGGACCAGGAACTCCCTGAATTTCCCGGATGCTATCCGCTCAGGCGAAATATACAGAAACTTATAATCGCCATAAACTGCATTATTCAGAGCAATATCGATCTCACGGACTGACATTCCGGAATAAATAGCCAGTACCTTGATGTTTTTTGATCTCAGACTCTCCACCTGATCCTTAATTAAGGCTATTAAGGGGGTAATAACCAGACACATTCCCTCTGCAGAGAGGGCGTAGACCTGGAATGTGATAGATTTTCCACCACCTGTAGGCATCAATGCAAGGGTATCCTGATGACTGGCAATCGAACGGATAATTTCCTCCTGTAAGGGACGAAATTCATTGAATCCCCAGTATCGTTTTAGCAGTTGGTGATATTGGTCCATTTTTTGATACTTTGGCTAAGCTGGAATTACGAAAAGCAGGGTAAAGTTATTCTAAATCTGTAAACAATCTGGTAAATATTCTTAAGTCCGCGTTCAAAGTCATAAGAAGGGAAAGTGAATTGGTTTAAATTTCTGATGAATGTGAACTTTTTACACTAAAGCTATGTATTTTTATTGAATGTTTTAACCATAGATCTTTAAAAACCTTAAACGTAACTCTACAGAAAATATGGCAAATATTTTATTTACGGAGGCACTACGAAAGGAGTATGAGAGCCTTTTCAATTCATGTGTCATCCGGCCTGAACGAGTTTCAGCCGTTGAAGTGATTATCACAAACCTTATCGCAAACAGGAATCGTTATCAAGATGTGAGTGATAAACAAGGCATTCCCTGGAGTTTTGTTGCTGTAATCCATAATATGGAAGCGAATCTTGATTTTACCCGCCATCTGCACAATGGTGATCCTCTTACTTCCCGTACGGTGCATGTGCCTGGCGGACGGCCCAAAGAGGGAAGCCCTCCCTTCACCTGGGAGGAGAGCGCCGCAGATGCTTTATCCATTAGAGGACTGAATGCCCAAACAGATTGGAGCCTGTCAGGAACCCTTTATCAGTTGGAACGGTATAATGGCTGGGGTTACCGCCAGTTTCACCCAAATGTCCTTTCCCCTTATCTTTGGTGTTTTTCGAATCATTATACAAGTGGAAAGTATGTTGCAGATGGGACCTGGTCTGATACGGCCGTTTCAAAGCAGTGCGGGTCAGCGGTTTTGTTGCGGCGTATGGCTGAAATGAACCTCATTGAGTTTGTTGATCAACCTGCACCCAATCCGGATACCCCACCCCTTGTTGTAAATTACGCTATGCGACAATCGCCTGATCCGTTTGTTTTAAAACGCGTGAAAGACTTGCAAAATTGGCTAAACACGTTCCCCGGTATCTTCGTTAAACCGGATGGTGTTCCAGGGAATAGGACTTCAGATGCCTATAAAAAGGTGACAGGAAGTTTCCTTCCTGGTGATCCGCGGGTTTAAAATTCAGATAGATTTCGTATATTTGTAAAGCAAAGTCTCACTCAAAAAAACCTGCACCATGTCATTTATTTCCGATAAAATTGTTCTTGAAGGTCTAACTTTCGATGACGTGTTATTAATTCCCAGCTATTCTGAGATACTCCCCCGGGAAGTTAACCTCTCCTCCATGTTTTCACGGAACATCCGGCTAAATACACCCATTGTATCGGCTGCAATGGATACAGTTACCGAATCGAAGATGGCTATAGCTATTGCCCGTGAAGGCGGCATAGGGGTAATTCACAAAAATATGTCCATCGAGGAGCAGGTCAGGCAGGTTACTATCGTTAAAAGGGCCGAAACGGGGATGATTATTGATCCGATAACCATTTCCAAGCAAAAAGTGGTTAGCGATGCGCTCAAATTAATGGAGGTTTTTAAAATCGGGGGAATACCCGTTATTGATGAGGAGAAGCATCTGGTTGGAATTATCACCAATCGCGATCTTCGTTTTGAAAAAAATCTTGCAAGGCCAATTTCGGAGGTTATGACTTCCAAAAACCTGATAACCGCAGAGATCGGTACCACCCTTGAAAAGGCAACAGAAATTTTCAAGAGTTATAAAATTGAAAAACTTCCGGTGGTTGATAAGGATAATAAGCTGGTAGGATTGGTTACCTACAAGGATATTACCAAGGCAAAAGATAAACCGTTAGCCTGCAAAGACGAAAAAGGTAGGCTCAGGGTAGCTGCGGCAGTAGGAATTGCAAAGGACACCTATGACCGGATTGATGCGCTTATTAAAGCCCAGGTTGACGCAATTGTTATTGACACTGCTCATGGTCATACCCGCAGCGTGCTTGATATTCTTAAAAAGGCCAAAAACAGTTATCCTGAAAAAGATTTTATCGTTGGGAATATTGCAACGGCAGAGGCAGCGTCCGAACTTGTTTTTGCAGGAGCTGACGCTGTAAAAGTCGGAATTGGCCCCGGTTCAATTTGCACCACCCGTGTCATTACCGGAGTGGGAATGCCGCAACTATCTGCTATCTATAATGTTGCGAAGGCACTACGAAACAGTGGGGTTCCGATCATCGCCGATGGGGGATTACGCTATTCGGGTGATATTGTCAAAGCTCTTGCGGCAGGAGCACAGAGTATCATGGCAGGTTCATTATTTGCCGGAGTGGAAGAGTCCCCGGGGGAAACAATTATTTTCCAGGGAAGAAAGTATAAGTCATACCGCGGGATGGGTTCTGTGGAGGCAATGCAGCAGGGATCAAAAGACCGGTATTTTCAGGATATGGAGGATGATATTAAGAAGTTTGTTCCTGAAGGGATTGTGGGACGCGTCCCATTTAAGGGGACCTTATATGAGGTTGTTTATCAGTTGACTGGTGGATTAAAGGCAGGAATGGGATATTGTGGGGCACCGAACATCGAGAAGCTTCATGAAGCAAAATTTGTCCGGATTACCAATGCAGGAATTATTGAGGGTCATCCCCACGATGTCACTATTACCAGTGAATCTCCTAACTATTCGCGGGAATAAATGAACCGGAAATAGCCTGTCGTTTTGATTTTAACGTAGGGTTATCTTTTTCTCAGGAATTTAAGGTAAATTTGGCCCCTGTGACAACCTGCGACCATCCAATTGCATCTTGATTGAAGGTGGTTTGCGGACAATTGATTAGAAGAGCATTCGATTTGACTTTCAATGAGGAAACTTTATTTTTTTAGTGCATTTATTTTGAGCCTGTTATACGGATGTTCCTATTTTTCCAAATCAACTCCCGGCAATTCTGTGGTTGCTAAAGTCGGGGATAAATTGTTGCTCAGAAAGGAACTTGCGGCTGTTCTTCCCAGGGGAATTACAAAGCCGGATAGTGTGAATCAGTCGAAATTCTACATTCAGCGTTGGGTAAAACAGGAATTGATGCTTAACATGGCTGAAGAAAATCTGAATGATGACCAGAAAGATGTTCAACATGAATTGGACGAATACCGAACCTCACTCATCATTCATAGATATCAGCAACAGCTTATCAGCCAAAAACTTGATACGGTTATTGCGGAGAGTGATATTCGTCAGTTTTTTGATACCCATCCTGAGAAATTCATTCTTGACCAGAATATCGTAAAGGCGATTTACATTGAAGTTCCTAAAAAAGAAGCTAAACTGGAACAGCTTAAGAGATGGATGAACGCCTCGGATGACCAATCCAGGATGGAACTGGAGAAATTTAGTTTTCAGTATGCGACAAAATTTGACTATTTTAATGAATTATGGATCGATTTCAGTCAGATCAGGTCAAGAATGCCGGTCAGTTTCACGAGTCCTGATGCAATTCTCAGGAGAAATAGCTTCATCGAATCATCAGACGATAACAAATATTATCTTGCCGCTATCAAAGATTATCGGTTGATCGGCGATAAGGCTCCATTCGAGTTTGTCAAAGACCGGATAACGAATTTAATTCTAAATACGAGAAAAATGGAGTTCATTGAAGAACTTCAAAAGAATATTTACCAAAAAGGGAAAAGTTCAAATCAATTTAAAATTTCAGACTGATATTCAAATAAAAAATGGTTAAAAACGTACTAAAAAGTCTACTCTTAATAGGGACAATTATTTTGGGACAAGAGGTCTCGAATGCACAGGATAAAATTATTGACCAGATTTTGGCCGTGGTGGGAAGTAACCCAATTCTTAAATCGGATATTGAAACTGCAGCTATTGATAAACAGGCACAGGGAATAACTGTGCAGGGAGATGCCAAGTGTGTAATTCTGGAGGAGCTGCTGGAAGAAAAGCTGCTTTTGGCTGAAGCAGAGCTGGATACCCTGATCACGGTAACAGATAATCAGATCAATCAGCAGATGGACCGGCGAATGAATTATTTTATTGAAAACATTGGTTCGGAGAAGGAGGTTGAAAAATATTTCAATAAATCGATCGTACAGCTCAAAGCTGAAATGAGTGAAACCATCAAGGAAAAGCTGAAAACAGAACAGATGCAGGCTAAAATTATTGCAAAAGTGACTGCAACTCCTTCAGAAGTCAGACAATACTATCGAAACTTACCCCAGAAGGAGATCCCGGAAATTGGGTCCCAACTGGAATATTCACAGATTACCCTGCTGCCCAATATTTCGGAGAAGGAAGATCTTGAGGTTAAATCAAAATTACGTGATTTTAAGAAGCGCGTTGAGAATGGAGATAATTTTGCAACATTAGCTATCATGTACTCCGAAGATCCGGGATCGGCCCGAAATGGTGGCGAAATGGACTATGTTGGAAGGGCTATGCTCGATCCGACTTTTGCCACTGAAGCGTTTAATCTTAAGCCTAACCAGATATCGAAGGTCGTGAGAAGCGAATTTGGTTACCATATCATCCAATTAATTGATCGTAAGGGTGAAAAAATTAAAGTTCGCCATATTTTACTTCGGCCGAAGATTGATCCAAAGGAATTGGAACTGGCAAAATTTCGGATTGACAGCATTGCCGATTTTGTCCGCAAAGGAAAGTTAACCTGGGAGCAGGGATGTTATCTCTATTCTTCCGATAAAAATACGCGGAATAATGGCGGCCTAGTGACCTCTCCGCGTACCGGTTCTTCAAAATTTGAGATGTCGGAAATCGATCCTGATGTAAGTAAGGTGATCGCAAATATGAACATTGGGGATACCTCAAAGCCCTTTTTAACTATTGATGATAAGCAAAGAGAGGTTTATAAAATTATTAAACTGAACAATAAAACCAAATCTCACAAGGCAAATCTTCAGGAGGATTATCAAAAACTTAGCGAAATGTTTCTGGCAAAGAAAAAGGAGACAACCTATAGAAATTGGATTGCCAAACAGCAGTCAAAGACTTATATCCATGTTGATGATTCCTACGCCAACTGCAACTTTAAATTAGCATCCTGGAAAAAATAAAATTTCGATCTGGTGCAATTTTATCCAATGTAGTATGAGTAACCCCCGGAAATCCTCCCTTTTCCCTTTATTGTTTCTGCTTGCCATTGTTTCGCTTTTTATCCAGGCGATTCAGCCACAGGAAAAAGTAAAGAAGAAAAGGGTTGAAATTGAAAATGCCGATTTGTATGCCTATGATGCGACGATTATTGCCAATGCACAACGTCTGATCGGGAATGTAAGGTTCAGGCATAACCAGGCACTGATGTTTTGTGACAGCGCCTACTCCTATACCGACAGTAACCGGTTTGATGCCTTTGGGAATGTTCATATCATTCAGGGTGATACTTTGCACCTCTACGGGGATAAAATGTTTTATAACGGCGATACCCGGCTGGCTAAGTTTGTCCAGCATGTAAAACTGGTTGACAAATCGATAACCCTGACCACAGAAGCTCTTGATTTTGATCTCGGCACAAATATTGGCTATTACAATCACTACGGAAAAATTGTAGATACCACCAATGTCCTGACCAGTATTATCGGTCGGTATTATTCGGATGATAATATGCTTTTCTTTAAAGACTCTGTAGTTTTAGTCAATAAAGACTTCATTCTGCGGGCCGATACCCTGAAATACAATAGCCAGACCGAACGGGCGTTTATTGTGGGTCCTACCACAATCCGCGGAACCAAGAAGGACGGGGTTCTGTATTCCGAAAGGGGTTGGTATGATACCCGGAAGAATCTGGCAGAACTTTACAAAGCCTCAAAAATAACCACTAAATCACAGGTTCTTGAAGGGGATACCTTATACTACGACAGGGCTACCGGAAATGGTCGCGGAAGGCACCGGGTAACATTGACCGATACCACCAACAAGGTTGTAATCAAAGGAAAATTTGGCGTTTATAACGAAAATTCGAAACGGGCTTTTGTTACCGATTCGGCACTTTTTATCCAGTACGGACAGAAAGATACAATGTACATGCATGCCGATACGCTCAGAACCAAACCAGACACTTCAGACGTTAAACATAAGGATGGCAAATATTTTATGGCCTACCGGAATGTGCGGTTCCATAAGCCTGATCTTCAGGGAAAGTGTGACTCTTTGGGTTACAGAATGATCGATTCGACAATGATGATGTTCTATGATCCATTGGTTTGGTCGGGTAAGAACCAGATGACCGCCGAAAAGATCAGGTTTGTTTCCAAACAACCTGACCCAAGCATGGCCTACCTGGATAATAACGCCTTCATCGTCATGTCGGAGGATTCTATACGATTCAACCAGATTTCCGGTAAAAAAATTGTAGGCCAGATTTTTAACAACAAGCTTCGCGTTGCGGATGTGAACGGGAATGCCCAAACGCTCTATTATTTAAAGGATAAGGATAAATATTCGGGGATGAATAAGCTATTGAGCAGTAAAATAAAATTGCATCTTACGAACAATCATATCGACAGTATTCGGTTTTACCCAAAACCGGAGGGAAAAACGATTCCGATTAAGGAGCTTACCCAGGAAGATAGCAGGTTGGAAGGATTTGTCTGGAGAGACAGTGAGCGGCCAGTCAATAAATTTGATCTCTATCCAATAGCTGATGAACGAAAAAAAGGGAATGCGCCAGGAAAAAAATCTTCACCGGTCAGGATGGTAGCACCAATACATATAATTCCTAAAGATGAAACTCCCAAAAAAAATGCAGGTCCCGACAAGAAACCTGCACCTTTAGAATAAATTAAATCATTTAGTATTCATCCTCATTAAAAAAGAAATCGTCTTTACTGGGATAATCGGGCCAGATATCCTCAATGGATTCATAAATTTCACCTTCATCCTCCATTTCCTGTAAATTTTCAATTACTTCAAGTGGCGCTCCAGATCGAATGGCAAAATCGATCAACTCATCTTTCGTTGCAGGCCAGGGTGCATCTTCCAGTTTAGAAGCCAATTCTAATGTCCAGTACATATTATTTATTTAAGATTTAAGTGTCTTTCCTCAGAGCGCGATTTTAATACTAATTTTTAAGAAATAAAAGTCCAACCTGAGATTTTTTTAAGATTTCCATGGAATTTCTTTAACCCCTTTATCCTGAGCTACTTTTCGGGAAAGTACGTAAAGGAAATCAGATAGGCGGTTCAGGTATTTGAGCAGATCACCCGGAACATCAATCACTTCTGAAAGCTGATAGGTTCTCCGTTCGGCACGTCTGCATACGGTTCTTGCAATATGACAATACGAAACCGCATTGCTGCCTCCCGGAAGCAGAAAATTAGTCAAGGGTGGGAGACTGTCAAGAATCTGATCCATCCTTTTTTCCATTTGCAAAATAATTTCCTCAAACGGCGTTATTTTGGAGGAGTTGTCCACTTTGGTGGTGTCTGTAGCCAGAAGTGCGCCCACAACAAAGAGATTGTTCTGAATTTCAATCAGATCAGACACGTCTTCAGGATTAATGTCCTGCGAACGGATCAGCCCGATCCATGAATTTAATTCATCAACCGTACCATAGGCTTCGAGTCTTAAATCATATTTTTTAACACGGGTACCCCCGATTAATCCGGTGGTTCCATCATCCCCTGTTCGGGTATAAACACGCATTGTTTAAATATTTGAATTAATAAATTGGAGTCTCATTTTTATGATCTGTCTCAATCTGCCCATCCTTGAGCTTGATAATCCGATGAGCATGTCTTGCGATATCTTCCTCGTGTGTGACCAAAATAATTGTATTCCCTTCGGCATGAATAAGGGCAAAGAGCTTCATGATCTCCTCCGATGTCTTAGAATCCAGGTTGCCAGTAGGTTCATCTGCAAGCAGAATCGAAGGGGTATTTACCAGGGCCCTGGCAACCGCGACCCGCTGTCGCTGACCTCCCGATAATTCGTTAGGGCGGTGCTCCATCCTATCCTGTAAGCCTACACTTAACAGTTTTCCAGTGGCGAGTTCAATCCGTTTCTCCTTTAAAACTCCGGCGTAGATCAGGGGAAGCATCACGTTCTCGAGTGCCGTGTAGCGCGGAAGGAGATTAAACGTTTGAAAAACAAACCCAATCTCCGTGTTCCGGATCTCAGCCAACCTGTCGTCATTAAGCATACTCACGTCCTTGTCATTCAGGGTGTAGCTGCCGGAAGTTGGGGTGTCAAGACAGCCAATGATATTCATCAGGGTAGATTTGCCTGAACCCGATGCCCCCATAATGGCCACATATTCCCCCTTGAAAATATCGAGCGATACTGAGCGCAAAGCTAAAACAGCCTGTGTTCCCACCTGGTAGTTTTTCACGATCTCTCTCAGCTTGATTAATTTTTCCATTTTCCGTTTTTTGCCTTTACAAATCTACATAAAATGATACTTAAAATCACCTCAGTCCGGTACAAATGATCTTCGGTTATATTTTCTGGTTTTCGGGCTCACTGGTCAGAATTCTGTCCTTCTCTTTGAGACCGCTTTTTATGATGATTACCTTCTCATTTTTCTCTCCGGTTGTCACTCGTCTTTTTATAATTTTCCCCGATTCTTTCAGGTAGACAAACGGTTTGCCATTATCGGTAAAGAGGCAGAGGAGGGGTATTACCAGTACATTGGTCTTTTTGCCGATGATGATCTCATTTCCGGTGGTCATCGAAGGTTTCAGCTTGCTGATATCACCCGATAACTTGATATACAATTTAAAAACATTTGAATCGAAACCGGTCATATCCTGTCCGATATTTGATATTTTCGAAATGGATGCCAGTATCTCTTTGTTTTTCAGTGCATCTATGTGCACTCTGACACTGTCACCTACATGAATCTTTGAAATGTAAATTTCCTCGACATAGGTTTCAGAGACCAGATTGTTCAAATCCGGCAGGGTAGCTATGGATGGGTCCCAAAGGTTGACGTAGTCATCAATCTTGGTTTTTCGTCCGCCCCATTTCCGTGCATAGATGACCATTCCATCACTGGGGGCGTTAATCCGTGTAGCGATTAAGGCCTGCTTATATTTCTCATCCATTGTCTTATACTCATTGTACTGCCTTTCTCTTCTTGAACATCTGATCCTGAATTCATTTTGCTGCATTCTATAGCTACGTCGCTTTGATTCGAGGAGCCTGGCAGTCCGGTCATACGAGATTTGTGTCATTCGCTGATTGGCCGGAGAATCATAAACAGACTGTTCAACGTCTATTTTTTTATACTTCAGATCGAATTCAAGTTGCTCCATATCATCCCTGCTTGTACTCAATGAAACTGCAGAATCCAGTTTTGCGTCAGTAAAAGCGGCAGTGGCCTTTTGTAATGATTCGGTATTTTGTTGGGCTAACTCCTTGATTCTCCCTTCATCCAGCAAAGCAACGTAATCCCCTTTTTTTACCACTGTCCCTTCTGGTACCAGGTCTTTAATCTGTAACTGATAGATGCTTAGATTTCTATCACCCAGGATATCCGGAAAATTGATCAAGACTGCCTTTTCACTTTGCATCTCACCTTTACAGGTAATCACTGACTCGAAATTATCCTTCTTGACCACATAAATATTCGAAGAGCGTGGCCAGCTGAGAAATACCACCAGGCCAATAATCAGTATCAATCCGGATGAGAAAAGAACTAATCTGGATCTTTTCTTCATGTTTTTAATAAACTTCATTTGTAGGGATTTTATCAAAATCAATACTCAGATCAGTTTTTTTATCAAAATCAAATAGTGTTAGCTGTCTGATTGTGAAGTAATTATTCCAGTATTTCCTTAGCGAAGCAATGTAAGCTCTTCTGGCCGTTTCAACGTCATTCCTGGCCAGATTCAGTTTGGTGACATCCAGTTTGCCGATTTTAAAACGACGCATGGTGACCTCATATCCCATTTTTGCGATGGTATCCGCTTTCGCCGAATTCAAAACCTGATCTGACTGAAGGTTGAATTCCATCACATTCATTAATACTGATTGCTGGAAATCAATTCGTTCCTGTTTTATGGTACTACGAACGACCTCCCTGTTTGATTTGGCCATCAGAATTGCCCCTTTTCTCCTGCCCCAGTCAAGGATCGGAACCGACAACCCTACGATTCCCAGATTCTCAAACTGATTCGGATTCTTGTAGGCATTTGCAACCATGGTTGCTTTCTGGTTTATCCCGGCCGAAGCGCTGATATCTACACTTAATCCATTTTGTGCCTTGGTCTGGGCCACTTTATTATCCTCATCCAGAAGCTGCTGTTGTTCCAAAAGCATGCCGGGATTATTTTCCATCGCCTTCTGAATGGCCTCATCCACATTGATCTCTGTTTTCGCTACCACTGAAGGGAGAACGCATTCAATGATTGTCCCTTTCTCGATTGCCAGGTAGGAATTCAGATCAGAACGCGCTCTGACCAGCGCCTGGTTGGCCCTGGTAACTGCCAGTCTAGCATTCAAAAGGGTAAGTTCCATGTTGAGCAATTCATCCTGTGTAACAGTACCAACCTGGTATCTCCCTTTTCCCAGCTGGTAAAGAGTATCCGCATTGGCTAAATTTGTGATTGAAATGTTTATCTCAATCTGTGCATCAATCATCGAGAAAAATTTATTGGTAGCAGTAAGAGCGATATTTTCTATCGATTGAATCAGATTCTTTTTTGCAACCTGAAATTTAAGGGGTTCTATTTTAGATGCCCAATGCATGCTGTTATAGCCGTTTACCCGCTGAGTGTATCCAACGCTAAGCGCATTGGCCGAATAGAGGGTCTGCTGATCACCAATGAAATTCCGGGTCATCCCCAAATCAGAGCTTACCGTAAAGCTTCCTCCGGTTAAACCAACAATCTGAGCCATTTTTAAGGAGGCACTCGAGGTTAAATTGTTCTGCTGCGAATAGATCCAGGTTTGACCAACATAATCATAATCCTGTCTGATTGAATTGCTAAAGGAGAGTGGGTTTGATCCGATCGACAAGGAGGGTAGTTTATTGGCTTTGTAATATTTATAGGCCCAGTAACTCGAAAAGTACATATTTTTCTGTTTGAAGGCATCGATCGACTGCCTGGATGCAATAGTGATCACTTCGGGAAGTGTAAGTTTAACAATCTTGTCTTCTGCCTTCAGAGACAGACTATTAAAAAAAATGGTAAGGAGTAATAAATAACGGAACATAGGTATTATTTTATTGACGTAATGATTCAACCGGATCCTTCTCAGCAGCCCGTTTGGCTGGAACATAGCCAAATATTATTCCGATAAAGACTGAAACGCCAAAAGAAATAATGATTGAAAACAGTGAGATGATGGTTTTTATATCAAACATTGTTTGTATGATTTTTGAAAGGACAACCCCCAGGATGATTCCGATTAAGCCGCCTGAAATACTGATCAAGGTTGACTCTGAAAGAAACTGGAAGACGATATCTTTTCTGGAAGCTCCAATTGCCTGACGGGTTCCGATTTCCCTGATCCTCTCCATTACCGAGGCCAGCATGATGTTCATGATTCCGATACCACCCACGATCAGTGAAATTCCTGCGATGGCCCCCAGTACGATATTGAAAATGTTTTTTGTCTTTTGCTGTTGTTTTAATAGTAATTCAGGGATACTGACGTCAAAATCCTGAACATTGTTATGTTTTCTCAGAAGCATTTTCCCCACTATTTTGGCAGTAGCGGTAAGAGTCGGAGTTTCTGCAACCTGAATGATGACAAGATCGAGCTGATTGGTATCTTCAGTGGTTGTATTTTGGCTGTTACTTTTCCCGGCTGCCTCAACCTGGTCTGCCCTGATCAGCGCCTTGTTCCGGTACCTTAATAACATGGTTTTTACAGGAATGATGATTTTATTGTCCGTACTGCTGATTGCCATAGTCCCCCCTCCAGTACCCACAAAACTCCGTTTTTCGATTACTCCGATGATCTTAAGCCAGATTTGTCCGCATTTGATAAACTTACCTACGGGATTCTCCTGGTTAAAAAAAACATTCTTCACATTATTCCCGATGATGCACACCGGATAACCGTTAATCAGATGTTGTGCATTGAAGAATGTTCCTGACTCAAGTTTGATGTCAAACAGACTGAAATAGGTGTTTGTAGTCCCCTCGAGTTTAATCGGACTGCTCTTGTCGTTGAGTATTGCCGAGTAATTAAAGGTGATTACCGGGCAGACATCTTTTACCGTTGGGATAATCTCTTTTATCGCCTCGGCATCAAGGAGCGTCAGCCCCTTGGAAAATTTTGTTTTCCCGGGAGATTGCGGCTGATTGGGATCACTCGCCGCAGCGCTTTTTTGATCATTGGATGTGGCCTGGTTGGATGGCAAAATTGGCGTGACGATAATGTTGTTCACCCCTACCATTTTGATCTGTTCAAGGATCTCCTGCTCGGCGCCATTCCCGATTGCAAGCATGCTGATTACTGCTGCGACTCCGAAAATAATCCCGAGTGCAGTCAGTAAAGATTTCACCTTATTGGCAAAAATTGCTTCGATCGCAATTAAAACATTATAAGAATATCGTTGGTAATATGCTCTTATCTTCATCTGTTCCGTCTTTTACAGTTATTTCGTCAGAAGAGTCGCTTTGCCCTCTTCGACGGTACCTGAATTGGATACTACAGCCTCTTTTTTTGCAGATTCCAACAATTTCTTTTTCTCATTTTCGATTCTTATCTTTTGCTCCTTATAAATTTCCCAGCCAATAGTCTGAATATCTTCAGGCTTTTCAGGCTCAGTATAGATCACCTGATCACCTTCAGCCAGACCCTTATTCACAATGGTATAATTTTCATTCTCACTTCCCAGGTCAACAATTTGTCTGACAATATCTTTCTTTTTGAGATAAACATATTTCAGCGTGTCGTTGGTGTAAACTACATCGGAAGGGATAATCAATTTGTCGTTATAGTAGCCGGTCACAATGGTATTGCTGGTTGTCATGGCCGGTTTTAGCAGCGGATCGAAGTCAAATACTCTGATCTTCACTTCGAAAACTTTGGCATCGCTTTTGGGCATTGGCTGCCCGATATTCGCGACCGAAATGACCTCTCCCTTAAGCTCCTTTTCCGGAAAAGCATCAATACTCAGCTTGACCTTCTGACCACTTTTTATTTTTGAAATATCAATTTCGTTCACATAGGTCTTTGAAATCATCCTGGTCATGTCCGGAAGTGTGGCTATAATCGGATTCCAGGGACTGACGCTCGAACCCACCTGGATTTTAGCCCCCATCCGGTCTTTTGCATAAATGACCATTCCCTGCTTGGGAGCTTTGATGGTAAGGGCGTCAGATAATTTTAACAACTCACTGATTTTTTGATTTTTTTGATCAAGGTCCAAAGCAGCTCTGTCAACCTTTGATTTGGCCTGCCGCTCTTTTAGCTGGAACCCTTTTTTATCCTGTTCAAGCTTCCTGGTTACCTTTTCCAGATCCATCTCAGCCTTCTTGATGACGGATGGGGATTCGTATGCTGACTCGGCGACAATGATCTTTTTTTCTTCCACATCCGAGGTGGAGTTAATTAATTGATCGCGGAAATTGCTCAGCGTAAGATTTGAATCCATTTTAGCATCCTGCAGCGCGACAAGCGAAAGTTCCATATCCTCCTTCGCCTTTGTTAACACCTCTTCAATCACTTTATGGTCAAGTGTTGCAATATACTGTCCCGAATCAACAACGGTCCCTTCTTCGAGTAAATCGGAGATCTTGATTTCATATATTCCAACATTCCTTCCCGACAATTCTTCAGGGACAACGATATTTACTGACTTTTCCGCTTCAAGCTGACCCGAGGTATGAACCTTTATTTCGATGGGTCCTTTTGCTACTTTAAAGGTAACCAGCTCAATATCTGAACCTTTATTCCAATTCAAATAAACAGTCAGTAAAAGTACAATTATTGCGCCCGAAATGATGAACACCCTTTTTCTCTTCATAATGATCGGATTAAAATCTGATTCTTGAATATATAAAATTGTAAATATCTCAAATATAGCATGTTGTAATTAGTAAAGAACCTTTTTTATTTAAAAATTAGGCCGATAAAGATAGAAATAGAAATGATCAAAATCATACTTGTACGTTAACGGAAGAAAAAAAAATGGATCAAAACCTAAGAATAAAATTTTCTTTTTGCAATCCCCGTCTGAACAGGACCATTCCAATTTCATAAAGGTCAAGAGTTACCCGAACACTTTCTTGCAATGTCATTTCGTTCCAGATGGTCTCCATCTCTTTCGAATGATGTATTCCTTTTATGATAATCAGGTCATTTTCTCCGGTTTCGTGAATACATCGTTGCAGAACATTTCTGGTGCGTTCCGGATTATCCGGATAATTAATCAGAACAAATTCCGGCCTGACAGGTTGCTGTGAGTTCTGAGGGAGAAAGCAGAGATTCGTGAAAGCAGGATCCATCAGCAATTCCTGCGCCAGCAAATCATAGATGTGGTGCTCCGTAATCTGATAGACGGGTGTCAGCGGATTTGCCAACGCCATAACCCCGGAATTAATGCCTATCGTAGGGCCATAATGGATGATGGCAGCCGGCTTGAATTCCCGGATTAACCGGAATATCATTTCATGGAAACGACGGGGCAATTCCAGCTTTTTAGAGAGTTTTCGCGGATGGTCTGTTATGTTAATCGCTTCACCTGAATTTTGATTGAATGGCAGGTCTTGTCTCTGGTTTAGTAAGTTTAATGAATTGGTATGTAGTTTATTGATGATTTTGTATTCCGCATTTTGTTGTTTATTTTCGATGACGGTTGTGATTAAATGGAACAGGAAGGGAGAGTGGATGCCATGTCCTCCACGGTGTTGGGCCTTGCTTAAATATTTTATGCGACTAAGAATGCTATATTTCATCTGTATATCATTTGTTTTTTTTAGGCCAGATGGAATCGCCATGAGGAAATATTCATTTCGATTGGTGATATGCTTATCATGACGATTTCATCTGTTGGGATTTGTTGCAGTAAAACTAGTAAAGAATTATGAAATCAAAGGGAGCAGTTTGCAAAGCTGTTTTTTTCATGTAAGTTTGTTTTATGTCGGGTATACTAGCACAGGATATTAAGTTTCTTCCGGGAGTCGGGCCACGAAAGGCGGTTATTCTGAATCAGGAGCTCAAAGTATTTACAATCGGCGACCTGATTTATTATTTCCCGTTTAAGTATGTTGACCGGACTCAATTTTATACTATTCGTGAGATTAACAGCACGTTACCTTACATTCAGGTCAAAGGAAAGATCACCGGAATGGAAACGGTTGGAGCGGGTAGGAATCAGCGGCTGGTTGCTTACCTGACCGACGGAACGGGTATTCTTGAACTCATATGGTTTCAGGGAATAAAATTTGTCCTTCAGACAATGAAACCGGGTATTGAATACATCGTCTTTGGAAAACCCACTGAATTCAACAATCAATTTAGTATTGTTCATCCCGAACTTGACGAGAATGCACCGGATTCCCAGAAAAAGGAGGGTTATATTCAGGCCTTTTACAATACTTCAGAGAAGCTGAAAAGCAATTTTCTTCACTCGAAAATGATTCTCAAACTTCAGTATTCGGCTCTTCAACTTGTGAAAGGGCATATTTTTGAGTCGTTGCCGGCCTGGCTGGTTCAGAAACTTGGTTTGATAGGTCTTGAGTCGGCCTTGATCAATATTCATTTCCCAGAAAATCCCCAGTTTCTCCGAAAGGCCGAGTACCGGCTGAAGTTCGAGGAACTCTTCTATATTCAACTCAAACTGCTTCACCTGAAGGAGGATCGCCATAAAAAGTTCAAGGGGCATGTGTTTTCAAAAGTTGGGGACTATTTCAATGATTTCTTTTATAATCACTTGCCATTTGAGCTTACCAATGCTCAAAAAAGGGTAGTGCGCGAGATCCGGAAAGATATGGGCACCGGGAGACAAATGAACCGATTGCTTCAGGGGGATGTTGGCAGCGGCAAGACGATGGTGGCGCTGATGTCAATGCTCATTGCACTGGATAACGGATTTCAATGTTGTCTCATGGCTCCGACAGAAATACTTGCTAATCAGCACTATGTTTCGATTCTGAAGTTTCTGGGTGATATGACGGTAAAGGTGAAATTGTTGACCGGATCGACAAAAAAAGGGGAGAGGGCAATTATTCATAGTGAATTGCTTAATGGCAATCTTCATCTCCTGATCGGAACGCATGCCCTGCTTGAAGATATTGTCCAGTTTGAATCACTTGGTTTGGTAATCATTGACGAACAGCACCGTTTTGGTGTAACCCAGCGGGCGAAGCTATGGCGTAAAAATTATATTCCCCCCCACGTTCTGGTGATGACTGCCACACCGATTCCACGCACACTGGCCATGACGGTGTATGGTGATCTGGATGTTTCGGTCATCGATGAGCTCCCGCCCGGTCGTAAACCAATCCATACCGTCCACTATTTTGAGAATAAACGGGCGAATGTTTACGAATTCATGCGCAAAGAGATCGCTGAGGGACGTCAGATCTATATTGTTTTTCCTTTGATTTCAGAATCGGAGAAGATGGATTATAAAAATCTGGAGGCTGGATATGAACAGATCAAAAAAATTTTCCCAATGCCCGATTATGCGATTGGGATGGTACATGGCAGAATGAAGCCTGCAGCAAAAGACGAGGAGATGCTGAAGTTCAAAAGAGGGGAGACCCAAATACTCGTTGCCACAACCGTTATCGAGGTGGGTGTGGATGTGCCCAATGCCTCGGTGATGATCATCGAAAGCTCCGAAAGATTTGGATTGTCGCAGCTTCATCAGTTGAGGGGAAGGGTAGGACGCGGAGCTGAACAGTCCTATTGTATTTTGTTGAGCAGTTTTAAACTCGGGGCCGAAAGCCGCAAGCGGATTGAAACGATGGTTGCTACCAATGACGGATTTGAAATTGCTGAGGCAGACATGCGGTTAAGAGGCCCTGGAGATATTGAGGGTACGCAACAAAGCGGTATCGCATTCGACCTGAAAATCAGTAACCTGGCGAAGGACGGACAGATCTTGCAATATGCCCGGGACATTGCAGAACCGATCATCACCGAAGACCCGATGCTCGAACAGCCTCAGAACGATATCCTGAGGAAACAATTAATCGCGTTACGGAAAAATCATCTGAATTGGGGTTCAATCAGCTAGATTTGGTTATGGTGCGAACGTCTGTAGAGGAATTATTGTCATGTTCGTAATTATATTTTCTGAATGTTTTTTTCTTAAAACAAATAACCTACTTTTGCGCCGCAAACCAATATCATTTTACGAATGGACGAAGGGCCTGCGGATATATTTTTATTAACCTGATAACGCAGGGTCGCTTCCTTATGTTTGCGCTCCTTGTAGTATCACAAAAGCAAGGAGGTGCGTATGACTTCAATCACTACATTTTATTTAAGCCGGATTATTGGGCAAAAAGTTCAGGATCATTACGGTATTTACCTCGGTACTGTCAGGGATCTTTTAGTCGATCCCGATCCTTCAAATTATCCTACGGGACATCCTGTCGTCAAGGGGATTAAAATAAAATACGCTAAAAATATCTCGTTCTATTCCTTTGAAAATTTTCATATTGAAAAGGTAAACGGGAATCTTACGGTTATTTGTGACCAGCTCATTGAATTGTCGAAGGATGAAATGGACAATAGTATGTATCTTGCTGACGCAGTGCTTGATAATCAAATCGTGGACCTTAACGGGCGAAAACTTGTTCGGGTAAATGATGTGAGGTTAGTTACCATTTCAAGCGGAACATTTGCCGTTGCGGTTGACATCGGAATTGAAGGATTGCTGCGCAGAATTGGAATTGTCAAACCCTTGAAATTTTTGGCCGGATTATGGGGAGGAACTATCCCATCGAAGTTTATTCTATGGGAAGACGTTGAAACAATCGATTTTTCCAATCTAAATATCAAGCTTTCAAAGAGTTATGCTAAGCTCCAAACACTCCACCCATCTGATCTTGCTGATATTATTGAGGACCTTGGCCGCAAGGCGAGTACCCAGGTATTTTCGGCACTCGATGAAGAAAAAGCAGCTGATGTTATGGAGGAACTCGATACCGAAACACAGGTGCACATCCTCGAAAGTCTGTCGATCGAAAAAGCAGCTGACGTGCTGGATAAAATGCCTGCAGATGAGGTTGCTGATATTCTCGACGCCCTGGAAGACGATAGAGCAGAACAGCTTCTGAACGAGATGGAAAAAGATACTTCTCAGGAGGTCAGGGAATTGCTTGTCTATCCCGATCATACTGTGGGGAGCATTATGTCGTCTGAGGTGATGTCATTCAACCAAAACGCTACGATTGAAAAAGTTTTGGAGGAACTCAGAGAGAAAAAACCGGAATTTGAAACCCTTTATAACCTTTTTGTGACCGATGACAACGAAGTGCTGCTGGCTACTTTTTCGGTCAGAGATGTCGTTATCTCATCCCCTGATGTTCAGATCAAGCAGATTATGAAGCCTTCACCTGTTCATTTGCGTGATTATCAAAAGATTAATGAAGTAGCGGAAATTGTTTCCAAATATAACCTCCTGGCTATACCTGTGGTCGATAAAAAGAATGTCCTGAAAGGAATGGTGGTCATTGATGATGTGATTGAAGATTTGATTAAAAAACGCAGAACCAATAAATAGGGGCTTTGGAGCATGTTCAGAAATAAGAAATCTTTTTTTAAAAAACTCGGAATATTCCTGGCCATACTTGGTCCGGGAATTATTACCGGGAGTGTCGATAATGATGCTGGGGGAATTACCACCTATTCCGTAGCTGCGGCAGTTTACGGTTATAACCTGATCTGGACCCTTATCCCCTCTTTCATAGTTTTGGTGGTTATCCAGGAAATGAATGCCCGGATGGGTATTGTGACCGGTAAAGGACTTGCTGATTTGATCAGGGAGAACGCGGGTGTCAAAATTACTTTTTTCATATTTATCGGTTTGCTGATTGCCGATGTGGGGAATACTACAACTGAATTTGCCGGTGTGGCAGGAAGTATGGAGGTCTTCAGCGTCAGCAAATATATTTCCGTTCCCATAGTGGGTTTTATGATCTGGTTCCTGGTTGTAAAAGGAACTTACAAAATAGCGGAGCGTATCTTTCTGTTATTCAGTGTGTCTTTATTGATGTACGTCGTTTCAGCTATTATGGGGAAGCCTCATTGGGGAGAGATTGGTCACGCAATCATCCATCCGCAAATGGAATTCAATGCTCAAAGCCTTGCCATGATCATTGGGCTGGTTGGGACAACGATTGCACCCTGGATGCAATTCTACATGCAATCGTCTGTTATTGAGAAGGGTTTGAAGATGAAGCAATATAATTATTCCTTGATTGACATTGTTGTCGGATGTGTTGCTACGGTTGTAGTCGCCTTTTTCATCATGGTAGCCTGTGCCTCAACATTGCATGTCAACGGTATTCAGATTAACGAAGCTAAAGATGCTGCATTGGCTCTGAAACCGCTTGCCGGAGCATTTGCATCCCAGGTATTTGCCTTCGGCCTTTTTATAGCATCTATCTTTTCTGCCACGATATTACCTTTGGCAACCGCATTTTATGTGTGTGAAGCTTTTGGTTTTGAGGCCGGAATTGATAAAAAATGGAACGAAGCCAAAGAGTTCTATGTTCTTTACACCGGAATCCTGATCGTTGGGGCAGCAATTATTTTAATTCCTAATGCACCGCTTATCTCCATTTCATTATGGTCTCAGGTGATAAATGGGATGCTTCTGCCCGTTGTTTTGGTCTGTATGATGTTGCTGGTCAACAACAAAAAGATCATGGGAAAATATGTCAATAAACCAGTTAACAACCTGATAGGATGGGGAGCTGTTATCGTTATGATTGCTCTTTCACTGGCTTTTCTTGTGGTTCCGTTCTTTTCCTGATGGACAATTAAGGTTAAAGTTTAGAATTTATCCTTGGTTAGTCTATGAAGATGGAATTGAAATTCTTATGGATCTGAGTTTTCAGGGTATCCAATGAAATGTCGAGTATTCTGGAAATTTGAACATAGATCTCCTCAATTGGGATTTGTGATTCATCAGTTTCGATAAAAAGGGATGACAGGGGAATTAATTGGATGACTTGCTCCTGATCAGGAGTTGGTCGCATTACTGATTTCCCAATTGAGAAACAGCATCCCAATTCGATTAATTGTTTGGTTAATATGAAGTTGCCTGAATAACCGTGTAAAATGACCGGCACTTTAACCCGTTTAAAGTATTTGGTTAAGTCGTTCCATGATTTAACAGCGTGTATAATCAGCGGTTTGTGATGGGCCTCTGCAAGATCAAGGTGTAATTCAAAAATTTTCAGCTGTTGCTTATAATCGGCCTTGCACACTTTATCGAGTCCGGTTTCACCGATGCCAAGGAGCTTTTTCTGTGTCGTCAGTTTTTCAAGCATATGACTCACCTCTTTCAGCTCAAACCGATCCGTATGCCAGGGATGGATTGCTGCTGAAAAGGGGAATTTTATTTCGCGGCTAAAATCAATATCCTGGAGAAAGAGACTTTGAACTGCAATAACCTGGTCCGAATTTTCCGAATGGTGGGTGTGAATATCTATAAATGGAATTTCCAACTTGATTGAATATCGTTTCTCCCAAAAGTAATGATATTTGCAGAATAAATAAAGACTTTTTAAACCGGGGTGCCAGTAATGAATAAAATTATTATCAGCCAGACTGTTAGGCAGAAGTTGCCGCATCTTGTCCTGGGATGCATTTCATGCAATGTGCTAATTTCAGAAGAAAACCATGAATTGTGGCAGGAGATTGAAACTGCCTGTAAATTCATTGAAAGGACAACCGAATTGGATAAAGTGGGGAGTCATCCTGCCATCCGGGCATCCCGAATTGCCTATCGCTCATGCGGGAAAGACCCAGCCAGATACCGCCTTTCTTCTGAGGCCTTGATGCGCAGGGCTGTGAAAGGGAATCCGCTTTACCGGATTAATAATGTTGTTGACCTGGTCAATCTGGTCTCTTTAAAGAGCGGCATGTCAATAGGCGGTTATGATGCTGATAAAATAGTGGGAGAGGTGATATTTGATATCGGGATGAAAGAGGAGCCCTATGAAGCAATCGGTAGAGGCGAATTAAATATTGAATACTTACCGGTCTTCCGGGATTCAGTTTCTGCTTTTGGCTCACCAACAAGCGATTCCGTGCGAACTTCGGTAACCGGAGAAACCAGAAAGTTTTTAATGGTTATCGTTGGATTTTCCGGTGACCGGCAAACACAGGAAACTGTCGGGCTTGCATTAAGATTATTGGGAAAATATGCTGATGCAGATCAGATTGAAGTTGTTTATGTGTGATATCCGTTCCATTTTAAACCTTATGGCAATTGCCTAGTCCAACACATAAGAGTCATAGTTTAATTAGGTAAGAACATCCATTTAATTATTAAATCTGATCAAGTTTAAATACTTTTGTCATTTCGTTATTATGTTATCTTCAATACTGGTGATCTGATAACGGATTTGACAACCAATAAATTCCGCTAATAAAATTTAAATTGTTAATTTACAATGAGTTCATTAAACAGGAACAAGTCAGTTTTATGTAAATACACAAGTTATTTCAGATTATTAAGGCATCTCGTTATTGTAATTGTCATTCTTGGGAGTATTACCGCCGGTAGCTATGCAGGTAATAATTCAACAGATACTATTCAGTATTTAAATCTCGACCAGTGTATCGCCTATGCTCTGCAGTTTCAGCCTGCATTTAACCGATCGTTGGTCGAGATGTCGATTGTAAAAAAATCGAATGCCATAAACCTCTCAGCCTGGTTGCCGCAGGTTAATCTCGTTGGGAACCTGACCCATTACGGTCAGTTGCCCACTGTTTTATCGGCAAATCCCACTCCGGGAGGAGCATTGATTCAGGGACATTCCGGTGTTAATAATACATTCATCCCCCAATTATCGGCAACACAAACCATTTTTAGCCCGGATGTACTGAATGCGGCCAAAAACGCCCATTTGTTTGTTGAGCAGGCGAAACAATCGAACGACAGCACTAAAATCGATATTATTTCGAATGTAAGCAAGGCGTTTTACAGTCTGCTCCTTAATCTGGAACAGATCAATGTGTTAAAGGAAGACACCGCTCGTCTTGCTAAAAACCTGAGAGATGCTTATCATCAGTACGTTGGTGGAATTGTGGATAAAACCGATTACAAGGAGGCTTCTATTTCGCTGAACAATTCCAGGGCTCAGTTGAAGCAGGTTTACGAAAATGTGCATCCCATGTATGCCTCGCTTAAGCAGCTGATGGGTTTTCCGTCAGAAAAAGAATTTTTTGTAAGTTTCGATACCCTGCAAATGGTGCAGAAAATTGCTTTTGACACCACTCAGGTTTTGGATTACCAAAAACGGATTGAATATCAATTGCTTCAAACGATTAAAAAGTTACAGATCCAGAATGTGAGATATTCCAGATCACAATTTCTTCCAACATTATCTGCCTTTTATAATTACATCCCTGAATTTGAAAATAATTCGTTTTCAAATCTTTTTAATCATTCCTATCCCTATTCCTATTTGGGGGCGTCGGTAAGCATACCCATATTCACCGGTTTACGACGAAGTGAAACCATTCAGAGAGCACGGCTCCAGTTGCAACAAATCAACTGGACCGAAGTTGATCTTAAATCCCGCATCTATGCTGAATATACCAACGCACTGGCAAGTTACAAAAGCAACTTGTTCGATCTGAATGTCCTTCGGGATAACAAGGCGATGGCAAAGGATGTGTACGGGGTGGTTTCCCTTCAATACAAGCAAGGCGTGGTTGCCTATCTGAATGTGATAACCGCTGAATCCAACCTGATATCGTCAGAGATCAGTTATTTAAACGCACTTTTTCAGGTATTGCTGAGCAAAGTGGATCTGGAAAGAGCGATGGGTAGTACGCTTTCAAAATATTAACGAATAAAATTTTGACATCAATGAGAAGTGCATATTTGACCTTAATCAGTGGCCTTTTGCTGACTGCCTGTTTTCATCCGAAAGTTCCGCCTGTGTTACCGGTGCCTGTTAATATTTATACCGTAAAAGCACAAAATGTGTACTATTTCGATAAATATCCGGCTACCCTGGTTGCAATGAATCAGGTTGATCTAAGGCCGCAGGTACAGGGATATATCACCGGGATTTCTTTCACCGAAGGAAGTCATGTCCGGAAAGGGCAGCCTCTCTATACCATCGATCGCCAGTTGTACCAGGAGAATTATGATCTGGCAAAAGCAAATCTCGAAGTTGCTCAGGGCAACCTGAAACAGGCACAGCAGGATGCTGACCGATATACTTATCTGAATACCTATGACGCCGTGGCAAAACAGGTTCTGGACCATGCCGCAATTGCCCTGCAAAATGCAAAAAATATGATTAAAGCTGCCGAGCAAACCTTAAAGATGGCCGAAACCAATCTGAATTATTCGGTGATAAAGGCTCCTTTTGACGGTACTATCGGATTTAGCCAGGTTAAATTGGGGAATATGGTTACTATTGGGCAGACGGTACTGAACACGATTTCCTCGGATGACCCCGTAGGTGTTGATTTTTTAATTTCTGAGAAGCAACTTTCACATTTTGAGAATCTTAAAAAGATTCAGGAACAATCAATAGACTCCCTGTTTACCATTATTCTTCCTAATGATTCGGTCTATCCCCATGTTGGCAAGATTGCTGTAATCGATCGTGCTGTCGATCCTCAGGCAGGAACGATCCGTATCCGGGCGGTTTTCCCAAATCCCGATTACTCTTTAAGGCCTGGGATTAGTTGTGTTTTACGTGTCCATAATCAGGAAACCGGTCCCAGGATGGTAGTTCCAAGCAAAACAGTGGTTGAGGTTATGGGAGAATATTTTGTGTACCTTGTCAAAGATACCGTTGCACGGGATCTGTCTGATACCACAAAAACGCATCCTGCCCAAATGGCTATTCAAAAGAAAGTCATTCCCGGACAAACCATCGATGCCAGCGTGATCATTAAAAAGGGGATCAATGTGGGTGACCGGATTGTTGTTGACGGGGTACAATCCTTACACACGGGTTCCGTGATAGCCCTTGCCAAAAAAACAGATGCCGATAAGAGTAAAAAGGGTAAGGCAGGTTCGGGCGCACCTCAAGGTACACTTTCTAAAAGCGAATAACACCGGCACTGGTGAAAACTGATTTTTTATTCTCTTGATACAGATTAATATATGATTGCTGATACATTTATTAGAAGGCCGGTAACTGCCATTGTAGTATCCCTGGTATTAGCTATTATAGGGGCTATTTGCATTATTAACTTACCGGTCAGCCAATATCCAAACATAACTCCCCCTGTGGTTCAGGTTGCCGGCCAATATACCGGTGCTGATGCCACAACCGTCGAACAAACGGTGGCTACTCCCATTGAGGAGCAGGTCAACGGGACTCACGGTATGGAGTATATGCAGAGCAACAGTACCAACAACGGATTGATGACTATCAATACGACTTTCAAGATCGGTACGGACATCGACGTTGCCACTCTGGATGTTCAGAACCGTGTAAGTATTGCCTCTCCCCTGGTCCCGGATGCAGTGAGCAGGTTGGGATTAACGGTCAGGGCTGTGAATCCGAGTGCTTTAATGCTGATCGCACTTTATTCGCCAAAAAACTCACACAATATCACCTTTTTGGATAATTACACCAACATTTTTATAATGGATGCCTTGCTCCGGGTTCCGGGAGTGGGTGCAATTACTACGCTGGCTGATAATTTCAGCATGCGTATCTGGGTGAACCCGGATAAGATGGCGGCTTATTCACTGACCTCAACTGATATTATTAATGCGCTTAATGAGCAAAACCTTCAGGTAGCGGCAGGATCTGCCGGGGTTCCTCCCCAGCAGAAAACCCAGACTTACGAGTTGAGCGTTCTGGTAAACGGAAGGTTGAGCAAAGTCTCGGAATTTGAAAAAATCATCGTGAAAACTATTCCTGGAACCGGTGAGATGGTTTATCTGAAAGACGTTGCCCGAATTGAACTTGGCAAATTTACCTATTCAAGCAACTCCTATGTGGATGATAAACGGGCTTCGATTCTTACGCTATATCAAACGCCAGGAAGCAATGCACTGGAAACGGCTGCCGGTATTTTCAAAGAGCTGAAAGAGCTCAAGAAATCGTTCCCTGCAGATGTCGACTACAAAATACCTTTTGAAACGGTCACTGTAGTAAAGGTCTCCATGCAGGAGGTGGTTCAAACCCTTTTGATTGCCCTTTGCCTCGTAGCTTTGGTGGTATTCCTGTTTCTTCAGAACTGGAGAGCCACACTCATTCCTATTCTGGCGATCCCTGTTTCAATCCTCGGAACTTTTGCCTTTTTTATCCCATTGGGTTTTACGATTAACACGTTAACCATGTTTGGTTTTGTACTGGCTATTGGTATTGTTGTGGACGACGCCATCATTGTGGTTGAAGCTGTCCATCATTATATTGATAATGAGAAGATTTCGGTGCGAGAGGCTACCTATAAGGCAATGAAGGACATTTCCGCACCTGTAATTGCAATTGCCCTTATTCTGGCCTCGGTGTTTGTCCCGGTTGGATTTATCCCCGGTATCGTGGGGCGTCTATATCAGCAATTTGCCATTACCATTGCTGTTTCAATTCTGCTTTCTGCATTTATTGCCTTATCCCTGACACCCGCATTATGTGTCTTATTATTAAAGCCATATCACATCGATCAAAAGTCAACCGGATTAAATCAGTTTTTCTTCAGGTTCAATACCTGGTTTGATAATGTCACCAAACAGTATTCCAACGGGGTCAGGAAAGGTATCGGGAAATCAAAATATGTGATCATTTTATTGGTATGTATCAGCATAGCTGCCTTCTTCCTGTTTCAGCAAAAACCCTTCGGATTCATTCCCAGCGAAGACGACGGACTGATCTATGTAACCTATGAATTGCCGGAGGCTTCAGCCACTACCCAGTCTGTGGATGTAATGACCAAATTGATGAAGGTTGTCTCATCAACACCGGGTGTTGACCATTATGCTGCCCTGGCCGGGTTTAATGTGATAACCGGGGCAACCAAATCGAACAGCGGAACCATTTATTGTCAGCTGAAACATTGGGATGAGCGTTCAAAATCGAGCCAGCAGATTCCGAAAATTATTGATGTGATTCGCTCCCGGATATCCAAAGCAAATATCAAAAATGCAAATATCGTCGTAATCCCTCCGGCTCCAATTCCCGGCATTGGCCAGACAGCCGGATTTAGCTTCCAGATCGAACAGCGAAACACCAACGATGACGTGCATGCCTTTGAAAACGTGGTGAACAATTTTGTCGCCGAAGCGAACAAGAATCCGGCAATCTCAAATGCCTTCAGTTATTACTCGGCACACACGCCAAGTTATAATCTGAATGTTGACCGTGAGAAATGTAAGCGGATGGGGGTTAATATCTCGGATGTGTTTACTGCCATTCAAACCTATATGGGAAGTATTTATGTGAACGATTTCACCCTTTATAACCGGACTTTCCACGTTGTGGTACAGGCGGATACGACCTATCGTAAGATGATCACCAACATGGATAAATACTATGTGCGCAATCAGGCCGGAGCTATGCTGCCATTAAGTTCACTGATCAGCTATAAACCTACGGAAACAGCACCGCTGCAATCCCATTTTAATATCTTCCGGTCAGCCGAAATTGACGGCGGATCAGCACAGGGGTATAGCAGCGGACAGGCAATCGAGGCGCTCAAAGAAACTGCGGCGAAAGTGTTGCCACAGGGTTATGGATATGATTTTTCAGGCTTAAGTTATGAAGAGGTCCAGGCAGGTTCACAGACCATGTACATCTTCCTGTTTTCCCTGACATTCGTCTTTCTGTTCCTCGCAGCCTTGTACGAGAGCTGGTCGGTTCCGTTGTCCGTGTTGCTGGCCGTCCCTATCGGGGCATTTGGGGCAATTCTGACACTCACCTTTATACCGGGCCTGACCGATAATGTATATGCCCAAATAGGTCTGATTACCTTAATAGGCCTGGCTGCCAAGAATGCAATCCTGATTGTGGAATATGCCAAGGTGCGTGTGGACAGCGGTGAAGATCTTTTACAATCGACCCTTGAGGCAGTGTCTATCCGGTTACGGCCGATACTAATGACTTCACTGGCATTTATTCTCGGAGTACTCCCTTTGGTGCTGGCAACAGGAGCCGGGGCTGTGGCCCGAAGAACGATCGGAGTTACGGTAATGGGAGGTATGATTGCGGCTTCATCTTTGGCCATATTCGTTGTCCCGGTGCTATTCGTAGTCATCGTAAAGATCGCTTATGGTAAGAAACAACTCGATAATCTAAGAAAATTGAAAGATGTATAGCCCGAAAAGAATAGGAACAGGTTCAGTTCAGACGAACAGGTCGTTAATCAATATTCCTGCAAGAGTTGGATATCAAGGAAATTCTGGTTTATATTACTTAGAGACTTAGTTGCCCATGATTGCTGATGTATTTATTCGAAGACCGGTCACTGCAATTGTTATATCCCTTATTATAGCTATTCTTGGGACAATTTGTGCATTAACCCTTCCGGTCAACCAGTATCCGAAAATTACCCCGCCAGCGGTTTCTGTTTCGGCCAATTATACTGGGGCAGATGCGATCACCGTTGAGCAAACGGTGGCTACTCCTGTTGAAGAGGCCATCAACGGGGTTCATGGGATGGAATATATCCAGAGTAACAGCACCAGCACCGGAATGGTGTCAATAAATGCAACTTTCAAGGTTGGAACAAATATCGATATCGCGACCCTGGATGTTCAGAACCGCGTGGGAATTGCCAAACCTTTGCTCCCTTCACAGGTCCGTCGGCTGGGACTTACCGTACGGGCAAGAAATATCAGCTCATTAATGAATGTCACCCTTTTTTCTCCTAAGGGTACACACAATATTACCTTCCTGGATAATTATGCCAATATCCATTTAGTCGATGCACTCCTGCGCGTTCCGGGTGTAGGCGATATCAGTACCCGGGCTGACAATTTCAGTATGCGGATCTGGCTGAATCCCGATAAACTCGCATCATATTCACTGATTCCCCAGGATGTTATTAATGCCCTCAATGAGCAAAATATGCAGGTTGCCGCAGGCTCAGTAGGTGCTCCTCCGCAACAATCGTCACAAACACAGGAGTTGGCAATCCTCGTTAACGGTCGGTTGAGCAAGGTGTCAGATTATGAAAAGATTATCGTAAAATCGATTCCGGCTACGGGCGAGATGGTTTACCTCAAAGATATCGGCAGGGTGGAATTGGGTAAATTTACCTATTCCAGCAATGCCTATGTTGATGGGAAACGGGCATCTTACCTCATGGTCTTTCCGCTCCCGACTGCTAATGCCCTCGATGTCGCCAAAGGGGTTTATGCTGAACTGAAAAACCTGAAAAAATCGTTTCCGGAGGATGTCGATTACAGCGTCCCTTTCGAGGCCGTGACCATCGTTAAAGTTTCGATGCGCGAAGTGGAACGGACTCTTATAATTGCACTCTTGCTTGTGGCATTCGTCGTGTTCCTGTTTCTGCAGAACTGGCGAACCACTATTATCCCGATTCTGGCTATTCCTGTTTCGATCCTGGGAACTTTCATCTTCTTTGTTCCTTTTGGATTCACTATTAATACGCTGACCATGTTCGGATTTGTGCTGGCTATCGGAATTGTGGTCGATGATGCCATCATCGTGGTTGAGGCGGTTCAGCGGTATATTGATGACAGGAAAATGTCGGCACGCGAAGCGACGGAGCATGCCATGAAAGATATTACTGCTCCGGTAATCGCGGTCGCTTTAATCCTGGCTTCCGTATTTGTTCCGGTAGCTTTCATCCCAGGTATCGTGGGTCGTTTATATCAGCAATTCGCCATCACCATCGCGGTCTCCATCTTAATTTCGGCATTTATTGCATTGTCTTTAACTCCTGCCTTGTGTACTTTGATTTTAAAACCACACCATATCGATGAAAAATCAAAGGGGCTGAATAAATTTTTTTTCTGGTTTAATGGCAGGTTCAAAAGATTTTCGGAACTCTATTTCCGAGGAGTTAAAAAAGGGATACGGGGCTCAAAATACGTAATCATTTTATTGATTTGTATAGGTGTTGCCACCTTCATGTTATTCAGGGCAAAACCTTCCGGATTTATCCCCGGTGAAGATCTGGGACGTCTCTATGTTACCTACGAAATGGCAGAGGCTTCATCGACCACACAGTCTGTGGCTCTGCTTAATAAACTGATGAAGGTGGTGAGCGAAACACCCGGAATCGCCCATTATTCTGCAGTTTCCGGTATGAATGTGATCAACGGGGCGATGAAGTCAAACAGTGGCACCATCTTCTGTCAGCTCAAACCATGGAGTGAACGCGAGAAGATTACTGAGCAAGTTCCTGGTATTATAGAGGTAATGATCAAACGGATTGCCGCGGCAGGAATAAAGGAGGCGAAGGTTGTGGTTATGCAGCCGGCTCCAATTCCGGGGATCGGACAGTCAGCTGGTTTCAGCTTCCAGATCCAGCAGCGGAATACCACCGATGATGTTCACGCATTTGAAAAAGTGGTGCGAAAATTTGTTGCCGAAGCCAATAAAAACCCTGCCATTTCGAGGGCTGTAAGCTATTATTCTGCCCATACACCCAGCTTTAACCTCACCCTGGACAGGGAGAAATGCAAAAAAATGGGTGTCCCCATTTCGCAGGTATTCACCACCATTCAGGCTTACATGGGGAGTGCTTATGTGAATGACTTCACCCTCTTTAACAGGACATATCATGTCGTTGTTCAGGCAGATACTGTTTTTAGGAAGCTGGTTACTGATCTGGATAAATATTACGTACGGAATGATGCAGGAACAATGCTTCCCCTTAGTTCCCTGATTTCCTATCAGCCTGTCGATGCTGCCCCGGTGATTCCTCATTTTAATATTTTCAGGTCAGCTGAGGTTGACGGTGGTTCAGGAATGGGTTATAGTACCGGACAAACAATAGATGCGCTGAAAGATGTTGCCGCAAAAGTTTTGCCACCCGGTTATGGCTACGAATTTTCAGGCCTGAGTTATGAGGAAATTGTGGCCGGTTCGCAAACAATTTACATTTTCCTGTTCTCCCTTACGTTCGTCTTTCTGTTTCTGGCGGCACTTTACGAAAGCTGGTCTGTGCCATTTTCAGTCATGCTCTCTGTTCCGATAGGTGCATTTGGAGCGATCCTTACGTTAACGTTTATACCGCAGCTTAGTAATAACGTTTATGCGCAGATCGGTCTGATCACACTTATCGGACTGGCGGCGAAAAATGCGGTATTAATTGTCGAGTATGCCAAGGTGCGTGTGGACAGCGGGGAAGACCTTATCCAGTCAACCATCGATGCAGTAAGTTTGCGTTTACGACCGATCATCATGACCTCCCTGGCATTTATTTTCGGGGTGTTGCCTTTGGTATTTGCAACCGGAGCGGGAGCAGTAGCCCGTAAAACAATCGGATTTACGGTTCTCGGCGGAATGATTTCTGCATCATCACTTGCCATATTCATCGTTCCTGTTCTTTTCGTGGTGATCATCAGAATTGCGTACGGCAAAAAACACCTCGAATCGCTTGCTCATAAGAGAGTCGAAACAGAGAGTCAGGTGCCGGATGAAGGTCTGAATGGAATTAAATAGTCGTATTCCCGTTCTGATTGCTCTCTAAAAGAATTATAAAGGACTGGAATAAGTATCCAGATTTGCAGTGGGCTCAGAAACTGACCGGTGAATTTTGTATTACTGCTTATTTGGCACCGAATGGCATGTATTTCTCATTCTAAAGGATTATTTTTGTTTAATAATTAAACAGAATGAGCTATATATCAAAATTTCTTTTGTGGATTTTCGGGTGGAAGAAAGTCAGTGGATTAGCCCCGGTACCAAAATGTGTCGTTTTGGGAGTTCCGCATACTTCCATCTGGGATTTTGTCATTTCCTGGATTTTTTACAACTCGATAGGCGGAAAATCAAGCATCGTGGTCAACAAGAAATTCTTCTTCTGGCCTGCGGGTTATCTGCTTAATTATATGGGTGCAATTCCTGTTGATACCTCACGGGGAGCCAGTTTGGTCAAACAGATTGTTGCTGAATTTAAAAAGCGGGAGGTGATGCATCTGGCCATTGCGATTGAGGGGACTCGCCAGCCAACAACCAAGTGGAAAGCGGGTTTCCATACCATTGCCAGGGCAGCCAATGTACCGGTCTATTGTGCCGTATTCGACTGGGGTCGGAAAGAGATCGGAATACTCGATGAGGTTGTGTTAACTGATGATGTGAACGCTGATGTCCACCGGATTAAACAGTGGTACAAACAGAGGGGAGTCAAGGGTAAGCATCCTGAGAAATTCATTCTCGGCGAAGGACTCGATTAATTCTATCCAATGGAAGCCAAAGATCTTTTACGTGTAACCCTTGCCCAGATCGACCTTGTTTGGGAAAATCCGGAAGAAAACCGTCAAAATCTTGAAAAATTGATTTTGAATATGGAAGGCTATTCTGATTTGGTAATCCTTCCGGAGACATTCACCACCGGATTTTCTATGCGCCCTGATGAACTTGCCGAACTGATGGATGGTCCTACTACTCAATGGATGCTAAGCCTTTCAAAAAAAACAGGGATGGCTATCTGCGGTAGTCTGCTTGTAAAAGATAACGGATTGAATTATAATCGTTTCGTGTTTGTTAGTCCGGAAGGTCAGATTGCTTTTTACAATAAACGGCACCTTTTTTCCATGGGTGGGGAAGCTGATTCCATAACTTCCGGCGGTGAACGTGTTATTATCCCTTATTTGGGATGGCGGATTGCACTTTATATTTGTTACGATCTGCGTTTCCCTGTTTGGTCACGGAATGTGAATGACACCGATTTGATGATCTTTACAGCCAACTGGCCTGATTCGAGAAGTGAGGTTTGGAATGTTCTGCTAAAAGCCAGGGCAATTGAGAACCAGGTTTTTGTGGCAGGCGTGAACAGGATCGGGAAAGACGGAAATGAAATTTATTATAAGGGTGAAAGCCAGGTGATTAACGCTAAAGGCGAAATATTAATTTATTCTGATCAGACAGTCAACGGATTACAGACTTACTCAATCTCTCGGATGGAGCTGGTTGATTTCAGAAATAAATTCCCTGTTGCACGAGAGGCCGATCAATTTGTAATCACCTGATCAAACCTCAAAATCGTTCCAAAGAACAATTTGTTCGAGCGATTTCCGGATTTTAACCGGTTTTTTCATTACCCCGGGATAGCCAACAGGGATTAATGCAATGGGCTCCATGTTATCCGGGAGGTTAAAGAAGTCCATTAGTTTTTCCGTATCAAAATTACAAATCCAGCACGTTCCCAATCCTAATTCTGTGGCAGCCAGAGTCATATGATCAATTGCTATGGCCAGGTCAATCTCCGTATAGTCTTTGTCATCTTTCCCCCTGTGCCACCCCTTGCTATGGTCACCTAAGGCCACAATGATTATTGGAGCCGACCTCAGCCACTCCCTCGGATAAAGCGGGTATATCAATCGAAGTAACTCCGGTTCTGTGATCACAATAAATTGCCAGGGTTGAAAATTGGCGGCAGATGGTGCGATTCTTGCAGCTTCCAGAACCTGTAGAAGCTTCTCTTTTTCCACAGGGATTGTTGCAAAGTTACGTACCGATGATCTTTGGGTGGCAAGTTCAATAAAATTCATAATGGTTGTATTTTCAGTCAAATTTAAGCATAAATTTTAATCGGGCCTTTCGAAATACCACCGGATTATATTTTGGTTAACATTATATTGCCTTGATAATCAATATAGGTGGTTTGAGAATATTTGGCTAACTTCGCAGACCAGAATAAACAATTTATAAACAAGAGAATTTCAAGAAGTTAATTAATGATTACAATATCAAATTTAGCAATTCAGTTTGGGAAAAAACCTTTATTTCAGGATGTTAATTTAAAATTTACTCCCGGAAACTGCTATGGCGTAATCGGAGCAAACGGTGCGGGTAAATCGACCATGTTACGGATTATTGCGGGTGATCTCTCCTCCACCAAAGGATCAGTAACACTTGGTCCGGGCGAACGATTATCTGTGTTAAAACAGAATCATTTTGATTATGAGGAATATACGGTTTTAAATGCAGTTTTGTTCGGACATACGGAATTGTGGAATATCATACAGGAAAAGGATATCCTGTATGCCAAAGCCGATTTTTCGGACCAGGATGGGATGAGGGCTGCCGAACTGGAGGAACGGTTTGCGGAGATCGACGGCTGGAATGCTGAGAGTGACGCAGCCATGCTGCTGAGTGGCTTGGGAATCAAGGAGGAGTTTCACCACAGGCTGATGAAAGAACTTGGCGGGAAAGAGAAGGTGAGGGTCTTACTTGCTCAGGCTCTTTTTGGCAAACCTGATAATCTTCTGCTTGATGAGCCAACAAATGATCTTGATCTGGAGACAGTATCCTGGCTCGAAAACTACCTGGGTAACTACGAAAATACCGTTCTGGTTGTTTCGCATGACCGCCACTTCCTGGATGCTGTAAGTACACATACCGTAGATATTGATTTCGGGAAAGTTCAGTTGTTTGCAGGTAACTATAGCTTCTGGTACCATTCAAGTCAGCTGGCGCTGCGTCAGCAACAATCTCAGAATAAAAAGGCAGAGGAGAAGAAACGGGAACTTCTCGAGTTTATTGCCCGGTTTAGTGCCAATGTCGCAAAATCGAAGCAAACCACAAGCCGCAAAAAGATGATCGAAAAGCTGAATATTGAGGATATTCAGCCATCTACCAGAAAATATCCCGGGATAATTTTCACCCCGGACCGCGATCCCGGAAACAGGATCCTTGAGGTTAAAGGGTTAAGCAAGAGTATTAAAGGAGAGGTCCTTTTTAAAGATCTTGATTTTAATGTGGAGAAGGATGATAAGATTGTCTTTCTCTCACGGGATCCGCGTGCGATGACTGCACTTTTCGAAATTATTACCGGGCATGACAAGCCCGATTCGGGTACTTACTTTTGGGGTCAGACCATTACCAGTGCTTACCTGCCAATGGATAACTCCGATTTTTTTAATTCGGAACTCAATCTGGTCGAGTGGCTCGGACAGTTTTCAAGCGATACCAGTGAAAACTATATCAGAGGATATCTGGGTAAAATGCTTTTTTCGGGGGAAGAGATTTACAAGAAAATATCTGTCCTTTCGGGGGGAGAAAAGATGCGTTGTATGATCTCCCGGATGATGCTTCGAAATGCCAATGTTCTGGTTCTGGATACACCTACGAATCACCTTGACCTTGAATCAATTCAGGCTTTCAACAATACGCTTACCAATTTTAAGGGGAACGTGCTGATGTCGTCACATGACCATGAATTTATCCAAACGATTGCGAACCGGGTAATAGAGTTGACCCCTAAAGGCATTATTGACAAGATCACAGAATACGATGATTACATTTCTAACGAGGAATTGAAAGAGCGAAAAAATAAGATGTATAGTTAATAATTCATAAATTATTTCTGTATTTGCAAAAATTCCATTAGTTTTGGTTAATATTTAATTTAAAAGATTCAGGACATGAGAAAATTAATCTATGTATTGTTGATTCCGGTTATTATTTTGACCTCCGGATGTGCTCACCGAAAAGAACAAATTGCCCGTTTAAAGGCGCAAAACGATAGCTTACGGGCTGTTGGAACTGATAAAGATTCTAACATTGCAGATTTTGTTACGACCTTTAACGAAGTTGAAGCTAATCTGGATTCTATTAAACGTGTAGAACGCATAATTGATAAGAGTGCCAAGGAAGGTGAAGTTAAAGGATCACGTAAGGAGCAGATTAAGAGTGATATACATTATATCTACGACCTGCTGCAAAAGAATCGTAAATTGGTTGCCGAACTCACATCCAAGCTTAGCAAATCAAATAAACATGCGAAGGAACTCCAGCTGATGATCGACAACCTCAACAAATCCATTGATGAGAAAAACGCACAGATTGCCCAACTGACTGATGAATTGGGAAAACTTAATATCCAGGTTAAGGATCTGAACGTCAAAGTGGCAGATTTAAATACCAATGTAAATAATTTGACTGCTGACAATCAGAAAAAACAGGCGGATATAGATGCTAAAACTGAAGCTTTGAATACCGCTTATTATGTAATCGGAACAAACCGCGAACTGAAGGATAAAAAGATTATCTCCGGTACAGGAGGATTTATCGGAATTGGCCGTACAAAAAATGTGATGGCTGATCTTAATATGAATGATTTCACAAAAGTGGATATCACCAAAGTTAGTGAAATCCCGGTGATGAAAAAGAAGATCAACATTGTAACAAACCATCCAACAGGTTCCTACCGTATCGAAGGGAATAAAACAGTCGATAAAATTGTGATTACCAACGCCAAAGATTTCTGGAGCCTTTCTAAAGTCCTGGTTATTGTAGCTAAATAAGGTTGGCTTATAAAATTTTAAAGGCCGGTTACCTCTCTTGGTGACCGGCTATTTTTTGTATCAATTTACTGGTAATTTTAATTCAGACTTGCAATAGGTGATTTTTTCGGCATTGTATCGTTTGATTTGTTCCAACAACCGTTTTTTGAACCAGGGGTAGTTTTTGCCGGCTTTTGGTGACCAGGCCACTTCTGCCAGGGCCGCGGCGCGGGGGAAGGTCATATATTCAACATATGTGGGAGTTTTCATATAAGGCGTCCATATATTTGCCTGTATACCAATGATATATCTGGCTTCTTTATTGGTCAGGACCGATGGGACCGGTTCGAATTTGTAGACTTGTTCAAGGGTCAGCAAGCCACCTACCGCAAGCGGCTCGTTTTTTGGATTACTCTGATACTGATCGAAATTGTAAAACTTTGCTGGTGTGACAACGGTCTGAATTTTTCTTTTTGTAGCTGCAATTACCCCATCCTCATTATGCCATGATAACACAATGCCATTTGTTTGCAGGGTATCTTTTAGATTTTCATCCCATGTCACACTCTCTTTGCCGAGTGAGGAGAGTGTTTTACGGATTCTTTGAATAAAATAATGATTCAGCTCACGGGTTGAATTTAAACTGTCGTTTTTCATCCTAAGCTGGCATTGTGTGCAATTTTCCCATCTTATCTTTGGACAATCCGCTCCGCCGATATGAAAATATTTTCCGGGAAATAGACCGGCCATTTCGGTAAGTACATCATTCAAAAAGGAAAACGTGCCCTCTTTCCCCGGGCAATAGATTTCGCTGAATATTCCCCATTTGGTTGCTACCTCGTAGGGAGCTGCCGTACATCCCAGTTCAGGATAAGCCGCTAAAGCTGCCAGAGCGTGTCCAGGCATTTCAACGCCCGGAATAACAGTAATGAAACGCTCTGAAGCATAGGATACTATTTCACGGACATCACTTTGGGTGTAAAATCCGCCGTAAGAGACAGTATCTGTTCCTGCTGGATCGTTGATATGTCCTATCATTGTTTTTTTACGTACTGCCCCTGTTTCAGTCAGCAAAGGGTATTTTTTGATCTCAATTCTCCATCCCTGATCATCGGCCAAATGCCATTGAAAAGTGTTCAATTTATGCATTGCCATTTCATCAAGAAGCTTAAAAATGAATTCCTTAGGCATAAAATGGCGGCTTACATCCAACTGTATTCCCCTCCAGCCAAACCGTGGGGTGTCATTAATCTCTACGCCAGGCAAAATGATCTCTGTCAGCTTTTTGGGGGTTGAAGGCATTAATTGGATCAGGGTCTGGATTCCATAAAACAGACCGTTGGGAGCTGCAGCTTCAATTGTTATGCCATCGGGTAAAACTGTAAGGTGATAATCTTCTTTACCTATTTTGAGATTGGATTCTATTTTAAGTGATATGAAATGATTTCCACCCGATCCAAAAGCGACGACTTTGTTGGTTATTCCAAAATATTTCTCGATATGACTGGTTAAAAATCCGGCAATATGTTGGATTGACTCATTTTCACTGTTGATCTCGATTCTGGTGGCTTCGGAAATAACAAAAATTCCATTGCGATCGATGGCTTGTGCCGGCGATGGAATCAATCTTATGACCGGCCGTGGAGGAGGCTCTTTGCATGATATCAGAAGCAAAATAATACCTATCGGGAATAGCATTCGGAGCAGATTCATTTCTGTATTGATTTAATTTTCCGGTTGACAAAAGTACGAAATTAATTATTTTTAGTCCGGATACCGCTAAAAAGAATTAGACCATTCAATATGAATCCTGTGATTATTAGTAAATTACCAGGCAAATATCCAACTTTTAGGGCGATGACCTTACCCGTAAGTGCAACAATACCACCGATTATCATCGCGGAGCTGCTTCGGCTTCTACTGGCCGTAAAACCGAAAAGGCCGGCAATTGTCGGAATGATAAAAGCACCTGAGAATATTGTCAAAGCGATAAGCAGCGATTGAATAATTGAATGAACACTAAGAGAAAGCAAAATACTTGATAATCCGATAACCAGCATGATAATTTTAGTGTTTCTCATCGAGTGACGCTTATCCAGACCCTTCGAAAGGGGATCGCTGATGATCGTTGATGAGGTTAGTAATGTGGTCGAACCTGTCGACATTACGGCAGACAACAGGGCTGCAACAAGAATCCCGATACCCCATTCCGGCAAAGTTGCAAGCATCACGGGAATGAGTGCAGAACCATTCTGATGGTGAATTTCGGGGAATTTGTATGCCGCAAATACTCCCAGATAGGTGATGCACAACGAAAAAGGGATAAGTACCAATGCACTGATCAGGACACTCTTCCTCGCTGTAACTTCATTTTCGGCACAAAAAAGGCGGGAATAAATGTCAGGACCTACAACGAAGGTGGATGAATAGGTTAGTATAAGTACCATCAGATCAAAGGGATGAAACCCTTCGTTAAAAGGAAATTTCAAGGAAGTCATTGCCATTGGAGAAATTGGTTCCCTGAAGAAAATATAGACTGAAGTAAGTAAAATCCCTCCGATAATAATAAACGATTGATAAAGATCGGTTTTTAATACGGATATCTGCCCTCCGATAAGGGTATAAAAAATAAATATCATCCCTGAGCCCCATACTCCCAGAGAATAATTTAATCCGGTAAAACCACTCATGATTTTGGCCGCTCCGATAATCTGGGCAGCAATAATCCCTATCCAGGCAATGGAGATAATGAACGAGGAGATCATCTTTGCCTCTGTCCCATAAAAGTCCCCGATCATTTGCGGAAGTGTATACTTTCCTTTTCGCCGCACAATCATCGATACCGGAACCAGCATCAAGAGACCAAATGAGGCACACAGCAGCAGCCAGCATGCTGCCCACCCCTGGGTCAACGCCAGATCAGCGGTCCCCAGGATGGCAGAACTTCCCAAAATTGTAGCAAGAAGTGAACCCGTAATCTGCCAGAGATTTCCCCGCTTTCCGGCCACATAATAGTCTTTTTCGGACCTTATTTTTCGGGCCGAAATGACCCCGATTAAAATCATTGCAAGTAGATAGAATATGATAATCAGGTATTTCATCATGAGATGGCGGGAATGAAATAAAAACCAGGGTTAATGCATTAAATCGGTATTGCCAGCTGAATTCGAATTGGACCAAATAATTTTGAGAATATTAGGGTTCAATACTGACTTCTGCTATCGGATCAGGAACCGTTTCACGTCTGAACGGAGGGAGAAAAACCCAATACAATCCGCCGAAGGAGATAATTGCAGAAAGCAGGAAAAACATGATACTTAATGCAATACACAATTCATTGTCAAGTCCCAGTGTTTTGGCCCCAATCAAAAATACCATCTCACGTGCCCCAATTCCACCGATTGTGATTGGAAGTGCGGTTGCAATGGCGGATACGAAGAACAAAAAGAGATAATCAAACAAATTACTGGTCTGATGGAATGCCGAAAGAATCATAATGGCAGAGATAAATTGCATCCCCTGCAAAGCCAGCGACCACCAGAATAGTCCGGCATGAATATTCAGAAAACTTTTAAAGAAATATTTGAGTACTACAAGATAAAAGAGATAAATCATGGGTATTGCAATCCATACTCCCTTACCATAAGGGATATGCAATCCTGACAGGTAATATAAGACAACCGTTATCATTCCGATCGCAACCAGCCCGGCAATCCGGTTCACCAGCATGGTGCCTATGTTTTTTTTGAGCCCGTTTCTCCGGTATTTGTTTACCAGGTAGACTTTATATCCATCTCCACCGATTCCTCCCGGCAGGAACAAATTATAAAACATTCCAAGCCAGAATAGTTTGATGTTTAAGGATTGGGAAATGTGGGCACCTGTATTCCGGAAAGAGAGATTTTGGCGGAAGGCTGAAAAAATAAAGGAGATCACCAGAAGAATAAAGGCAGCAACCAGGTAGTAAATATTGGCTTTTGAGAAGACCCCTAAAACCTCTTTAAACGAAATTTTAGACATCACCCACCATATTGCTCCCACAGAAAAACCCAGTTTTAACAGGTTTATGCCAATTTTCTTAATCTTCAACTTCACTTTAACCGACTGGTGCTAGAACTTAATTATTATTTATGGCGTCCTTCCAAAAAATAGCTGATGCCTCAGGAAACCCGTAAAAACTTTAAGACAAGAAGCTATTTTGAAGGTCAACTCATTAAACTTCCCAAAAATAGCATGGATAAATGGTTTGACAAAAGTTATTGAACGAAATTAAGCCACTCTTCCAGGTTGATTGCCTGAAAAGAGTGGCTTAAATAACTGCAATCGAAATTTACTTACTGAAAATTAAGAAGATAGAAAATATATGGTTTATTTTTTACCTAATTCTTTCAGCCTGATATTTTTAAATTTCACAACTGATCCATGTCCCAGAAAGCCAATATGACCTTTCGGATTTAAAAGACCCGGATGTTCGCGGTGATCCAATGTACCGTTTTTGGAAGCCTCCTTGATGTCTCCGTCAAGAATTACTGTTCCGTTCAGAGTAACCTTTATCCGGTTTCCTTTGGCAATAACCTCTTCGTAATTCCATTGGCCGATTGGTTTAAGATAACCGCGTTTGGCCGGAATAACCCCGTAGACAGAACCATGATACTGGTAAGGAGCCAGGTCTGAATAAACAGGGTCTTCATTGTCAAGCACCTGAATTTCCATTCCACGATAGGCTGCATCACCCTCGAGCGGAGCACGGATTCCAAGACCATTGTTGGCGGCAGGTGTTAACTGGAATTCAAACCGGACGACAAAATCGCTGTATTCAGCGGATGTAAAAATATTCCCATGCGATGGTCCATTGTCCAGATGAAGGACGATTTCACCATTATCAACATGGTAATCAATCAGATTGCCTGTCCAGCCATCAAAGTTCAAACCATTAAAAAGAGGCTTGAAACCTTCTTTGGCCTCATCGGCAGGAACGGTATATTCACTGTTATTTAATTCCTCCACATAGATATCCCTGAAGGCCAGGTCTGTACCATGTGCCTGCAATTCAATTGATTCTTTAGGGAATAACGGAATTGAACGATCCCAGTAATTCTCAAGCTGTACGTTGTCAACTACCAGCTGGCCGTTCAGGAATACGGTAACCTTATCACCAATGATCTTAATGCGGAAAGTGTTCCACTCCCCGATAGGATTATCTGCAACTTTTAACGGATTCGACGGATTGATTTTATTGTTGTAGAGTCCGCCGGAACCGACCTGAGCACCGACCTCAACACGTGAAGTATCCCAGATCTGAACCTGTGGTGATCCCCTGAGGTAAATACCGCTGTCCCCTTTTTTCGTAATTCTCCAGTCAACCACCATTTCAAAATCGCCATATTGTTTTACAGAACAAAGATTATCCCCATTTCCATTGAAAACAATGCAACCATCCTTAACTCCCCAATTATCAGCTAGTTTAAGGTTGGCTTCCGCTTGTTTTTTAGCAAGTTCTTTCGGATCCATTTTCTTGCGGGTTACCGGATTGCCGACTAAGGCTTGCCACCCTGTGAGATCCTTGCCGTTGAACATCGGTACAAGACCGTCATCATAAGGCATATCATCGAGATATTTGCGGATCTTAGCCTTGTCATACTCGCTTTCACTTCCGGTAAGGCTGTTTATGGCCTTGTTCAGTGCATCACGAACAACAACTCCGGTTAACCCTTTACTTCCCTGTGAAGGCAATGCTATTGTCATGACAGACTGAGCGGCCTCCTCCTTTAAATCCGAATTCGAATTATCGAGAATCGATGCAGCTGTAACCAATGCAAGGAAGGTTTTAACCTGACCAATGGCTTTTACAATAAGCTCTTTGTCTTTTGGTTCTGCTGCGATCGGCAAGATCTTACGGTACTGTAATAACTTCTGATCATCCGGTAATCCGGATCCTTTGATTTGACGAACAAATCCGCTGATAGCCTTTGAAAGCTTTTCGCCAGTAGCCGTTTTGCAAATTTCATATAATGTGGCGGATGCAGCCTGATCTTTCCAGCTGATCAAACCATTAAAAGCGGCATCACGTTCTGCCTGGTCAGAGGAAGAGATATATCCGGAAACTGCTTTTAGTGCCTGAGGTCCACCCAACCGGGATAAAACTTCCAGAAGCCGTCCCTTTGGAGATAATACCGGCAATTGAGCCAGTAACGGGGCTGTTTGATCTTTTTCACCCTGGATCTGTGAGGCAGCATTTACCAAACCGTCCTGAATCGCTTTGATTTGTTCCTGATCGTCTGTTGAATAAAGTAATTTCAGTAACTGGTCGATATCTTTCGGTGAACCGGTGTTCCGCATTGCGCCAAAAGCTGCTGACTTGATCGCAGGATTTGCGCTTGAAGTGTAGGCATAAACCTGATCAAAATAACGTTTTCCAGACTTGGCACCGATAAGTGTGATCACTTCATTCTTTGAATTTTCAGGTGCACTTTCAAGGATCGCGGCTATTTGATCGAGACTTTTCTCATCCACGAGCGACATCAATCTTTTAGCGGTATAAGCCGGTTCAATTCCCTTGTTTAAAAGGGCAGTCAGATCTGTAATTGCTTCTTTTCCTTTTAGTTTGGCAAAGGCTGAAATAGCGGCTTCACTCACGATGGCCTCTTTGCCGGTAAATTGTTTCTTAAGGAAATCAAGAGCTGAAAGATCACCTTTCTTCCCAAACATGGTGATAATTTCAGCTTTTTGCTCGGGTTGTGCCTTGGTTGCCTTTGAAATCCAAACCTTTGCAGAGGCAAGCTTGCTTTTTTCAACCAGGTTCAATACCGAGAATCTGAATGCCTTATCACTGTTATCGAAAGCCTTAAGAAGCAATGCCTGAGCTTCTTTCTCAAAATACTGATTGTAAATAGCCAGTGCTGACGATTTGAAATGCAATTGAGCAGGTGCCTGACACAGATTAATGACTTCGAGGCAGGCCTTTCCGCAAAGTTCGGTATTACCCGTATCGCCCAACCGCTGGATATAGGAGAGGAATGCTGATGCCGCATTCGATGGTTCGTAAACAAATCCGGCATTTTGTGCGGCTGAAAATAGCGGCTGGTAGGATTCGACAGCTGCGATAGAAGCAGCAGCAGCCAGGGATACTTTTTTAAGGTTTTGGTTTCCGGAGGTAATATTCTTGAGGATATCACCACTGACTCCTTTAACCTGTAACTCTCCAAGCGCCCTTGTGATTGTAACCAGACGTGTGCCATCTGCTTTAGGGAATGCCTTCAGCAGCTCATTTTTTGCAGCATCGCTGTTGACCGAGGTGAGAACAAAGGTGGCAGGCTCGCATAAATCAGTGTTATTCAGGTATGGCGCGGCTGCAAAAACGGCCTTGTCCGATCCGATTAACCTGAGTTGTCTCAAAAAGAATGCCTTAACCTCAGTCTCTTTGGCTTTCTCAAGTGCCTGGATAAAGCATGCTTCTGCAAAAGCCCGCTGTGTCTCTTTGCCGGGTTGACTGGCATAACGGGTAAGACCATTGATGGCGAAAACTGCTGCCGTATTGTCTCCCTTGCCTGAAGGGGTTAACTGATCTGCCAATTGCTGAAATCCGGCTGCTCCAAGTGTTATTAACTCTTCAGCTAACTTATCCCTTTGCTGAAGATTGTTTGAAGGCATTTGTGCCAGCAAATCGGCAATTTTTGTGGTCAATGTTCTGTTATCCTGCGCATTTGTCGCCAGGGAAAACACCAACAAGGCAAAAACAACCCAAAAAGAATTAACTATTTTATTCATTAGACTATTGTTTTAAAAATCGTAACCTCCAAGGTTTTGATATTGTGAAGAAATACTAATGGTTTAAATGATTGGTTAAATGGTTGTCCAGGGGGCCCGCATGGGTTGATGGATTAACCGGTTTGCATCTTCATCGTTGATGAATTCCTGTTTGTCAGGATCAAAATTCAGCGTTCTCCCTAATCTGACAGCAAGAATACCCATATTGACCATTGTGCATGAGCGGTGTCCGTTCATTTCGTTTAGGGCAAATTTCTGACGGGTTCTTACCGATTCGGAAAAGGTGGTAACCCTTGGTTCAGGGTCCGGAAGTGTTTCGATGAACTGTTTAAGTTTGGGAATATTTGATTCAAAACCCTTGAATATTTTTCCGTTCGGACCTTCGATATAGGCGGCATCTTTATCCCTGTTCTCGCCGTCAAGGATAATTTTACATCCATCGGCATAGGTATATTCAATCCTCCGCCATGAACCAACGGCGTCTTCATGCTGCTGCGGGGCATCCACTTCAACCCTGATCGGGCTGGTATTGTCTTTTCCTAACAGGTACTGAACCGGATCGAGGTAATGCTGGCCCATGTCTCCGAGACCTCCGCCGTCATAATCCCAGTATCCCCTGAATTTGGAGTGGACACGCTCAACATTGTAGGGTCTGTAAGGGGCTGGACCTAACCAGAAATCATAATCCAGCTCTTCGGGAATGGGCTGAGGGGAGAGATTGGTTTCGCCGCGCCAGTAAAATTTCCAGTCAAAACCGGTATTCCCGCTCACGGTAACTTTAAGTGGCCACCCTAGAATCCCGCTTTCGATCACCTTTTTAAGCGGCTTCACCTCTGTTCCGAGTCCGTAGAAATTATCCTTGAACCGGAACCAGGTATTCAACCGGAACATCCGGCCGTGTTTATTAACCTCTTCAACGACCCGTTGTCCTTCACCAATAGTTCTGGTCATCGGTTTTTCGCACCAGATGTCTTTCCCGGCCCGGGCTGCTTCCATGGCAATCAGTCCATGCCAGTGAGGTGGAGTCGCGATATGAACGATATCAATTTCCGGACGAAGCAATAATTCCCTGTAATCATGAAACAACTGAACAGAGTTTGGGATCATCGACTGTGCTAACTGCAAATGCTTCTTATCGACGTCACAAATGGCCACCACTTTGGTCCCTTCATAGGAAATATGGCCGCGACCCATGCCGCCGGTACCAATGATTGCCTTGGTTAGCTGGTCGCTCGGAGCTACATAACCGGTGCCACCCAGGACATGTCGTGGGATGATCATCATTCCGGTCACTGCCGCCGCTGATGCTTTGAGAAAAGTTCTGCGATTTGGGGATTTCTTCTCCATATTATTTGATTATTTTGTGTGGAAATTCGAATAAGCGGAACAAAAATAAGATTTACTTGGATACCGTCAAGAACTTTACGGAAGTATTTGGTGCAGGAATGAGTTTTTTGCAATTAATGGAGCTAAAACGATTCAATACTGGATTTTTTATCTCCGTAGGTGATTCGGAAATTCAAATTTAGCGGAATCAATTTTCACCTTAAACCTGTTTTTAAGTGAATCTGCCATCCCATGAGACATCGTGTAAAAACCCGGTTAAAACTGTATCTGTCTTAACCGGGTTCAATTTCCGTTGAGGAGTGTTCCACCAGTCTGAATTCCTTACCGGATCTCCTCCGACCCATCGCGGTATTTGGCAAACCGTCCTCGGGACCTGGGGTGTACCATTTCACGCATCGGCCAGGGCCAGCCACCAAACTCGGTTTTCCGGTAATCTGCCATCGCCTGCTGAATTTCTCCCTGCGAGTTCATCACAAACGGCCCGTATTGAACAACGGGTTCATTAATCGGCTTTCCCTGCAGGAGGAGTAACTGGCATTCCTGGCTTCCGTTTGTAATTGTCAACTCCAGGTCGGATATTAATTCTATCGCCTGATTTGATGAAACCGCAGTCCCGTTAATTTCAAGTGTCGATCCGGCGTGAAAATAGAGGGTTCTGTTCACTCCGGAACCGGCCGCAGGGATCTTGCATTGCGCCCCGGATTCCATCTGAATGGTCCAGACTGCTATCTCATTCACGGGATCGGCAGCCCAGGAATCCGGAGCTGCGGCCAAAGCAGTTACACCTCCGATCGAACCTGCAATTACATCGATATCAGTTAGTTTGCCGTTGTTGTCCATTGTTTTATACACCGGAATATCTTCGGACCACAGCATTTTAAAATAGGGCTCGGCAAATTTCTTTGCCTTGGGAAGGTTCAGCCAGAGTTGAAACAATTCGGTAGGATTTCCGGAACCGGTATTCAGAAGCGGAAACATTTCGCTGTGCTGCAAGCCTGCCCCGGCAGTCATCCATTGTACGTCACCTTTGCCATACCTTCCTGCCTGGCCATGTGAATCGGAGTGATCAACCGTCCCGTTTCTTACGATGGTAATGGTTTCGAAACCCCGGTGCGGGTGAACCGGAAAACCCGGCACTTTCCGGCCGTGGTACATGCGCCACCCATCTTTCGGAGTAAAGTCCTGACCCATATCCCTTCCTTCAAGTGATGCAGCAGGGCCCATCTCCAGGTTGCCTGCCGGGTAATCATCGAGATGATGGGCGCAAAAGAGGAACGGATTTGTTGTTGGCCACATAAATCCAAGCGGTTTTAAACCGAGTATGGCTTCATTTTTAATTATCATAACACGCAGATGTTGTTTGTTTAATTTCTTTTCCTGTCGCAATATTATTTGCCGAAGTCTGAGGGATGGTGCATTGATGGACGACAATTCGTAAACCTATTTCAGATCTATTCAATTTTATCCCCGTTAAATGGCTATGGCCAGCTATTAATCTTTAGGCTTGACCGGTATCCAGACTTCCTCTTCCGAAGCAGGATCGTCATTTTTATATTTTTCACCTAAAATTTCAAAATGTGGCCTGTCATCCAGTTGATATTCGGAACCAGGCAGCCAGGTTCCGAAAATATACCTGAATGTCCTGGCTCCTTCAGAAGCTGCCCCTTTGTGGAGAAAAACAGCATAAAGTCCTTCAGGCAGTATAATCGATTCCATACGATCAGGAATGCTTTCAAAATCAGAAACTTCAACGGCAGCCCATTTCTCGAAACGGGTATTTTCATTGAAATCCCCAAAGTTCAGTGTCTGATCATAAACCTGCACTGAAAACAGATCTGTTGACCGCAAATTGGTAATCTCTTTTCGTCGCGGCATAAAACTTCTCCACAATTCTGAAGTTTTATTTTCCGCGAGATTCATGGTCATCCGCTTGCCGATTAACTTCTTTTCAGGTAATATTCTGATATCCGGCTCCATAAGTTTAAAGGATGAAATTCAGGCCTCCATTAATTTTTCGATGTCAAACTTACTCATTTGCAGAAATGCCTGCATCACCCGGCCTGCTTTTTCAGGATCAACCATTAATTCGGGAAGTATCGTCGGAATGATCTGCCATGAAACTCCAAATTTATCCTTCAGCCATCCGCATCTCCCTTCTTCTCCGCCTTCAGTAAGCTTAACCCAGTATTCATCGATCTCTTCCTGCGTCTTGCAGAAAATCTGAAATGAAATAGCTTCATTAATCCGGAATACAGGACCGCCGTTTAAGGCAGTGAATGATTGTCCGTTAATCTGAAATGCCACGGTAAGAGCAGTCCCCTCTTTTTGTCCATGAACTTCATATCCCTCTTTCCCGTAACGGCTGATGTTTTCGATCTTTGAATTTTTGAAAATGGAGGTGTAGAAAATGGCTGCATCTTCTGCCTGATTGTCAAACCAAAGGCATGGTGTAATTTGATTGGTCATTTATTCTGTTTTTTCGGATTTTAAACTGGTTTCAACATAACTTTTGAAGTTATTCAATATCGATTGCCATCCAAATTTCTGTTGATCAGCCGGGTGGGTGTGTTCCGTCTCAAATTCCTCAGAGATACTGGTTTTATCCTGAATAGCTGTAAAAACAAGATTCACACTCCTTTCATCCTCAAGAACAAAGCTGATCTGATGATTGAGTGCTACTTTGGTATAGCATCCCTCAAAATCAAAACCGAAACTTCCATCTTTGGCTTCCATCCGGTAACTGAATTTGCCACCAGCTTTCAAATCATTCGTGGCATGTGTGGTACACCAGTCATCTGATGCATTATTCCACTTTACGATATCTTCAGGTGTCGTCCAACACTTCCAGACTGCTTCGAGCGGTGCATTGATTTCTGTTTCTACGGTAATAATTGATTTATTGTTTGTTTCCATAGTTTGTATTACTTTTCATTACAACTAACCATCCACAGGATCCCAAATTTGTCGGTGCAACTGCCAAAGTGCTGACTTTTTACATTTTGACTTAATTTGTACCTTAATGTGTGGGGTTAGGTGTCAAAGTCGTCAGCCCATTAGCGGCTGAAGCAAACTTAACCGGTTCCCTTCGGTATCAATAAAGGAGACATACCATCCGACACCGGGAATCTGTGACGGTTCACCCTGAACGGTTCCACCTGCAACAGTCACCTTTTGCATAGCTTCCCTGATATCATCGACCGCAATAACCATTGATGGATATTGAGCCGGCATACCTTTTTGCCTGGGATAAAATCCGCCATTGATGGTTCCGGCCATTTTAGGCCTTCCATTTTCGTCAGTCTCACAGGCTGTAACCACCACATAGTTACCCATTTCTTCTCCATACATCTGCATCTGCCAGCCAAAAGCACGGGTGTAAAAATCTGCCATCCGTTCTCGGTCGTCAGATGGCAATTCAAAATGTACAACAGGGTTCATTTTCTCTGGTTTTTATATGTGAAAAAATGTGTCTGGGGTTTAAACCAGACACAGTATTAATTTTTTGCGATTATTCAGTAAAAGAAAATTCTGGAATACCAATTACTCCTGCTTTTTCCATAGTTGCCTTTAAGGTAGGATCATGTAGGAATTCCATTGCTCCTTCTTTGTTCTCCCATACAATTTCTACAAGTACATCGTTAGGATTCTCTACACCTGCAAATACCGAGTACCCTGTTGAGCCATATTTTTTCCGAACATCTGCGTGCGCATCGAAGAGCGGCTTCCATTTAGAATAATCTTCGAGTGTGTGCCTGACAAAGATTTTAAACATTTTTGAAGGTTTTATAATTTAATTCTACTCATATGGCTTTTCGATATCGCCCCGTTTTTAAAATGGTTACTGGTCTCCATCTCATTTGAAGATAGGGGTTTGTGATAATGAAATTAACAAACGGCTATCCCTTCACTTTTGTCTTAACAATCCAAACCAAGAACAGGTTCATTTATTTTCAGCATTATAATCTGAGAATAATGGAAAGTCTCAAAGGGAGCGGGACGGACCAGGCAGGCTAATGAACTACTTCTTCTGAATATGAAGTAATTCCTGCCGAAAACAGTTATTTATTAACCCCTGTAATAATTTTATTAGGATCAAGCCTGGATACATTTTAATTTTGGATTCAAAAGGAATGAAAAACCGATACCGTTGACCCTACTGAATGTTCATGCGTGAAATCGTTCTCATGACTACCATGGCAACGTTAGATGCTCTATTACTAACGTTTCAAGATGTATCTTAAAATTGATTTTTGTTTTCAGGCTGAAAAATACTACGTTATTTCCTATTTGCAAATCGGTCGGGACTGGAAATTACAATCATGCTTTTATGGCCCAACGCAGCTTGGCAGATCGTGCACGGGGATTTGAATTACACTCCTCGGGTGTGGGCCTGATCGGATCGGGAGCTACTTCGCGGTAAATACCTTCGCGGAATAATTGCTGAAAAGATTTCTTTACGCGCCGGTCCTCACCCGAATGAAACGACAGAATGGCCACCCGCCCACCTTTCGCAAGAGCGTCAGGAAGTTTCCAGAGAAATTTTTCCAATGCTTCGAATTCATCATTGACCTCAATGCGCAATGCCTGAAAACAGCGTTGACAGGATTTCTTAACCTCGTCTTTTCTTTGGTACGGCGGAAGAAATTCAAGTGCCTCTTCAATAAGCTCTTTTAATCGGATAGTGGTTGAGATATCTACCCCGTTTGAGATCGCTGAAAAAATGGTTTTGGCAATCTGTTTATGGTAGGGTTCATCAGAATATTCCTTGAATAGCCATTCCAATTCATCCTGGGATAAGGTTTTTAAGAGAGCAGCTGCCGATTTTCCTGTTTTCGGATTCAGCCTCAGGTCCAATGGACCTTCAACCTTGAATGAAAATCCCCTTGCCGGATTATCGATCTGCATTGAAGATACCCCTAAATCGGCCAACACAAAATTTAAAGGTCCTGCTTCGACTGCTATTTGATCAATCTCGGAGAAATTCATCCTTTTTATAACCAGGAGTTCAGGACCATATCCGTAGGATTCCAGACGCGCTTTGGTTCTCGACAATTCAATGGGGTCTACATCAGTAGCATAAAGCTTTCCTCCAGGAGCCAGATATTTAAGCATTTCCAGGCTGTGCCCGCCGTATCCAAGGGTCGCATCCAATCCGGTTTGTCCGGGAGCTATTTTAAGGAAATCGATAATTTCTTTAACACAAATCGAACGGTGCATACCGGCTGGTGTTCGCCCCTGCAGCATCACTTTTTCAATATCTCCTGCGTAGTGCCCGGGCAGGAGCTCCTTGTATTTTTCCTTAAACGATTTGGGGTGTGTCCCCTTGTATCGTATGCGGCGCTGAGGTTTTGGGGTCTGATCATCCATGCTGCAAAATTAGTATTTTGGGTGTCGGCAAGTCAATAAAGTTCTTACCTCCGGAGTCTTAAAAAACCGAGATTTTAAAATCAGTGCAATTGTAATTCTTTCTTTCCCCTTTTGGTCTGATTATTAAATATTTGGATAAGATTATTTTTTAAGTGGAAGCCGGTAAACATTCGTCTCCTTCAGTTGAAACCCTAACTTTTTGTACAATTTGTTCGCGGTTATTCGCTCAGGTTTTGAGGTGAGCATTACCACATCAGCCTGCTGATTTTTTGCAAACTCAACCGCAAAGTTTATCAGATTCTCACCTATCCCTTGTCCCCTCGAGCCTTCATCGACAACCACATCCTCTATCCATCCCTTTTTCCCGGTAGGAGAGTTGTAGATTCCTACAGTGGCCATTCCAAGAACGAACCCCTTATCATTCAATGCAACAATCAGATGGCTGTTTTCGTCCGAAATAATCGCTTCAATCCGCTCTTTCCCTACCTTATATTCCTTTCCCGTTAACTGGGTCGATAATTTGCCGATTGCATCCTGTATTTCGGGCTGATATTCTTTGATTTCCCGGATCTTCATTTTTTTTAATTTATATTTTTAAAACCTGTCAAGCTACACTATTCCGGTGGTTACGTGAATGGAGGGTATGGATTTGTCCGTTAATCAATAAGTTTCCTTGCTTTGCTATCCGATTCTCTTTCCAAGAATTTTCAATCCCCGTTCCTTTCCATCGAGCAGGGCAATATTGGGAAGTGTGGCCCAATCCTCAAATCCAAAGTGCCGGAAAAGCTTAAGGCTTGGCATGTTATGAGAGAAAATGAATCCAAGCAATGTTTTTATTCCAAATGCAGGAGCATTTTCAATACAGTATTGTAAAATCTGTTTGCCAAACCCTTTCCCCCGGTGCTTTTTGTCCAGATAAATACTTAATTCAACCGTAGCATCATAAGCCGGTCTGCCATAAAACGATTGGAAACTTACCCATCCAACGATCTGACCTGATCCATCTTCGACGATCCAAAGTGGTCGTTTGTCGGGACTGTGTTCATCAAACCACTGTTGCTTGCTGCTTACCGATACCTGTTCAGTATCAGCAGTAACCATTCTTGAGGCTACTGTCGAATTGTAAATCTCCACGATGTTCGCGAGATCTTCCTGAATAGCCTCTCTATATCTTAAATGAATCATTTTTTTGATTACAATATTTAAACAGCTCACTTTTCAATAAACCCGTTGAAATCCGGGTAATCAAAAGTAAAATAAATTAGCTAGAAAGTCACAATAAATACTCGATGAGTTCATGAGTTTAATAACTATTAGTCCGAAATACAGATAATTGAGACTCTATTTTGTAAATTGAACTCGTGCCTGCCGGGAAAATTTAAATCAATTTTTATTTGTGAAACACTGAAATATACGGATGTCTTGGTCAAAATGAGTTTGTATGTAAAGCATTATTTGCAAATCAATATCAGATCCATCAAATTAATTCATAATAATAAATTAATTGTTGTATATTTAATTTTTGGACTATTTATACTTACTTTTGATATTATTCAACCATTACCAGTCTCTATTACTGAATGGTAACCAGGATTTGTTACGATTGAAAACTACGTATTCGTACATTCTTGCTGATTTTAATACGAACACTTTTGTTGAAGCGGATGAATTATAATGATTTAACTAAAGCCGAGCTTATCCATGAAATTTTGGACTTAAGGAAGCAACTTGAGTTATCAAATCCTGAAATGGATATTCCCTTAAATAAAGACGATAACAACGGCAAAGAGGCCGTTTTTTCATCGGAGCTTTGGAAAAGGGAATTCAATTTCCGTCTGCTGTTTGAAAATATGGAAGAGGGGTTTGCATTGCAGGAGATTATTACAGATGAGAAGGGTGATCCGGTCGATTTTCGTTTTCTTGAAGTCAATGCAGCTTATGAACACCATACCGGGTTGAAACCGGCTGAGTGCATTGGTAAAACGATCCTTCAGGTAATGCCGGGGGCCGATATTGAACAAATCAAAAGATATGGCAAAGTTGCGCTGACGGGGGAACACTTATTGTTTGAATACTTCTCAAAAACCTTCAATCGCTATTTTCGTGTTCGGGCTTTTTCCCCTCAAATCAAGATGTTTGCCACCATTTTTGAGGATATTACTGAAAGTAAAGCGGATGAGCAGAAATTAATTGAGAGCGAATCACGTTTTAAAAATTTGTTTGCCAAACACGATTCAATCATGTTGCTGATTGATCCCGATACGGGTCGGATTATTGATGCAAATGCCTCTGCTTCTAGATTCTACGGCTATTCCGTGTCTGAGTTATCCTCGATGAAAATAGATGATATTAATAGGTTGGCACCCGGGCAGGTTCAACATGAGTATAAAGATGCAGCCGATCAGCACAAAAATTATTTCATATTTCCTCATCAACTGGCAAACGGAGAGGAACGTCTGATCGAATGTCATTCTTCGCCAATTGAATATGAAGGGAAGAAAATTCTGTTCTCCATTATTAATGACATCACCGAGCGAAAACAGCTGGAGGAACAATTAAAATCAAAATCTTCACTCCTGGAGGCTCAGATTAACTCTACTATTGAGGGTGTGGCTGTGGTTGACAAGGATATGAAAAGGGTTCTTTTCAATCAGCAAATCATTGATATGTTTCAGGTTCCCCGGGATATTGTGGATAACGAAGACAGTCAAGTAATGTTGAATCATATTGTCAGACTGACCAGTGATCCGGAATCATTTCTGGCCAACGTAAGACACATCAATCAGCATAAAAACGAAATAAGCAGGGACGAGATCAGACTTAAAAGTGGTAAGGTACTCGACCGCTATTCAGCTCCGGTTCTGGGGAAAAATGGGGAAAATTATGGCAGGATATGGTCGTTTCGCGATATTACTGCTCTAAAGAGGGCTGAGTCCGAAATTGCATCACTGGCATTTCGTTATCAAACCCTGCTTCATGCTGCGTCAGACGGTATTCATGTTTTGGATCTCAGTGGTAATTTAATAGAAACCAATGATGCCTTTTGTACCATGCTGGGCTATACCCGGGACGAAATGCTGCAACTCAATATTGCAGACTGGGATGCAAAATGGGAGGGTACTGAATTAATGGCTAAGATGGAAGAACAGACACGTAACCCATCGATATTTGAAACCAGGCATCGTCGTAAGGATGGCACTATAATCGATGTGGAGATTCACACCTCCGGCGTTTTTCTGGATGAGAAGATGTATCAATATGCAGCAGCACGCGATATAACCAGGAGGAAACTGGTTGAAAACGAACTGAGAATCAAAAACGAGGAACTAAAAAAAGCCAATGCAGAAAAAGACAAATTCTTTTCAGTTATTGCTCATGACCTGCGTGGACCACTGGGCGGAATCATGGGTATTACTGAACTGCTGGCCAATGATAGTGCTGATCTTTCTGATTCACAGCGATATGATTTGACTGTGGAATTGAGCTATTCAGCCCGTAATACCTTTAATTTACTTGAACAGCTTCTGGAATGGTCAAGAATGGAACGGGGACTGACTGAGTTTATTCCGCAAAAGCTCAATTTAAGGCAAATTGTAACTGACAGTTTGAAGATAGTTACTGAAGCCGCCCGGGCAAAGTCTATTGACCTGCTCTTCTATATACCATATGAACTTGAAGTATTTGCGGATCAGAATATGTTTCAAACAGTCCTGCGCAATTTGGCTTCAAATGCTGTAAAGTTTACCAGACAAGGTGGACAGGTAACCATTTCAGCCTGGGCGGAAAACGATGGCTTAATTTCAGTTGCCGTCAAAGATACGGGTATTGGGATGACAAGAGAGATGGTAGACAACCTTTTCCGGATTGACGTCAATACCGGACGGCCAGGCACTATCGGAGAGCAAAGTACCGGGTTGGGTTTGCTTATTTGTAAGGAGTTTGTTGAAAAACACGGCGGTATGATAGAAGTGGAAAGTGAAGTGGACAAAGGATCTGTATTCAGGTTCTCAATTTCAGGGAATATACCCGGAATAATTAAAGATGGCGCCTGCACCGAACTTCCTTCTAAAGTTGAAAATCGAAAATTAATCGGACTTAAAGTATTAGTGGCGGAGGATGATGAGCTCACTGTAAGAGTGATTTCAGCAATGATCAAGGACCTTAGTAAAGAGATTATCATCTCAAGAACAGGGAAAGATGCGATTGCAATCAGCCTCAATAATCCGGATATCGACCTGATATTAATGGATATTGGCATGCCACATTTTGACGGATATGAAGCAACCCGTCAAATCAGGAAATTTAATCCCAAAGTAATCATTATCGCACAAACAACTTTTTCACTTCCAGAGGACCGAAGAAGGGCAATCGAGGCAGGTTGTAACGATTATATATCAAAGCCTTACAAGGTCAATGAACTGACCCGAATTATTCAAAAATATGTCTGAGATGTAGAGACACACAGCTGCGCGTCTCTACATCTGGAACAATGATTAATATTTAAATACCTTACCTCCGGCCATCACCTGTTGTGTTTTCTCATCGAAAGTGGCCTTTTGACCAGTACGCAGAGCAGCCGTAGTCATAATATTGGCAATTGAATGACTATAACCGGCCTCCACAGGAGCGTTTGTTTTTGGATTATTGGCCCTTACGCAATCCATCCAGTTCTTCATATGGGCATTGGTCAGGCTATCGGCCCCTGTATTTGAGTTAGTTTCCACTTTTTCCTGAGGAAGGAGATATTCTGCCAATAAGTTCTCCTTCATTCCCATCCCTTTGGCATCTTTCTCCCGAAGGCCACCCTCGGAAGTGACTTTGTTCAAGTCAAGATCAAGCTTTCCGCCATTCGAAAAATACCATTCCTTGGTGCCGCCGGCTTCATTGGTCTGACGCGAAGAATAAATAACCTGGAATCCCTCTTCCTTATTATCAAGAGGACCATAATCAAAAACGGCACTCATGGTATCGAAATTCCGTCGGCCATCTTTCCAGACATAGATGCCACCATTGGCGGCCACCGATCTTGGGTGAGGTAAATGCGAGAACCAGTGAACCGTATCTATCTGATGTGACATCCACTGTCCGGGAATACCTGATGAAAATGGCCAGAATAATCTGAATTCCAGATATTTGCGGGGATCCCATTTTTCATAGGGACGATTTAGCAAAAATCGCTTCCAGTCTGTATCAGATTCCTTGATGGACTCTACCTCTTTAACTCGACGCCACCGACCAGGCTGGTTCACATTCCAGGTCATCTCAACGGCACATATTTTACCAAATTTCCCCTCCTGAATAAAATCATGAGCAGCCTGATAGTTTGGACCTGAACGGCGCTGAGAACCTATCTGAACTACTTTTCCGCTCTCCTTTACTGCCTTTTTGGCGAAAATGGCATCATCCATTGTCTCAGCAAATGGTTTTTCGCAATAAACATTCATCCCAGCCTTAACCGATTGTCCACAAAGTACCGCATGTTGAAAATCTGCAGTTGATATGATTACCGCATCCATCTTCTGATTATAAAATTCATCCGTATTTTTGGCTTCAAGAGGTGTGGTTCCGTTGTGTTTTTTAACCCATTCAATTCCCTCTCCGCGACGCTTATTCCAGATATCACAAACCGCAGCAAATTCAAAATTCATTTCTTTGGCATATTTCTGAAAGGCAGGCCCCAAAGCTCCCTGAAAACGCCCCGAAAACCCCAAAATACCTACCTGAACGCGATCGTTGGCGCCAACGATGCGACCATAGCTCTTTGAGCTCATTCCTAATCCCCCTAAAGTCAATCCTGCTGCACCAAGTGCAGATTTCTGAATAAATTCTCTCCTGTTTGACATCGTTTGAAACTTAAATATTTATAATAATGTTATTGAAGACTTTAACCGTGTGCGATAACGCCACGAATATAAATAAAAACTTTCAGAGCTGGAAGATGTTTAATAACATATCCGGGCTGACCCGTCCATCAGGTAACTTTCTTTCGGATTACCAGGTACGAAAAACCTTAGGCTGTCAGCAAAATGCTGTCCACCTAAGGTTTCTGCTTTTGGAAAATTTCCCGACATTTCGTCCAGGAATCTTCCTCACATGTGGCTATAAAAGTCTCCGCTAAAAATCAAGCCAGAAACTATTCTCTTCATATTCAGCAACTACCAATGCACCATTTGCAAACTGAAAAGTGTTCAGTAAGGTAGAAATCTCTTGTCTTAAAACTATCAATGCATTATCAATAAGGTCTTTGCGAAATCCTTTCTCCTCAAGATAGAGTACTAAATCCATCGAAACAATCCGGCTGATCACCTGACCGAATTCGACAAGTTTGCGCTGTGCAAAAGGTGCTTCAAGGTCAAAGCTTACCATCTCCTGAATTCGTTCGGCAGCTCTGCCGGCATACCCCTTTAAAAACCGGAAAAGGCTCTTCTCCTTGGCTGTTTTCATCAGTTTAAGAACTGACTCTGCGATCTGATTGTACAGAATATCATTTGATCCCTCAAAAATCTGAAAAGGTCGACTATCAACTACTGATCTTCCAGCTATATGGTTTAATTTATAGCCTTTAGCACCTACTAATTGAAGTAATGATTGAGCAGACTCCTGCATCAGGTCAGAGGTGACACTCTTCGTAATATTGGCTTCAAGTCCGAGTGTTGATAAATCATGTTCAACGCCGGCTATCTCACCCGATTTAAGACAAAATGCTGAACAGATGGTGAAATTAGCCTGGATTCGGGATAAGCGGTTCTGAACCTGATCATAATCAAATAGATGCTTGTTACTCACTAAACGGGATTTGGTATGAGTGATTGCTTCATCGAGTATCCTCTTAATGAATCCGAGTCCCATCCCCGGAAACTGAAATCTGCTGCGATGGAGCAGGTCAAGCATCATCTGAATTCCGTTAGTCTTTGGAATGAGCTTTTTTTCCTCGGGAATATATACATCGAGATGATTTCTGCCATAAGGAATCTGATAGAGCCCCAGGTTCTCGAAATATTCTTCAACTACGATATTCTGACCCGGTGCATGTACGTCACAGACAAACATCTCAATATCGCGCATTAATCCTCCCGATTCAGATCTCCTGCGCGCAGTCAGCAACCAAAAATCGGCCATCCCTGTTAATCCTGCCCAATGCTTTTTCCCTTTTAAATGGTAAATTCCGTCCTTTTCAGTGCATGAAGTATTCATGCTCAGGGCATCACTGCCGAAATCTGGCTCAGTAATCATCAATCCTCCCATGCATTCATGGTTAAGGAATTGTTCAAAGACATTTACCTTGGCAGATTCCTGACCATATTTGGCAACCGGTTGAATGAAGAGTGCGTTGTTTATTCCAAGTGTTAAGGATAAAGCCAATGATTCGTATGAAGCTGCAGAGACAAATGCAATATTTTCTTTGACATTGCCGTTAAATCCTCCGTATTGACTTGGAATGCACAGCGCCATGGGATTGCCTGACATCAATTCCTTTAAAACGGCAGGTGGCAGTCCTCGCGTGCTGCAAAACTGATCAATCTTATCTTCCTCATGAAAGGCACGCTTCATACTTGCTTTAAAGTCTTCGAGCAACTGGCGAAAAGCTTCTTCATTAGACTGATAATTAACTACATGGGTTTCTTTTGTTTGTTGTTGCGACATTTTTTAATCTAAAGTTTAATTGAATGAATGGACAAAGTTGCTTTTTAAATTATACAATCTAACAATTCATTTATACTTTTGTTCTTGGAATCTGATTTTTAATGACTGATATATTTATTACCACTTTATCGAGTAACCTCCTGGCATTGATACAGGTATTGCTGATCGCCCTGGCCGGAGCCATTTTGGTCCGCACCCGGGTTTTCAAATCTAGTGACGTTAAGGGGCTGACGATGATTGTAATCAATGTTTTGCTCCCTTCCATGATCTTCTCGAAGATCGTTAATTCACTGAACCCTCAGACATTCCCGCTATGGTGGATTCTTCCTCTGGTTGGGATAGGTCTGATCCTTGTCGGAGTGCTCTTCGCAGTTCTGTTCTTTATAGGCGATCTGAAGATGAAAAGAAGCCTGTTACCGCTTGCCAGCATGCAGAACGCAGGATATCTGGCGCTTCCGCTTGGTCAGGCTATATATCCGCAACATTTTGATCTTTATGCACTTTACACTTTTTTAATTATTATGGGACTTAATCCGATTCTTTGGAGTGTCGGAAAGTTCCTGAGTACCGGTGGCCAGTTCTTTGATTTCTCCTGGAAACAATTTATTACTCCCCCTTTTATTGCAAATTTGTTAGGAATTACTTTTGTTTTATCAGGGCTGAATCACTCCATTCCTAAAATTGTTTTTAATGCCATCGAGCTAACCGGAACTGCTACAGTTCCGATTGCAAATTTCATCCTGGGGGCAGTTTTGGGAGGAATCTCATTAAAGCTATGGCCATCTTTTGCAGATACCATCCGGGTTTTAGGGGTGAAGTTTCTGATTATTCCTCTTATAACTGTTTTGTTTATGCTCGCTTTGCACGTCAGGCAGATAAATTCCTTAATGAGTGATGTTATATTGATCCAGGCAGTCTCTCCCCCTGCAATTGCTATTTTAATCCAGATCAAAAACTATGGAGGCGATGCCCAGAAAAGCGGTAGCCTGATGCTGATCTCCTATGCCGCATGTATCATCGTAATTCCGGTCTGGATGGCTTTATGGAGTGTTATTTGACTGGTCCTATCTAATTATCAGCAGGCAGATTACTTCCGGAGTCGGGAATTATTGTAAATCCACCTTTCTTAGGGCTAATATTTTAGCTTAAAGTTTAGGGTGCAACTATAATTCCGTTAATTTTGACATCGCAAATTCAAAGGCTTAATAATATCCTTATTTAAATTGGTATAAATTCAAATGGCAACAAGAAATTTTCTGGCTTTCGATTTGGGGGCATCCAGTGGACGTGCGATTTTGGGTACAATCTCTAATGACCAATTAAGCCTTCTTGAAATTCATAGATTTGATAATCAAATGGTTGAAATCAATGGATCATTCTTTTGGAATATTTTCAGCCTATTTGGTGAACTCAAAACAGGGTTGAAGAAATGTATTCATGATTTTGGAATTCAGCCTGAGTCGATCGGTGTGGATACCTGGGGAGTGGATATTGCCCTTCTGGACAGAAACGGAATGATTGTAGGATTGCCATATGCATACCGGGATCCCAGAACGGATAACGCCATGGACGAGGTTTTCAAAATCGTTCCAAAACAAGAGTTATACCTGATGACAGGTATTCAGTTTATGCAATTTAATACACTTTTCCAGCTTCATGCCTATAAGAGGGATCGTTCACCACAGCTGGAAATAACTGAAGACATTCTTTTCATGCCTGATGCTCTATGCTATCTTTTCAGCGGGATAAAGAAAAATGAATTCTCCATCGCCTCAACCTCCCAGTTTTTAAAGCCTGGTAAACTTGAATACGAACAACGGTTGTTCGACGCCATCAATTTTGACAGCAGCCTCATGCAGGAACTTGTGTTGCCAGGAACCATCCTGGGAACGCTTAAGCCTGAAATTCAGAAGGAGACAGGAAGTACAGCTATTCCAGTCGTTGCCGTTGCTGCGCATGACACCGCCTCTGCTATCGCCTCTGTCCCCGCGACCGGAAGAAATTGGGCATACATCAGTTCGGGCACCTGGTCTTTAATGGGAATTGAAAGTGATCATCCGCTGATATCAGAGGAAATCGAGCAGATGAACTTTACCAATGAGGGTGGGGTAGAGGGAACAACCCGTTTTTTAAAGAATATTATGGGACTGTGGTTGTTGCAGGAATGCCGGCGCATCTGGAGTTCGGAGCGAAATTATTCGTGGCCCGAAATGGTAGAAATGAGCCTTAAGGCCCACCCGTTTAAATGTCTGATCGATCCCGATGCCCGCGAGTTTTTAAATCCCGGTGACATGCCGGCTGCTATTGCTGCGTTTTGTATCAAAACAGGTCAGCCTGTTCCGGAAAATCATGGCGAAATTATCCGTACTATTTTTGAAAGTCTTGCCTTAAAATACCGTTCAACTTTGGATTCCATAAGGACTGTCTCTCCCGTCGAAATTGAAAAAATCCATATTATTGGTGGGGGAGCCAACAATGAATTATTATGCCAGTATACCTCAAATGCGACAAATCTTCCGGTTTATGCTGGTCCTGGAGAAGCCACAGCAATTGGAAATATCATGTTGCAAGCCAAAGCCTTAGGTGTTGTTTCGTCACTGGAAGAGATTCGCCGGATGGTTTTGGATTCATTCGAGACTAAGATTTTTTATCCACAGAATGCTGTGGCCTGGAATATTCAATATCAGAGATTTAAATCTTTTTGTGACCATTAGTGAAGTAAATATTATCTTTGCATTTTGACGAGGGTATCTTCTGGCATAATTATTGAGTTTACAAAAAGGTGTTTATTAATCTAAAAAGTTAGAAAATTATGAGAAGATTATATTTTGTTCTTGGGCTTCTGTTGGCAGCCAATCTGGTTAACGCTCAAATAGCCGATAACGCAATTGGTTTAAGACTTGCCGGAAGCAATGGATTTGGGACTGAAATCTCTTTTCAGCATGGATTAACTGATCTAAACCGGCTGGAACTGGACCTTGGGATTGTTTCTGGAACTAATTATTCAGCATGGAGTCTTGCCGGGATCTATCAGTGGGTGTGGAAGATTGACAATGGGTTTGATTGGTTTGCAGGTGCCGGGGGAAGAATTGGAACCTGGAGCTGGGATCGAAGTTACACCGGAAATAACAGCGGCGGATTCCTGATTGGCATAACCGGAAACGTAGGTATTGAGTATTCATTTCCGGTAGGAGTGCAGCTAGGTCTTGATTACAGACCAGAAATCGGACTGATTAACCATGGGGATACATTCGGGAATAATATTGCCTTAAGTGTGCGTTACCGGTTTTAATTCCGCTGATTTAATGTGAACAGTCGTGTCTAACGTACACCTCTGTTCACATTAGTTTAATTAATTCATTAACAACATTTTGTGCTCCTTCGGCAATTTGCAGGATATGGGCATCAAGCATATAGCAGGGCGTTGTAACCAATTTGTATTTTTTATCAATAATCACTTGTGTAAGATCAGTTACATGGTGATTTCCACCCATCTTCTCAATTACCTTAACTGTTTCGGGATCATTTCCGATCGTCACATCGGCACCGGGAAGAATCTTTACGATGAGCGCCGGAGCAATACACAAGGCACCAATCGGTATTGAAGCTTCAACCGAGGCAATTACGGCCAGTTCAACTTCGGGATCAACCGTGCAATCGCTCCCTTCAAAAGCCAGTGAACACAGGTTCTTGGCTACTCCAAATCCGCCGGGAAAAATAACTGCATCAAATACCTCAGGCTCATAAAGATAGAGTGGTTTAATTTTGCCTCTTGCAATTCTGGCAGATTCCACCAATACATTCCGCACCTCATTTGTAGGCTCTCCGGTCAAATGATTGATCACCTGTGCCTGTTCTTTATCGGGAGCAAAACACTCATAACTCGCTCCGGCTTTGGCAATGGCAAGTAGAGTAAGGGTCGCCTCGTGAATCTCAGCTCCGTCCAGTACTCCGCAACCAGCCAGTATTACGGCAAAACGTTTTTGTTTATTCATAAATTAATTCGGTTTTAACAGGTTTCATTTGGTTATAACAGGGTAAAAGAAAATCCAGCAACACCTTTTATGGCAAATATACGCTAAGTTTGGCTTTCAAATAATTCTAAATAGACCTTTGAAAAAGCAATATTAATTTATTTTTGGTGAAAAAATAGACTTTTGAGGAGATTCAATACAAAAAAAAGTAAAATAAAAATCAGGTTCCCTAAAAAGGAGAGGATAAGGAAAAAATAAAATACGGAGATGTATGCCATTGATTTCCCCTGGGTTAAAAATCTGATTGCAAAATCTCCGATCCAACGGGTTAACAGGTTAAATGTCAATATAAACACCACAATCCACAGAAAACCCGCCAATGCTCCTTTCACATCCGGTTTACTCAGTGTCATCGAGCTCCCAATCGAATAAAGAACATAAATTAATAGTGCAGACCTCCACCACACTTCTGAATTTCCAAATGTTACCAGGTTTTTGTAGACTAATAAACCGGACCATGTGGCGACAACTATTTGTTTGAATATCTGAAAATTAAAGAAGGTTTCAGCTGAAATTCTGTATTTACTGAATTCCGTGATATTAATCCTGAAAAGAATCAGGTTGATCAGTAGCAAAACAAGTCCGCCGGCAAGCAGAGGTCCGATTCCGATAAAGAAATTCCCGATTTTTTGATAAATACTTTTTTTATGGTAGGTATGGCTTACATGTCCAAGAGCCTCTCCTTTGCTGTTAGGCTCAAACAAGACCATTTCCTTAATCTTGTGCCCAAAGATCAAGGCGAAAAATGCATGGCTTAACTCATGGACTGAACAACCCAACCAGCCAAAACCATAAAGAAAGATTCTCCGGCCCCAAAAACGGAGACTTAACCGGGCCGTTAGGATGGCAGAGAAATTCAAAATCAAAACTAAAACCAGCAACGGACCGAAAAGGACAAGTAACTGATTAAGTGATGATTGAATTACCCTGATGAGATAGTCTATAATTTGATGGAAGTAATTTTCCATAATAAACAGCTATTGGGTGACACAATTAATTATCATGGAATCGCTTCTGCAACAATAAATGTACTGCCGCCAATAAAAATCAGGTCATCTTTATCTGCATTCAGCTTTGCAGACCCTATAGCCTCGGATACTGAGGGGAAACTTTTTCCGTGAAGACTAAAAAATGCAGCCATTTTCATAAGCTGATTTTCGTCGAGTGCACGGGGAATTGCCGCTTTTGTAAAATAATAAACCGCTTCCCGCGGCAATAAATTCAGGACTCCTGCGATATCTTTATCACTGACCATTCCGATAACGAAGTGAAGCTTTTTGTAGGGAGTCTGACTGATTTGGGTGACTACCTCACGCATTCCACCTTCGTTATGACCTGTATCACAAATAATTCTGGGATTTGCACCAATCACCTGCCACCGTCCCATTAACCCGGTATTTTCACAGACCTTCTCTAATCCGTTCCTCAGGGCACTTTCTGGAATGATCCAACCCTGGTGGCGTAGTTGCTCTACCGCAGCAATCACCGTGCAAATATTTTTCGCCTGATAAATACCCAGAAGATCAAGCCTTAAATTTTGGTAAATCACCATCTCTCCCTTTCTGACCGTAAATATTTGTCGGTTATCTTTCGATAGGAGCCCGACTCCAACCCTGAAATTCTGATCGGCAAAATCGAGCGGCGCTGAAAGTTCTGTTGCCACACCTTTAAATATCATCCCGGTTTGGGGATGGCTTTCTCCGATAATGACCGGAACTTTTTTCTTGATTATCCCGGCTTTTTCCAGGGCTATCTTCCCAAGGGTATCCCCAAGCAAATAAGTATGATCCAGACTAATATTTGTGATGACCGACAACTCCGGCATTATGATATTGGTGGAATCAAGCCTTCCTCCCAGTCCAACTTCTATTACAGCAATATCGACCTTGTTTTTGGAAAAATATTCAAAGGCCATCATCACTGTCAGTTCAAAAAAAGAGGGTTCAAGCCCTTTAACAGTATTCTGACTAAGAAATTCGGAAACAAATTCAACAACAAACTCCGGATCAATTTTTTCACCGTTGATCCTTATCCGCTCCCGGAAATCCTTCAGATGGGGTGAGGTGTAAAGGCCTGTTTTATAGCCACATTTCATTAAAATGCTTGCCAGCATATGCGATACAGACCCTTTGCCATTGGTGCCGGCTATATGAACAGACTTAAAGTTCTTATGCGGATGATCAAACATAACATCCAGTGCAATCGTATTGTCCAGGCTATCTTTGTAAGCCGCCTGTCCTGATCGCTGATAATAAGGAAGATGGTCGTATAAATAGGAAATTACTTCTTCGTAGCTTTGCATTATATCGGACTTAATTGACAAAATCGCAAACAAAGATGACAAATTCTGCACGGTAAAAGCTCTTTGGGCCTTTTTTTTTCTAATTTTAGGGTGAAATAAAAGCTCGAAAAAGAATGACAAAGTCGAAGATATTCGTAATTGATACCAATGTCATCCTTCATGATCATGAGTGCATCTACCATTTTAATGATAATGATGTTGTACTCCCTATCACGGTCTTGGAGGAACTTGATCGTTTTAAACGGGGAAATGACCAGATCAATTTTCAGGCCAGACAATTCGTCCGTATTCTTGATGAAATTGTTGGGAATGAACTATTTAATGGGGGTATCTCACTGGGTGTCAATAAGGGGAAATTAACCATCGAAACGGGAAAGCCATTTTCAGACAAACTGAAAGAATCCTTTCGTGAAGATATTCCCGATCATCGTATTCTGGCGATTACCGAATATCTTCGAGAGAAAAATAAAGACCGGAAAGTTGTCCTGGTTACTAAAGATGTGAATCTTCGGATGAAGGCAAAATCACTCCATATCGATTCTGAGGATTACAAGAACGACAAAGTTCAGGATATCAATGTATTATATCAGGGTATCCGCGAAAATAAAGCTTACAATGATCAGTTGATAGCCCTGTTATATGAGAATAACTTCCTGACTGTCGAAGAAGCAGGGTTGGAAAAACCTCCGTTTGCCAACGAATTTTTTATCCTTAAGAGTAGCCGGTCAAGTGTTTTGGCCCATTATACTCCATTCAGACAGCGATTTGAACGGGTGGACAAAAAAATTGCCTATGGAATCAAGCCCCGGAATGCAGAGCAGACTTTTTCAATTCATGCTTTACTCGATCCTGAAATAAAACTGATCAGTCTGACAGGTAAAGCGGGTACCGGAAAAACATTACTTGCTCTCGCAACGGCAATTGCCCAGCACGGCATTTATGAACAGATTCTCCTTGCCAGACCAATTGTAGCTTTAAGCAACAGGGACATCGGTTTCCTGCCGGGTGATGCCGAAGAAAAAGTGTCTCCCTATATGCAGCCTCTTTTCGATAACCTGGCTGTAATTAAACGATGTTTTAGTCCTATAAGCCAGGAATACCGGCTGATTGAGGAGTTGAAAAAGGATGAGCGTCTGGTAATAAGTCCCCTGGCATTTATCCGGGGACGCAGTCTTTCCAATTGTTTTTTCATCATCGATGAGGCGCAAAATCTTACCCCGCACGAAGTTAAAACCATCATTACCAGGGCCGGTGAGGGGACTAAAATGGTCTTTACCGGAGATATTCAGCAAATCGATTCCCCTTACCTCGATATGCAATCAAACGGCCTGGCTTACCTCACCGACCGGATGAAGGGGCAGGACATCTTTGCCCATATTAATCTGGTGAAAGGTGAACGGAGCTACCTTGCTGAACTGGCAAGCGACTTGCTTTGAGGAATGAAGAAATGAAAGAATGAAATAATTAAATTAAAACAGATATGTTAAAAGTAAACGAGTATTTTGGAGGAAGTGTAAAATCGATTGCTGTCGAAAATGAAGAAGGGATTGCCACGGTAGGAGTTATGGAGGCAGGCGAATATGAATTTGGAACCTCAACGATAGAGATTATGACCATTACCGGCGGAAGCCTGGATGTTCTCTTTCCGGGAGAGAAACAATGGAAAACCTTTTTAAAAGGGGAGAATTTCAGAGTTGAGCAACACGTAAAATTCAAAGTAAAAGCGGCTTCTCCGGTAGCTTATCATTGCCAGTATATCTAAAAAATATACATCTTTTCTCAGCGAAATCTGCAACCAGATTTGCCTTGCAGATTTCGCTGATTTGTGTTTCGGAACCCCCGGTTACTTTTCGAGCAGCTCTTTGAGTTTGGCTAATCCTTCCTGCAAATCCTTTCCCAACAAACTATCCATATCCCGCAAAAGGAGAAATAGGTTCATCGGATATTTCATCTCTCCGGCGAAACTCCACACAACTTTAGTCTGTGTTTTAGAAGTAGTAGTGAAAACAATATCGGAATAATTTGTTGCAGCAAAAGGCTTTAGAAACCTGAGTTCATAATCGATCCGTTCACCTTCGACTATCTTTTTTATCTCCTGCTCCCCTTTGCCGACATCCTTCAATTTGCTGTCCCAGCCCGAAACAAAGCCAACCGTGCCATCAGTTCCCCGGTACTCCTTAACCATCTCCGGATCTTTTTGGGCCCAAACACTGAACTGATCCTGGTTCTTCAGAATTTTCACAAACCCAAACACGTGTTCGATTGGTTTATTGATGATTACATCACGTTCAACTCTCAATTGCTTTTTGGTGAAAATGGGCACGATCAATAAAAGGGCAACCAGAATGGCCAACCCCATTAAAACGAATTTTAAGATTTCCATACGTATAAAATTTGGTTGATTACATCCCGTAAAACAGATATCCACAGCGAAAAGTTTTCGCCATTTTACCACTCGTTAATTTGTAATCACCATTAATTTGTACATTTACCGGGTCGAAAAACAGAACTTTACGAAATATGAGTGCATTCACTTCGAAGATTTACAGAATAATTGTTCCAAAATTGATCAGGAAAAAGATCCTGGCCAAAAAGCTTAGAAGTTCAATCCTTGACTATTATGCCTCGCTTCCTGAATCTCCTGATGATGAGCTTACTGCCGTTTTAAGCTATCTCCAGACAAATCCAATAGCGGTTTTCCCATACCATTTTCAAAATCAATACGATGCCGATGCTATTGAAGTATTTGATGATGCTGAAAAGGGGTTGCGTTATGTAATGCTCGATGGCAAAAAACTCTATTTTAAGAAAAGATGGAGTAAAAAACGGATACGGCATAGTTTCAATGAGTTAACCAAAGAACAGGATCCACAAAGTCCGCACAGGTATTTAACCGACCGGTTTAAGATTGAAGAGGGTGAAATCCTGGTCGACATCGGTGTAGCTGAGGGTAATTTTGCCCTGGGTGCAGTCGAAAAAGCATCCAGGCTTATCCTTTTTGAAACAGACAAGGAATGGATTGAAGCCCTGAATGCCACCTTTGAGCCATGGAAGGAGAAAGTCTTAATCATAAATAAGTTCGTGAGTGACATCACCAATGCCACCAACACCACACTTGACGATTTTCTGGCCCCGGGCGAAAAAATATCCTTTTTAAAAATTGATGTCGACGGTGCGGAATCCCGCCTTTTAAATGGGTGTAAAAGAGTTTTGAAGGAACAAAAACCACTGAAGCTGGCTATTTGCACCTACCATAAACAGGATGACGAGCAGGATTTTAAAGCCCTTCTGTCCCGGAATGGTTTCGAAACCTCTCATTCAAATGGATTTATGTTGTTTTATTACGACAAAAAGATGAAGGCACCCTTTTTGAGACGGGGTTTGATCAGGGCTGTTAAACAGGAATAATGGTTAATGGTTAATGGTTTAGTTATCTTTTAATTTTTGAAGCGGACAATTGATTAAGGGATCAAATCATTCCATTCCCGCTTAAACTACCTTAAACATCAGAATTATCACTAATTTTGCCACAAAAACATGAATTTCGAGCAACTATGTATTGATGTCCAGAATATAGCCAAAACTGCCGGCGCATTTATAGCAGGTGAACGTGAAAAATTTGATCTTGAAGCGATTGAGGTTAAAGGGAAAGCCAATTTCGTATCTTATGTTGACAAACAGGCCGAGGAGATGATTGTCAGTAATCTTCGGAACCTGTTGCCCGGATCAGGTTTTATTGCTGAAGAGGGAACCGCCACAAGTTCCAATGAGAAATACCAGTGGATCATCGACCCACTCGACGGGACCACTAATTTCATTCATAGTCTTCCTCCGTTTGCCGTAAGTATTGCTTTGATGGAGGATGACGAATTGGTACTTGGTGTCGTTTATGAAATTACACAGGACGAATGTTTTTATGCCTGGAAGGGGAGTAAAGCTTATCTGAATGGAAAAGAGATTCGGGTCACAATAGCTGCTACGACTGCTGATTCACTGGTGGCTACCGGTTTCCCTTATTCGGCAATGGATATGCTTGATCCCTTCATTGCATCCATGCGCTATTTCATGATTCATTCACATGGATTAAGAAGGCTGGGTTCTGCTGCTACCGACCTGGCTTATGTCGCAGCCGGTCGGTTTGAAGCATTCTACGAACATGGACTTAAACCCTGGGATGTGGCAGCTGGCGCGGTTATCCTCAGACAAGCTGGCGGAAAGGTTTCGGATTTTAACGGAACCCATAAATTCCTGTTCAATGGAGAACTTGTCGCCTCAAACAGCGCCTACTTTGATGAATTTTTGGCCCTTGTGCATCAATTTCTTGCTTTGAATTCTGACAAAACAATATAGAATTTTTAATCCGATCACCTCATCGGCGTTGATCATCTTCAAAATTTCGATTACCCGGAATGAAAAAAACAGGATTCTTGATACTTCGGACACTTACCTGGACTATGCACCTATTTCCACTCCGGGTTCATTATTTGGTTTCTGATATCTTCTTTTTTATCACTTATTCCATTGTTCGGTACCGTCGAAAGGTGGTGGAGGCTAATCTGACCAATTCTTTTCCGGAAAAGAGTCAAATTGAACGGAACCGCATTGCCAAAGGGTTTTACCACCACCTCTGCGACACCGCAATTGAAACCTTGTATTTTGACCGCATGTCAGCCATTAAGGGGAAAAGTGTGGTCAAATACCTGAATCCGGAATTGCCTGACAGTTATCTGGGCAAGGGTCGGCAGGTCATCGTAATTCTTGGCCATTATAACAACTGGGAATGGTTTTGCAACTGGCCGCTATACACAAAATATCGGTTCTATCCGATTTATAAGAAGTTGAAAAGCAATGTTTTTGAAAGCTTTTACTTGAATCTGAGAAGCAGGTTTGGAGCAATTCCACTTGAACGGTCTGATACCTACCGACGGCTCATGGATGACCATCAGAAAGGGATTCCTTCAACATCAGCCTTCCTGTTTGATCAGACACCCCGCATTTACGAAATTCAGCACTGGGTGAGATTCCTGAACCAGGATACCCCGGTAATTCTTGGTGCTGAAAAAGTGGCCCGGAAAGTCAATGGCGTAGTCCTGTTTGCCCGTTCCACAAAAATAAGTCGCGGGAATTATGAGGTTGAATTTAAGTTGGTTACAGATACAGCCTCCGGCTGTCCGAAATTTGAAATCACCGAAAAGTGCCTTCAACTGTTGGAAAACCAGATTGTTGATCAACCCCAATTCTGGCTTTGGTCTCACAAAAGATGGAAACACAAACGGGAAAATGTTGCCAATAGTGGCTAAACAGATTAATTTTGAAATCAATAAAGTATCCATCGGACATTTAAGTTATCGGAATGTTTAATGTCGCAGGTGTCTCCGTCTGAATGGCAGAGGATCAAATTGGAATGATATTGAACATTATTATTTGATAATCGCTTAATATCTGGTCAATTAACCAGTTACTAATCAGAATTACGCCTATGATTCTTTCATCTAATAAAAAGCGCCAATGATCGGATATTATCTCCTTAGGACATTATCGTGGCTGATTTATAAAATGCCGGTTCGCCTTCTTTATCTGATCTCAGATCTGTTTTTTATCATTCTTTTTCACCTGATCCGTTACCGGCGGGATGTGGTAGACACCAATCTTGCGAACTCCTTTCCGGAAAAATCAACTAAGGAACGTCAGCAGATCGCTGTCAGATTCTATCATCATCTTTGCGATTGTTTCCTTGAGACCTTCTATTTCGATTGGATATCCGATAAAAAAGTGGTGGAACGGGTCAAATTCCTTAACCCCGGGATGCCCAACGAAATCATGGATAAGGGGAAGACTGTAATTATCCTGATGGGACATTACAACAATTGGGAATGCTTCAACAACTGGGGATTGCATACTGATCACAAGTCATATGCCATTTACAAAAAGCTGCGTAACAGTGCCTTTGAGAAATTCTATATCCACCTGCGAAGCCGGTTCGGATCAGTTCCGCTGGAAAGAGCCCTTACTTTCAGACAGTTATCCGACGATTTTCGAAATAAGACACCCGGTTTGGCCCTGTTCCTGATCGATCAGTCTCCGCGGGTGCACGACATTCAGTATTGGACTACTTTCCTTAATCAGGAAACGGCTGTCTTGATAGGCCCTGAAAAAATTGCGGTCAAATTAAATACGGCAGTTTTGTTCGGGAGAACCAAAAAAGTAAAACGTGGATTCTATGAGGTTGAATTCGAATTAATTACAGATAATGCGAAAGCATGTCCCAAATTTGAAATTACCGAAAAAAGCACACGGTTAATGGAAAAACTGATTGTCGAAAATCCTGAATACTGGTTGTGGTCACACCGGAAATGGAAGCATAAACAGACAGAAATAGTCCAGGAATTAATAACAGCACTTGATTAATAAATTTCCACCTTCTAACAGCATTTCCCTTAATAATTGGTCAAATCTGAATAGTTATGAAGCTATCAATCGTTATCTTAAATTGGAACGGAAGTCATCACCTGAAACGGTTTTTACCCGCATTGATCAGGTATTCCAATTACGATTGGGCAGAAATAATTGTAGCCGACAACCACTCTGAGGATGATAGCAGCAGCTGTCTCCAAAATGATTTTCCTGAAGTTAAATTTGTGCAATTTAATCAGAACTACGGTTTTGCTGAAGGATACAACCAGGCATTAAAATATAATTCTGCTGAATATATTTTACTGCTTAATTCCGATGTTGAGGTGACCGAAAATTGGTTGGCACCTCTGATTAAAATGATGGATAGCCATCCGCTAATTGGCTCTTGTCAACCAAAAATCTTATCCCTTAATCAGCCGGATATATTTGAATATGCCGGAGCCTCCGGAGGATTTATCGACAAATTGGGCTACCCTTTCTGCCGGGGAAGAATAATTGATGCCCGGGAACACGACCTGGGACAGTATAATACTCCGATATCCGTTTTCTGGACCAGTGGCGCGGCTATGATGATCAGGGGAAAGATCTGGCACCAATTAGGCGGGTTTGATGCCGATTTCTGGGCCCACATGGAGGAGATAGATCTGTGCTGGAGGATGAAAAACCAGGGCTACAAAGTGGTTGTCAATCCGGAATCCACCGTTTTTCACCTGGGTGGCGGGACCCTTGCCTACGGATCGCCTCAGAAGATTTACCTTAATTTCAGGAATAACCTGTTTCTCTTGTATAAAAACCTTCCCCAAGGAGAGCTTTTTAAAACACTCCTTATCCGGATGATCCTCGATGGAGTTGCAGCACTCCAGTTTTTGGTTACCGGGCAGTTTAAAGCCTTTGCGGGGGTCCTGACTTCACATCTTGATTTCTACAAAAGCCTGAACAAGCTCAGAACCAAACGGGCGGGTTTACTCGAAAAAACCTTAACGATCAAGCATTCCGAAATTTATAACGGGAGTATTATCTTTGATTTCTTTATCGCTCGAAAGCGGAAGTTTTCATCCTTGAGTTTTCCAACATATAATATACCAGGAGAACCTTCTAAAGTTAAGTAATGGTTAATGCTTAATGCTTAACTTATAACTTTTATCTCATAACTTTTAATTCATAACTCTTTTATTTACAACGACTATGAGAATTACGAGAACCGGTACCACAGCCCTCTTTATCGATTTCCAGGAAAAACTTTTTCCTTCAATGAATGAAAAGGAGATTTTATTAAAGAACAGCATCCTGCTTTTGGAAGGGTTAACCGTACTGGGTGTTCCATTCTCCTTTACTCAGCAATATACCAGGGGATTAGGTGAAACACTCGGATCGCTGAGCTCATTGGTTTCTGAATTCTCACCGATTGAAAAAACAGATTTTAGCGGTTACGCAGCCGAACAATACCTGGAATTTCTGAAGCTACATCAATCAAAAATGATCATTATTTGCGGAATCGAGGCCCATGTCTGTGTGTTGCAGACAGCCGTTGATCTGAAGGAGGCTGGTTATTTCCCGGTGGTAATATCCGACTGCATAACTTCCCGGACAGAGATCAGCAAAACAGCTGCGTTGGAACGCTTTCGCTTCGAAAACATTATGACCTCAACCTGTGAATCGATCCTTTTTGAATTGACCCGATCCTCCAGGGCCGATGAGTTCAGGGCAATTTCAAAACTGGTTAAATAAAAGGGGACAAATATTCTGTTAATTTTAGAGATTGTTAAATTATCTGGTTGGGATTAATTTTTTAGTACCGTTTCCGGTTGACAGTGACTGATTTTATCATAACACCCCCGGTGAGATAAGATTCAGTTGTAATTTTTCAATAATGAAGCTCTTGATTCGGGTTTCATATTTTGCAAGCTTTGATCTGTAAATGGTCAGGATAAAAAAACACCCGATAAATTGCCATTTTCATAATTGAATTTACTAGTTTAGTTCCCGCTAAGCAACACTTATTCCTGTTCCCTGACTGTTAACTCCATTGGCAAGTCACGACCACTGGAAATCCATATCTGAACCTTCAAGATTTGACATTATGATAGATCCAGCGGATAAAGGCGATGAATTAAATTCCGGCGACAGGAAATGTTTTCGGGAAACGCTCGATAATATGCTGGAGAGCTGTCAGATCATTGGATATGACTGGAGTTATATCTATTTAAACCATACAGCAGAGATTCATAACCGTCGGCTAAATAATGAACTTTTGGGCAATCGCTACATGGATATGTGGCCGGGAATCGAAGAAACAGCGATATTCGGGACGATTAAACAAACCATGGAAGAGCGGGTTCCCAATCGCCTGGAGAATAAATTCGTATTTCCGGATGGCACGGTTGGCTGGTTTGATTTAAGCATTCATCCGGTCCCGGAAGGGGTATTTATCCTGTCCATTGATATCACACAACGTAAAACTACCGAAGATGCCCTGCGTGAAAGCGAACAAAAGTACAGGTTAATCGCTGATAATGCGGAGGACTGGATCTATTGGATCTCGCCCGATGGGCATTTTAATTATGTCTCCCCGGCAGCTGAAAGGGTTTCGGGATATCTCCCCTCAGAATTCATTGACCGGCCCGGGCTTTTTGAGGAAATTATTTATCCGGCTGACCGTGAGACGGTAAAAATGCATTTAAAGCTTTTGGGTGAAGAAATGCCCCACAGGGATATTGAATTCCGGATACTTACAAAAACAGGTGAGCTGCGATGGGTAAGTCATAATTGCAGCGCGGTATACAACGAAAATGGTGAATACCAGGGTCGAAGAGGGACAAACAGGAATATTACCGGAAGCAAAATTGATGAAGAACGGTTGCATGAAAGCGAATTAAGGTTCAGAAAGATCTTTGAGGAAGGACCTTTCGGCATGGCATTGGTGGATAAAGAGCTCAAAATCATAATCGCCAATAACCGGTTCTGCGAAATGATCGGATATACCGAAAACGAATTGCGCCAACTTTCATTCAAAGATCTGTCTGACCCGGAAGACCTGCGTGCAGATCTTCCAAATATTAAAAAAATCATTGAAGGTGATCTTCCGGTTTATAAAACCGAAAAGCGTTATATCCGCAAGGATGGCAAGGTAATCTGGGCATCGCTCACTGTCGCACCAACCTTTGATGAGAATCAACAGTTCCTTTATAATGTCGCAATTATTGAAGATATAACCAGCAAAAAAAAGGCGGAACATGAGATCAAGCGTCTTAATGAACGCATAGCTACCGCTACAAATGCCGCTCAATTGGGAATCTGGGACTGGGATCTGGTGAATAATAACCTGGTTTGGGATGATCAGATGTATATTTTATATGGTCATAAAAAGGATGAGCTTTCGATCGCTTACCAGACCTGGCTGAATGGGGTACATCCCGATGACAGGGAATACTGCGATAACATAGCTCAGGCGGCAATCCGGGGCGAGAGTTCATACGATACAGAATTCCGGGTAGTTTGGCCCGACCGTTCTGTCCATTGGATTAAGGCTTCAGGGCAGGTATTCTTTGATGAAAAGGGAAAAGCTTTACGTATGATCGGAGTCAATTTCGACATTACCGAAAAAAAACTAGCAGAACAGAAGTTAAAAGAAGCGCTTGAACGCTTCTCAACCATCATTCAAACCTCTCCCAATGCAATTATCGTTACCGATCTAAATGGGATTGTCGGTTTATGGAATGAAGCTGCCGAGAATACCTTTGGATGGAAATCAGACGAAGTAATCGGACAGAAAAATCCAATTATCCCCGATGACCGGCGGGATGAAATCCAAAATCTGTGCAAGCATATATATGCCGGAGAAACCGTTAGAAATATTGAAACAGTTTGTATTTGTAATGACCATTTGCTGATTCACGTTAATTTCTCTTCCTCTAAGTTGCTGGACGAAAACGGAAAGGTTATCGGGATACTTTCGCTTGTTGAGGATATTACCGAGCGTAAAAAGGTAGAAAACGCCCTCAGGGAAAGCGAAGCACTTTTTTCCACTACTTTCAGGTCCAGTCCGATACCGATATCTCTTTCAGAACTCTCAACCGACCTCTGGGTGGAGGTTAATGATGCCTTTCTGAGGGTCACCGGTTACACACGTACCGAAATCATCGGTCACTCCTTCCGGGATATCAATTTGTGGAAACATATTGATGAGCGTGAGAAAATGAGACAGCTCCTCGTCGATTTTGGTCATGTGATCAACTTTGAAGTGGAGATCAATAAAAAGAACGGGACTACCGGAATAATGCTGATCTCTGTGGAAATAGTCGATTTGAACGGAATCCCTTTTCTGTTACTCATGGGAAATGAGATTACAGAAAGAAAGCAGGTTGAAGAGGCTCTACGCTACAACGAACAATTACTGCGTGAAGTTGGCCGGATTGCCAAGGTGGGCGGTTGGGAATTTTCACCCCTTACCGGAACTGCAAGCTGGACAGAGGAAGTGGCGCGTATTCATGATCTCGATCCCAAAACCCCGGCTTCTGTCGACTTAAGTATAGGTTACTATGCCGGTCAGTCAAAAGATAAAATCGGAAAAGCAGTGCAGGATTCTATTGAACTGGCAAAGCCATTTGACCTCGAATTGGAAATCCTTTCCGCAAAAGGGGTTCACAAGTGGGTTCATACGATCGGAAATCCGGTCGTTGAGAATGGTGTGGTAGTTAAAGTACACGGTTCCTTTCAGGACATTACCGAATTAAAAAAAGCAGAGGAGGCGCTGCGGAAATCGGAAGACCTGTTCTCCAAGGCATTTAACGGCAGTCCCTCTCCCATGATCATCGCCAGCCAGAAAGATGGCCGGTTTGTTGTGGTAAATGAAAGTTTCCTCCGGATGATCGGTCTGCCACGCGACGTGGTGGTGGGAAAAACGGGGGATGACCTGAACCTGATTGATACAGACGAACGCGATAAAATCATAGCTGAAATAAAAAAAAGAGGATTTCTTCACAATTTTGAGGTAAGGGCTAAATCACATTCAGGCAGAATCCTCCATTTACTCACCTCCATCGAGAATACCGAACTTGCCGGTGAACCATCCACGATTGCAACGATGCTCGACATTACGGAGCGGAAGAGGGCTGAGCAGTTAATTAACAAACTTAATGAGACCCTTGAACAGCGTGTACTGGATCGTACTGCTCAGCTTGAAGATGCCAATAAGGAACTCGAAGCTTTTTCATATTCAGTTTCCCATGATTTACGGGCACCTTTGAGGCATATTAACGGATTTGTTGACCTGCTGACTGAGAATTACAACAATCTGCTCCCTGAGAAGGGGAGGCATTACCTCGAAGTAATTGTAGGCGCTTCGCGTCATATGGGAACATTGATTGACGATTTGCTCCAGTTCTCAAGAACAGGCAGAAAAGAGATGCAGAATACGGTTCTGGATATGAGCCTGTTGATAAAAGATGTTTTAAAATTAATAGACCCTGAAACAACAGGCCGCAAAATAGAGTGGAATATTGCCGAACTACCCGTCTTAAAAGGGGATCATGCCCTTTTACAGATCGTTTGGTACAACCTGATCAGCAATGCCATAAAGTTTACCAAAGAGCGGGGAGTTGCCAAAATTAGTATCGGAACCATCGACGAGCAGAAAGAATATATTTTTTATGTCACCGATAACGGTGCGGGTTTTGACATGCGCTATGCCTACAAGCTGTTCGGGGTGTTTCAGCGACTTCATAATAAAAGTGATTTTGAGGGTACTGGTATCGGACTTGCCAATGTTCGGCGGATAATTTCCAAACATGGGGGACGCACCTGGGCAGAATCTCAGCTAGACCAGGGTGCAACATTCTATTTTACATTACCTAAAAATAAGGAGATCTGAAAATGATGGAATTGCTGAAAATATTGCTGGTTGAAGACAACCTAAACGATGCAGAACTTACCATTGAAGCCCTATCCGAACAAAATCTCGCTAATCGGGTAATTACCGTAAATGATGGCGTCGAGGCAATGGAATATCTTCTCTACCAGGGGAAATATGAAAACCGCCGCCGAGAAAATCCGGCTGTCATCCTCCTGGATATTAAGATGCCCCGATTGGATGGGATTGAGGTACTTCAGATAATCCGGAATAACCCGAATTTAAAAACCATCCCCGTGGTTATGCTCACCTCCTCACGCGAGGAACCTGATCTGAAGAAATGTTATGAAATTGGGGTCAATGCTTATGTGGTGAAACCGGTCGATTTTAAGGATTTTTATAAAGCAGTTAAGCAACTTGGAGTTTTTTGGGCCCTGCTCAATGAACTTCCTCAGGATGGAGGACTAAAGGATGAATAGTATCGGAAAGATGAGCCTGACCGTTTTGTCACTCGAAGATTCGTTAATCGATTTCGAAATTATATGTGTGAAATTGGCTGGGGCAGGATATATCCTGAGTATTTCACGGGTCGATACCGAACTAGAATTTACCGATGCGGTGAGGAATAATCAGTATGACATCATCCTGGCTGATTATAACCTCCATGGATTCGATGCCTTTCAGGCCCTGATCATCGCCAATCAATACTGCCCCGATACCCCGTTTATTTGTGTTTCCGGTTCAATTGGAGAAATTTTGGCTGTTGAACTGCTCAAGAACGGAGCGGTAGACTATGTCCTTAAAGATCGCCTCGAAAGACTTCCCTACGCCATAAAAAGGGCGCTTGAGGAGGCCGAATCAAAAATCAGCCGAAGAAAAACAGAGGAATCTCTCCGGCAAAGTGAAGAAAAATACCGCACCATCTTCGAGAATGTTCAGGATGTGTTTTATCAGACAGAACTCAATGGAATTATTCGGGAGATCAGTCCTTCCATTAAATATTTTTCAGAATTTGAAGCCGAAGACCTGCTTGGAAAAACGGTGGACGATTTATATTATGATCCCGAAGAACGGAGACTTTTGCTCGAAATAATTCAGAATAAAGGGGAAATCAGGGATTATAAGGTCACGCTGAAAACCAAAAACGGGGAGGTCAGATATGCCTCTATCAATGCCCGGCTGATCTTCAATCCCGGGGGTCAACCCGACCATATCGACGGTGCGTTGAGGGATATCACCGAACGGGTGAAAGCGGAAGAGACTTTACTCGTCAGTGAAGAGAAGTTCCGGAATGTGTTTGAAAATCATGTGGCCGTTAAATTTATCATCGACCCTAAATCGGGGCAAATTATTGAAGCCAATAAAGCCGCCTCAAAATTCTATGGCTGGCGTATCGATGAACTAAAACAAATGAATATTGCAGATCTGAGTACCGTTTCTTACGAAAAGGTGCGTGACAATATTCAAAAAATCACAAATGATGAAAAAATAAATTTTGAGTTTCGCCATGTCTGTAAGGATGGGTCCTTAAAGGATGTTGAGGTACTGACCAGCAGAGTTCTGATTGTCGGGAAAGAATTTTTGCATGCGATTATCCACGATATTTCGGAAAAGAAAAAGACAGAACAACGGCTGAACTTGCTCAGCCTGACTATCGAGCAAAGCCCCGTCATGGTTTTGATTACTAATCCCGAAGGTAAAATCGAATACGTGAATCAGTCCCTTTGCACCACTACAGGTTACAGCGCACAGGAGGTCATGGGTGAAAATCCCAGAATACTCAGTTCCGGAAAACAGACCCAGGCATTTTACATGAATTTATGGTCCTCCATTTTATCAGGAGAACATTGGTCCGGCGAATTCCAGGACCGAAAAAAGAATGGAGAACTTTATTGGGTAGATTCCAGCATCTCCCCCTTGATAAACCAAGAAGGACAGATCACCCATTTTGTGATGATTTTGGAAGATATTACCGATAAGCGCAAAATGGTAGAGGACCTGATCCTCGCAAAAGAGAAAGCCGAAGCGGGTGACCGTCTAAAAACCGCTTTTATGAATAATATTTCCCACGAGATACGTACTCCTTTGAATGCCATCCAGGGTTTTGCACCAATGATCATCGATCCGGCAAACACCCTGGAAGAAAGAGAGGAATTTGTGAATATACTCAACTTAAGCAGTGACCGGTTGATTCAGACTGTTACTGATTATATGGATACTTCGTTAATCGTGTCGGGCAACCTGGAGGTGGTAAAAAAAGATTTCTCACTGGGTCATCTGATCGAAGAGATTGGGCAAAGCTATCGGTCGCGGTGCGATGAAAAAAAGTTGATCTTTTCCTTCAATGTTTCCCTGTCCGATAAACAGGTGATGATCAGGTCGGATGAAAACCTGATTCAAAAAATAGTCACTCATCTGATGGATAATGCCCTAAAATTCACCAAAGAGGGATCAATCACAATAGGCCTTTCGTTTCATGAAAATTCATTTGAATTTTTTGTAAAGGATACCGGCATCGGGATTAAGGAAGAAGCTTTAAACGCGGTCTTTAATTATTTTATGCAGGAGGATAGTAGCAACACCAGAGCCTATGAAGGAAGCGGGCTTGGATTATCCATTGTCAAGGGTATTGTAAAATTAATGGGCGGAACCATCCGGTCCGAATCAACCAAAGGGGTTGGCAGCCTCTTTGTTATTACCATCCCGTGCGAAATAACCGCACAAAACCGGAAGGAAATTGATCTTGAACCGGATGTCAGAAATCAGATCGGCCTTCCGGTAATCCTGATCGCTGAAGATGAAGATTCAAACTATCTGCTCATGGAACTTTTCCTTAAATCATTATTTAAGGTCATTCGTGCACAAACCGGCTTGGTGGCGGTTGAAATGTGCCGGAATGTCCCCGCTATTCAGCTTGTCCTGATGGATATTAAAATGCCCGGGATGAACGGATTTACAGCCACTTTCGAAATTAAAAAGTTTAGTCCTGGTCTGCCTGTAATTGCCCTGACCGCCTATGCAGAGATCGGCATGCGCGAAAAATGTCTCGAGGCCGGTTGCGACAGTTACCTGACTAAACCGGTCAATAAGGAATTACTGTTCTCAACAATCGCAAAATATGGATTTGTCCCCAATAATCACTTATAGAGTCCAAGTAGAATGTTTTAGAATCCAAGCCGACTCTGGAGGATTAGTTTAAAAAGGTGTATATTTGTTGGAGTGGAGGATTATTTGGTTTAAAAGTCTTTACCATGAAGACTAGTAAGATCGTTCATCATAACGAGGATCGCCTGAGGGTTGATTTTCCGTTTAATCAGGAGAAGGTTTCCAGGATCAGGCAGATTCCGGATGCCAGGTGGAGCAAAACAATCGGTGCGTGGCATATTCCCTGTAATCAGGAGGCCTTTCGTCAGCTTATTGGGCTATTCCCGGATATTGAGCTCCCGCAAAATCAACCGCTTGAGCGCAACACGCCGGCAACTTTTTCACCTACAAAGTCGGTTGAGGCGGAAATAACTATAGAGGTTTCCGGGGAAAGCCTGATTCTTAAGATGCCAAAGAATGAAGCAGATATCCAATTTGTGCGCACCTTTAAATATGTGAGGTGGGATAACTCGAAGTTGAGATGGGTGATTCCCAATTATAGCAGGAATCTTGAGCTGCTTAAAGACTATTTTAATACGCGGATTGATCGTATTAAGACTACAGTTGCACTCGGGCGGGTTGAACATGATACTTATACCCCTCTACAAACAATTCCCGAATTACCCCGTTTAGATTCCGAAAGTTTAAAAGAGATCGGTCAATTCAGGCAATGGATGGAGCACAAGCGGTACAGCGATTCTACAGTGAAAACATACATTATGGCCATAACGACATTTCTGCGGTTTGTTAAGCCCAGGACGAGTGCCGAGGTGACGAATGCAGATATGCAGGATTTTGTTTATCAGTATATGATTCCAAGGAAGTTGAGTTTCTCGTATCAGAACCAGGCGGTCAATGCGGCCAGGTTATTCTTCAAAACAATCCGTGGCTCAGTATTCATTACCGAACAGTTGGAACGACCGCGTCGTGAACATAAGCTCCCGAATGTGATGAGTAAAGAAGAAGTGGCGCTAATCCTGCGGGTTTTGCATAATCAGAAGCATAGGACAATGTTAAGTCTGATTTATTCGTGCGGATTACGAAGGGGGGAATTATTGGAATTAAAGCCGACAGATATTGACAGTAAACGAGGTTTACTTATCGTCAGGCAGGGGAAAGGACGCAAAGACCGGGTTGTTCCTTTATCAGAGAAAACTATTTTCATGTTAAGGGAATACTATAAAAGCTACCGGCCCCAAATCTGGCTATTTGAAGGACAAAAGGCAGGAGAACAGTACAGTGAGCGAAGTTTGGAGATGGTTTTAAAGCATGCCCTTGTTGCGGCAAAAATTAAGAAACCGGTAACGCTTCATTGGCTTCGACACTCGTATGCTACCCATCTTCTTGAAAATGGAACAGATTTGAGATATATTCAGGAAATTCTGGGGCATAAAAGCAGTAAAACGACCGAGATTTATACACATGTTAGTACCCAAAGTATTAAAAAAATAAAATCCCCGTTTGATGATTTAGAAACACTGGTGGTGCGTTAAAAATTAGAACGTATTATCGAACAAATTATACTGTAGTTCTTTGACATTTTGATTGACTTGAGACATGGTAAGCAAATCACGGATCGGGGTTTTGTCGAAAGCCGAAACGCTTAAAATTTGCATTATCTCATAAATTGAATAATTGCTTTTTAAAACGTGTTTCATGTATGCAACGATCAGATAGGCGCAAATAGCAGTCCAAATATGTATTTTGACTGCATTCTGTGAATGTCCCCACAGTTTTTTGATGACTAGATTTTGTTTTATCCACTTGAAAAAGACCTCGATTTGCCAGCGATTTTTGTATAGTCTGGCAATTTCAAGAGCGGTTACTTCAAAATTATTGCTCAAAAAAACGAGGTGTAAATCCTTGTCTGCATCATAGTACTCAACCAACCGTAATTTTTCAGGGTAAAGCTTTTTAGACTTTGCCACAGTCAGGACAATTGTTTTGTCGGTTCGTAGCCCAGTGTTTTGATCAATGTTGAAGTTCTGTTCTGTTACTTCGTATTTCAATGGCGATTTTGCTCTTGTAACAAAGTAAGCACCTGCCAATTGCATGCGATATAATGCTTCAAAATCGACATATGCCTTATCCATCAGGTAAATTGCATCTGGTTGTGGAACAAGAACATCAAGCACATTGCTGTCATGATACTTACCATCAGTAACAAGAACAAATTCAGGAATGCTGCCACGCAAATTGAGCAACGTATGCACTTTAACAGCTCCTCTGGTGTATTTTCCTTCTGCCCAGATAAAAAGGTTTATACTCAATGAAATCGTGGTTGAGTCAAGAGCAAAAACCTCATTGTTAATATTTACATTGGGGACAGGAAAGTCAGTATAGAGCGGACGAACTAAACCAATGAGATATTCCCCAAAATCGGCAAAAATACGCCAGTCGCGATTCTCGTTGGCACGCGAAAGGGTTGTATGATCAACGCTTTGTTTAACGCCCAGATGATACAGTTGCCCCTTGTGCGCTTGCAAACAAGTGCAGATTGAACGAAGCGAGTCCAACGAAGTTATTTGTCCGAACAACAGTTGTACAAACTGGTTCCAACATTTGAAATCGCGTACCCGATGGTTACCAGAATAGCGTTTTACGCACTTGTTGAATTCATATTGGTTTACAAAGTCCAACATCTGACGGAATATATATTTACCAGAATTCATAATTTACACTTTAAAAGTGCAAAATTGAATATCAAGTCAATTCAAATCTCAAAATCAAAGAACGATTATATATAATTGTATTTTAAAGTGTTATAATAGTATATTAAGAATTAACGCACCAACAGTGATTTAGAAATATAAATTATTATGTAATTTTAAAGAAAAAATAACACGCAACAATATTTCGCATAGCCATCCGGCATGGGTGAATTAGGGAGTATTTGTAGCGGGTATAAATAAGTTGGCACCAATACAAAAGACTCGGCGAACCTAAATAACTATGATATGAAAGAAATCGTTTTTTACAATGACCAGATTCAGGACTTAATTGCACTGAAAAAGATTTCAAGTATGGATTCATTCTATGATAAAGTGGAAGAATTATTGAAAACAGGACAAAAAATAGTCTTTATTGCATCTTCGTTTGAACCTGAAAGTCAACATCGAATGGAATTTAATTCGTATGAGGTCTTCATAGAATGGCGCAAAAAAAGAAATAATGAACGTGATAGATTAATTGATTTATTTACACCTAAAAAGTAATAATATGAGCGCAACTAAACAATGTACCAATTGTGGAGCAGATAATGATTTGATTTTTACTAATTGTCAATTTTGTAAATCACCTCTACCTTCAGTTGATGCTAATTCAATATCGAATGAGGATTTAATAACAAATGCAGGTGAGTGGGTTGGTAAAGTAGGTTCAAGCTATACTGTCACAGCTGAGAATGCCAATGCATGGACAGGGAAAGGCTTTAGAACTTATGAAAGTTCGGAAATTGAAGGTTTTGCAATGAAATACTTGTCTTTATTACAAGTAAGAGCATCAACAAATATGTCTCTTAAAATTGTACATGATTCATTAAGAAAGGATTTTGACGCAAAAAGGAATTCAATTATAACAAAAATTGGAGGAGGCGATAAAAAAAAGGCAATTGCATTTGTAATTTTAGGTGTTTTTATAATTGGCTCATTAATAATGTTAATCCTCCCTAGCGCACCCGATACTGGTGAAAAAGAAATACTAAGATTAGAAAACATCGAAAAACAAGTTATTGATGATATTAGGAATAAGAATTATGATGATGCTTTGATTATTCTCAATGGAATGGAATATTCAATTTCATGGTCTGGTGAGGGTGATAGTATTCCAAAAAGAGCATGGAGAAATAAAAAAGAAGGCTATTTGCGAACAATTAAAGAACTAAAAAATAAATAAAACTCATGTGTTATGACTAAAATAATATGTAAACACTGCGGTTTCGACCAAAATGACATTATTTTATCAAATTGTCTTGTATGTAAAAAACCTTTGCCAGTTGTTGATATTAATGGCA
>Ga0364886_10032_pt1 | contig 89367 bp, 72 predicted proteins | sample ExccelJu500001D3_4_FD_206926 | JGI IMG/M metagenome (GOLD analysis project Ga0364886, IMG submission 206926) | Enriched cells from Trout Bog Lake Hypolimnion, Wisconsin, USA - BchlTB.July23.5000.01.D3 | ecosystem: Environmental > Aquatic > Freshwater > Lake > Hypolimnion/Profundal zone | place... | reverse complement strand
TTTAGTAGTCCAATTCACTACATACTAGTTATATCAGGTAGTAAAATCATTTACTTCACCTCATCTTTTATCACTAGCTCATTCATTTCTGCTCATCCTGAAATTCATTTTTAATATTTCAAATAGGCAAAAACAGTTCCACTTAAAGCAGGGAAAAAATACACCCTAATGGGAACCACATTGTCATCTGATTGTCAGATGTCCCAGTGATGTCGTAGTGAAGTCCCAGTGATGTCATAGTCCTATAGGGACTAGGACATCTCTATCACTTCACTATCACTTCTCTATCAATTCACTGTAACTTCTTAAAGGGAGGGGTTAATCAGAAAAGGAGGAAAGGAGGCTTAGCGCCGGCTTTGGCTTTTTAATAACCTGCTGAGTTTGAATGGACAAGCCAATTAATCTAAAAAATAAGCGTCTTTTTCAGGGTACAACCTTACATTTGCACAATTTTGAAAATCATGCCCAAAGACAATTCCATAAAATCCGTCCTTATTATTGGTTCTGGCCCCATTGTTATCGGCCAGGCTTGTGAATTCGATTATTCCGGCTCTCAGGCTGCACGCAGTTTACGCGAAGAAGGTATTGAAGTGATCCTGATCAACAGCAATCCTGCTACGATCATGACCGACCCGATGATGGCTGATAAAGTGTACCTGCTACCCCTGACTGTGGAAAGTATTGAACAGATACTGGAAGAAAATAATATTGATGCCGTTTTACCTACCATGGGCGGACAAACTGCTTTAAACCTTTGTAAGGAAGCAGATGAAATGGGGGTTTGGAAAAAATATAATGTTCGTTTAATTGGTGTGGATATTGCCGCGATTGATACCGCAGAAGACCGCGATAAATTTCGCCAGCTGATGTTTAAAATTGGCATTAAAGTGGCACCCAGCCATGTGGCCAACAGTTTTCTGGAAGGAAAGGAATTTGCACAGCAAATTGGTTTTCCCCTGGTAATCCGCCCTTCTTTTACCCTGGGTGGTACCGGTGGAAGCTTTGTACACAGTAAAGATGAACTGGATAATGCACTGGAAAGGGGCTTAAAAGCATCTCCCATACATGAAGTGCTGGTGGAAAAAGCTGTACTGGGCTGGAAAGAATATGAACTGGAATTATTACGCGATAAAAATGATAATGTAGTAATCATTTGTACAGTGGAAAACCTGGACCCCATGGGGGTACATACCGGGGATTCCATTACCGTAGCACCTGCCATGACATTGAGCGATACAGCTTTTCAGGATATGCGTAATCAGGCTATTTTAATGATGCGCAGCCTGGGTAATTTTGCCGGTGGCTGTAATGTGCAGTTTGCATTAAACCCGGTTAATGAAGAACTGATTTCTGTAGAAATTAACCCGCGTGTAAGCCGTTCTTCTGCACTGGCTTCTAAAGCAACCGGTTACCCGATTGCTAAAATTGCCGCTAAACTGGCCATTGGTTATTCGCTGGATGAACTGAAAAACCAGATTACCATGACCACTTCTGCCTATTTTGAACCGGCATTGGATTATGTAATTGTAAAAATGCCCCGCTGGAACTTTGATAAATTTAAAGGGGCCAATGATACTTTAGGCTTACAAATGAAAAGTGTGGGTGAAGTGATGAGTATTGGCAGAAGTTTTACCGAAGCTATACAGAAAGCCTGCCAAAGCCTGGAAAATGAAGCTGTGGGATTGGGCTATTATGGTAAAAGCCTGATGAAAAGCGATGAGATTGTGGAATATATTAAAGTACCGAAGTGGGACCGTATTTTCCGTATCAAAGATGCTTTAATGCAGGGTGTTACCGTTAAAACAATTGCACAGGCCACCGGGATTGACAGGTGGTTCCTTTACCAGATACAGATTATCTGCAATATTGAAAAACAACTGGCAGAACATACCCTGGATACCTTACCGTTTGAATTGTTTAAAGAAGCCAAGAAAAATGGTTTTGGAGATGAACAGATTTCCAGGATCCTGCATGGCAACTTTACAGAAGACCAGGTGTATGAAAAACGTAAAGCACTCGGGATAACCCGTGTGTATAAAATGGTGGATACCTGCAGTGCAGAATTTGAAGCCAAAACCCCTTATTTCTACAGTACGTTTGAGAATTAGTTATTTTGCTTTAATTCCATAAATTTTTACATTCAATCCCTTCAGTTTAAAATTGATAGGGATTGAATCTGTCCATACCCCCAGGTCAAATACCAGGTTCTTATAGCTTTTATAATCATCCAGTGTAAACATATCTTTTGTAGATACGGCATTCCATTGCTGTGGCATAAAATCATTGGCAGCAATGGTGGGCAGGTCCCGCATGGACCAGTATAAATATTTTCTACCATTATGCGTGGTATCTATAAGCGCCATCCGGATGGAGGGATGCTCATCTACATACGCAGCGGGCGAATACACATTTCCGTAGGCTTCAATATATAAATATTTATACCCAGACGGAATTTTAAAATCTTTCATCAGGGAAGTATCGGAGACTTTTACATAAATATTTTTCTCTTCCGGGTCATGGTAATCATACAATAATTCTTTTTTCCCGGGCAGCAGGCTTTCCTCAGCAGGAAACACTTTATTGTTTTCCGTTACATACTTATTAATAATTTTAAAATTCTCCCTTAAGCGGATCAGGTAATTTTTCATGGAATCATTATTACCGGGTTCTTCCAGCAGGTCGGGGGTTAATTTATACAGCTCATCTCCCGAGAGGTAATAACCCTTATAAATATAATCAGTGATCTCGCGGCTCCATTCCATAAAAGGCATGGCATGTATATTCCGGAACCCAACAGCAGTATCCAGCACACTGCCCAGCCAGGGCACTTCTCTGGGTTGATATGGAAGGGGGTAATTATTTAAAATAAGCCGGGAAATAGTTGGGGCAATATTATTGTGCGAATTAACGGATAAAAACCTTTTGGGGCTTTTAAGCATGGGCGAATAAATAATTAAAGGAACATGATAATCGTCTATCCCGCAGGTGGAGGGGAAGGAACCAATATGATGATCGCCGGTAATAAAGAAAATAGTGTTCTTAAATTCAGGCCTTTTTGCATAGGCTGCAAAGAATTTTTTAAGACAATCGTCAGAAAACATAAAAGTTACCAGCACATTTTTGGTTTCCTTTAAGGTATTCTTCATTTCTTTCGATACCTGAAGGGTTTGCAGTTTACGGTCGAACAATTTATCATACACCGGTTTCTGGGCAAACAAATAAGGCATATGGGTGGTGGCCGTATGATAAATATTGAGGTAAGGGAATTTTTTTATAGAATCCATCACCTCAAAACTTCTGCTGAATAAAGCATCATCAGGGTAACCCATACTCCAGCCTTCGGAGCCTACACCCATGGCTTTATATTTTGCAGGATATTTATTCAGGATTAAATCCGTTCCCTGTAAGCGGATATACCCGCCCATATTATCAAAATCAGGATTAAACCCAATCATAAAATTGGTCCAGTAACCATTTTTCCGCAATATCTTAATCAGTGATAAATGATCCGGCATTACATTCATCAAAGAAAATCCGCGGGAAGCATAAGGTACAGAACCGGTAAGGGCAGGCTGGGATGCAAATGTACCCGGAGCGGTAGAAAGAAAATTATTCCATACCAGGCTTTGTTTGGATAATGAATCTAAAAATGGGGTAAAACTGCTGGCATACGCATTTTCGCCACTAAAATCTCTGGATAACCCTTCTACTACCAGGATCACGATATTGGGAGGTGTACTACCGAGGTTAAAAAAACCACCCAGCACATCTTTTTCATCATTCCGGTGCAATAAAGGATATTCTTTACTTACAAAATTAAAAGGTTGGTTTTGCTGGTAAAAATCAATAGCTGCCTGCAATTCTTCCGGTGATAGTTTTTTATCAGCCAGGTTCTTTTCATGAAAATACAGGTAAGTATCCCTTACCCAAAAACTGAATTTATTGCATACCAGGTTATAGGCAGCAGGCGATTGAAACCATTTTTCAGAAGGATTGGAAAACCAAAGGGTTATAAAAGACAATAGTACAATACCTGTTGAAAGGAGTAAAGTTCTTATGGATAATACCCTGGATTTCAGCCAGAAATGATAAGTGCCCAGATAGATGCCGGCATAGATGATAAATGGGAGATAGACTTTAAAACCACTGGTCATCATTTGTTTGGTGGTTAACCAGGATTCCCGGAAACTGCGGGTAAAAAATTCATGGTCAAAGGGTGTATTCCTTTCTGTAAAAACAATAATCAATGCCAGGTACATGGATAAGATAACCAGGTGTAAAAGTTGCAGAAAATAAGTTGCCAGCTTTTTATTAAATCTAACCAATAACCAGTAAATAGCAAATAAAGGCAAACAGCAGATACCCCAGAACCAGATATCATATACTATTCCCCATATTTCATACAAAAACGAATGGCTTAAAAAGAGTTTACTGGCAATGGTACGGTATTCATATACCCTAACCAGAGCAATAGCCCATAAAAAAGAAAGTGAAATTTTAAAAAATGCACGAACTGGCACGCTTTTTTCGTTAGTAAGCAGCAGGAAATTCATACTGTAAATATAAATTTATTATTTATTTTACCTACCCGTTAATATAAATATTGACACTGTGTTTAACTTGCGCCATCTTTGATTAATTATAAAAGTAACTGCCCTGCATGAATACCAGTAATTCTCAGATTTTTCAGACCAGTAGTCCGTCCCGTTGGCAAAGTGTTAAATGGGTGGGCCGAATTATTCTTTTTCTTTTTTTCCTGGCCTTGCTGGTAATTGCCATTACGTATAATAAAGTAAGTAAGGAAAATATTAATATACCCCTGGAAGGGCGTGCCATTAAAAAAGTACTGAAAGGAGATGTGCCAGCTTACCGGGAAAGTGCCCTTGGCAAACAATACCGGGGGATGCGTAACTATATTCAGGACCGTTGGGCCAAAGGAAAAGGTTGCGGACAGAAAGACAGTGTGCTGGACCTTTCCAGTTCTGACTTGTTTAATGACAGTTTGGGCATCCGGGCTGCGTTTTATGTGGCCTGGGATAACCAGTCCTTTTTCTCCTTACGCAGAAATATTGGCAATATTAACCTGGTTATACCCGAATGGCTGTTTATTGACCCGAAAGAAGATACTTTAATTACCAATATAGATCAGCGTGCACTGGATATTATCCGTCAATCGCATGTGAAAGTGATGCCCATGCTTTCGAATGCTATCCTGAATACCGGTAAATTCAATGGAAAAGCTTTACACCGGTTATTCAAAAATCAGAAGAAAAAAGACAAGCTGGTGAATGATGTGTTAAAACTCTTAACCGCTTATAATTTTCAGGGAGTAAATGTTGACTTTGAAGAAATGCAGGAAAACAATAACGAGGCATTAAGCAGTTTTCAGAAACAGCTGTATACCACTCTGCATGCAAATCATTTGTTGGTAACCCAAAATGTTTCTCCGTTTAATGAAGATTATGACTACCCGGTGTTGTCTAAGTACAACGATTATATATTTTTAATGGCCTATGATGAATATTCTGATGCAACCGGGCCCGGGCCAATTTGCAGCCAGCGTTGGGTGGAAGCAGCAGTTGACCAGTTAGCTAAAGAAATACCTCCTTCTAAAATTGTTTTGAATATTGCAGGATTTGGGTACGACTGGGGTGCTAAAGGAAAAGTTTCGTCCATTACTTATCAGGAAGCCTTAACCACTGCAAGGGACAGTGAATCTTCCATAGATTTTGATAATGATAATTATAATTTAAGCTATAGTTATTATGATGATAAAAATGTGCTGCACCATGTCTATTTTACAGATGCAGCCACCAACTTTAATTCCCTCCGATATGCCACAGAATATGGATTAGCCGGTACAGCCTTATGGAGGCTGGGTAGTGAAGATGTACGATTATGGAACTTTTACAGTCATTCCATGACCAAAGAGTTATTGAAAAAATTTGATTTTGATGAATTTAAAGAAGTAGTGGGTAATGACGATATTGACTTTTTAGGGAAGGGCGAAATACTGGATATTGTTTCTTCTCCTGCAGATGGCAAAATTGTTCCTGAAATTGATACAGCCAGTATGCTGATCAGTGAGGAAGATTATGTAAAACTGCCTTCTACTTATGTGGTAAGGCAGCTGGGTTATACCCCTCAGAAAAAACTGGTGTTGACGTATGATGATGGCCCTGACCCCAAATACACGAAACAAATATTAGATACCCTGGCTTTTTACCATGTACCTGCTGCTTTTTTCCTGGTAGGGATACAGGCAGAAAATAATATCTCACTGGTAAAAAGGATATTTAATGAAGGCCATGAAATTGGCAACCATACTTTTACCCATCCCAATATTTATGAGATCAGCAAGAAACGGGCATTGGTGGAAATGGATGCCACGAGGTTGCTGATAGAATGTATTACAGGGCATAGTACCATTTTATTCCGTGCACCTTTTAATGCAGACAGCGACCCTGAAGCCAAAGAAGAAATTGTACCGATAGAACTGAGCAGGAGCAGGAATTATATTACGGTTGGGGAAAGTATTGATCCGAACGACTGGAATAAAATTGAAGAGCCCACCATGAACGGGGATACTATCTTTAACCGTGTGGTACGGTATTACAATGACCATATTACTAATGGAGATAGTACCAATATTATTTTATTGCACGATGCCGGGGGAGACAGGTCTGCCACAGTAGAAGCTACCGGAAAAATTATTCGGTATTACCAGGCCAAAGGATATAAGTTTACATCAGTAGCCGATTTGCTGGGCAAAAAGAAAGATGATTTAATGCCACCCCTGCCTAAAGGAAGTGGTTATTTACTGTTTCAGTTTAACTATTTCCTGGTGGAACTGGGCAGCTGGACAGGTTATTTCTTAAACTCCCTGTTTATTGTATTCCTGATTTTAAGTTCTATACGGCTTACCGCCCTGGGTATTTTTGCATTTTTGCAGAAATCAAAGGAAAGAAAGCTGGCCCTGCAGGATTTTAAAGAACAACCACTGGTATCTATCATTGTACCGGCTTATAATGAAGAAGTAAATGCAGTAAATTCTTTACAGAATTTACTGAGATGCGATTATCCGAATTTTGAGATTTTGTTTGTAGACGATGGCAGTAAGGACAGTACTTATGGAAAAGTAACAGCAGCTTTTGAAAACCACCCTAAAATGCGGATTTTCAGTAAACCCAATGGGGGCAAAGCTTCCGCTTTAAACTATGGAATAGAACATTCCAATGCCGATTATGTGATTTGTATTGATGCGGATACCAAATTATTACCAGATGCTGTAAGGATGCTGATGCGGAATTTTGCAGACAGCAGGGTAGGCGCAGTAGCAGGAGTAGTGAAAGTGGGTAATGAAATTAACCTGCTTACCAGGTGGCAAAGCATAGAATATATATCCAGTCAGAATTTTGACCGCAAAGGTTTCTCTTACCTGAATGCCATTACGGTTGTACCCGGTGCAATCGGGGCATTTAAAAAAGAAGCACTGGAAAAAGCGGGTGGATTTACTGTTGATACCCTGGCGGAAGATTGTGATATTACCATCCGGATTTTAAGGGCTGGTTATATTGTAGCCAATGAACCCAAAGCTATTTCTTATACAGAAGCTCCTGAAACCTTAAAGCAGTTCATGAAACAAAGGTTCCGCTGGAGTTTTGGGGTAATGCAAACCTTCTGGAAACAGAAAGATGCCTTATTTAATAGTAAGTATAAAGCACTGGGATGGGTGGCATTACCGGATATATTATTGTTTAAATACATTGTACCCTTCTTTACCCCCATTGCCGATTTCTTAATGCTGGTAGGGTTAATGACTGAAAACAGGGGTAAAATTGGCGAATACTACCTGGTGTTTTTACTGGTGGATGCGTTGATTGCAGGAATTGCATTTGCATTTGACAGAGAAAACCCGGTAAGGCTGTTCTGGCTGATTCCACAACGCTTAATTTACAGGTGGATTATGCTGGTGGTGCTTTTCCGGAGTTATAAACGGGCTATTAAAGGAGAATTGCAATTATGGGGTGTTTTGAAACGTACCGGAAATGTTAAAGACGTTTCAGGAGTTACCACTTAAATACTCATTCCTTTTTCTTTACTTTGCAGCCTTTAGAAAGCAATTATTATGAAATTAACAGACATACAGGTACTCAACGAAAAAGAAACAAGGGGTGGATTTGGTGAGGGTGCCTATGAGATTGGAAAGGAAAATAAAAATGTGGTGATTCTTACTGCCGACCTGGCTGGATCTATGAAAATTGGTCCGTTTATTAAAGAATTCCCCGAACGTTTTATACAATGTGGTATTGCAGAAGCCAATATGATTGGAATTGCAGCCGGTTTAACCATTGGTGGTAAAATTCCCTATACCACTACTTTTGCCAACTTCAGTACAGGCAGGGTATATGACCAGATACGCCAGAGTGTGGCGTACAGTAATAAGAATGTAAAAATCTGTGCTTCTCATGCCGGTTTAACTTTAGGGGAAGATGGTGCTACCCACCAGATTCTGGAAGATATAGGATTGATGAAGATGTTACCGGGGATGACAGTAATTGTTCCCTGCGATTTTAACCAGACTAAAGCCGCCACAAAAGCCATTGCAGCTTATGAAGGACCGGTTTACCTGCGGTTTGGAAGGCCCAAATGGCCCAATTTTACCAAAGAAGACGGATCTGATTTTGTAATCGGAAAAGCCCAGCAATTAAGTGAAGGCACGGATGTTTCTATCTTTGCCTGCGGCCATATGGTATGGAAAGCCATTGAAGCAGGGAGGATACTGGAAGCCAGGGGCATTAGTGTGGAACTGATAAATGTGCATACTATTAAACCTTTGGATGAGGAAGCAGTACTGCAATCAATTTCCAAAACCAAATGCGCAGTTACAGTGGAAGAACATAATATTATTGGTGGATTGGGTGACAGTATTGCACAGGTGGCAGCTAAACATTTACCCATTCCTATTGAATATGTAGGTACAAAAGATACTTTTGGAGAGAGTGGTACACCTACCCAGTTATTAACCAAATATGGTTTGGATACACCGGATATTATTGCAGCAGTTGAAAAAGTGATGAGCCGCAAATAGGAACAATAGCAGCATTTACCGGAAGGATAAAATATTTTAAAAAAGCCGCATTTAAACTGATGCGGCTCTTTTTATAAATTGATTTTCTGATACATAGGGCTATGGGGCTAACCTTTCCCGGATCCAGTTGCCATCCTGTAAATGGTAAACAATTCTATCATGCATCCGGCTGCTCCTGCCCTGCCAGAACTCCATATGTGCAGGTTTTACAATATAGCCGCCCCAATGCGGAGGCCGGGGTATTTCGTTGTTTCCAAATTGCGATTCAAATTTGGTATAATTCCCTTCAATGACAGCTCTGTTGGCGATAACCATACTTTGCGGACTGGCCCATGCACCTAATTTACTGCCTGCCGGACGTGATTTGAAATAAATATCACTCTCAAAAGCCGATACTTTTTCAACTGTGCCGTCAATTCTAACCTGCCGTTCCAGTTCTTTCCAGAAAAATAACAAGGAAGCCCTGGGGTTGGCAGCCAGTTCATGCCCCTTGGCACTCTCATAATTGGTGAAGAACACAAAGCCTCTGCTATCAAACCCTTTTAATAATACGATCCTGGAGGAAGGGATTCCGTCTTTGGATGCGGTAGACAAAGTCATGGCATTCACTTCATGTAAATGGCTGTTCCTCGCTTCACTCCACCACCTGGAAAATTGTTCTATGGCATTGGCAGCCGTATCTTCCTCACTTAAAGATTTCTGTTTATAATCAAATCTGATATTGGCAATCGGATCATTCAATTCAGGCATATTCAAATTTTAGAGTACAAAGTTATCTTATCAGATTTAATAGCAGGTGATGCGCATCATAAAAAATGTATGTATCTGCTATCAGGCAGTCAGGATTACTGATAACTTTAAAGAAACATGACAATTATCAGTTTTTTAAAATGTTAATATTAGAGGCTTTTTTATATAAATTTTAAACGATTTAATAGATGAAACACTGATATTCAATGTTTACACAATTTATTATCTGGTACAGGGAAGGTTAAAAGATGCCTTATTTCATATTTGATACTGACATCCATCATTTTTTGGGGTTATACCACCAAATAGATTTGTCCTTCGTTATTTTATTATTTCAACACGTAAAGCAATTTTCATGGAAACTCTTACTCAACCTCTTACAAAAGATGCAGTTGACAGTGTAGAAAAAGAAGTCACTGTCATGGATGGCAACGAAGCTGCTGCCTATATTGCATATAAAACCAATGAAGTTTGTGCGATTTATCCGATAACTCCTTCTTCCACTATGGGTGAATGGGCCGATGAATGGAGTGCAAAAGGAATGAAAAATATATTTGGCCAGGTGCCCCGTGTAATGGAAATGCAAAGTGAAGCAGGTGCAGCCGGAGCTTTACATGGTGCATTACAGGGCGGTGCATTAGGTACCACTTTTACAGCATCTCAGGGTTTATTGCTGATGATCCCCAACATGTTTAAAATTGCAGGTGAATTAACTCCCTGCGTATTTCATATAGCTGCCAGAACACTGGCTACACATGCTTTATCAATTTTTGGAGACCATAGTGATGTAATGTCTGTTCGTTCTACCGGTTTTGCCCAGTTATTTGGCAATAACCCACAGGAAGTAATGGATATGGCTTTAATTGCACATTCTGCAACTTTAAAATCAAGAATTCCTTTCCTTAATATATTTGATGGTTTCCGTACATCACATGAACTGGCACAGGTAGAAGTAATACCTGACAGTGTAATTGAAGAAATGATAGATGTGGATGCCATCAATGCACACCGTAACAGGTCTTTATCTCCTAATCATCCTATGATTCGCGGTACTGCACAAAACCCTGATGTATTTTTCCAGAACAGGGAAGCTGCCAATTCTTATTATGAAAAAGTACCTCAGATTGTTCAGGAAGAAATGAACAAATTTGGTGCCTTAACAGGAAGACACTATAAATTATTTGAATATTATGGAGCTGCCCATCCTGAAAGATTAATTATTTTAATGGGATCCGGTGTAGGTGCTGTTCAGGAAACTGTAGATGAATTAAATAAACGCGATGGTGTACATGTTGGTGTTTTGATTGTACGTTTATACCGTCCGTTCTCTATCAAGGATTTTATCCATGCGATTCCTAAATCAGTAACTACCATTGCAGTACTGGATCGTTGTAAAGAACCCAATGCCAACAGCGAACCTTTATATATGGATGTGATCAACAGCCTGAATGAAGCACAGGAAAATCACCATGCACATGTAATTGGCGGCCGTTATGGTTTATCCTCCAAAGAGTTTACACCTGCTATGGCAAAAGCGGTATTCAAAGAACTGAAAAAAGAACATCCTAAATATCATTTCACAGTAGGTATTGAAGATGATGTAACCCATCTGAGCCTTGATTATGATAAAAGTTATATCCTGGACACTCAGCATAAATTCCGTGGTTTATTTTATGGTTTAGGTGCTGATGGTACGGTAAGTGCCAATAAAAACTCTATCAAGATTATTGGTGAAAAAACTGACCAGTTTGTTCAGGGTTATTTTGTATATGATTCCAAGAAGTCCGGTTCTTTAACTGTTTCTCACTTACGTTTTGGAAAGAACCCGATTCGTTCTTCCTACCTGGTGCAATCAGCCAATTTTATTGCCTGTCACCATTTTAACTATTTAACCAAGTTTGATTTACTGAAAGATGCAGAAGTTGGTGCAACCTTCTTATTAAATGCCCCTTATCCAAAAGAAGAACTTTGGCAGAAACTTCCTAAAAAAATTCAGGAAGAAATTATTGAAAAACACCTGAAGTTCTATGCGATTAATGCATTGACTGTTGCAAAAGAAACAGGAATGGGTACGCGTATCAATACCATTTTGCAAACCTGCTTCTTTGCTATCAGTAATGTATTACCAAGAGAAGAAGCCATTGGTAAAATTAAAGAAGCTATTTACGATACTTATTGGAAAAAGGGTGAAGCCGTAGTACAGAAAAACTACAATGCAGTGGATATTGCTTTAGATAGTTTATATGAAGTGGATTACAGCAAATATACCATTGGTACTAAAGAATTTGATCTTGCTGTACCAGCCAGTTCTCCAAAATTTGTAAAAAATGTATTAGGCAGAATTATTGCCGGTGAAGGAGATGATTTACCTGTAAGTGCATTCCCTGCAGATGGTACCTATCCATCAGGCACTACCAAATACGAAAAAAGAAATATTGCTGATGCTGTTCCTGTTTGGGATGCTGACCTTTGTACACAATGTGGTAAATGTTTCCTGATTTGCCCGCATGCCGCTATACGCCCTAAAGTATATGATAAAGAATTATTAGCTGGTGCGCCTGCTAACTTTAAACATGTAGACCCGATTGGTAAAGAATGGGATAAAACTAAAGAAGCTTATACTTTACAGGTTTCTACAGAAGATTGCACCGGTTGTACTTTATGTGTGGAATTCTGTCCAATGACCAGCAAAGCAGATCCGGGTCATAAGGCTATCAATATGTTTGATAAAACTCCTATCCAGGAAGATGAAATTAAAAACTGGGATTACTTTATTAATTTACCTGAAGTAGACAGATCCAGGGTAAATAAAAATACAGTGAAAGGTTCTCAGTTCTTACAACCCTTATTTGAATTTTCCGGTGCTTGTTCTGGTTGTGGTGAAACACCTTATATTAAACTGTTAACTCAGTTATACGGCGAAAAAATGATCGTTGCCAATGCAACAGGTTGTTCTTCCATCTTTGGTGGTAATTTACCAACCACTCCTTGGACTTCAAACAAACAGGGTGTAGGACCAGCCTGGGCAAACTCACTGTTTGAAGACAATGCAGAATTTGGTTTGGGTATTAAACTGGCCAGCGATAAGAAAAGAGAAGTAGCAATTGCCCTGTTATCTAAAATGAAACAGGAAGTGGGTGAAGACCTGGCTAACAGTATTCTGGAAGGACCTGAAACCAATGAAGCAGAATCAAAAGTTAAACAGGAACTGATTATAGAACTGAAACACCGTTTAAGTGTTTTAAAAACAAATGCAGCTAGTAACTTATATCACCTGGCGGATTTCTTATCTCTGAAATCTATCTGGATTATTGGTGGTGATGGTTGGGCTTATGATATCGGTTACGGTGGATTAGACCATGTATTGTCTACCGGTGAAAATGTAAATATTATGGTACTGGATACAGAAGTATATTCCAATACAGGCGGTCAGGCATCTAAATCTTCTCCGCTGGGATCCAGTGCAAAATTTGCAGTAAACGGTAAAACAACTGGTAAAAAAGACCTTGCTTTACAAGCTATTGCACATGGAACCGCTTATGTTGCGAGCATTGCAATGGGTGCAAATGATGCACATACATTAAGAACAATATTAGAAGCAGAAGCCTTCCCTGGCCCATCTCTGATTATTGCTTACAGTCATTGTATTGCGCATGGAATTGATATGGCACAGGGTGGTGAAGAACAGGATTTTGCAGTAAAATCCGGTTACTGGCCTTTATTCCATTACAATCCGTTAAAACCAAAAGGACAAAGATTTGTGATAGATAGTAAAGAACCATCTATCCCATTGAGCGAGTTCATGTATCATGAAAATCGCTTTAAGATCATCAAAGCGAAAGACCCGGTTCTGGCAGAACATTTCCTGCATCAGGCAGAAGAAATGAGAGCTACAAGATGGGATCGCCTGGTGACTTTAAAAGGCCTATGACGATTGCATAAATATCCGTGAACTAAAGGAGCCTCTTCTGGGGCTCCTTTTATTTTTATATTCTATTTACCTTTTCTTAACAACTGTTACTAGTTAAATTATATACATTTATTGTAGGTTTCTGACTATTAATAGTAATTGAAATGAAAAATAAAATCCAACAGTTTGCACTGATTCTTCTTTTAATATCTCTTGCAGGATGTGCTTCAATTGTAAGTAAAAGCAGCTGGCCTTTTTCTGTAAATACCAGCCCCAGTGGGGCCAAAGTAGTCATAACCAATAAAAGCGGACAGGAAATATTCTCTGGCAGAACACCTGCTGCCATGAAATTAAAATCAGGAGCGGGTTTCTTTTCGAAAGAAGCTTATGTGGTAACCCTTAGCCTGGACAATTTTGAGACTAAAAAAATAAATATTGATTGCAAGTTAAACGGATGGTATATTGGGAATATAGTGATTGGAGGATTAATTGGCTTTTTGGTTGTAGACCCAGCTACCGGTGCAATGTATAAACTGGAAAATGATGGTATTTTTGAAACACTTACGCCAACTGATACAAATACAACTAAAAATACTTTACAGGTTTTGGATATCCGGCAAATTCCCACTGAATGGAAACAGCATTTGGTGAAGGTTCAATAATCATTTAAGCAAAAGCTTTTTAAACTTCTCCAGTTCTGCTATTTCAGTTGCACTGATCGGTTGATTATTCTGGTATTTAGTTTGAAGAAAGACAACCCGCTTATGCAGAGGGTATTTGGCAAGGATCGCTTCAATAATAACCGGGATAGAATCATCTGCAGCAGGTTCCGGTTTATTGACCTGAACAGGGGATTTGTCCCTGGTTGGCATTTTTAAAATAGTAGCTTCCAGTGTAGCCAGCCAATTGGGAGGCATTTCCTGAATTTTACTGGCTTTGGAATACAATCCCTGCAATTGCTTTTTGCTTAAACTGCCCCGTTCTTCATACTGGTGCATCAGGCTTAATATGAATAAAGCATCACTGTTATATTCATAACAGGCATTCAATATTTTCTCAATGATATCTAAGCGCTTGTTTTGCAAATTACCGGATGCTGATGCTGTTTGGCTGCATCTATCCTTACAAAATTGCAGTAATTAATTTAAAGCTCAGGCCTTTATTTCATAATAGGGAACCTCATCATTCGAAACTTTTTCCTTTTCCTGCCAGTAGGCTGCAGTTACAATATGCCCATCAGCAGTATGTAATAAACGGCTGTAAATAGCATTGATGGCATTAAAACTGAAATCGGTAACACCAACAGTAAATTTTTCAGGAGCCGGAGGTGGAGGTGGCGGTGGTACAGCACCTTCTGCCAATGGTTTTGCGGGCGCAGTTTTTGGGGGAGCTGCAATGGCAACTACTACTTCATATTTATTCAGCTCCAACAGCCCTTTTAAAAAATCAGCCCTTTCTTTAGAAATATTTTTTTCAACAATGGCACATCTTATTCCATTCAATTCTTCTACGGTATGATTTTGATTGATTGCCATAATGCTATTTGAATTATAATTTTATGAAATTGGATGATGATCAGAATCCACTGCTTAAAGTGTAAATATATTCGTAAATAAAGCTGAACAAACCAGTTGCTATTATTCCAGCCAGGCAAATAATTAAGCCTATTTTAGGTAAAAGGGGTAGTGTTATTTTCTTAACCGGATGTTCGTTTGCATCCATAAAAATTGCTTTTACCACTCTTAAATAATAATAGAAAGAGATCACCAGGTTTAATGCAGCAATAATGATCCAGACTATAAACCCTTTACTGCCTGCCATACCTGTACCAGCCATCAGTAAGAAATACTTACCAAAAAAACCAGCTGTGGGCGGTACTCCTGCCAGTGAAAATAAAGCAATGGTTAATACCCAGCTTAAAAATGGATTGGTTTTATACAAGGCTTTATAATCGTCAATCGTTTCCTTCCCGGTTAATGCACTGATTACTGATATCACTCCAAATGCAGCCAGATTGGAAAATACATAAATCAGAATAAAATAAACAACTGAGGCTGTGCCTGCCTGTGAACTTCCGGAAACACCAATTAAGATAAAACCAACTTGCGCAATGGAAGAAAATGCAAGAAAGCGTTTCAGGTTATTCTGACGGATAGCAAAAAGATTTCCTATGATGATAGTGAGAATAGAAAGTATAAACAACATATTGTACCATACAGCCGCTAAAGGTTTGAATACAGTATACAATACGGAAACGAATACAAATAAAACGGCTCCTTTGGAAATAACCGATAAATAAGAAGTAACTGCCACCGGAGCACCTTCATACACATCTGCTGTCCATAAATGGAATGGAACCACCGAGATTTTAAAACAAAAACCTGCAAATAATAATATAAAGGCAAAGATTTGCAAAGGTGTTACTGCAAGGAGAGACGGTAATTCTGAAAAAGTTAAAGTTCCGGTGATACCATAAACCAAAGAAATACCAAACAATAACAAACCCGAAGAAAATGCGGAAGAGATAATTAATTTAAAAGCAGCTTCAGAAGATTGCTTTTTATCCAGGTCAAAGTTGGCAATAGCAGCCAGTGGAATAGTAGATATTTCCAACCCAAGATAAAACATCAGTAAATTACCACTGGAAATCATTAAGAACATACCCAGTAAGGTAGACAACAGTAACATATAAAATTCAGACACATGTTTATGATCCTTTAACCAGCAATAAGACTGGAGGGAAATAATAAGGGTACCCAGACTAAGGATGCCTTTTTCCAAAACTATCAGCTGATTTGTTTTAAACATTTCATTAAACAAAACGCCCTCACTGTTTCCAAAAAAGTTAAACAGTACATTAAAAAGCAGTAACCCGTTTACAAGCATCATAATGCTTTCATTCTTCCATTCTTTACTGCCTACTTTTATAAACAATAATATAAAGATGATAACGGTAATTACCAGCTCCTGTTTCATCAATATCAGAAAATCATTCAACATACACCTGTTTTTACTATCTAATTATGAATTAATCATACCAACACTAATATCAATATTCTTCCAACACTATATTTATTTAACAATAACCAAAATCTTACTCATAATAGCATCAGTTCCGCTACCGATTAAATCAGTTAACCAGAAAGGTGCTAGCCCGATTACCAGAATAGCTATAATTAAAAGAGCAGCTGCAAATTTTTCATTCCAGGCAGCATCTTTTAAATGCAGGTAATGGTTATCAGTAATGGGTCCCATTACAGTTTTACCAGCAGCTCTTAATATATACACAGCCGTTACCACAATGGAAGCACAGGAAAGGATGGTTGCAATCCGGTACCATCCATCAGGATTTTGCCAGGCACCCATAAATACAGTCATTTCTGCTACAAATCCACTAAACCCGGGTAACCCAAGGCTACATAAGCCAGCTATCACAAAGACAGTTGAAATAAAAGGAATTACTTTTAATAAGCCCCCCAGCTGATCTACCATACGGGTATGCGCCCTGCTGTAGATCATGCCAATCGCAGCGAAGAAAAGAGCAGTCATTAACCCATGAGACACCATTTGCATCACAGCACCGTTAATAGAAGTTCTGGTAAGCATTCCGATACCCAGCAATACAAAACCGCAATGGCTAACTGAAGAATATGCATTGATATATTTAAGATCGGTCTGCATCATGGTAGCAAAAGCCCCATATATAATAGCAATGGTTGCCAGTAAAATAATAATCCACTGGTATTCGTGTGCAGCTTCGGGCATCAGGTATGTAGCTACCCTTAAACAGCCATATCCGCCCAGTTTCATAGATATACCTGCCAAAAACATAGATGCTGCTGTAGGAGCGGAAGAGTGCCCGTCCGGTACCCAGGTATGAAATGGAAACAAAGCAGTAAATACGCCAAAGCCTATAAACAGAAAGGGGAAAAATATTTTTTGAATCATTAAGGGGATATGTACCTGAGAAATAGTTAATAAATCAAAAGACTGAGATCCGGGCACTCCGAAATAATAGATCCCGGATAAACCCACGAAAATTAATGCAGAACCGCCCATTAACATTAAAGCCAGTTTCATGGCACTGTATTCTTTTTTACCACTGCCCCAGATACCGATAAGCAGGAATTTTGGTATTACTGCCACTTCCAGGAAGAAAAACATGGTGAATAAATCCAGTGATATAAAAAAGCCATAAGCACCCATACTCAGAAAAACCAGTAAAAAGAAAAACTCTTTATTCAGCGTTTCCTGTGTCCAGGATACCAGTACACCCGCTACCACCACAAAAGCAGTTAACAGCATCATAGCTACAGAAATTCCGTCCACACCAACATGATAATGTATATTCAATGGAGCAAACCAGATGTAATCATATTGAAACAACATCTGCGTTGTATTGTGCGCTCTTTCCTTCAGGTATTGGAACAGGAGGTCAAATACAAGTAATAGCTGTAATATTGATCCGAATAAAGCAATTGCCCTAACCTGCTTTAACCCTTTTACAACCAATATCATGATGGCTGTAACCAAGGGCAAAAAGATGAGAAACGATAAATTCATTTGTATATATTTTATAAAACCTGCTTATAATTTTAATAACGATACTTCTACACTTATTTCCATATATAAATAAACAAAACGGCCAGCACTGCAATTCCTCCAAAGAAATACAATGCATAGTTCTGTACTTTGCCACTCTGAAACCCTTTTATAGCAACAGATAATTTTGCGGTTAGTGTTGCTATTACATTCATAGTACCATCTACAATATTTTTATCGAACCAGGCGGCAGGCCTTCCAATTAAATTGAAAATGACCTTTTTAGTAATGAATAAGTACAGTTCATCTATATAAAACTTATGGTATGCTGCTTTATAAAAGCCACCCAAACCTACTGCAACAGCATCTGGTTTTCCATTTTGTGATTTATATAATACGGTTGCCAGTCCAATACCGGCTACCGCCAGTAAAACCGGTGCTACAGAAAACAGGTAATTAATAGGTGTTTCCAGTAAAGCCCCATCGCTGGTAACAAAATGAGCAAACGGAATAAATCCAGCAATTACAGCCATAATGGCTAAAATGATTAATGGCAGTTTCATAGACCAGGTTCCTTCACCATGGTGTGGTTCGTGCACATGCGCTGCTTTGCTCCAGAAAATATTATAGTATAAACGGAACATATAGAAAGCAGTGAGTCCGGAAGTAAATAACGCAACCCCGTATACCAGTTTATTCGCATTAAATGAAGCCAGTAAAATTTCTTCCTTACTGAAAAATCCGGCAAAAGGTGGGATACCGGAAATAGCCAGACAAGCTATTAAAAAGGATATATGTGTAATGGGCATTAACTTTCTTAATCCGCCCATATCTTTCATGTCATTACTATGCACCATATGAATCACTGCACCAGCACCCAGGAATAATAATGATTTAAAAAATGCATGGGTAAAAAGGTGGAACATAGAACCCATATAACCCAGGCCTTCTTCCCCGCCCTGACGGGCTACCCCTAATGCAAACATCATATACCCGATTTGCGACATGGTAGAATATGCCAGCACTCGTTTAATATCTGTTTGCGTACAGGCGATCACTGCTGCAATTAAAGCAGAAACCAAACCTACATAAGTTACTATATTCAAGGCTATTGCATCCATAGAGAACACCGGGAAAAGCCTTGCAACGAGGTAAACACCTGCAACTACCATGGTTGCAGCATGGATTAAAGCGGAAACAGGTGTTGGACCTTCCATGGCATCGGGTAACCAGATATGCAGCGGAAACATTGCAGATTTACCGGCACCACCAATAAATACAAGGGTTAAACCCCAGGTTAATACAGACATTCCTAAAAAGGAAGTGGAAGTAATATTAATAAACTCCGGAGATTGAACGCTAGTAAGCCTGGTAATTAAAGTATTAAAATCAAGGGTATGTGCATGGAAAGATAAAATCAGTATCCCGATCAGAAATCCCAGATCAGCAAACCTTGTAACAATAAATGCTTTTTTGGAAGCTGCAACTGCAGAAGGTTTTTCGAAATAAAAACCAATCAGCAGGAAAGATGAAACACCTACTAATTCCCAGAACATATATATCTGAAAAATATTGGTAGAAATAACCAATCCCAGCATGGAGAAAGTAAATAAAGAAAGAAAAGCATAATAAGTAGCAAAGCGTTCTTCACCCTTCATATAACCCAGGCTGAAAATATGTACCATCAGGGATACAAAACTCACCACAACCAGCATCATGACAGAAATAGGATCCAACAGGATACCCAGGTCGATAGACACATTCGGGGAAAATTGCAACCAGGTATATTGCAATGGAATGATTTTCTGATAAATACCATTCACAGGGCCATCCACCAAAAAATACTGATAGGCTGTAATTAATGATAAAACAGCAGAAGCCAGTAAAGACAAAGTACCCACAGTACCTGAAAATGTTTTAAAATATTTACGTCCGAATAATCCCAGTATCACAAATGTTGCTAAAGGCAACAAAGGAATGAGTGCTATATAAGAATAATGATTCATTGTATACTGTCATTTAGTTCCTCTATCTTTTCAGGCAATAGCCGGAAAGAAATAAAGCGCTTTAAAATTTTAATTCCCCTGCATCTTCCACGTCAATAGAATGATGGCTTCTGTATAAATTAATGATGATAGCAATGGCAACAGCAGCTTCCGCAGCAGCAATTGTGATAATGAAAATGGTAAAAAACACCCCATCCAGTTTATCCGGATATAAGTATTTATTAAATGCCACAAAATTAATATTCACACTGTTCAGGATTAATTCAACTGCCATCAGCATGGTAATCATATTGCGGCGGGTAAATAATCCGTACATGCCTGTAAAAAACAACGCAGTACTTACAAATAAGATATGAGTTAAGGGTACTTCGTTCATTTTGTTTCCGGTTTAGATTTAATGGCAATTACAATACAGCCGATCATGGCAGCCAGTAACAATATACTTACAGCTTCAAAAGGCAATACAAAACCATGTTCTGTTGTACTGAGCATCTGGTTTCCTATTTCAGCTACTTCCACATTAAATGCATTGGTATTTACTTTAAATGTCTGTAAACTGATTAAACTGCAGGTAAAAGCGAACCCAAGCACTACTGCCAGTATAGAAAATATTTTTCTGCTTTTAATGGGTTTTGGCATTTCTTCCCCCGATTTCTGTGTAAGAAAAATGGAGAAAATGATCAATACCACGATACCTCCCACATATACTATAATCTGAACGGCAGCAATAAAATTAACTTCCATCCAGAAATACAATCCGGCAATACCTACCAGCGAAAAAAGCAATCCAATGGCTGCCCGGAATATTTTCCTTGCAGTAACTGCTACCGCACCTGCTATTAACATAAATGCGGAAATAATATAAAATATAATTGTTGAAGCACTCATTCTTCTACGCCCTCCCTGATTTTTGATCCTGGTTTATTCAACCTTTTAATTAAATTGTTTCTGTCAAATACGCTATGTTCAAAAGTGTTTGCCATTTTGATTGCATCAGTAGGGCAGGCTTCCACACATAATCCGCACATGGTGCACATATCCAAACGGTAAATATGCTGATCTATAGCTTTTTTCTTTTTGCCTTCCGGACTGATATTAAACTTACTGATAATTTTAATGGACCCGTTAGGGCAGGCTATTTCACAGGAAGAACAACCGGTACAGGTATGTTCATTATTTGCATCATGCGGCATTACCACTTCTCCCCTGAACCTTTCAGCCATTACCAATGTTTTCCGGTTATCAGGATACTCTTCCGTGATAATTTCCTTTGGATGTGTGAAATAGTATCCCGTCAGCTTCATGCCGGTGAGCAACGATTTGGTTGCATGATAAACATCCGAGAAATAATCTTTTAAAAACATAGTCTATTTTAAACTTTTTAAAAATGCCATCCCATAATTGCCACCAATGTCATCAGTAATAAATTAAACATACTGATGGGGAATAAATATTTCCATTCCAGGTTCAGTAACTGATCCACACGTAATCTTGGGAAAGTCCACCGGAACCACATTATTAAAAAAATAAGGAAAATCGTCTTCCCGAAAAACCAGAAAGAAGATGGGATATAATCCATAATATGGTTAAATGCAGCCCAATGGCCAATGTGAAAAGGCATCCAACCTCCTAAAAACAGTGTGGCACCTATTGCACAAACAATAAAAATGTTGATATATTCTGACAGGAAAAACAAGGCAAATTTCATTCCGCCATATTCAGTATGAAAACCTGCTGTCAGTTCACTTTCTGCTTCTGCAAGATCAAAAGGAGCTCTGTTTGTTTCAGCAGTAGCAGCAATAATAAAAATAACAAAAGCTATAATTGCAGGGATATGCCCTTTAAAAATCCACCAACCATCTTCCTGTGATGCAACAATATCAGAGATTTTTAAACTTCCGGTTAAAACAATAATGGATAAAACAGATAAGCCTGCAGACAATTCATAACTTACAATCTGTGCTCCGCTGCGCATGGCACCCAGTAAAGAATACTTGTTGCCACTGCTCCAACCTGCCATTAAAATACCGATCACAGATAAGGAAGACACGGAGGTTACATATAAAACGCCAATATTGATATCCCAGATTTGAAAATTTCTGGCAAAAGCAATGGGAGCCAGGATTAACATAGCCACTATGATTACCACAAAAGGAGCCATGTTAAAAAGAATTTTATCAGCATTTTCCGGTGTCAGGGCTTCTTTCATAATCAGTTTTACAGTATCGGCTGAAGTCTGAAAAATACCTTTAGGACCGATACGGTTAGGTCCCATTCTGATTTGCATCAAAGCAGCTACTTTTCTTTCCATCCATACCAGTCCTAAACCCAGCACTGCAAAAAGGCCAATAGCGGCAACACCTACAATTACAAATTCGGCCAATAAAGCCAATGTTGCATTTAAATGCCCGTTTAACCATTCGTGAATAAAATTTGATATGCCTTCTAAACTTAACATGTTTACCCCCATCCCATAAGGGAATTAGTTTTTATTATAAAATAATGCAACCATTTAATTGTACGATCTGCCTTATCTGTCAATATCAGGAATTACCAGATCCAATGTACCCATGGTAGCTATAAAATCTCCTATTTTAGATCCCCGGACCATATGGTCCAATGCGCACAAATTTGAAAAACCAGGTGAACGGAATTTAATCCGGTAAGGCTGTGCAGCTCCTTCACTTACAATATATACCCCTAATTCACCTCTGGCAGTTTCCACACGCTGATAGAATTCACCTTTGGGTAATTTTAATACTGCTTTTGTTTTAGCCTGAATTTCACCCTCCGGAATATTATCAATTAACTGTTCAATAATGCGGATACTTTCATTCATTTCATGAATCCTAACCTGATAACGCGTAAAACAGTCACCACCTATTTCAATCACTTCATTAAAATCAACTTTATCATACACATCATAAGGGGCAATTTTCCTGATATCAGATTTAACCCCGCTAGCCCTGGCAACAGGACCAGTACAACCATAAGAAATGGCATCCTCCATGGATAAATAACCTACACCTTTCATTCGGTTCTGGAAAATTACATTCCCGGTAATCAATTCCTTATATTCATGAATGCGCAACTTATATTGCTGAATAAATTCTTTTACTTTTTTCTGAAAATCAGGATGCAGATCGGTCATAACCCCACCAGGCACCATATAATTCATGGTTAATCTGGCACCGCAGGTTTCCTCCATGATTTCATTGATTCTTTCCCTTTCCCTGAAAGCTAAAAAATAGGGTGTAAATGCACCCAAATCCATTGACATGGCACTCCACCATAATTCATGGGAAGCAATACGGGTCAATTCATCCATAATAACCCTTATATATTGGGCACGAAGGGGAACTTCTACCTTTAATCCCTTTTCAACACATAAAGCACAGGCATGATTATTAATATGAGCAGAGAGGTAATCCATCCTGCTGGTAACATATATAAATTGCCGGTAAGAGAGGCTCTCACACATTTTTTCTATAGAACGGTGAATATATCCCAGATGAGGATCTACTTTTTTAATAATTTCTCCGTTTAATGTTAGCACCAAATGAAGCACTCCATGTGTGGCAGGGTGCTGGGGCCCCACATTAATCATTAAATCGCCTTCCTGTGTTATACCAATTTCTTCAAACATTTTAATAGAATTATTGCTATTGAATACTGATTGCAAAACAAAAGCTATTGCATCAATTCAGCATTCTGTATACTTTAGTCTTACCCATTTATAATTTAATCATATTAATAGGGTCATCATAGTCTTTTCTGAGCGGCCATCCGTTCCAGTCGTCCGGTAAAATCAGCCTCCTCAAATCAGGATGATTCAAAAAAGTAACACCAAACATTTCATAGACTTCGCGTTCAAACAGCTCAGCCCCGCGCCAAATATCACAAACAGTCTCTATTTCAGGGTTGTTACGGTCAAGATTTACCTTAACAACTATATTGTGCCGGAAAGATGCTGATGAAAGATGATACACCACAGTTAAATGTGTTTTCCAATCAATACAGGTAAGGCAAAACAAATAATCCAGATTGGTATCATTGTCAGAACGAAGTTGTTGAACCATCGATCTGAATAAAGAAGAATCCACCAATATATTGAGCCATTCCCCCGTTTCATCAAAAATGGCTGATGGAACCAACCCTGCTATTTTTATTTTAAAATCCTCGTTCGTCATCATAAATTAGTCAAAATAAATATTATAAAGCAGCATGCTGCCTGATCTGGTCTCTTGTTAAACCTGCTTTGATTTTACCCTGCAATGATATCAGTGAATGAAGTAATGCTTCTGGCCGGGGCGGGCAACCCGATATATACACATCAACGGGTATCACATGGTCTGCTCCTTTTACTACTGAATAGGTATTATAGAAAAATGGTCCACCACTGATAGCACAGGCTCCCATTGCAATTACATATTTTGGATCAGCCATCTGATCATACAATCTTTTTAATACGGGTGCCATTTTATTAACGATCGTTCCTGCAATAATGATAACATCTGCCTGCCTGGGGGAGGCGCGTGCTACTTCAAAACCAAATCTGGAAAAATCATATTTGGCTGCTGCAGTATGCATAAATTCAATACCACAGCAACTGGTGGCAAAGCTTAAAGGCCATAAAGAATTTGACCTTGCCCAGTTAATTACATCATCCAATGTACTTAACACTAAATTAGCACTGCCTGCATTCAGCACTTCTCCCGGAAAATCCAATGCTTGTACTTTGTTATTTACATCCATTTCAATGCTCCTTTTTTATGTGCGTATAAAAATCCCATAAATAAAATGAAAAAGAATATCACAATTTCAATTAAAGCCATGATACCCATTTTTTTAACTACAACAGCCCAGGGATACATAAATACTAATTCCACATCAAAGATGAGGAAAATCAGAGCAAACAGATAATAACCAACATTAAACTGGTTCCAGGGTGAACCCTGAGAAGGAATTCCACACTCATATGCCTGACCTTTCTGAGAATTTTTACTGCCTTTTACAAATAATAATGCAATAGATATACCACCGCCAGCAAAGGCAATTCCGGCAAATATTAAAACAATCAATGATGCTGCACCCATAATATTAAATCGTTAACACTCTAAAATAACAAGTATCAATTAAACAAAATAGTTTTTTCTTCTCAATTATCCGGTTTTATAGATAAATGGATTTTTTAAACAGCAAGCAATTGTTAAAAGAGAGTCGGCTAGAAAACCGACTCCGTTATTTTATTACCAAAGACTAAAGAGAAATAGTTATTTGCCTTGTTCAACTACTGCCTGTGCAGCAGCTAATCTGGCAATTGGAACTCTGAATGGAGAACAGCTCACATAGTTCATTCCTATTCTGTGACAGAATTTTACACTTTCTGCATCACCACCATGTTCACCACAAATACCAACTTTTAATTTAGGCTTAGTAGTACGACCGCGAACAGTTCCTAATTTTATCAGTTCACCAACACCTTCCTGGTCAATTGTCTGGAACGGATCATCAAATAAAATCTTCTGATCCAAATAATTAGGTAAAAATCCACCCACATCATCACGGCTAAAGCCAAAGCTCATCTGGGTTAAATCATTTGTTCCGAAACTAAAGAAATCTGCAACTTCTGCCATTTTATCAGCAAGTAAAGCTGCTCTAGGAATTTCAATCATGGTTCCGTACATGAATGGGATACTCTTTACTTTCTGTTTTTCACAAACTTCCTTATATACCCTGTCAACAATTGTTTTCTGATGAATCAGTTCATTTACAGTACAGGTAACGGGTACCATAATTTCAGGGAAAGCTTTTTTACCGGATTTAATAATTTCTGAAGTTGCTTCCAGGATTGCCCTTATCTGCATTTCAGTTATTTCCGGATAACTAACTCCTAATCTTACACCACGGTGGCCTAACATGGGGTTATTTTCGTGTAAAGCAAGTACCCTTCTGCGTAAAACACTCATACTGATACCTAATTCCTTACTGAGATGTTTTAATTTTTCTACATCATGAGGAACAAATTCATGTAATGGTGGATCCAAAAGACGAATAGTTACCGGATACCCTTTCATGGTAATCATGGTATCTTTAATATCCTTCTTAACAAACACAAAAAGATCATTCAGTGCTTTACGGCGTTCCGGTTCAGTTTTACTCATGATCATCTTACGCAATAAAAACAAAGGCTGTTCACTACCTTCCCCATAAAACATATGTTCTGTGCGGAATAAACCAATACCTTCTGCACCAAATGCCATTGCCTGAGCAGCATCTTCAGGAGTTTCTGCATTTGTCCTTACTGCCATTACTTTAATCTTATCAACAAGTGTCATCAGGTTTTGATAAGATTTATTTTTATTGAGGTCTATAGCAACCAGTGGCATTTCACCGGCATAAGCCAAGCCTCTGGTACCATTTAATGTAATCCAATCCCCTTCTTTAATGATGATACCATCTTTTGCTTTAAATGTTTTGGTTTCAGCATGAATTTCAATGTCGTTACAACCAACAATACAACATTTACCCCAACCACGGGCTACTAATGCTGCATGTGATGTCATGCCTCCCTTTGTAGTTAATATGGCCTGGGATTTATGCATTCCATCCACATCTTCCGGAGAAGTTTCTTCACGAACCAGGATCACTTTTTCACCTTTGGAAGCCCATTCAACAGCTTCTGCAGAAGTGAATACCACACGGCCTTTTGCTCCACCCGGACCAGCAGGCAAACCTTTAGCAATTGGTTTTGTAACCGCTTCAATTTTAGGATCAAGCATTGGTAATAAAAGTTCTACCAACTGATTTGGCCCTACCCGCATGATGGCAGTTTTGGCATCAATCAATTTTTCAGTATACATTTCAGTAGCCATACGAACAGCAGCTACTCCATTACGTTTACCTACACGACATTGCAACATATAGAGTTTCCCTTTTTCAATGGTAAACTCAATGTCCTGCATATCCTTATAATGTTTTTCAAGCCTGTTTTGAATATCATTTAATTCTTTATACGCTTTAGGCATGAATTTTTCCAGGGTAACCAGGGTTTTACTCTGATCATTCTTAGAATATTCATTAATCGGGCCTGGAGTTCTGATACCAGCCACAACATCTTCACCCTGAGCATTCACCAGGTATTCACCGTAAAACCTGTTTTCGCCAGTACCCGGATTTCTTGTAAAGGCAACACCTGTAGCACTGTCTTCACCCATATTACCAAATACCATGGCCTGAACATTTACAGCAGTTCCCCATTCGTCAGGAATTTTTTCAATTCTGCGGTATTCAATAGCACGTTTTCCGTTCCAGCTGCCAAATACACCACCAATACCACCCCATAATTGTTCATATGGATCTTCAGGGAATGGTTTACCCAATACTTTTTTAACGGTAACTTTAAAATCTTTTACCAATGCCTGTAATTCAGGCACAGTAAGGTCTGTATCTGAAGTATATCCTTTTTTATGTTTAATGGCTTCCAGTTTTTCATCCAGCACTTTGCGGATACCTTTACCATTTTTAGGTTCAATTCCTGCAGCTTTTTCCATTACCACATCTGCATACATCATCACCAGCCTGCGGTAAGCATCATATGCAAACCTGGCATCACCGGATTGTTTGATCAGGCCTTCAATCGTATGCTCGTTTAACCCAACATTTAAAACAGTATCCATCATACCTGGCATACTGCGCCTTGCACCAGAGCGCACTGATAATAATAAAGGATTCTTTACATCACCAAATTTCTTACCGGTAATTTTTTCAACACTTTTCAGTGCAGTTTGCACCTGGGCATTCAACACAACAGGATAAGTCCTTTTATGGTCGTAATAATAAGTACATACATCTGTAGAAATCGTAAATCCGGGAGGAACAGGTAATTTTAATTTGGGATGGCCAGCCATTTCGGCGAGGTTAGCACCTTTTCCACCCAAAAGATTTTTCATTGATTCATTTCCGTCAGCTTTGCCATTGCCAAAGAAATAAACATATTTTTTTGCCTTCTTTTCTGTGGTCTTTGGCGCAGCAACTGCCTTCTTTTTAATAGCCATATCGTTATATTTTTTTGGTTTTCAAAAGTAAAAATCATGTCAGGCGGGCAGCATGACAATTATCATAATATCAGATGTTATTTATCATATCGGTATTGGAAAGAAAACTGAAGTTTTAACACTATCCAATTAATTTAGTATATTTTGCTAAATTTATTAGTGTGTGTAACTATTTTTCCCTACTTTTATTCCATCATTAATTTTGAATCAAATTATATAGTATGAGTAACGCAGATAAATTAAAGGCCCTTAAGCTAACGATAGACAAAATTGATAAAGACTTTGGGAAAGGCAGTGTGATGATGATGAATGAGAAAAGCCATGATCCAATGGAAATCATTTCCACCGGATCCATTGGGCTGGATATTGCGTTAGGTGTAGGGGGAATACCTAAAGGAAGGATCGTAGAAATCTACGGACCAGAATCTTCGGGTAAAACCACCATTGCTATTCATATTATTGCGGAAGCACAAAAAAAGGGTGGAATTTGTGCCATAATTGATGCCGAACATGCTTTTGATAGTTCCTATGCGCTGAAATTAGGTGTTGATGTAGATAGCTTACTTATTTCCCAGCCGGATTATGGTGAACAGGCCCTTGAAATTGCGGATAGGTTAATCCTTTCCGGAGCCCTGGATGTAGTGGTGATAGATTCTGTTGCTGCTTTGGTACCAAAAAGTGAACTGGAAGGTGAAATGGGCGATAGTAAAATGGGCTTACAGGCCAGATTAATGAGTCAGGCACTTAGAAAGCTAACTGCAACCATTAATAAAACGAATACAGTATGTATTTTCATTAACCAGTTGCGCGAAAAAATTGGTGTCATGTTTGGAAATCCAGAAACCACTACGGGCGGAAACGCGTTGAAATTTTATGCGTCTGTTCGTTTGGATATCAGGAGAATGACACAGATAAAAGATGGCGATGCGGCTGTAGGGAATCATGTAAAAGTGAAAGTGGTAAAAAATAAAGTAGCACCCCCATTCCGTGCAGCAGAATTTGATATCATTTTTGGAGAAGGAATCAGCAAACTGGGAGAAATCATAGATATTGGAGTAGAGCTGGGTATTGTTCAGAAAAGCGGTTCCTGGTTTAGCTATGAAAGTAATAAACTAGGACAAGGCCGGGATTCTGTAAAATCACTCTTGCACGATAACCCCGAGCTGGCAAATGAAATAGAGGCCAAGATCCGTGCAAAAGTTAGCGAAGTAAAAGCTGCCGCTGAGGCATAAAATAGGTTTTTTAGGATGGGTTAGTTAGTAAGACCGCCTCTGGATACAGGGGCGGTTTTTTATGCAAATGGGAGCAGCTTAACAATAAAATAAGATAAAAAGCAATGATAAATAGAAAAAAACTAAATAAAACAGATTAAATTAATAATAAATGGGATTTTTTATCATAGCAAAAAATATAAATAAAGCATATATGAATCTATAAATGCTTAACCCTTTTTAGTTTAAACACTTGCAAATGAGATCGATAGTAGCACGTGGTGAACCGCAACCCGCGCACAACTCTGCGTAAACTCTGAATCTCTTGTTTTCCGCTGTGAAAAGATTTATCGCCCAACAACAAATTCTGAAATCCCTCTCAGGGGGGTTACCTTATCTTCATAAAACGTATCAAAAAGAAAAGAATGTCGTCAGTAAAAATATTAGGCAAAAGAAAAACAATAGCACTGGTAGCACACGATCATAAAAAAGCCGATCTTATGGAATGGGCGATTCATAATAAAACCGCATTGGCAAAACATGAAATGGTAGCAACGGGAACCACGGGAAAGCTGTTAGAAGAAGGGCTGGACAGACCCGTAAAAAAATTATTAAGCGGTCCGTTGGGAGGTGATCAACAAATTGGCGCCATGATTGCCAATGGTGAAATAGATATGGTATTCTTTTTCTGGGATCCTATGCAGGCGCAACCACACGATAGCGATGTAAAAGCGCTGCTGCGATTATGTGTAGCCTGGAACCTACCCATGGCATGTGACAGAGCAACAGCAGATTTTTTAATGACATCGAGATTTATGCACGAAGAGTATGAAGCTACCGTGCCCGATTATACCAACTACCTGAACAGGCAAATCAAAGAAAATGAATAGTGTGGTTCTGCGTCCCTGGCAAAAGCAGGATGCACAGGAATTGGCTTCTATCGCTAACAATAGAAATATCTGGAACAATGTTCGGGACGCTTTGCCGAGTCCGTATACCGTAATGGATGCCATGCAATGGATTGCGCATGTAAATGGACAGCAACCCGTATTGAATTTTGCAATCGTATATCAGGGAAATATTGTAGGCAGTATTGGTTGTGTGCCAAAACAAGATGTATCCAGAAAAAGCGTGGAGATAGGCTATTTTGTGGGAGAGCCCTATTGGGGGAAAGGAATCGCTTCTCGCGCAGTGCATTTGCTAAATGATTTTGTAACTACCCGCCTTGATGTGGTTAGAATAGATGCTCATGTTTTTGCACAGAACAAAGCGTCGATGAAAGTGTTATTGAAAAACGGATTTTACCTGGAAGCCATCCACCGGAAAGCAGCATTCAAAAACAACCAGTTTTTGGATGATTATGTTTGGGAAAAATTATTATAGCGATTCGTCGTATTTTGGTTGGTGAAAAGGTATCCGAAAAAAAATTTCAAAACCAACCTCCATGAGAAAATTGCTATTAGTCTCCCTGCTTGCCTTTGCTTTTTTTCAGTTACCAGCACAAGACACCCTATCTAAATCAGACATTCCCGTTGCGGCAAAGCTGCTGGACCTGCATTTTACACAGTCAGAGATAGATAGTATGTATGATGGCGTGAAAAGTAATTTATCTGGCTATCAGCTGATGCACAAACAAACACTGAGCAACGGAGTACCGATGACCTTATGGCAAAGTCCGATATTGCCTGGCATGCATTTTTCGGAAAAACAGGAGAAGATCAAATGGAATATTCCTGCAAACGTAGAAGTACCCGGCAATAAAAATGAATTGTCGTTTTATAGCATTTTACAGCTAGCTTCTTTACTCAAAAACAAAAAAATCAGCTCGGTAGAATTGACAAAATTTTTTATTGAGCGGTTAAAAAAATATGGCGACTCCTTACAATGTGTAATCTCGATAACAGAAGAAATTGCGATGCAACAGGCACAACAAGCAGATGCAGAAATTGCGAAAGGAAAATATCGGGGATTGTTGCATGGCATCCCCTATGGATTAAAAGATCTGTTTTCTGTGAAAGGAACCAAGACCACCTGGGGAGCAGCACCATATAAAAACCAGGTGCTTGATGAAGATGCGTTTGTATATAGCCAATTAAAAGAAGCCGGCGCGGTATTGATTGCTAAATTCACATTAGGCGCTTTGGCCATGGGCGATTATTGGTATGGCGGAAGAACCAAGAATCCGTGGAATATTAAAACCGGCTCATCAGGCTCTTCTGCGGGATCCACTTCCGCTACAGTTGCCGGACTCGTTCCGTTTGCTATAGGAACAGAAACCTGGGGTTCGATTGTTTCTCCCTCTTCTACTTGTGGCGCAACAGGATTGCGACCAACTTTTGGCAGTATCAGCAGATCGGGTGCCATGACACTTAGCTGGAGTCTTGATAAAGTAGGCCCTATTTGCAGAAGTGCTTCAGATGCGGCTATTGTATTCAATTATATTCATGGAACAGACGGGCTGGATATGAGCGCGGTGAATAAACCATTCAATTATAAACCACAAGCAGATATTACCAAGCTGAAAGTGGCGTACGCAAAAAATTATTTTGATAAAATCACAGACACCAGCCGAAACGAATGGAAAGTATTGGAAGCGTATAGAAAAATGGGTGTAGAATTAATTCCAGTCAATTTTCCGGATAGTGGTGTATATAATTTTAATATCATGAATGTGGTAATTAGCGCTGAAGGCGCTGCCGCTTTTGATGAATTCACCAGAAATAATATTGACGATGAAATGACCCGCCAGGGAAAATTTGATTGGCCCAATACGTTTAGAACCTCTCGATTAATGTCGGCAGTAGAATATATTAATGCCAACAGGCACCGGTTTTTGCTGATGCAGAAAGTAAACGATCTGATGAATACTGTTGATGTGTTGATCTGTCCCACCCGAAACAGTGGGAACCAAAGCGCCATCACCAATCTTACAGGCCACCCGGTGGTGTGTATGCCTACCGGCTTTGATAAACGATTTAATTTACCTACCAGCATTACCCTTATTGGTAAATTGTATGATGAGGCAACAATTCTATCGGTAGCAAAAGCTTATCAGGATGTAACCCCCTGGGAGGATATGCACCCGGCTATGTTTAAATAAAAGGTGTAGGAATTATTCACAAAATGCGCGTCTGTTTTTGGAAAGAAAACAACCAAATACAGAAAGCGCATTTTTATTGGCTGTAGTTTCTTAAATTGCTTTTCTTCCATCAATACCCATAACATGAGAAAATTTGTTGCTGCCGGCGCCATGAGCGTGCTGGCCATGATTTGTCAAACAGGTACGGCACAAAAACCGATTACCGGATTTACTGAAAAAACTTCTGCAGACGAAAGGCTGATTGAACAAAAATTTGATGCGCAACTGAGTGCACAAAGGGTTGGTCAAACTATCAAAGAATTATCTGCCAAGCCACACCATATCGGATCACCCGGCGGAAAAGAAGTTGCTGAAAATATTCTGAATAAATACAAATCATTCGGATGGGATGCGAAAATCGTTACCTACCAGGTTTTGTTTCCTACACCCAAAACAAGGGTATTGGAAATGACTGCCCCAGGTGTTTATAAAGCGTTGTTGAAAGAGCCCGCGTTGAAAGAAGATGGAACTTCAGGGCAAGAAGGTCAACTGCCTACCTATAATGCCTGGAGCGCAGACGGTGATGTTACAGGCGACCTGGTTTTTGTGAATTATGGCTTACCTGAAGATTATGAAATACTGGCCAAACTAGGTATAGATGTAAAAGGAAAAATAGTGATTGCCAAATATGGCAGAAGCTGGAGAGGAATAAAACCCAAAGTAGCACAAGAGCATGGCGCATTGGGTTGTATTATTTATTCAGACCCGAAAGATGATGGCTATTACCAGGGAGATGTATACCCCAAAGGAGCGTATAAAAATGAGTATGGTGTTCAGCGCGGATCCATTATGGATATGGTGATTTATCCAGGCGATCCGCTAACACCCAATATTGGGGCTACAGAAAATGCCAAAAGACTGGATCGGCTTTCTGCACCTAATTTATTGAAAATACCGGTATTGCCGATTAGCTATCACGATGCAAAACCATTATTAGAAGCCCTGGAAGGACCGGTAGCACCGGATGATTGGAGAGGTGCACTGCCATTTACCTATCATATTGGTCCCGGGAATACCAAAGTACACCTGAAAGTAGATTTTGACTGGAAGTTGACACCGGCTTATGATGTGGTAGCCATGATCAAAGGCTCAGACTATCCTGATCAATGGGTAATCAGGGGAAACCACCACGATGCCTGGGTGAATGGTGCTGATGATCCGATTAGTGGTCAGGCCGCATTATTGGAAGAAGCACAGGCAATAGGACAATTGGTAAAAGGGGGTTGGAAACCCAAAAGAACGCTGGTGTATTGTGCCTGGGATGGAGAAGAACCCGGATTATTGGGTTCTACAGAATGGGCAGAAGATCATGGATCGGAGTTACAGCAAAAAGCCGTGGTCTATATTAATTCGGACGGAAACGGAAGAGGATTTTTAGGCGCCGAGGGCTCACACGCATTAGAAACACTGGTAACAGAAATCAGCAAAGATGTAATAGACCCGCAAACCAAAGTAAGTGTGTTTGAAAGGGCAAAAGCAAGGAATGAAATCAATGCCAAATCGGCAAAAGATAAAAAAGAAGCGATCTCAAAATCCATTTTTACCATTGGTGCGATGGGTTCTGGCTCTGATTATTCTTCTTTTATCCAACACCTGGGTGTTCCTTCTCTTGACCTTGGATATGGAGGCGAAAATGCTGGTGGGGAATATCATTCTATTTATGATTCGTATGATGATTACCAGCGATTTAAAGACCCCACATTTGATTATGGGGTTGCTTTATCAAAAACTGCAGGTCGGGCAGCTTTGAGAATGGCAGATGCTGATCTCCTTCCTTTTGATTTCAGGAGCCTGGAGAAAACAGTAAGCGACTATATAAAAGACCTGATCAGTAAAACGGATCAGTTGCGTGAAATAACTGCGGCAGAGAATGAAGTCATCAAAGCAAACGCCTATGGACTGGCCAATGACCCTACAGAGAAATTAAAAGCACCCGAAACAAAGGCGGAAGTGCCTTATATCGATTTTTCTCCTTTGCAAAACGCGCTGGCAGAATTAGAGAAAAGCAGTAATGAGTTATCAGAAGCCTGGACAAAAGCGCTTGCGGGATCAGCAGCGAAAGAGAAAATAAACAAAGCCCTGTTTCAGGCAGAGCAACAATTGCTGACAACAGAAGGATTACCCAGAAGAGGATGGTATAAACACACACTATATGCACCAGGCTTTTATACGGGTTATGGTGTAAAAACAATGCCGGGAGTGCGTGAAGCGATTGAGCAAAGAAACTGGAAGGAAGCTTCAGAACAGGTAGTAATAGCCGCTGCCGCCATTTCGCGTTTAGCAGCCTATTTGCATGGTATAGCAAATTACTAATTGAAAAAATAAATAAAAACAAAGCCCGGCAGATTTTGCCGGGCTTTGTTATGTCCTAACTTTACGATAGAAAGGGTGTTTTCTTCACTCACTCCTTGTTTCACCAGAAAAAAGAAACAAATGAAAATGATTTGCTGCCTTGTTCTAGGGCTAATATTTTGTTCAACAGTTTCCGCACAGGAAGGCTTGAATTTGTATGAGAAAAAACTTTTTATCAAAGGCGCTGATACGCTTCGTTACCGGATACTATATCCGAAAAAGTATAAAAAACGAAAATCGTATCCATTAATTGTTTTCCTGCATGGATCAGGAGAAAGAGGAAATGATAATGAAAAGCAATTATTTCATGGTGGTGACCTGTTTGTGAAAGAGGAAGTGCGGAAATATTTTCCTGCAATTGTTATCTTCCCCCAAAGTCCGGTAAATATTACCTGGTCAAATTTCAAAAGAACCTTGGGCAAAAATGATTGGCAGTTTTTTCCTGACCAGCCGCCAACAATACCCCAGCAATTGGTAAAAGACCTGCTGGATAGTTTTGTAAACAATTAAATGGCAGATAGCAAACGGGTATATATAGGAGGCTTATCGCTTGGAGGATTGGGTACGTATGAAATGCTGATACGTTATCCGGATTATTTTGCGGCTGCCTTTCCAATTTGCGGTGCAGTAAGTGTTCCACAATTTCTTGCCAGCGCATCGCCACTTCCGCTATGGATTTTTCATGGTGCATTGGATGCTTCGGTTACTCCTGAATATGACAGGGACTTGTATAAAGCACTGATGACAAGAGGGGCGAAAAATGTAAACTATACGGAATACCCGAAAGCGGGGCATAATAGTTGGGATTCGGCATTTGCAGAACCCAAATTATTACCCTGGCTGTTTTCTAATAAGAAGCGGAACGGAAGTAAAACCTGGTAAGCGAATATTTTTTTAAACGGTTGTTAAACGGAATTCTGTGAAAAAAAGCCTTTGTTTATTTATCAGTGTATTGGTGAGCTGTACTGTTTTGTTTTCGCAAAAAACTAAACAAGATGAAAAAGTATCGATTGGCTCCATTCGTTTTATCAGCGAATATGATGTGCCCCATAATCTTGTATACAAAGGAACGACGATTGGTGGTTTATCGGGGATTGATTATAATAGTACCAAAGGAGTTTATTATATGATTAGCGATGATCGATCTGCAATAAACCCGGCCAGGTATTATACTGCGAAAATATTTCTGAACGAGAAGAAAATAGACAGTGTGGTGTTTACAGCAGTAACTACTTTGTACCAAAAAAACGGGAAACCCTATCCCAATTCAAAACAAGATCCCGCACATACACCAGACCCCGAAGCATTGCGATATAATCCCCATACACATCAAATGATTTGGAGCAGCGAGGGCGAGCGGATTGTTAATGGAAAAGATACGGTATTGGAAAACCCGGCCATTACGATTATTTCTGCCGATGGAAAATATATAGACACTTTTCCGCTTCCACGCAATCTCCTGATGCATGCAACAGAAAATGGCCCCAGACAAAATGGAGTATTGGAAGGATTGAGTTTCGCAGATAATTTTACAACACTGTATGTGAATGTAGAAGAGCCCTTATATGAAGATGGGCCAAGAGCAGACTTGGGTGATAATAATCCCTGGGTACGTTTTTATCGGTTTGATTTGAAGACCCGAAAGAATACAGCGCAGTATGCATATAAACTAGACCCGATTGCATATCCGGCTTCACCGGCAGATGCTTTTAAGATTAATGGAATACCGGATATTTTATCTATCGGAGATCAAAAACTGATTGTATTGGAAAGATCGTTTTCAACCGGAAGAATGCCTTGCACCATTAAAATATTTTTAGCGGATATGAAAGGAGCTACAGATATTTCCAATAACTCCTCACTCAAAATAAAACCGGCTGAAAAACCGGTATCCAAAAAACTCTTGCTGAATATGGACGATCTCGGAATCTATATTGATAATATTGAGGGCGTAACTTTTGGCCCAACCTTACCCAATGGACATAAAACCCTTTTATTGGTATCGGATAATAATTTTTTACCGATCGAAAAAACACAGTTTATGTTGTTTGAAGTAATTCCCGGATCATAAGCAGCGCAACGTTCACTATTAATCAACAAAAAAATTATGCGGAATATTTATTATGCAATCTGTTTTCTTTTGGTGGCAGGTTGTAAGGTAAATAAAACAGTCAACCCCCATATTGCCATACAAACACAATATGGAGATATTGAACTCGAGCTTTATCCCAAACAGGCACCCAAAACGGTTGCCGCATTTTTAGGGTATATAGATTCGGGTTTCTATTTTAATAGTAATTTTTACCGGGTATTGAATCTTGAGAACCAGCCGACCAATGCACCTAAAACGGAATTGATACAGGGGGGTATCTGGAAAACGAATCACACAAAAGCTATACAGATACCGGGAATTCCCCATGAAAGCACACAAGAAACAGGGATACGCCATACAGACGGCGTGATTTCATTAGCCAGGCTGGCACCCGGAACAGCATCAACAGAATTTTTTATTTGTGTTGGTAAACAATCGGGACTGGATTATGGAGGAGAGAACGTGGCAGACAGACAAGGTTATGCGGCTTTTGGGAAAGTGGTGAAGGGGCTGGATATCATTCAAAAAATATACAGACATAATGAGAACGACCAGTATTTTACACCGGCCGTGCCAATCTATAATATAGTAAGGTTATAGTGTGAAAACCTGTGATTTATGTAAATAGTCATAGAGAAAGGCGCTCATTAAAAAGATTCCACCCAATTTTTGCAAAAACGGCACGCCAATTGACTGAGTAAAACGGGTGTTATACTGAATCCCCTAAATCCATCAATATGAAAAGCCGAAACAGTTTTCTCTACTTTCTAGCCCTTGTTCTTCTAATCGTAGCCTGTAACCGACAGACTTATGTTAGAAAAGACAAAAATTTTGATTTCGATAAAATCAAAACCTATACCTGGATAAGGGCCCAGAATGACAGTCTTGCTCACAAGTCCAACGGAAGCGATCTGACAGGAAATGTAATTCGGAAAAGCGTAGACAAGAACCTTCAGGAAAACGGATGGAAGCGTGTAAAGAAAAATCCGGATGTGTTGATTGTGTATGATATGAATATCAAAAAAGAAAATGTAGCAGTGTCGGACCCGGTGTATAGTCAGCCTTTGGCCCGTTGGTATTATAATCCTTATCGGGGAACGTATACCAATATGTATTATCCGACCGAATTAATGGGTTTTGATAATTCAGTTGAAACCATAAGAGAAGGAGTCCTAACCCTTACCATCCTGAATGCAAGAACGGAGAAGAAAATATGGCAAGGCTGGACAAAAGCAGAAATGAATGGAAAAAGATTAACGGATAAAGAGATAGATGATAATGTAAAAGCCATTATCCGGAAATTGGATAAATGATCTCACTAAAATAATTCAAAGAGCCGCATATTTCTAACAGAGTCTGCGGCTTAATTTTTAACTTAGTAACCCGAATTATAAAAACAGATAATGCCGTTTCAGCTTCATTCACCCTATTCTCCTGCAGGCGACCAGCCATCTGCCATTCAACATTTGACAGAAAATGTAAACAATGGAGAGCAGTTTCAAACACTTTTGGGTGTTACAGGTAGCGGTAAAACATTTACGATTGCCAACCTGATACAAAATACACAAAGACCCACATTGGTTTTAACGCATAATAAAACCCTGGTGGCACAATTGTATGGCGAGTTCAAACAATTTTTTCCGGATAATGCGGTAGGATATTTTGTTAGCTATTACGATTATTATCAGCCCGAAGCTTATATGCCGGTGAGTGATGTTTATATTGAAAAGGATTTGAGTATCAACGAAGAGTTAGATAAATTAAGACTACAGGCAACTTCACAGTTGCTAAGTGGAAGAAGAGATATTATTGTGGTGGCGAGCGTAAGTTGTATTTATGGAATGGGAAACCCTACTGAATATGAGAACGGAATTATCCGGATTCATAAAGGGATGGTCATTTCCCGACAGGGATTTTTACACGCATTGGTGAATTCATTATACAATCGTTCACAAGGAGAATTTGGCAGGGGCACGTTTCGTGTTAAAGGCGATACAGTGGATATCAACCTTCCTTATGTTGATTTTGGATACCGGATCACATTTTTTGGAGATGAGATCGAAGAGATTGAAAGTATAGAAACCGCCACCAGCAAAAGAATCGGCTTGATGGAGAATGCCGCTATCTTTCCGGCTACTTTATATCTCGCACCCAAAGAAATGATTGTGGAAGTAATGCATGAGATACAGGATGAGATGATGGCGCAGGTAGAATATTTTAAAAGAACCGGGAAATATATTGAGGCACAAAGACTAAAAGAAAGAGTAGAGTACGATATTGAAATGATTCGGGAACTGGGCTATTGTAATGGCATTGAAAACTATTCCCGGTTTTTTGATCGAAGAAGACCCGGCACCCGACCTTTCTGTTTGCTGGATTATTTTCCAAAAGACTTTTTATGTGTGATTGATGAAAGTCACCAAACCATTCCACAGGTAGCGGGCATGTATGGAGGAGACCGAAGCAGAAAACTGGTATTGGTAGATTATGGTTTTCGACTGCCCAGCGCCATGGATAACCGGCCATTGAATTTTCATGAATTTGAAAGCCTGATTGGACAAACCATTTTTGTAAGCGCTACGCCGGGGGATTATGAATTGGAAAAAACAGGTGGGGTCGTAATTGAACAAATCGTAAGACCCACAGGATTGCTTGATCCGCCTATTGAAATAAGACCGAGCGTTAATCAGATAGATGATTTGTTGGAACAGATAGATATTACGGTAAAAAAAGGAGACCGGGTTTTAGTAACTACGCTTACGAAGCGAATGGCCGAAGAAATGGATAAATACCTGGGCCGTATTAATTTCAAATCAAAATATATACATAGTGATGTAGACACATTGGAGCGGGTAGAGATTCTGCGTGAACTTAGATTGGGCACCATTGATGTGTTAGTGGGTGTGAATTTATTAAGAGAAGGACTGGATTTGCCAGAAGTATCACTGGTAGCGATACTGGACGCGGATAAAGAAGGATTTTTGAGAAACGAAAGATCGCTGACACAAACGGCGGGACGTGCAGCAAGGAATATTGATGGGTTGGTTATTTTTTATGCGGATAAGATGACCGAAAGCATGCAGCGAACGATTGATGAAACCAGCCGGAGAAGAGAAAAGCAAATAGCGTATAATATTGAACACGGAATAACGCCGAAAACGATTATAAAAAGTAAAGAGCAGGTATTTGCCCAGGGCTCGGTTTTGGATATTAAAGGATACGACCCATCCAACCCCTATGCTTTACAGAAAGACGGGGAATTGGTAGCCAGCAAAGTAGCAGAAGAACAGGAAACCTATCAAACCATTCCGCAAATTGAAAGAGCGATTGGTAAAACAAAGAAAGAAATGGAGAAGGCGGCCAGGGATCTTGATTTTATTGAAGCTGCCAGATTGCGTGATGAAATGTTTCGCTTGCAGAAAGAGTTGGAAAAAATAAAATAACCGATTGTTTCATAGTTGGCTTAAACAAGCGAATTGGGCAAAGAAAAAAATACGTATTTTCATTGATACATGTATCTATCTAAAATGAAAAAGATAACGGTATTATCCGTTATGCTCCTCCCCTGTTTGTTTTCTTTTGTTTCTGCACAGAAAAAAAACTTTGTTGTGTTTGGCTATTATGCTGGAAGGCCAACGATGATCGATAGTTTTCCGGTAGAAAAACTTACCCATCTTTGTTTTAGTTTTACGCATTTACGGGGAAACCGAATTTGGCTGAGCAATAGTCGGGATAGTGCTGCACTACTTAGTTGTGTGGCCTTAAAAAAGCGAAACCCAAAACTGAAAGTGATTGTATCGATGGGGGGATGGACAGGTTGTTATACATGTTCGGGTGTTTTTTCAACAGAAGTTGGTAGACAGGAATTTGCTTCTTCCACCAAAAAATTGCTCACTGATTTTCAGGCGGATGGGATTGATTTGGATTGGGAATATCCTGCGATACCTGGTCCGCCTGGACACCCCTATTCCCCGGAAGATCGGGGTCATTTTACAGCATTGATTCAAACACTCAGGGATACACTTGGTAAAACAAAAGAGATCAGTTTTGCGGCAGGGGGATTTACAAAATTTATAGAAGAATCCGTGGATTGGGATAAGGTAACACCGTTGGTTGACAGGATTAACCTGATGACTTATGACCTGATTACCGGTTATGATACAGTAACCGGACATCATACTGCCTTGTATGGAACGGATCACCAGAAAGAATCCTGCGATCATGCAGTAAAACTCTTGAAGGCAAAAGGTGTTTCTTCCAGAAAGTTGTTAATAGGCGCTGCGTTTTATGCAAGGGTCTGGGAAAATGTTTCTCCTGAAAACGATGGTTTATATGGAAAGGGAAGATTTTTGCGCGGAGTATCCTTCAGGAGTTTTTCTTCTGTATTTTCTACAGATAGTGGTTTTGTATATCATTGGGATAAAACAGCGTCAGAACCCTATTTTTATAACTCAACTAAAAAATGGTTTGTTACGTTTGATGACAGCGCATCTATAGTTGCAAAAGTTAAATATTCAATTTCTCAAAAACTAAATGGAATCATGTTCTGGCAACTGGCGGATGACAGCTTTAGTAATGGGCTATTGGATATTGTAGATGATACCAGGAAGAAATTACACCGATAAGAACGCGCTTTTTTATACTAATCTTTTGAGCCAGACAGTACCGTCTTTTTGTTGTTGAATCGTAAATGCATTGTTGAAAAGTACTTTCAAAGAAACGGGGTTGCTAGTTTTCGTTTCGGCTTTTATTGCTTTAATGTTTTTTTGTTGACCTGCCCAGGAAATGATACCCTGTACGGCTTCTGTCATAATTCCTTGATTTCGATGTGTATCATACACACTATACCCAATTTCGATTTCACCTTTCTCATCGGGCTCACCTTTAAAGAAGAGATCTCCTACCACACGGTTTTCTGATTTTAAAACAATCACCCATAAAGTAATGAACAGGAAATTCTTTCGAGGGTTTTTTAGAGCGGGAATAATTCCATGTTCGAGCGTTTGTATTAGCTCGGGAGTAAAAAAACGGTGAAAAGAATGGAGAGTAAATTGTTTTTCAAAACCAGGATCGTTGTTTAGATACAGATGCAATTGATCTGTAGAAAGAGGAATGATTTTTAAGCGAGGGGTTTCGATCATATGGCCAGGATCTGTAGAAATACCCGGCCTCAATTTTTATTGAGAAACCACTCAATCAGATTTTCTGATTGAGTGGTTGCATACATGGGTTTCTCTGGTTGAATCAATTTTTTAGAGCTACTTGTATATCTGCTTTTATTTTACTCCATTTAGCTTTCAGTTCATTTATCTGGGCAATACTCTCATTGGCAGCAGCAATGGCTTGTGAAGTTGGCGGCATATCGGCGCCGTGTAATACATTAAACAAACTGCCTAAAGAAGAAGATACCCGACCAAAACTTATTCCGGCTGCTGCAGCGCCACCACCGCCCTGGCCCCGACCTCTTGATACACCTTCCAGTTCTCCTGCTTTTTGATCAAGTGCTGTTAGGGAAGCGCTATTGGCTCCACCTTTTGCAATCGCGGCTTTTAATTGCTTACGTGCTTCAGAAATTTCTGTTACAGCTAGTTTGGCAGATTTTCTTCCTTCATAACATTGCAGCGATAGATCATGTTGTTTTTGTAAATCAGCGATACTGGTTTTTACACGCGGATCCATTTTAACTGAGAAGGATTGCGTGTAGACGGCTCCGTTAACAGTCAATTTTGCAGTATAATTACCCGGCATTGCCCAGGGCGATGTGGGTTCGGGATCCGTATTCATATACGTTGCAGAGATAGGATAGTTAGGTGCTTCTCCTTCCAGGGGATTATAATGCAGATCCCAAAGAAAACGATGCGAACCAGCCTGGGCTGATAAAATCTGTTGCGGACGAATCCAGTATAATGGAATATTTACGGGACCTACCTCATAAGGCTTATCGTTACTGCTGTATTTGCGAATTGATTTTCCGGCTGCATCAAGAATCTCAAGTGTTACTTCTCCTTTTGCATCCTCCTTTAAAAAATAATCTATCACGGCTCCATCGGGTGGATTTTGTCCGGCAGCTTCTTCTTGTGGTATCGGTGTATCCGGATTCATATTCCAGCGGATACGAAGCGCCTGCTGTGGTTTGTATAAAATAGCAGTGCTGGCGGCAGCTTTTTCATTTAATTGACGAAGAGGCGTAAGATCATCTAATATCCAGAATCCACGACCATGTGTTCCGATTACCAGGTCATCATCTTTGATCACCAAATCACGAACGGAAGTAGGTGGCATATTCAATCGAAGCGATTGCCAATGTTCTCCTTCATCAAAAGAAACATATACAGCATTTTCAGAACCTGCATATAATAAACCTTTTCTGAAAGGATCTTCCCGAACTACATTAATAGGCTCATTGGAAGGAAGGCCGTTCGTTATGAGTTTCCATGTTTTACCACCATCATTGGTTTTGTAGGCATAGGGATGCATATCATCGCAACGGATTCTGTTTACTGCTGCATAAACCGTATTTACATCAGTATGACTTGCTTCCATTAATGAAATCTTACTCCAGGAGCTGATTTCTGGAGGCGTAACATTTTTCCATGTTTTACCCCCATCTTTTGTTACCTGAATAAAACCATCATCGGTCCCTACCCAGATGGTATTGATATCTTTAAAAGAAGGTGCGATGGTATAGATCACTCCACGGCGAGGCATTTTTTTCAGATCATCGGAACTGTAAATACCTACACTGGCGGGGATATCCCAGCTTTCACGGGTTAGATCGGGACTGATTACCTGCCAGCTACTGCCACCATTCTGTGTTTTGAAAAGCACATTGCCAGCGTAGTACAATGTTTTTGGATCAATCGGTGAAAACAATACCGGCGCGGTTCTCAGGAAACGATATTTTCCACTTCGACCAATTTCAGGAGAGATATTTTGTACCTGGCCGGTTCTTTTATCGTATTTGGTGAGCTTACCACCGTAAATAATATTGGGGTCTATAGGATCAGGCGCAACATATCCATATTCTTCCACACCCACCGGATGCCATTCACGCAAAGTAATCTGACCATCATTTCCGCGTGAAGCAATTCCCACAGAACCACTTTCCTGTTGTCCGCCGTATACATTATATGGAAAAGCGTTGTCTGTATTTACATGATAGAACTGAGCGGTGGGTTGATTGTACCAGGAAGAAAAGGTTTCGCCGCCATTGGTAGTGATAATTGCGCCCTGATCCAGAGCGATTAGCATTATTTTTGGATTGGTTGGATTGATCCAGATACGGTGGTAATCATCTCCACCTGGAGCACCCCGAAAACCGGTCCATGTTTTTCCACCATCAATCGATTTCCAGGTAACCACATTGGCACTATATACAATATCGGCATTGGTAGGGTCTGCTTTGATTTCTGCAAAATCGCTTCCTCTACCCCAGAACCGGCCATCACTATTGATATTGGTCCAGCTTTCTCCGGCATCATCACTTCTATACACGCCGCCATATCTGCCTGCATCAACTGTTGCATACATACGGTTACTATTGGAAGGTGCTGAACAAAATCCAATTCTTCCCAGACCCTGATCAACAGTGGGCAAGCCTTTTGTCAATTTTTTCCAGGTATTGCCACCATCGGTTGATTTGTATAAACCACTTTCTTTTCCGTTCCAGGCACCATTTTCCCAAGGGCCCTGTCTGCCGGCCCACATATCCGCATACAGTATATCTGAATTATTAGGGTCGAAGCTGACTTGTATAGCACCTGTATTCTCGTCTTTATATAAAACACGCTCCCATGTTTTGCCGCCATCCAATGAACGGTAAACGCCTCTTTCGGTATTAGGGCCATAAGGGTGACCCAGGACAGCAACAAAAACGCGATTTTCGTTTTTTGGGTCGATAACAATATCGCCAATCTGCTGACCATCTTTCAGTCCCATATTTTGCCAGGTTTTTCCGGCATCGGTTGATTTATATACACCATCGCCGATTGACAAATCGGGTCTTTGGATACCTTCACCACAACCAACATATACTACGTTGGGATTGGATTCAGCCACAGCCACATCACCTACGGAGCCGGTAGATTGCTGGTCGAAGATGGGGTTCCAGGTTCTGCCATAATCATTGGTTTTCCATACACCGCCGTTATTTACACCAATATAAAATACACCCGGCTGTTGCACCACACCCACGGCACCTACTGTTCGGCCACCACGATGTGGCCCAATCATTCTCCATTGCATACTATTAAAAAGCGAGGGGGAATACCCTTGTGCATTAGCGATAAACACTGTTGCCAATAAGCAAAAACTTAGCAGGACTGATTTTTTCATAAATAGCTGGTTGGGGTGGTGAAAAACTGAGTAGTAAATTACTGGATTAATGAATACGAGTAAAGAAATACCGATACTTGGCCGGTAATAAATAGCAGAGAGAGGAAATCTGTTTCCTTTTACCGTGTCGGATGGCTGTTGAGGTCATTTCGGTTATACAGATGGGGCTATAAAAAACGCAGCCAGGCGGCTGCGTTTGTAAAAAACTTATAATTTTTCGTAAAGAGCGCGGAGCTTATCTCTTGTCATAATAGATTCCCAGTTCTTACCCAATGCATTTTCCCATAAAGGTTTCATACCCAGAGATACATTGATCATCGTATCAAATTGCTCATCTGTCAATCCCTTACAAATGCCGGCAGGAATCTCAATATTATTTTTAGCAACCATGTGTTTGAATTCTTTTACCCCGGCAGGATAAAATTCTTCGATATGGTTCATTACAATACAGTTTCCAATACCATGCTTGGTTCCCAGCAGATAACTTAATCCATAACTTACAGCATGCGCTACCCCAACCTGCGAATAGGCAATACTCATTCCGCCTGCATAGGAAGCCATCATTAACTGTTCATCAGATTCTTCATCCCAATGATTCTTTTCAACAAACACTTTCTGGCAAAGTTGTAAAGCTTTCTCGCCATAGCTTTTGCTGAATTCATTTAGAAAAGTTCCTTCCAGACTTTCAATACAATGGATATAACAATCCATCCCGGTATAGAAACGCTGGTTAACCGGAACATCTTTGGTCAGATCCGGATCCAGTACAATCTGATCAAAGGGAGTAAAATCACTATTCATACCCAATTTACGGGTAGGGCCGGTTAACACCGTGGTTCGGCTAACTTCAGCACCAGTTCCACTTAAGGTTGGGATGCCTGCTTTATATACACCTGGATTTTTTACCAGGTCCCAGCCCTGGTAGTCTGCAGAAGAGCCGGGATTGGTCATCATCAGCGAAACCGCTTTTGCCAGGTCCATAGCCGAACCCCCACCAATACCTATTACTCCGCTGATGGTGCCGAATTCTTCTTTCAGCTGACCAGCTAATGCATCCACCTGTTTGGTTTTGGGTTCCTGCGTTACATCAACGATCACTATCTTATCTTTTCCACGCAAAGGAATCCTGTTGAGAAAGGGTTTCCCATCAAAAAAATGATCAACCAAAAAAACCATGGGAGCATCTCCTTTTCTTTTGGGTGCTAATATTTCATCGAGTTGGTTAAAGCTACCGCGTCCGTAAACGACATAACTAACCATTTTAAAATTGCGAAAACTCATGGTACTCTTTTTTAAGCGATTAAAAGCGCATTAATTATTATGCAAACCTAATTGAGAAAGGGCTAACTACAAATTAGTTTTATTCTGACAAACCCGAAAAAAAGGATTGTTTTCTTAACTTTAATGGCGTTCGTTTTTTTAATGAAGGAAAGACAATTCTATAAATGCCCGGAGAAATCGTTTTAGTTGGATGCCAATGATTAGAATCAGTCATACTAGTGTAAAAACCTGCCTGTTAGATAACTTCTTTACCAATACGGTAATGAAATACATTAGTCCGGAATACCTGTTTTTAGGGATAAAAATACTGGGCTTTGCCATTCTGCTGATTGTGGTAGTGATTTATGCCTATCTGTATTATAAAAAAAGGGTGTTTTTATATAATGGCGGAGTTTCAAAGAACCTGCAGGTTTGGATCAGTGCGATTATTATGGAAGATTCATTCGAATCTGTTGTACTGCCCAGGAAGTTTTACCGGATGATGAAAAACCCCTGGGCCCGGAAATTGGTTATGGAGGAACTGCTGGCCTGTAAACGAAATTTTTCGGGAGTAGCGGCGGATAATATTGTAGCACTGTATGAACACCTGGGACTGAAAGCAGATTCTATAAAAAAGATGCATTCGAAAAGAAGCTGGCATATACGGGCAAAGGGTATTCAGGAAATATATATGATGGACCAGCGAGACATGTTACCCGATTTGTACAAGAGCACCAATAGTGAGAATGAATATGTTCGAATGGAAGCCCAAACAGGAGTGATCAATCTAACGGGTTTTGCCGGCTTGCGTTTTCTGGACATCATTACCTATCCTCTAACAGGATGGCAGCAGATAAAACTATTAGAACAGCTGAAGCACTCTTCCCAAAAAGAAGATCTTTCTGACAGGATACCCTTCTGGTTATTATCTGAAAATAATACCGTAGTGGTATTTGCTTTAAAACTTGCCGGAGAATACCAGCAATTTGGTTTACGGGAAAATGTGATCAACTGTCTGAATCATCCTTCTGTATCAGTAAGAAACCAGGCGTTTAAAACATTAGAGAGATTAACTGATGAAACGATTCCCGCTTTATTAATGGCCCACCTGCCCAATGAATCGTTGGCAAATCAATTGGGGATATTAGACTCATTAAAGGACCAGGCATCAGAAAATGAAAAGCCCCAACTAATTCAATTATTGGAGCATAGTAATGACCAGATAAAATTGAAAACGGCCATCATTATAGCAAATAATTATGCAGATGGCTGGGAAATACTTGAACAAAAAGCAAATGAAATACCGGCACCCTACCAACCCATCTTATTTCATGTTCAATCTGTATTGAAGAGATGATTGTACAAATAGCGGCGAAAATATTATTTGATATTTTAACTTATGGAATATTTATTCTGTTGTGTTGCTGCTTTCCTATGTGCTTATCGGATTATACTCAATAGGTGAAACGCAAAAGCATTTGCGAAAAAATGCATTTACCGATTTTCGGGTGCTGGCTGCATCTGTTCATGCCCCAACGGTTAGTATACTGGCGCCGGCATATAATGAGGGGTTGAATATTGTTGAAAATGTTCGTTCTCTATTATCTATTTATTATACCAATCTGGAAGTGATTATTATTAATGATGGAAGTAAAGATGACAGTCTCGACAAGCTGATAGAAGCCTATGACCTGGAAAAGATTGATTTTTTTATACAGCAGCAAATTGACACAAAAGAAGTAAGGGGAGTCTATAAAAGCCGGAATAGTATTTACCACAAGCTGATAGTGGTAGACAAAGTAAACGGAGGAAAGGCAGATGCATTGAATGTGGGTATCAATATTTCATCGAATGATTACCTGGTTTGCATAGACGTGGATTGTATATTGGAGCAGGACGCACTTCTAAAAATGATCAAACCCTTTTTAGAACAGACTGATAAAAGAGTAATAGCGAGTGGAGGGGTCGTAAGAATTGCCAACTCCTGCACTATTGAAGAAGGCCGGCTGGTGAAAATAAAATTAGCAGATGATTATCTACCACAGATACAGATACTCGAATATATACGGGCATTTATTTTGGGAAGAATGGCCTGGACCAGACTAAATGGATTGATGCTGATCTCTGGTGCTTTTGGTGCTTTTGATAAAGAGATCGCTATCCAGTGTGGGGGATATAATCCCAATACAGTAGGAGAAGATATGGAACTGGTAGTAAGGATGCGGAGACTGATGGAAGAGAGGGGGGAAGAATATGTGGTTACTTATATACCGGATCCTTTGTGCTGGACAGAAGCGCCAGCCTCATTCCAAATTTTGGGAAGGCAGCGTAACCGGTGGATAAGAGGAACATTTGAAACATTATATTTTCACCGGATCATGTTCTTCAACCCCAGGTACCATCTATTGGGCATGCTGAGTTATCCTTATTGGTTCTTTTTTGAATTGTGCGCCCCCGCAATCGAATTTTTTGGGTTTATCTGTTTTCTGATTTTTGCATTACTCGGAATGATGGATTGGGGTTTTTTCTTAACCTATTTTTTCTTCATCATTTTTTTCAGCTATCTCTATTCCTGTTTTGCTATTTTAATGGAGGTAGTCACGTTTAATCAATACAGACGAAGGATTGATATTTTACGATTAATGCTTACGGGACTTACCGAACCATTCTATTATCATCCATTTGTAGTTTGGAGTGCGATCAAGGGACTGTTTGATCTTTTCAAAAAAGAGAAAAGCTGGGGAGAGATGACCAGGCAAGGATTTGCCAAAAAAACAGAAGCGGCGCGAGTATCCATATCAACAATCCCGCAAAATACGCCAGTACCTCAAACAAAAACAGTTCCTGAAATACCTAAAAAGAATCACGCAGCATCGCTTTTGGAAAGAAAAATTGTTCCGGCTATTTCAAAAACGGTATTGTTTATTTCCAGATCTTTTACGGAGTATAGCAGTCTTGTTTTTGTTTTACTGATTTTATTATTATTTGCCAGGATTCTGGAATTAGCGCTGGACTATTCTCAGCATGGTACTCCGGCTTTTTTTTGGAAAGTGGTTTTGTATGGTTTTGCAAAAGACTTTTCGTTTTTTCTGAAAATAATTGCGCCGGCGTTCCTGGTTTTTAGTATTCTATTTCTATTACAGCAGAAAATCGCAAAAACGCTTTTTATTATTGGCGCCATTGTTTTGGTATTGATTCAGCTATCGCTTTCGCAATATTTTATTAAGACGCTCGTGCCCCTTGGTGCCGATCTCTGGGTATATTCGATAGCAGATATCCGGCAAACTGTTGGTGCATCTGGTGGCGTTCCCATTTCTTTGATCCTGATTCTTATTGTATTGGTCGCATTGTCGATCGGCGCATTTATCTACTTCCCGCCCAGGATAAAAATAAGGGGACTGGCTTCTTTTTTATTATTTATCTTTTTTATTTTTGTAAGCGGATCAGGAATTGCAAACGCGACCGATACATGGCTGCCCGGCCAGGAATACAGTAATAATTTGTCGATTAATAAAGCAGATTACTTTTTCTCTAAGAGCTATCAATATTTTTTCCCGCCTGCTGTTGAAACAGATATTTATTCAGATGCTTATTCGGGTGATTATGCTTTAGGCGTTACTCAAAACGATTCAACAGTTTTTCGCTATATAGATGAAAAAAATTACCCGTTTCTTCATTCTGTCGACACTTCTGTTGATGTGCTATCGCCATTTTTTAATCATAAACAGACTCCTCCGAATATTGTAATTCTGCTGGTTGAGGGGTTGGGCAGGGCATTTACAAATGATGGAGCTTATCTGGGAAATTTTACTCCTTTTATAGATTCCCTGGCGGGGAAAAGTCTTTACTGGCAAAATTTTCTTAGTGAAGGTGGTAGAACTTTTGCGGTGCTGCCTTCTTTACTGGGCTCTTTGCCATTTACAAAAAATGGGTTTAATGAATTAGCTAACCGCATGCCACCCCATCTTTCTCTTTTAAATGTGCTTGAGCATAATGGGTATGCCAGCTCTTTTTATTACGGGGGGGAGTCTCATTTTGATAATATGGACATGTTTCTTAAGAAGAATACTATTGGTTTTATTAATGATGAAAAAGAGTTTCCGCCGGGTTATACCAAAATGCCTTCTCAAAATGGATTTACCTGGGGATATGGTGATAAGGAGTTGTTTCGGCATTATATGGAGTTAACACAAAAAAGCCAGGCTTCGGGAAAACCTTTGGTAAATATTATCTTGACGGTTTCAACACATGATCCGTTTAAGATTAATGAACAGGTGAAATATCTTCAAAAATTTGAAGACAGGATGACTGAATTGGGATTAACAGAGGAGGTTAAAAAACAAAGAAGAAACTATCAATATCAATTTGCCAGCATCTTGTATATGGATGATGCGATAAATCATTTTATTCAGGAATACAGCAAAAGGCCGGATTTCGCGAACACAGTATTTTTGATCACAGGGGATCATCGTATGCCGGAAATTCCTATGAATAATAAAATCGACAGGTACCATGTACCTCTGATAATCTATTCTCCTTTACTAAAACGAACCGCTCGCTTTACGTCTATCTCAACACATTTTGATATAACCCCAAGCCTACTTGCCTGGTTGAAGAAATCCTATAAAATAAAAACCCCTTCTGTGGCTAGTTGGATGGGTACTGGTTTAGACACGACCAGAGGTTTTAGAAATATCCATGCTTATCCAATCATGCAAACGAAAAATGATCTGGTTGATTTTATTAAAGGGGGGTTCATGCTAAGCAACAATAACCTGTTTCGTATAGGGCCCAATATGGAGCTTACGCCGGAACAGAATCAGGACAAACAAAATGAATTAACAGCGGCATTCAATGCCTTTCTTGCCAAGAACAGGCAGATACAGGAAAGCTTGAAAATTGTACCGGATAGTATTTTGCTAAAGTTCCGACCTCACTAAGGATTAATCACGGTTTCAAGGCATAATACTCATTCAAAATCTTACTCACCAGGGGGCGATAGAAGGTCCAGAAAAAGCTTTTACGCTCCTGGGGGTCCAGTTTATTATACATAAACCAACGAAAAAAATGAACGCCTGTAAAATAGGAGCTGCCTAATTCGATCGGGTTATCACAAAAATCTCCTGAAAAATAAAAGAACCGATAATCCTTATTACTATGAAGGGTAATGGCCGGAAACTGTGCGGGTATTCCATTTTCTGCAAGAACCGCCAGCCCGGTTTTGTTTGCATCAATTTGATAGTGGGCAATCACTTTGTTAATATTTGTATCTACCGAGATCACATCAAACCAGAAAGCGTAATGGATTTTTTCCGGAACACCATACCCGGTGGTAGCTTGTGCAGAAGCATATATATGGGGAAGATCGTTGAATAAATGTGTAACATTTTCCAGGATTACTACCCTGTCATCGGAATGAATAAACGCAATACCGCTTTTTTTGAACGGCCATTCGCCATGGTGTCTTATTTTGTAATTATATATTAGCCATCTGGGAAGCTCTTTGTTCTTTAGTGTATCGAATGAATCAAAATAGCGCCCTATCCAGCCCGACCAATGAATACCAAATGTATTTTCAAAACCATTTCTTACAGAAGAATCGGTTGGTGATCCGAGGCAATTGAATTCTGTAATCACCAACTTGTGTTTCTCTTTCATTTTTTGTAATAAAAACAAATCCTGTTTACTCATTCCCCCATACACCATTCCTGATCTTTCTTTCGCGTCGCCTTGCTTGTACCATTCATTTTTATAGATACCATAAGAATCGGTGATATAGGCAAGATCTGCGTCATTACTTAGCTGGGTAAGTTTGTCATTTGAAAAACGCTCTAAACCTTTTAACCTGAATTGCTCTTTTTCTTCTGGAAAAAAACCAAAATAGTCCCGTTTATTATTATATAAGGAACGATCGTTTTTTGTAAATTTTTCGTGATTCAACACCCAGGTAAGAGAAATATGTTCCTGGCCATTTTGCGTAAGTACCGTTTTATCAATCACGGCAGCAACCAATATTCTTTTTTTTGTGAAGAACCAGGACAACAACATCCATAAAGGCAGCAAAAGCACTAAAACAATCAATGCTTGCAGCCAGGATATCCTCGGTTTGTTTAAAAGCGATGCAGCCATCCAATGCTTAATTGATATTGGTTTCCATATGATCCGGGAAGGTATTCCTGATTATACCAGGTAATATCGGCGCTCAATACATTTAAGCGGGATATTTTTTTTCTATAAGAGGCTCCGGCTTTATAGGTGAGTAGCCGTATTTTACTATCTAATAAAATAGAATTCAATCTGTCATCCGGAGAAATGCCATAACCTGCTGTAAAGCCCAACCATTCATCTGCGCCTCCATAATAATACCTGGCCGAAGCGGTATAAGATGCGGAGGGTGTGCTGGTATAAGTACTAGGAGTAAGATAGGCCCTTGCACCAAAGAGCCAGCTCTTATAATACTTACCCAGGTAGCCCGTATATATCCAGGTAGGTGAACCTGAAAATTGCAGATAGCGAACACCCAATTCACCCTCATAACTTTTGGGCAGATTGGCATATAAGGAAAACCCGCCACGCCATCCAGGAAAAACACCATCATTTGCAGAATATCCTGCATTCAGATAAGCATAGAAAATTTTGGATATATGCGGATAGGCTTCTATTTCATATTGAACACCATTTTCAGTAAATCGATTCGCATAATTGATTCTGCCTGTTACAGAACCGATACCCGTTACTCGGGTATAATCAAAGCTTGCCTGGTGCCAGGGATTGGCAAACTGCTTATCAAAATAAACATAATCATAATCAAAACTGATCTTGTTTTTTAAAGAAGATTCTTTGATTCTGCCTGACCAGGATCTGGCTTCTGTATTATTTTTATTAATCTTCAAAGCTTTTTCTATCGTTAGTTCTGCATCCGGATACTGACGCAATTCATATAAAACACGGGCTTTTTTAACCAATAATGTCTGAGAAGAGGGATGATATTTGAGTCCGGTTTCGCAAGCCTCCAAAGATGCTTTATTATTATCTGCCCAGTATTCCAGATCGGCCAAGGCAGAAGATGCATCTTCATACGAAGGGTCTTTATCCAAGACCGATGAAAAATAATATCGGGCACTATCATAATTTTTTGTCCATGTATGAATGCGCCCGAGAAAAATGCGGATATCCGCATATTTGGGACTAATCAGCAAGGCTTTGTATAAATATTCTTTCGCTTTCGGATAATCATTTTTTTCAAAAGCTGTATCGGGCGGCCAGTAATAAACCGTCCGAAGAAAGGGTATCCTGCTCCTGCGCGGTAACCACGAGGGAAATAGCCAGCAGGAAACACAGGCATACATATCTTTTTGGAAAAGAAAGTATCATACCAGGGCCGGATTATATTTTAGGAATAGGAATTCAGCGTAATCCATTTCTTTCTGATTGAATCATTAATTTTTTTACACGAATTGTTAATTCGTTCAGGCTAAAGGGTTTTGTGATATAATCATCGGCCCCCAGCTCAAAAGCCTCCAGCACAACTTTTTCCTGCTCAATGGCAGAAAGAATAATAATCGGAATCTTCTTTTTTATTTTTTGTCTTACCAATGAAATAATCTCAAGCCCGGAAGAGAAAGGCATCATAATATCTGTAATCACCATATCCGGACTAGACGCTTCTATTTTTTCAATTGCCTCGCGGCCATCGGCAGTGGCAATTACCTCATACCCTTCTTTCTTTAATTTTAACTCAATAGTTTTGAGTAACATAGGTTCATCTTCTGCAACAAGTATTGTCATAAGCTGACTCTGACAGTTTTAATGAATGAATGATAAACACTTCAATTATGGCCCGACTGTTCCGTTTTCAATTTTTCCCATTCTTGGTGTAATTGTTTTTCCAATTCTGCAAAAAGAGAAACCACTTCAGCTACTTCGTTTGCTACAGAAGCTACTTCCCCAGTTTCTTTGGTGCGGGTTTCAATTGTTTTCAAAAGTTCAATTAAACGAAAAGACTGTAAAAGAGAAACGACGGTTTTTATTTTATGCGCTAACTGACTTAGCGGAATGGCTTTTTGATCAATAAATAACCTTTCCAGTTCTTGTATATCATTGGGAGCGCTGTCGAAAAACATAGATAGCACTTCCAGAATAGCCGATGGGTCTCCCAGCTCTTCAAGGATAACCAGATCATATAATTTAGGATATTCAGACATAGTGAAATTCGTAATCGGTAGACAAAAAACAGGCCACATACAAATTTACTGTAATATCCTGTCTAAAACTATTACATAAACCTGTGCACCCATCCTTGAGATGAGATTACCAACTTAGAACGAAGAAGGCTAAGCGATAGTATGTAGGATACTATTAGTTATTGGATATCCAGAACCCTATAAACGACTTTACAGGAAACTTGTTTAGGCTATTTGTAGAAAAACTCGGTTATGCGCTTAATTTTTTCTCAAGGGCTTCTAACGATACGCCTTTTGTTTCGGGAACACTGGTAAGCACCCAAACCAACTGTAATACCATCATACCGCCAAAAAATGCAAAAATAGGCCAGGGGTTTTCTTTGAATATGCCATTGTCTTTATCTAAAAATACCGGGGTAATCAGGGTGATCAGGGCAGCAAATACCCAGTGAATACTGGCGCCGAAAGATTGGCCGGCACTTCGAATTTTATTAGGAAAAATCTCAGAAATAAATACCCAGATAACAGCGCCCTGTCCAATAGCATGGGCCGCAATAAAGAGTAATAAAAAGCTCATTAAGAACAGCGAGCCGGCATGCGAATAGAAGGCAAATGATACCATGGAGAGGCTTAAGATATAGCCAAATGAGCCAATAATCAATAGAGTTTTTCTTCCCAAACGGTCAATCAGATATAAACCCACAAAAGTGAATATGAGGTTAATACCACCAATGGCTATGGAATTAAACAAAGATTCTTTAGCAGCCAGGCCTGCTTTTTCGAGAATTTCAGGCGCATAGTAAAGGATAAAATTGATACCCGATAACTGGTTAAAAAAAGCGACCATAAATGCCAGTCCGATAATCTTTTTGTGTTTGGCGCTAAAAAAATGAACGGCTTTGCCTGCACCCGAATCGTGTTCATTACTCTGTAAAATAGCCGCTGTTTCAGCTTCTACATCGATAACGCCAATTTGTAACATAATTTTTTTAGCAGTATCCAGATCGTTCTTTTTAGTAATCAGCCATCTCGGACTTTCAGAGATGCCAAACACCAAAGCAGTATATATACATGAAGGGATGGCCAATACCCCCAGCATCCAGCGCCAGTCATTACTACCGCCTACACCCTGTAAAAAATAATTTGAGAGAAATGCGATCAAAATACCAAACACAATATTGAATTGATACAGCGCACCGAGTCTGCCACGGGTAACCGGTGTTGAGATTTCAGAAATATAGATAGGAGCCACCACAGAAGAAACGCCGATACCCACACCACCGATAAACCGGAAGAAAGAGAATATATATGGATTTCCGGCAAAAGCAGAGCCTAAAGCAGAAATCGCAAATAAGATACCCACCCAAAGCAAAACGGTTTTCCGTCCATACTTTTCAGTAGGAATGCCCCCAAAAATAGCGCCCAAAACAGTACCCCATAAAGCCATTGACATGATAAAGAACCCGTGAAACAAAGGAGAAGTATGCCATAATTGTTTGATGGGCTGGTTGGCGCCTGAAATTACCACGGTATCAAAACCAAAAATAAAACCGGCAAGAGCCACAACAATAGACCAGCGAAGGAGTTTGCTTTTGTTCATGTGCAATCGTTTAGAAACAGTAAGATAAGCAAAGCCCTTGAATTGCAGATGGTTCAACAATTTTTTATAAAGGGAAGTAAGAATATCCTGTTGATTATAATAATGAAGCGGCTCTCTGTAAATCCTCCGGCGTATCAATCTCAATACCCATATAATCGGTTACGACCATTTTTAAGGGGATACCATTTTCTAGATACCTGAGACATTCAATTTTTTCCGTTTGTTCCAAAGGAGTCATTTCCCATTTCGTGAATTGCACAAGCGCCTCTTTCCGAAAAGCATATACACCAATATGTTCGTAATAAACGGTTTCGCTGTTTTTGTTCCTTGGGAAAGGAATTACACTTCTTGAGAACATAAGCGAGAACATATTTTTATCTACGGCAACTTTCACATAATTGGGATCATCGATAAATGCCTGCTCTTTCATTACCTGCATAAGAGAAGCCACTTGAATTGTTTCTCCTTCTTTTCCTTCAAATACCTGTAATAATTTTTCGAGCGGTTCACGTTTTACAAAAGGCTCATCACCCTGCACATTTACCACAATATCAATAGTCATATCACTTACTGCTTCTGCAATCCTGTCGCTTCCGCTTTCATGCGTTTTTTGACTCATCACAGCTTTACCACCATATTGGGTGATCTCGTTAAAAATGGTTTCGCTGTCAGTAACCACATATACCTCATCAAACAAACCCGTGGCTACCGTATTATCATACGTATGACGAATAACGGTTTTATTGCCAAGAAGCTGCATCAGTTTAGCCGGAAAACGCGTAGCGGCATAACGGGCAGGTATCATGGCTATTCTTTTCATGTAATGAGTTTGTTGCAAAGATGCTGACAAGATCAATAATCTGTCTTAATTTTTTTGTTGAAGGGAACGCCCAGCTGAAAGGAAATATTTTCATCCTTGTTTCCATCCAATACATCCAGTCCATATTGTACCTGATCTACGGGCGTATTATTATAGGTGCCAAAGATTCGGTCCCAGAAAGAAAAAATATTCCCATAATTACTATCCGTTTGAGGCCGCATATAATGATGATGCACTTTATGCATATCGGGAGAAACAATCACCCAGCTTAATGCGGTATCCAGCCATAAAGGCAAACGTATATTGGCGTGATTGAATTGGGTAAGCAACACACTCAGGCTTTGGTATATCATTACCAGCCACATGGGAATTCCACAAACAAAAACGCCGATAAGGGTAAAAATAGCCCGGAGTACACTTTCGCCCGGATGGTGTCTGTTGGCGGTAGTAGTATCAACATGTGTATCTGCATGATGCACCATATGAAACTTCCACATCCATTTTACCTTGTGTTCAATATAATGAATCAACCAGGCCCCTACAAAATCGAGTAGTACCAGTCCCACAATAAGAGATAACCCCGTTCGCAATGAAAGCCATTGCACAATACCGAAATGATGGGCGATGGTCCAGTCGCTGGTTTTCACAATCAATAAAGCAAAAGCAAAATTTACTATGATAGTAGTAAGGGTAAAAAAGAGATTTACCGAAGCGTGTCTCCATTTCTGGTAGCGAAAGGAAAACAAAGGAGCAGCACTTTCTATCAGCCAGAAAAAAGTAATACCGCCGGCCAGAATCAGGGCACGGTGAAGACTGGGAATATGTTCAAAATAATGAATAATACCGTCTAACATGGCAGATCGAATTTAGTGAGTCAATTTACTAACAAATACTGTATTCGCTGAAAAGAAAACCCCCTTACCTATTGATAAGAGGGCGATTATTTATACTAAACAAGTATTAATTATTCAACATCAATGGCATTACCAGCATCAGCAAATCTTCTCCCTCTGCCTGCTCGGTTGGCTTAATTAAGCCGGCTTTCGTAGGGGTGGAAAGTTCCATCTTCACATCATCCGTATCTGCCGCATTCAGCATTTCAATCAAAAATTTGGCATTAAATGCGATCTGCAGATCTTCCCCATCATATTGGCAATTCATCCGCTCATTGCCTTCAAAACTAAAATCAACATCCTGTGCGGCCATCTGTAATTCACTACCTGTGATGCTTAATGCTACCTGGTTAGTGCTTTTATTACTGAATACATTTACACGACGCAATGCATTTTGAAAATCAGCTTTGTTAACAATCAATTTATAGGGATTGTCGGCCGGAATCACCACTTTATAATCAGGGAAACGGGCATCGATCAAACGACAAATCATTTGTGTAGAACCGTGGTTTACAAAAAGATGGTTATTGTTATAACTGATAGTCAGTTCATCCTCATTATCAGGCAGGGCATTTTTCAACAGGTTCAAAGGTTTTTTAGGCACAATAAAGGAATCTGTTTTAGAAGCTTTTGTGTCTATTCTTTTATACCTCACCAGTCTATGCGCATCGGTGGCTACAAACTGAACACTGTCTTTGGTTAATTCAAAGAATACACCCGTCATAGCCGGACGCAAATCATCATTACTTACTGCAAAAAGCGTTTTATTAATCGCGGTCAATAAGGCACTGCTGTTCATATTGAATCCGGTAGTATCATCGGCAGCCGGCTCCTTAGGAAAATTATCCGGATTTTCACCCATTACCTTGTATTTACCATTATCGCTGGTGATTTCAACGGCAAAATTCTTATCAATATTAAAAGTAAGGGGCTGATCTGCAATGTTTTTTAGGGAATCCAGCAGTATTTTGGCCGGGATACACACTTTACCATTGGTTTTACTTTCCACATCCATCTGCACCCGCATAACGGTTTCCAGGTCGGTAGCAACAACATTCAGTTTTTTGTCTTCAATTTCAAATAAAAAGTCTTCCAGAATCGGCAAAACCGTATTGGCATTGATTACACCGCTGATCTGCTGCAGGTGTTTTAACAGGGAAGACGAAGAAACAATAAATTTCATTCTCCAGAATTTAGGTTCGCAACAAACCTAACGTAATTTGTTAATATTCCACAACAGAAATCCATGTCCGGACAGTTAAAAAACAGAATGTGAATCAGATGTGAATTCGATCAGGAATTCTTGTTGAAGCTATTTGAATAGAACAGTGCTGCCGGGTGAAAGGATTTTTGGTGAAGATTCACCGTTTTGGCAATATTTGGGCAGGTAAGTAAGACAGCAAATCAACCCATTCCGGTGTCTTTAGATGACTGTGTAAAATATTGTTTTACTTTATGTTCAACTATCTGGAGCCTTTTTGGGTTTTATCAGAAAGGCCCAAATGGGCATAAATTCCGGGAATATAGAAACAAAAGCGCATCAACTAAAGCCAGTGAAAAACCGAGTAAATGCCGAACAGGCTTTTCCCAAAATAAAATATTTCTGTGCATACCGGGAAAGATGCCATTATGAGGTCAGGGAAAAGTTGTTTGGGATGGGTTTACCGAAAATGGAGGTTGATCAGCTGGTGGCCAGGTTGATTGAAGAGGATTTTTTGAATGAAGAGCGCTACAGTATACAATTTGCCGGAAGCCATTTTCGGGTTAAAAAATGGGGGAAAAAGAAGATAGAGTTCGCATTAAGACAAAAACGGATAAGCGAACCCAATATTAAAAGGGCAATTAAGGAAATAGAATCGGAGGACTATGAGGAAACCCTTCAAAAACTTGCGATCAAAAAATGGGAGATTCTTGTAAAAGAAGCCCCGGTAAGCCGACAGGCAAAAACAACCGCTTTTTTGCTTCAAAAAGGGTATGAGGTACAAAAAGTACAACAAGCGATTGCCCGTATAAGGGCGAGCGAAAAAAATAAAGTGGATAAGTAGGGCCATAGCATGAAAAAACAAGGGTTGATCATATTGGGTTGCTTGATTTTGAATATGGGCGTATTTGCCCAGTCGGGCAGAGATCTGTACAATAAAGAGCTCTCTTTTACAACTGAAAACGATGCTTATTTGCTTAGAAAAGCAGACGCCTATTATACCAATGGTTTTTTTGTTAAGGAAACCCGCGCATTGGAAAGCAAGGGTAGGAAATTGATTCGGTCTTTTGAATTCGGGCAAATGATCTATACCCCGCTTAAGGAAGCCTATACCAGTGCAAAAGATATTGACAGGCCTTATTGCGGCTATCTTTTTGTAAAACTTGACCAGGCTTTTTTTCCGGATGCCGGAACGGTTTTTCAATATGGTGCTTCTTTGGGCGTTGTTGGACCGGCTTCTTTTGGTGAAGATGTACAGAACGGGTACCATAAACTATTAGGGTATAGCAGGTTTGCCGGATGGAATACCCAGGTAAGGGATGCGGTGGGAATAGACCTCAATCTTATGTATAGCCGAACATTGCTGGGTTATGATCATTGGCTTAAAGTGATGCCGGCTGGAGAGGCAAAACTGGGCAGCACATTTACCAACGCCAGCCTGGGAGCCTATACCAGTTTGGGAAAGTTTAGTGAGAACGCCAATAGCGCATTATGGAATGCCAGGGTAGATAATAAACCCGGAGAAGGGAAAACAGAATTATTTTTTTACTGGTATCCACAAATGATTCTTCAGGCATATAATGCAACGGTGGAAGGCGGGCTTTTTAGCAAAGGAGATTCTGCCGTATTGGGTAAAACAAAAAGATGGATGTTTCAGCAGGCCTGGGGATTATGTTTTGCAAAAGGGCGCTGGACTACCCGTTTAGCAATCATTTATCAAAGCCGGGAGGCAGAGGCACAAAAAAACCCGCAGCGTTATGGTTCTATACAATTGGGTTATCGGATACATTAACTTAGCAGTAAGAACTTATGCCCTCACTTACCATTACCCTCATACAAACCCCATTATTCTGGGAAGATAAGGCAGCCAATCTGGCGATGCTGGAAAAAAAGATTTATGCCATTACCGAAAAAACAGAAGTGGTGGTGTTGCCCGAAATGTTCAGTACCGGGTTTAGCATGCAGCCGGAGTCTCTTGCAGAACGGATGGATGGGGAAACAGTTGCCTGGATGAAAAAAGTAGCGGCCACCCAAAAAATAATCCTGACAGGCAGCCTGATTATTTCTGAAAATGAGCATTATTTTAATCGGCTATTATGGGTATTGCCAGATGGCAGTTTAGGATATTATGATAAACGACACCGATTTGCATTTGCAGGGGAGGATAAAAAATACACGCACGGCAACAAACGATTAATTGCCCGTGTAAAAGGCTGGAGAATCAACCTACAGGTTTGCTATGATCTTAGATTCCCGGTTTGGGCAAGGCAACAGACCGAAGAAATACCAGAGTATGATATATTGCTATATGTAGCCAATTGGCCTGAAAGGAGGAGCCATGCCTGGAAAACCCTGTTAACGGCAAGGGCCATCGAAAATCAATGTTATGTAGTAGGCGTAAACAGGGTGGGTAATGATGGTAATGGAATCTATCATAGCGGCGATAGTATGGTAGTTGATGCCCTGGGTACCATTATCTATCACAAAAATGGGGAAGAAGATGTTCATACCATTGTATTGGAAAAAGAACCTTTGGAAAACATAAGAAGCAAATTTCCTTTCTGGAAAGATGCAGACAGCTTTCAAATTTTGCAAGACAGGGATACAGATGAGTGAGATAAAAAAATACAGCGCGAAAAGAATTTTTACCGGACATAGTTGGTTATCGAACCATACTCTGATAATACAGGATGGGATTATTGCAGAGATCATACCCACAAGTTCAGAGGAAAACAATATAACAGAAATAATAGCCCCTGCATTTATCGATATACAGATATATGGCGCATTCGGGAAGCTTTTATCCGTTTACCCAGATACAGATGCTTTACAAAAATTGTATACTTATTGTATAGCCGGAGGTGCTTCCCATTTTCAACCCACGGTTGCTACCAATGATACCGCTATATTTTTTAAAGCCATTGACGCTGTCAGAGATTATTGGAAAGAAGGAGGAAAGGGTTGTATCGGCTTACATATAGAAGGTCCCTGGATACATACAGCAAAAAAAGGCGCGCATCTGGAAGCCTATATTCATGTTCCAAAACTTACAGAAGTAAAGCAACTGCTGGAATATGGGAAAGGGGTTATTTCCATGATCACGCTGGCACCGGAAATTTGTTCGGTTGCGGTATTGGAGCTGATTCTTTCTTATGGGGTGATCATTTCTGCGGGACATAGCAATGCCAGTTATGAAGAAGCTACCGGAGCTTTTAATGAAGGGATAAACACGGTAACCCATCTATACAATGCCATGAGTGCTTTACAACATCGTGCACCGGGTATGGTAGGGGCTGTTTTTTTACATCCCACGGTTTTAGCGAGTATTGTTCCGGATGGATACCATGTGGATTTTGCAGCAATCAAAATTGCCAAACAAATTATGGGAGATAGATTGTTTGCCATTACTGATGCTGTTACCGAAACCAGTAATGGTGCTTACCCGCATCATCTGTCAGGCGATAAATATGAATCGAATGGAATATTGAGCGGCTCAGCCCTGGATATGGCTTTGTGTTTACGGAATCTGGTAAATCATGTGCAGATTTCCTTAGAGGAAGCATTGCGAATGGTTAGCTTATATCCTGCCGGGGCAATGCATCTTTCCAATCGGTTGGGGATTATTGAAAAAGGGAAAGAAGCCAATCTTGTTTTACTGAATGCCGATCTACAGGTTAGTCAAGTGATTTCTTTTGAGTAATGTTTGTTATTTACTGCTTACCCGCTTTTTCGTGTTGTAACAATTCTTTTATCGTAACCATTTTTAGATCAATCCCTTTTTTAATGGCTTCTGATGAAGGTGGGATGGGAATATCCGGCATCACCCCATGGCCTTTTGGATGTTGGGCGTTAATGACTAATTTATACATGGGCAGACTTATCTGTAAACCGCTATTGGGAAGAATAATATTTGGAATATGCATAGCAGAATTTCCATAATATCCTCCCCCCGATTCTTCACCCACAATTTTTACATTTGGCTGACCTTTCATTTGTGAGAGAAACATAGTAGTAGCAGAAAAACTATAGCCACCCTCTACTAAATAAATATTACCGTTGAAATGCAGTTTTTCTTTTGGTTGAAAATATTTTTTCTCGAAATAGCGAAAGTGAATGAGCCCGTCTTCCATTTTATGCGCCCCGAAATTCATGGCAAACCAATAAATAATAGAAGGATAAATATATCGTCCGTAGGAAAATTTCCTACTAATGGCCACCACACTATCGCCCACTTTAAACGGATGGTCGGCGAGGTATTTGGTTAATAAAATACTATTGCTCACATTACCACCACCGTTTGTTCTAAGATCAATTACCAGGTTGGGAATATTTTGTTCCCGAATTGTTTTGAATGATCGCCGAAAGAAAGAACGCAATCCCGAACCACTAAACGTACTCAGGTTCATGAATGCGGTATGCAATGTGGTATCAATCGTTAAAAACCTTTTTGCCAATACAGCCGCTTTTCTTATTTCTTTGCGGGTAGGTTTCTTGGCAGCCATTACAGGAATACGAATTTGTTTTTTGCCTGTAACCTGTAATGGATTTACATTTTTGACCAGAGTAACAGATTCAGAACCCGAAGCATTTATATAGTTTATTCGATAACTGCTATCTAATCCAAATATGGTTTTATACCAGGCCGGAAAATTGCCGCTGATTACCTGGTTTTTGTAATTATCTGAATATCCATCTGTACTGATGAATCGAAACAAAGTATCTAAAATTTGTCGGTTGGTTCTACCATTAATACCCGTAATGATGGTACCTCTTTTAAATAGGCTATCTCCGGGAATAGTACTATTCAGCACCACCAGGCTATCGCCCCAGGCTTTTAGTAAAAGAGGAAATTGAGGATAGCGATACAGTGCTGCTTTTTTTGTATAGGCTTTCGAAAAACGGACCGTTGTATGTCCGCAGCGAATTTGACTAATCACTGAAGCTACCCGGTTCTTAAATTGCCACTCATCGAGAGAATCGATGATACTATTGATACCGGTTTGAAAACTACTATCCAGTTGTTGTTTAGATACATACCAATACAAACTTGGGTGATTGGCTTCCAGTATTTTTTGCAGAAGGGAGAAATCCTGTTTGAGAAGATCAGGCGCTATTTTAGGTAGTGGTGGCTGGTTTTTTTGTGCAATAGAAATTAAGGGGATAGAAAGAAATAGTGCAATGCCATAAATGAAATGCCTTACAGTTTTCATGCCTGCTGTTTATTGCTGAAAAGCGTTCCAACCCTGCGCAGTAATCGGAAAGCGATTACCGCCTTTCGTTAATAAATGGCAACCCTCCGACAACTCTGTCATATAGCCGATCACGCTGATATCTTCATTTAAAACAATTTTATCATGATCTTCCTGTTTTAGGGTAAAGATCAATTCATAATCCTCTCCGCCGTTTAATGCGCAAACAGTTGGGTCCAGACCGAATTTGTAAGCCGCTTTTCTGCTTTCATCTGCAATCGGAATTTTTTCTTCATATAAAACACAACCCAGGTTACTTTGTTTGCAAAGATGTAAAACCTCGCTGCTGATTCCATCGCTTACATCCATCATGGAAGTAGGCAGGATATTTTCTTTTTCAAAAAAATCGATGATCTCTTTCCTGGCTTCGGGTTTTAATAATCTGCTTACGATATAGCTTTCATTTTCAAGATCAGGTTGTATCTGTGGATTTTCGAGATAAATCTTTTTTTCTCTTTCCATAAGGGTAAGCGCCAGAAAGGCGCCGCCCAGGTCACCACTAACACAAATAAGATCCCCTTTTTGTGCGGTACTGCGTTTTACAAATTGATTGGGGGCCACTTCACCAATAGCGGTAACAGAAATAATAAAACCTTTATTGGAAGAAGAAGTATCTCCACCTACCAAATCAACGCCATGCTTTTCACAAGCGAGATAAACGCCTTCATAAAATTCATTCAGCGATTCAATACTAAAGCGGTTACTGATACCAATACTCATGGTAACCTGGGTAGGATATGCATTCATAGCATAGATATCACTAAGGTTCACCATTACAGATTTATAGCCCAGATGTTTTAAGGGCGTATACATCAGGTCAAAATGGATACCCTCAATTAATAAATCGGTACTAACCACAGTTTGCTTTCCAAAATGATCAATGATAGCCGCATCGTCTCCCACACTTAATATGGTAGAAGCATTGTGTATCTCAAAATTTTTGGTCAGGTGCTCAATTAAACCAAACTCCCCCAATTCTGCTATTTCTGTTCTGTTTTCCATTTGGTTATTCTAGGTTTATAAATTATCCGGCTACTTCTCCGCCATTTACAATGGCAACCAGCTCGTCATGTATTTTTCCATTGGTAGCAATAATATGGGGCTGATAAGGCGAATAGTGGTTGCCTGAAAAATCAGTCACTTTTCCACCAGCTTCTTCTACAATCAAAAAACCCGCAGCACTATCCCATGCCTGTAATTTATGTTCATAGAAACCATCAAACCTGCCTGCTGCTACCCAGCAAAGATCAATTGCTGCGCTGCCTAAGCGTCTTACCGGCACACCCTTACGAATCAATTTTTCAAACACCTGTAAGGGTCCATTGGGAGAGTCGAGATAGGTATAAGGGAAACCGGTAACGAGACAGCTGCTGAATACATCTGTTTTCTGGCTTACCTGTATCTTTGTATCATTTAGTGTGGCACCAAAACCATGTTGTGCAAAATACAATTCATTGATAAATGGATTGTATACAGCACCCAATATCATTTGTCCGGCTTCTTCAATAGCAATACTTACACAGCAGATAGGTATTCCATTGGCAAAATTGACAGTGCCATCTATCGGATCAATGATCCATTTAAAGGTTGAATCCTGGATAATCTCGCCCGATTCTTCGCTCAAAATAAAATGATCGGGATAATCCTGACGAATCACTTCAAAAATGGCTTTTTCGGAAGCGTGATCGGCTTCCGTAACCAGGTTATTCATTCCTTCTTTGTTACTTATCGTGAATTGCCCGTTGAAAAACCGGCTCATTTCAGCGGCTCCGGCTTCAACCGCTTTGAGTAGGGTATGTTTTAGCATGGCGCAAAAGTACTAAACACAAGCACCCTTCCGAAATATTTTAGATAGATAAATTGTACAGAATGGAAAGTATTCGCCCTTTCTGTTACTTTACAATAAAGAACAAGCCATTAGACTGCGAATAAGTATATGTTGCTTTCGATTATCATAGTAAATTATAATGTTAAACACTATCTGGAACAATGCCTTTGTTCCGTTCGTGCAGCAGTTTCAGGAATGGAAGCGGAAATTTTTGTGGTTGATAATGATTCCACAGATGGAAGTCTTTCTTTTTTACAACCTATTTTCAAGGATGTCAGGTTTATCAGTAACGATACTAACCTTGGGTTTGCCAAAGCAAATAACCAGGCTTTGCAACTGTGCAGAGGTAAATATGTTCTTTTCCTGAATCCGGATACACTTGTGCCGGAAGATGCACTTGCGAAAACTGTTTTCTATATGCAGGAACACCCCGAAGCCGGGGCATTAGGTATCAGAATGATTGATGGTAATGGACATTTTCTTCCGGAAAGCAAAAGAGCGTTTCCAACACCCCTGGCCTCTTTATTTAAATTGACAGGATTCGCTTCTCTGTTTCCCCGGTCGGCCTTTTTTAATAAATATGCTTTAGGTAACCTTGATCAGCATACCAGCCAGTCGGTACAAGTACTTGCAGGTGCCTGTATGTTAGTAGAGAAACAGATATTGGATACACTGAGTGGATTTGATGAAAGATATTTTATGTACGGAGAGGATATTGACCTCAGTTACCGCATTGTTGAAGCCGGGTACCAAAATCATTATTTTGCCGGAACAACGGTTCTGCATTTTAAAGGGAAAAGCTCCCGGAAGCAAAGCTTTGAGTATGTGAAATTATTTTACGGGGCAATGCTACTCTTTGTTAAAAAACAGTATACCAAGGGAGCGGGAAAAAGATTCTCTTTTCTAATGCAAACAGCCATTACTATAGGAGGTCTGTTATCTTCTTTAAGAAGATTGTTTATGTTAGAATCAGTTGCCAAAAAAGCATTAAAAAAATGTAGCGCAATATGGGTTGTTGCAACACAGGAAGAGTATAGCGACATTATGGGGATTTTGGAAAAATGGCAACCAGAAAGCAAAGAGATCAAAAGAGTTTCTATAGACACAATACAAGGAGATGCATTATGCACATTTGCCGAACTACCCACTTATTTGCCGGATAACAAGGCAATAAGCATCATTTTTAGCGCCGGGGCTTTGTCAATCTCGGAAATTTTGCTTCAGCTGGAAAGATTATCAGATAAAACCGGTAGGTTTTATTTTCATATACCAGGTACAAAAGGAATTCTGGGCCCGGATATGCATTCTTTATTGACCGGCTAATATAGTTAAGCCCCGTTTTTTAATCCATTTCCGTAGATTCGCATAATTCTAAACTTTGCGTCTAACGATGGCCATTCTTGATATCAAGCTTCCCAATACTATTCTAAAGGCCCTGCGGCTTCCGCAAAATAACCCCAGGAGCCAGCAGTTAAAAGTGCTGAAGAAGCTATTAAGAAAAGCAAGATTTACAGAATTTGGTCAGCAATATCGTTTTGATGAAATCTTACTAAGCAAGCATCCCGGAAAAAAATTTCAGGAATTGGTGCCTACGTTTAATTATAGCTCTATTTACAGAGACTGGTGGCATAAAACAATTGAAGGAAAGCCGGATATCTGCTGGCCCGGAAAGATTAGATATTATGCACTCAGCAGCGGAACCAGTGAAGCGGCAAGCAAATACCTGCCCATTACCAATGACCTGTTAAGCGGGAATAAAATTGTAATGATAAAACAATTACTAAGCCTGCGTACCTACGAGAATATACCCTATAGCTCTATCAGCAAAGGATGGCTCACTTTAGCAGGAAGTACGGAACTGCAACAAGGTGCAGGATATTATGCCGGCGATCTGAGCGGTATTACCGTAAAAAAAGCACCCTTCTGGTTTCAGCCTTTTTATAAGCCCGGGAAAAAAATTGCCAAACAAAAAGACTGGAATAAAAAGCTGGAGGAAATTGTTGAAAAAGCACCTGAATGGGATATTGGCTTTTTAGTGGGAGTACCAGCCTGGGTACAAATGTGTACCGAAATGATTATTGCCCGGTATAAGCTGAACAATATTCATGAAATGTGGCCCAACCTGGCATTCTATGTACATGGAGGAGTAAGCTTTGATCCGTATAAAAAAGGGTTTGAAAAATTGCTGGGTAAACCGATAACTTATATAGAAACCTATCTGGCAAGCGAAGGATTTATTGCTTACCAGGACAGGCAGCATGCAGTTGGCATGCGATTGGTAACGGGCGAACATATTTTCATGGAGTTTGTGCCTTTCAACGAAACTAATTTCAATAGTGATGGGGACATGATCGATAATCCGGAAGCATTGATGATTCATGAAGTAGAGGAAGGAAAAGATTATGCGCTGCTGATTAGCACTTCGGCCGGAGCGTGGAGATATTTGATTGGAGATACGGTTCGGTTTGTAGACAAAGAAAGATCAGAGATTATAATTACCGGACGTACAAAGCATTTCTTAAGCATGGTAGGTGAACACCTAAGCGTGGATAATATGAATAAAGCGGTTCAGCTGGCAAGTGAAGAATTGAATATTTCGATTCCCGAGTTTACAGTAGCCGGTATTCCGCATGGAAACTTTTTTGCCCATCAATGGTATATTGCCTGTAATGACGCAGTAGATGCAGGAATACTTAGTAATAAGATTGACGAGCATTTGAAGATACTGAACGATGATTATGCGGTAGAAAGAAAAAGTGCGCTAAAAGAAGTATTGGTAGAAGTATTGAGCGAGGATACATTTCTTGGATTTATGAATGCCAAAGGGAAAGTGGGCGGACAACATAAATTTCCAAGAGTACTGAAAGGGAAGATATTGGAAGACTGGCAAAAATTTTTGCGTGGCGAAAAAATAAGCGGATAAAATCCGCCGGATGCGAATGATCCTTTCCAGAATATATATTCTTTCTATTTACCTGTTATGTCTTTTTAATACAAAAGCCCAGATTCCTAAAAAGGAGTTACAAAATCACCAAGCACCTGCTGTTTTCAGGGCATTGTTCAAAACCAATAAAGGCGATTTTATTATTGAAGCCCACCGGGATTGGTCGCCAAAAGGTGTTGATCGTTTATACCAACTCATTCGTTCAGGGTTTTATGATAACACCGTATTATTCAGGGTAGAACAAAATTTTGTGATACAGTTTGGCATTTCAGATATCCCCGCAGTGAATCGATTTTGGGACGCCAGAAAATTACCCGATGAACCCGTTCTAATGAAAAATGAGAAAGGCATTATATCCTATGCCCGGGGAGGTGTTAACGACAGGGCTACTCAATTATTCATCAATTCGGTTAACAATCCCTTGCTCGATACCGTGCTTCGTACCGGATTAAAAGGATATACGCCTATTGCCAAAGTAATCCAGGGAATGGAGGTGGTGGCTGGTTTTAATGGAAAGTATGGACGATCAACTCTGGCTATACAGGATTCGGTATATAAATATGGGAACCGATACCTTGAGGCCAATTATCCGGGACTGGATAAGATAGTATCTGCAAAATTGATACAATAGAGATTAAATCTACAGAAAGACAACCCACCAAAACCGATTTTCAAAAATTAGCGCTTACTTTCGGTATTCATAACACAAAGACAGACTCAGGGAATGATAGCTGCAATAATAAAAGGATTGGTTCTGGGTTTTTTTCTTGCCATTTCGGTTGGCCCGGTCATTTTTGCGATCCTCAAACAAAGTATCAATAACGGGCATAAAGCGGGATATATATTTGTAGCAGGTATATCTATTAGTGATATAACACTGGTACTGATTTGTAATTTTTTCACTTCCCTGTTTGCATCTGCGCTAAGCCACAGAACCTTTATTGCCGTTGCGGGAAGTATCTTTTTAGTGATAATGGGTATTTACACGCTGTTTTTTAAAAAAGTAAAAACCGACGAAGCCAATAATCTCCTGGAGAAAAAATTTAAAACACACCAATATATTGGTTTTTTTGTGTCCGGTTTTTTTATCAATATTCTCAACCCTGCCGTATTTATTTTCTGGTTTGCATGGACCGCCGCCATACTGGCCGATTCGCAAACATACCCGCATCCTCTTGAATACCGGGCGATTGTTTTTGGCACCTGTCTATTATTTGTTTTGTGCACAGACTTATTAAAAGTAGCACTAGCTGCAAGAGTAAGACCCAGACTAACCCCCAAAATTCTGCTTAATATAAACAGACTATCAGGGTTGATACTGATTGGTTTTGGTATTGCACTTTGTTGGGGAGTGCTGCAGTATGGCGATCAGATTAAATAAAACCGGCTGTCTATTTTATTGCATTTCTGATCATTGCCATCTTTAACGTTCTCTTAGTATAAATCGGTTTTTCAGAGATTATCTTACAGTAAATGAAACCGCTGCTGATACTTCTCATACTATTAGGTAGCTATTGCATAGCCTACCCACAATCAGACCTACTCGTATTGAAGCAAAGAAACCAAACCATTCAAACCTGGATACCTGGCAGTTTTCTTAGTTTTCAGTTTAGCAGTATGCAATGGATCCAGGGATATATTAAAGCTGTAAGAAATGATTCTATATTGCTGGATATGGTGATATTGGAAAGGGTCCCCAATCAATTTGGTTTCCTGCGGATTGATACTGCCAAAATGGGTTTATTAAAGTTTCATGTGAACGAGATCTACGGCATGCCCAAGCGGGTTTTTAATAGTGGGATATTTACCAACGGAGCTTTATTTCAATTAGGCGGAGGAGCATATATTTTCCTGAATATTTTTAATAGCCTTATTCACAAAGACCCTGTTTTTGGAAGCGCCAACCTGCCCGGCCTAAGTATTGCTGCGGGAGCTTTTTTGTTAGGAGAAGTATTGGCTGCATCCCATAAGACATATATCACCCTGGGGAAAAAATACACAATGAAAACGATCCATATCGCAAATCAGGAAAACCGGGGTCTTGAGACTAAGAAAGGTTTATAGTATCTTGCCCGCAGATGTCCAATCAGATCAAATCATTTTTCAACAACGTCTGGCGATGGATAAAAAGAATTTTTCTTTTTATGTTTTGCTCATCCTTGTTGTACCTCTGTATTTGTATTTGGCTGATGCCGCCCATTACGATTATGCAGGTTAGTAATTCGGTTGGGTATGGATTTAAAAGAAATTATGTTAGTTGGGATAATATATCCAATAATGTAAAACTGGCAGCCATAGCTAGCGAAGACCAGGCATTTCCTGATCATGATGGGTTTGACTGGGATGCCATCGAAAAAAGTTTACAACCCAAAAAGAAAGGAAAGAAAACCAAAATACCCCTTGGTGGCGGTGCGAGTACAATCACACAGCAAACCGCTAAAAATGTTTTTTTATGGAATGGAGGAAGCTTTACCCGATATGTTCGTAAAATACCGGAAGTATATTTTACGAAAATGATAGAATGGGTCTGGGGCAAAAAACGAATTCTGGAAGTATACCTGAATGTAATTGAAATGGGTCCGGGTATTTTTGGTATTGATGCAGCGGCGCATGCTTATTTTGGAAAATCTGCCAAAGACCTCAGCAGACAGGAGGCCGCGATGATCATTGCGTGTTTACCTAACCCTAAACGCTTTTCAGTAAAACCCATGAGTAGAAGGGTAAGCTGGAGATATCCTCAGATATTACAACAGATGCATAATATAGAAGATGATGAAGATATTATCAGTCTATTAAAAAAATAGCCATTTACCTATCGGCCATTTGTTTAACAGCATCAATCGCAGATTGCACCCTTTCTTCATAATTTCCATGAATCTCAACCCAGGGAACATGCTGATTGGTAAGCAGGTCCTTATAGATATAATACAATTCTTTTCGGTTTGCTTCGTCGGGATACTCACGTAATTCATCCTTTACCCAGGGAAGATCCACATCACATAATATATACAGATCGTATTCTCTTGATACAATTTCGTTGAGAATAAACTGGTGACATTTATTAAATACATACTCAGCCCATACTTTCATCACATACATATCTGTATCGATAAAAAGTAAGGGAGGATTTGAACTGGTTGACAGTGTTTGAGAGTTTACCCATTTTTTTGCATCCACTTTTGACCATTGGTTGTTCACCATAGCAGAATACTCATCTTCCAGCGCCACTTGACCTTTTGCAATGGTTAACAGGTCATCAAAATCATAATCTTTCCCATTCGTCATTAAATATTCTCTCGCAAACTCCGGGCACCATTGGGTTCCAAAATATTGTGCCAACAATTCACAAAGCGTGCTTTTGCCTGTTGATTCCGGACCAAGAATGACGATTTTTTTTACCATTAAAAATAAAAATATTGAATAATGAACAAGGAATGTTGAATATAGAAGGATTTTTTATTTCGCCATTCGAAATTCCTTGTTCATTATTCGATATTCAATTCACCAGAATAAATCCTGGTGCTATGATATCTCATTAATTCCCTTCTTCTTCCATTCCACTAACCCCGCGACCGCAAGAATCAACAGCACAACAAACTGTACACTTGTAAATACATATCCTTTGATAAAGTATAATGGAATAGAGGCAAGATTAGTGGCAATCCACCAGATCCAGCTTTCAATTTTCTTTTTGGCCATTAACCACATGCCCGTATATGCGGTGGCAGAAGCAAAAGCATCGGCCCAGGGAATGGCTTCCGGCGCAAAAGCCTGTTTAGCCCAGGAAAGAGAAAAAAAGATAACCAGATAAAACCCGGCAAAAAACAGTAATTGCTGTAGCCACTCTTTTCGATTACTGTAGGTGATATGCAGAACCAATTCATTTTTCTGCCTGTCTTTTTTAGACCAGAGTATCCAGCCATAAATACTCATAATCGTATAGTAGAAATTCACACTCGCTTCACCATATAAATGCCCTTTTACACTGAGGTATATATAAAAGATCGTATTGATAAGACCCACAGGGTAAACAAGGATATTTTCTTTTCTGCTAAACCAAACACTGCCTATTCCCGCAATAACTGCAATAAACTCAAGCGGACCGGTCTGCTGAAGTCCTGATAGTAATTGATGATAAAATTCTGGTATACTCATGTGTATTTATTTTGGAAGAACAAAACTGCTATCAGCGAAAGTATATACAGCACCATCTTCCAATTGTTTTTCGAAAACTATTTTTTTATGTTGTTTGATAAAGTTAATATCTACCAGGTCCGGATTAAAACCATCGTTTAACCAGATGACAGAAAACCCTTTTTTTTGTAATAGCGCGGCTCTCTCTTCCGAAATTTCATTATGTGGCAATGGCAGGGAATGAATACCTGCTAAAAAATATACGGCATCGTATGCATCTGAATAAAGGATAGGCGAAAGTTGATTTTTATTATTTCGGATGTATTGAATGGTGGCAGACTCTTTCCAGGAGTCTTCCGTATATCCGGGTATACCGGCGTCTTTAATGCCTTCCCAGGCCTCGGCATTCTGTGAGTATTGGTGATAAGCAAAGCCAGAATAAATAATCAATACAGGCAATAGCAGTAGCCATTTTTTTCTATAAACCATTTTTTGTAAAGATGCCGGTATCCAACTGCTTCCCACAAGCAGTAAAGGAATATAGATGGGAGATAATAATCGGCTACTCAGGTCTTCGAATCGCGAAACCGATGCAATGGTGATCATGAAAAGAAGATAGACCACAAAAAATAAGCCGATAATCGTTTCGAATGAATGATAAAATTGTTGCTGTAGAATACGAAAAACGATTGTATACAAAGCCAATATAAAAACCAGTAAAACCAGGATGATCATAATAAGTGCATGCCCATGTAAAAAAGGAAGCCAATCACTTACCGTATTGCCTACCTGTAATAGTGTATCACCTAAAGTACGCAATGCTTTTTCTCTTACACCGGTGGTACTTCCACTCACCAAATGATTATGTATCAGGTTGGTAACAATACCCGAAACAGCGATAATGCCAAATACCAGCAGGTGCTTTATTTTTTTAATCACTCCAAGGTTTCCATCAAATAAAATGAAAGCGCCTCCTGTAATGAACAAGCTAATGCCGGCATATCTGGTTAAAAAAGATAAGCCCGTAATTAAGGAAAGAAGGATAAGATTGAATGAGCTATGATTTTTGCCATAGGCATAAGCCGCTAAGAAAAAAGTAACCGATAAAAATATAAATAGGGTCTCAGACCAAAGCATGGAATAGATTTCAAGTAGTACCGGACTAAACGAAAGTAATGCCAACAGCAACAGTTTATAAATCGGAGAATTGTTTTGATGGCGACTGATTATCATGCTTGTCATAAAAAGAATACTCCCAAACAGAAGTATATTTAGAATCGGCGCAAACTGCAATGGCGATGATCCGGTTACCAACATTACGAGACTGAGCGTGGAAGGATAACCGGCAGGGAAATCAATAAGCGGATATTGGTTAAAATCGACCAAAGAAAAATGGTTACGTAAATTTTCAGCAACGGTTAAATAGGTTACTGAATCGGGAGAAATGCCGATACCACTATGCCGGGTATAAAGCAATAAAATAACACCAACCGTTACCGAAGCCAGCAAAGCATCCCAATGTTTCTTTATAAATATTGCAATGCTACTGTTCATGATGATAAGCGGGATAAGGAATAATGATGCAAAATAAGTTGCATAACCCAATAAGCAAGCATCCAGAATACTTATCGGGCAAGCAGTGCTTTTTCAATCAGTTTCTGGTGATGTGCTACATGACAGGCAGTAAAATACAGCATTTCCCGAAAAGTCAATTTCCCTAAGAGAGGATGCGGTAATATGTATTTATCCAAATCCTCCTCACTATGTTTTGCGGTTTTCTGATTCAATTTAGTAACCAAGGCAGTTAAACGAATGAGCTGGGTTTCTTTATTGGAGGGGTTACTATCAGCGGGAACAAAGGGACTAGAGGCTTTGCCGCCATCCAATAGTTTTAGATCGTATTTGTTTACCAGCTCAGTATACGTTTTAGAAGGCCGATTGGCTACGCCAAATTTCCAGTTGACCAAAAACTTGGGCAAGCCCAAAGCCATATTTACCGGAGAAACACTTTTAATAATATGATCCAGCTGTTGTACTGCATTCCATTTTTCTGGCGGTGCATAAGAAGCTTCATCATCGCTTAGGTTGCGAATCATTTCTATAAAATCATGATGATTGTTTGTCAACAACTGAGTGATCTCTTGTTTATTCATTTTTATCTGGATATTAATGTTGCTCAAAAAAGCCCACCTGTCTCAAAAAGGAAACCTGATCAAAATAACTCGCGTCACGTATAATTTTATGGTTTCTGATCTCAAGAATGGTACAGTTATGCAAACTATATTTTTTGTCAAGCATATAAGCAGGCCCGCCATCTTCAAGGTATTTCATTGTACCTGTTGAAGTAAATTCAACAGTAATGGAAGAATCGCCAGGTAATATTTTGGTGATAGTATATGCCAGGTCGGGACTCGATTTAAAATATCGGCTATACACAGAATGAATTCCATTCTTCCCTTTTTCGGGAGCCGATAAATTTGGCGATTCTATCAGGGCACTATCGCTATACAAAGCTTCGATGGCAGACAGATCGTGTTTATTCATTGCGTCAAACCGCAGTTTTACCAGATCTGTATTGGTTAGAGAGGTTTGTTTGCAGCAAGCCATAGAAAGCAGGCATGCGGCAAACAGTAAAAAATAGTATTGTGTTTTCATGGCAGTTAGAAAGCTTGCTTAAAAATAAAGCAATATTCTGCCAGTACCCTAAACAAAAATGTCCCGGCATTCCGGAACATTTTGTAAAAAATCATCACCCAAACAAATTACTCGGCTTCTGCCACCACTTCTTTTACTTCAGGAATCATGCGTTTCATCATTCCTTCAATACCGGCTTTTAATGTAATCATAGAAGAGGGGCAACCGCTACAGCTTCCCTGAAGCATCAGGTTTACCACACCTTCATTATAACTTTTAAACTGTATTGCGCCTCCATCCATTTCAACGGCGGGCTTAACATAGTTTTCCAATAATTCTTTTACTCTTTTCACTATATCATCATCATCTGCACTTACCGTATTACCTGCCTCCTGCTTTACTTTGGCCAGTTCTTCTTCGTTTACCACTACGCCCCCGTTTTCAAGATAATCTTTCAAAAACTCTTTGATGGCGGGTATTACATCCTGCCAGTCTTCGGTATCCGATGTTTTGGTAAGCGTTACAAAATTGCTGGCAATAAACACGCTTTTGATAAAAGGAAACCCGAAAAGCTCTTTTGCCAATGGAGAAGGGGCAGAAAGCGTTTCGTCGGCAAAATCAATGCTTTTGCCGGGATATAATAGTTTATTGGCCACAAATTTCATGGTCTCCGGATTCGGAGTCATTTCAGTATAAATACTGATGATTGGATTACCTGTCTTGATCATAACACATCCTTTTAATAAGGCGGATCTGTCTCCGCAAACACAAAATTAAACAAAACCCGTCAGGGATCAGGCAAATTAGCCCGGGGAGCCGCGTTGACAGGCATATTTTTCGGATATCGAAACAAATAGAGAGCTGAATTCCTGTCTTCTCTATAATAAACAAGCGATTGCTTTCAGAGGTTGTATGATAAAAATCAAATGAAAACCGAACGAACGGCATGAATCTTGTGTTTATGAAAAGCAGCAATCAATCAGTATATGGCAGACGGATTTTATAATATGATGGATTATTTTTTTACCCTTCTGATCGCTTTATCCGATGGTAAAGAATTAGAAGAGTTCTCTATTGAAGCTATTTTATGAAGTTTTTAGCGGATAAAGGCTTTGTTTTAGTCAGAACTTAGGTATTATTAGGGTATAATTCAAAATGATGCGCGCAAATAAATTAGCACTATTGGCCGGTTTACTCCTTGTGGCCATTTCCCCTGTATTTTCTCAGAAAGGCATCAAAGGCATGATCAATGCCGAGAAAGAGTTTGCAGCTTTCACAGCTTCACATTCTATACGCGAAGGCTTTTTGAAATATATGGATAGTGACGGGGTGATTTTTAACAGTAGCGGCCAAATTCTCAATGCACAGGAAATCTACCAAAAACAGAAACCCTCAGCCGGTGTGTTAAGCTGGACACCCGCATTTGCCCTGATCAGTGCATCCGGTGACCTGGGGGTAACTACCGGGCCTTATGAATACCGATTAAAAAGTGCTTCAGATACAGTAGCCGAAAAAGGAAGTTTTACTTCGGTCTGGCATATTGACCAGCAGGGTAACTGGAAAAACCTGGTTGATTTGGGCATTTCTTATACTGTAAAATATACCCTTCCTAAAGAAGTAAAAGAGATCAGTCTTCCCAAAGCCAAAGAGCTCAGCAATAGTTATGAGCATGTATTGGTACTGGATGAAAAATTCAATAATACGCTGGAAGATAAAAGTATTAGAGGATGGCAGAATGGTCTGGCACCCGATAGCTGGCTGAATATAGAAGGAGAATTACCTGTAGTGGGTTTTGAACAGGTGGATGCGGCTTTGCGTCATATTCCCGTAGCACTTTTACTCGTTTCAAGAGGAGGCAATGTGTCCTCTTCCGGCGAATTTGTGTATATCTATGGCACCATAGAAGACAAGCATAAAATCGGCAATTACCTCAGAATCTGGGCCTATCGCGAGAAAAAATGGCAGGTGGTTTTACAGGTGTTAAAATGGTAATTATTCCACTATCCGCAACTTCGCATAATTCAGCATAATCTTTTTTTCTCCGTTCAATGTAAAATGAATCGTTGCAACGGGGTTATGTGCCGAACCTTCTATTTTTACGATATTTCCAAAACCAAATTTCTGGTGTTCTACTTTTTGTCCCTCCTGCAAATCAGCAGAGTTACTGGCTACAAAATCAGCACTGGGTATATGTTCCACAACTTTAGTGGAAGGCGGTGTAATAGGAAGGTACTCCGGTTTTGCATTCGGTGATTTGGGTTTTTGATTGGGACTGGCCCCATATCTTTTTTCTGCATCGGCTGCCGCATTATTACCAAAACCAAAACCTCTTTGCATGCGTTCAAACCCGGTGCCCCAATCCGCCCCGGAATTATTACGCGAACCACCACCCGCATAACTTTTATCCAGATACTGTTCCGGTATTTCTTCAATAAAACGACTGGGATCGTTTTGTACCAATTGTCCATAACGATATCGGGCATTGGCATAGGACAACCATAACCGGTGTTTCGCGCGGGTTACGGCTACATAAAATAATCTCCGCTCTTCTTCCAGTTCTTCCCTTGTATTAATACTCATGGCACTGGGGAAAAGAGTTTCTTCTATGCCTCCTACAAATACACAACTAAATTCAAGTCCTTTTGCAGCGTGAATGGTCATCAGTCTTACCACATCTGTATTCTCTTTATCATCATCTGCATCGGTATGCAGGGTAATTTGTTGCAGGTAAGAACCTAATGATTTATCTCCCAGTTCACCATCGTCATTACTCGGACTTTCCGTCCATTCTTTAATGGAGTTTAATAATTCCTGGATATTATTATAGCGGTCAAGCCCTTCGGTTGTTTTATCATTAAACAACTCTTTTACTATATTGGTATGCTTGCCAACCTGTACAGCCACATCATAGGCATTCTTATCTGTGAGGATACTTTGAAAATAGCGAACCATGGTTACGAAATCCTGTAAAGCCTGCAATGTGCCTGCTTTAAACCCAAATTCCGCTGCGCGGGATATCACTTCAAACATGGATATATTCTGTTCATTGGCAGCAATCACACATTTTTCTATTGTTGTTTTGCCAATACCACGTGCCGGATAATTGATAATCCTTTTTAATGCTTCTTCATCTTTGGTGTTTACGGTTATCCGTAAATAGGCCAATAAATCTTTGATCTCTTTTCTCTGGTAAAAACTGGTACCGCCATAAATACGGCAGGGAATACCCATACGCCTGAGGCTTTCTTCAAAAGAACGGCTCTGTGCATTGGTTCTATATAGAATGGCAAAATCACTGTTATAATAATGATTGCGCAATTTCTGTTCCTGGATAGTATCTGCTACAAATTTACCTTCATCATTATCAGTCATGGTACGAACCAGACTGATCTTTTCTCCATCACTGTTTTCGGTCCAAAGGTTTTTCGGAATCTGTCCCTTGTTATTTTTAATTACTTCATTCGCCACATTGAGTATATGCTGACTACTTCGGTAATTCTGTTCCAGCTTTACCACTTTTACATCGTCGTAATCTTTCTGAAACTGTAAAATATTTTCAATGGTGGCACCGCGGAAACTATAAATACTTTGGGCATCATCACCCACTACACAAATATTTTCGTGAACGGCTGCTAATAGTTTACTGATCTGGTATTGCACTGGGTTGGTATCTTGGTACTCGTCAATTAATACATACTTGAATTTATGCTGGTATTTATGCAGGGCTTCCGGATAATTTTTCAGCAGCTCATACATTTTCAATAACAGGTCATCAAAATCCATCGCCCCGTTTTTAAAACAACGGGCTGCATAGGAAGCATATATCTGTGCAATGGCGGGGCGTTTGGATTGCATATCTTCCTGTTGTATATAATGGTCGAGGGCATATTCTGCCGGACTTACCAAAGCATTTTTAGCAGAAGAGATACGGTTACCTACTACACTGGGTTTATAATGTTTATCGTCGAGGTTCAGTTCGTTGATGACAGTTTTGATAACTGAGCGGCTATCATCCGTATCATAAATAGTAAAATTATTCGGATAACCCAGGCGATGGGCTTCAGCCCTGAGAATCCGGGCAAATACGCTGTGGAAAGTACCTATGTATAGGTTTCTGGCTTCGGTATTTCCTAAAATCTTTTCTACCCGCTCTTTCATTTCGGCTGCGGCCTTATTGGTAAATGTGAGGGCGAGTATATTAAAGGCATCCACACCATTGGCCATTAGGTGTGCAATACGGGTAGTGAGCACTTTTGTTTTTCCGCTGCCCGCTCCGGCAATAATCATTAATGGGCCGTTCAAATGCGTAACCGCTTCGCGTTGCGGCTCGTTCAATCCCTTCAGGTATTCTTGCATAGGCGCAAGTTACTATCTTGTTGGTTTGAAAAATAAAACCTTGAAAACTTAAGTATAAACTACCCCTGGGTTTATGCGTATTTTTGCAGTAGGACTTTACGCTATGAAAGATTTTAAGAAATATTATATTATTCCCGAAGAGCCTGCTATTGTTTACCAGGCATTGACCAATGCGGCCACTATTCAGTTATGGACAGGCGAGCCTGCAGAAATGAGTACAGAGCCCGGCTCAGAATTCTCATTATGGGATGGAAGTATCACAGGCAAAAACCTGGAGTTTGTTGCGGATAAAAAAATTGTGCAACAATGGTATTTTGAAGGACAGGAAGAGCCTTCCATCGTAACCATTATCCTGCATGCGAATAAGCAGGGCACGTCTGTTGAATTAAGACATAGCAATATTCCCGATGAAGCCTATGTGGATATTACCGAAGGCTGGACGGATAGTTATTTCCGATCATTGGGCATGTTTTACGAATAGCCAATCTATTTATGCGATTACCGATTCAGAAAATCGATTAATTTTTTCGTGAGAGAAACGCGCTTGTTAGTGAAGCTATGATCGGTATCCAGCCAAACATCATAAGAAAAATAACTATGGTTTGATTGCTGAATCGCTTTAGCAATCGCTTCATTTTTACGATGCTCATCCAGTAGCACTACTTGTTTATTGGATAAAGCCGGAGCAGTAAGTGCCAGATCGTAATAAGCGCCTTCGTGAGGAATGGGCGCAAACAGGTCTTTCCCTGATTTTTTGTTCAGTACAAAATAATTATCTGCTTCTTTTTCAAGACTGGGAAGTGCATTGGTGGAAATCGAATCAACCACCTCACTATAAATATCCCATGCAGAGAGCGCAAACCCCTTTTTTATTTCCGGTATTTCCTGAAGGGCTTTCAAACAAACAAAACCGCCCATGCTATGACTAAAAAGCACCATTTTGGCAGTATCTATTTCCAGCGAAGCCGCGTTTTTTTTGCAATATGCAACTACATTCTTTACATCTTCTACGCAATGCCTGAATGAAAACGAACCCTGGCTACCCCAACTGCCACGGTAGTCAAAATAAATTACGTTCCAGCCATGTGCCCGCACGGCCTGGGCAATATCCAGGTTTCTTTCGTTGCCTGGATAGCCATGTAATAAGATTAATAAAGGGTGTGGTTTATTTTCATTGGCTTTATACATAAAGCCCTGCAGCAAACTACCCTCAGAACTAAACTGAAGCTCCCTCATTCCTGCCGGCGATTCTTTAGACCATTCGAGGTCACCACCTGTATTTTCTTTTTGTATGGGTTCAGTGCAGTTTTGCAGAAGCCCTGCTGTAACGAATACAAGCAGGTATAGGGCTTTGATTTTCATGGGGAAGCTTTTGGGTATCACAAGATAATATCTTCTGCGGTAATTTCTAAGACAGAAAATCTGGGAGGAAAGAAAGAAAAATTAATAGTCTATATTTTTGGTAGACTATAGTAAACCTCCTATTTTTGTTTTATGAAAGCAAATCAATCGGCAATTTTCTATCTGCCTGTTTTTCGATGTTGTACCAGCGTATTGTAAAATTCCAGTTTACAGGAACGGTATCATTCCTATAAAAGGGCCAAGTGGCCGAGTGGTTAGGTATGGGTCTGCAAAACCTTTTACGGCGGTTCGAATCCGTCCCTGGCCTCAAATAGCAATCTTTTTTCATATGGCAAGCAATCGTAACGGGGCGGTATTTTTATACCAGCCCCTTTTTGTTTATATGTTAAAGCGTAGGCTTAATTCAGCTTATCCGGTACTATACACGTAGTTTTGCAGCTTTCTTATACCAGGGAGTATTTGTATACAGTAGTTAGTTTTATTAGAAACCATGAGAAAAATAACCATATGCTTACAAAAATGAAGAGGAGATTATTTTCAAGGATAACCATTGTATTAGGTTTATTCGCTTTACTCAATTTTGGGTTTAGTTTACCTAACCCGGGCTTTTCCGAAAAATCATCGGTAACTCAGCCGGCTATTTCCTCCTTCGCCGAAAAACTTTTCTTATATGACAAATTAGATCTGGCTTCTCTTGGTCTGTCAAAACAAGCTTTTACTTATGCGCTCTCAGGATTTTCTCATTTGGTAAATGATGGAAAAATTCTCAAAGAAAATATTCTTTCCATTTTGGATTTTAGTCTGCCCTCCGGAAAAAAACGATTATTCGTAATAGACCTTAGCGAAGAGCGCCTCATATATAACACCTACGCTTCCCACGGAAAAAATTCAGGTAAAATAGTGCCCACTGATTTTTCAAATCAAAATAACAGCAATAAAACCAGTCTGGGTTTTTATATCACAGGTGATATTTATAAAGGGAAAAACGGGTACTCACTTCGATTAGAAGGGGAGGAAGAAAATATCAACAATAATGCTTTTGCCCGTGGTATTGTTATGCATGGTGCCGCATATGTAAACGAACAACTGGCATCTGCCCAGGGATTTATCGGAAGAAGTCAGGGTTGCCCTGCATTACCTAAAAAGCAAAGCAGGAATATTATTGAGAGAATAAAGAATGGAACTTGTTTATTTATTTATAGCCCGGATAAATATTATATATCTCATTCCAAAATGATACAGGATACCCAATCCTGATTATGAGGCTGTTGATTCATGTACGCCTGTATAATGCAAAACAATCCGGTAAAGTTCGTCGGGTACAAATGGTTTCACCACAATATCGGTAATCCCATTTCCTTTTATTTTATTTTCAATTTCTTTAGGCAGACTGGCCGTTAAAGCAATAATTGGTAAGCGGATTCCTTTTTCACGAATAAGCCGGGTTGCTTCATATCCATCCATTACAGGCATATGCAGGTCCATGAATACCAGTTTGTGTTTTTCTGTATCCAGCATATCTACAGCTTCCTGTCCATTCATCGCCACATCAATAGTAGCACCCCATTTTTCAAGAAAGGTTTTTGCTACAAGAATATTAATTTCATTATCCTCTACCAATAATATAGAAATGCCGGTAAGGGGTTTTGTTTCTTCCGCAGGAAGTCTGTTGGTGGAGGTTTCAAGCACCAGGTTATCTGCTTTTACTTTATGGAAAGTCTGGGTAAAATAAAAAGCAGAGCCTTTACCCGGTTCACTCACTAATTGTAAGGAAGAGCCCTGTAAACGAAGAATTTTTTTACAAATGGCTAAACCGAGACCGGTTCCGCCAAAATTCCGGGAAGTAGACGTATCTGCCTGGGTAAACTCTTCAAAAATCATTTTTTGTTTATCTGGCGCAATACCAATGCCACTGTCTTCAATACGCACTGTAATGGTAACCATATTGTCTGTTTGGTCCTTTACGATGATATGTAAAACAACTCCACCATGCATGGTAAACTTAATGGCGTTATTTACCAGGTTGGTAATTACCTGTCCTGTTCGTGTGGGATCTCCAAATATATCATCCTGTAAAGCCGGATCAATTTTTAAGGATAAAGTAATGCCTTTGTCTTCTGCCTGGTTTCTTAAACCTGAAACAATATTTCTGGCCAGCTTGACGAGATCCATTTCAATAGATTCAAATTGAATTTTTCCTGCTTCAATTTTATTATAATCGAGAATATCATTAACAATAGCTAAGAGATTATTGGCCGAGAATAAAAGCAAATCAAGCTGCTCTTTTTGTTCTTCACGAGGGTTATTGCGAAGAATGATATGCGTCATGCCTAACACAGAGTTCAGTGGTGTCCGGATTTCATGCGACATGGTGGAAAGAAAATCGATTTTTGCTTTCAGTCCTTCTTCCGCCTGTTTTTTTGCCAGCGTAAGCGTATAAGCAAAACGGTAAGAAAGAATCAGCGACTGCAGAAAAAAGAAGCTGATATAACCGGCAAAGAGATAGGCTTTCTGTGGGGCAATCAATCGGAAATATTGCAAATTGATCAGCAAAAATACAAGGCAGATTACGCCTGTACTGGCTACCGCATAATTGGCACCTACCCTTTTATTTCGCCAGGCTTTTACGTATACATAAAATGTATAAAAGATAAACCCAAACATGTATAACAGGAAGGGATTGATCAGTTGGGTGAAAATAGAAGGAGGTAAAGTGATAACAATCAGTGCCAGTGCAGCGCTAATCCATACGCCTAGCCAGACAATTTTTTTGTTGGTGTCTTCCGGATACAACTCCAGCGTATAAAAACTGAAAAAAATGACACTGATAAACAGGGTTAAATATTCAAAGTGAATCGTAATCGTCCAGGGAATATTAGGTAGGAGTGTATGTAAAACATAATAATCTGTTCCAATAATACGGTAGCTATACGTGATACAGAATAAAGAAAAGTAAAGCAATACTTTATCATGTTTCCCAAAAAGGAATAAGCCAAAAAAGAATAATCCGCCCATTAACAGACAACCGGTTAAAATCAGGTCTAATGCAGATCGATCATCCCGGTTTTGGAAAAGGATATCTTTATCTCCCAGTCGCATTTTCTTATAAGGCCCACCACGTGAATGCCAGAAATTGGCAATATGTAGTACAAGGCGCAAGCTATCGCTTGTAGTGGTGAGTTCTATTGTTTTTGATTGCCACCTGGGCACGGCTTTTTCTTTTACTGAGTCGGGGTTGCCCATAGCAGAAAACTCTTCTCCATTAATGAAAAGCCGATAGCTGGTATAAGTATCTGGTAACTCCAAAGCCAGTTTCGGATGGTTATGTGGTAAGATGATCAGGGCTGTATAGGATGCATAGCCTTCAGAAGGCAATGATTTGCCATTAATGATAGTTCTGCTCCAAAGTCTTGGAAACTCAGTATACACCGGTGGTGCAGAGGAGTCTTTTGGATTGATCAGGCTATGCCAATATAAACCCCATTCCCCATCCAGATCAATGCTGTTTTTGGAAAGATCAACCTGCCTTAGATCCAGAACGCCTCTTTGAAAGGTTGGAGCAGGGCTTTGATCAAAAGCATTTGCCTGAAAACAGGAAAACAGAAAAAAGAAAACAATAGATAGTTGGAAGAAAGGTGAAGGCAGAAAGTATCGCACAAAAGTTTTGCGGTATTCCATTGGATTATAGACTACGGTTTTCATCTGTGTAGGCAATTTACTAAAAACTACTTGTTTACATGCATAAAAAAATTATCTTGGAACAAAGCCATTGTATGAAATATGGGTTGGTTGTCCTCTGTATTTTTTTATTGGGATTTATTGCTAATGCCCAAAAAACCGATAAACGTCTTGAGCAACGTGTATCCTCTTTATTGGCGGGCTTTCATGGCGATATTGGGGTATATATCCATGACCTGAAAAAGAATAAAACTGTTGCTATTCAGGCAGATACGATTTTTCCGACAGCCAGTATGGTAAAAATGCCGATCCTGGTTGGAATCATGCAAAAGATTGAAGAAGGTTCATTGGCCTATCACCAGTCATTCATGTATAAAGACTCACTTTTGTATGAAGGAGAAGATATTTTGGGCTCTTTTCGGAATAATGAGAAAATAGAATTGAGCAAACTCATGATGTTAATGCTTACCATGAGCGATAATACCGCCAGCCTCTGGCTACAAACCCTGGCCGGAACCGGCACCCGAATCAATGCGATCATGGATAGTCTGGGTTTTGCATATACAAGGGTGAATAGCCGAACGCCCGGAAGAGAAGAAAACAGAAAACAATATGGCTGGGGACAAACCACTCCCCGCGAAATGGCAGTCTTGATGGAAAAGATAGTTACCAAACAGGTGATCAGTAAAACGGCCAGCGAAAAAATGCTACGGTTATTGGGAAGAAATTATTGGGATGAGGAAGCCATTTCACAAATTCCGTCAGATGTATTTATTGCCAGCAAAAGCGGCGCGGTAGATGCGAGCCGGAATGAAATATTATTTGTGAATGGCAAAAAATGCAGCTATATTTTTTGCATCTGTACCAAAAACAATCAAGATACTTCCTGGGAATCGAAAAACGAAGCCTGGGAATTAACCCGGAAATTAAGCAGGCTTTTATGGGAGTATTTTAATTAAACGGGTTGAACTTCTAAATTCAATATCATATTGCGCTCTTTGCGAGTGCTCTGCATCCTTTTCGTTACAGCTTTTAAAAGTATTTTTATGAATACTAATCTTACAGGTGAAGCCTTTAAAAGCTGTAACGAAAAGGACACAATGAACCGCGAAGAAAGCTAAGCAACTATTTGAACAACTGAAAAACCAGCAAACTGCTTAAGTAAGCCAATCCCGTCATATAAATAAGCTGAAACATGGGCCATTTCCAGGAATGGGTTTCCCTTTTTACTACGGCCAGTGTGCTCATACATTGCATGGCCAGCACATAAAATATCATCAACGATACTGCGGCAGGTAAGGTATATACTTTGCTTCCATCCGCATGCGTAGCTGCCTGCATTTTTTGACGCAGCGATGAATCATCAGATTCTTCCACGCTATATAAAGTAGCCATGGTGCCTACAAATACTTCCCTGGCCGCAAAAGAAGTGATTAGTGCAATACCAATTTTCCAGTCATAACCCAAAGGCGCAATTACCGGCTCAATCGTTTTTCCTAAAATGCCGGCATAAGAATTTTGCAGTTTTTCGGAAGAGAGTTGTTTTTGTAAAACTGTTTTCTCAGCAGGATTCTGCTGTATCAACACTGCATATTTTTCAGTTACTTTCTGCATACGGTTTCCCGGTCCATAAGAACTCAAAAACCAAAGAAGTAAACTGATCAGCATAATTACTTTACCCGCATCGGTAACAAAGATCCTCGCTTTTTGGATCATGGTAGTACCCACATTTTTCCAACGTGGGGCGCGGTAAACGGGCAATTCCAGGATAAAGAAACTTTTTTCTTTTAGTTTGATAAATCCTTTCAGCACATAACTTACTACCAGGGCCATAAAAGTGCCGAGAAAATAGAGACCCATCATGACCAGTCCCTGCAGACTTAAAAACCCGAAATAATATTTATCATCAATCACCAGGGATATTAAAATCGTATACACCGGAAGCCGGGCACTACAGCTCATTAAAGGCGTAACCAGTATGGTAAGAAGTCTTTCTTTTTTATTTTCAATATTCCGCGCGCTCATAATGGCGGGAACCGCGCAGGCAAACCCACTGATCATGGGCATCACACTTTTCCCATTCAAACCCACTTTGCGCATCAGCTTATCACTTAGAAAGCTGATACGAGCCATATAGCCGGTATCTTCCAGCATGGTAATCAATCCGAACAGGATCATAATTTGCGGAACAAAAACCAGTATCCCACTTAGACCCGCCACAAATCCATTAATCAGCAGATCGCTCCACCAGGCAACGGGCAGGGTATGGTTAAGCCAGGAACCGGTTGCTTTAAAAATAGCTTCTATCCAATCCATTGGAAACCGGGCCAACCAGAAAATGCTTTGGAATAATAAGAACAACACCGAAAGCAGGATCAGATAACCCCAGGTTTGGTGAAGCAAAAGATTATCGAGCTTTTCGGAAAATAATTTTTTCTCTAATGGTCCGGGCTCCACCACATGGTCTTTCATCACCTGGCGAATCAGTGTGTAACGTTGTACCACTTCTTCGGCCTGTGTTTTAGTGGGATTAAAGCCATGATCAATCTCAATCTGTTCAATTGCCGCCTGTTTATCGTCAGAAAGTGGAAACTGTTCATGGTTAATCAGGTAATGAATGGCGGCATATTCACTTAAACGGGGAAATAGCTTTTGAACAGCTTCAACGGAAGGAGCCGCCAGTTTTTTGGTGTTCATAAAATCCCGTGACTGTTTCAACGGGTTCATACGGGCTACCTGCCACAAAGCTTTCTTCAACTCGGCCAGTCCTTTGTTTTTTCTGGGGTTAACGGCTACAATGGGGATACCGAGTTCTGTTTGAAGACCGTTAATATCTATCAGGATATCTTTTTTAGCAGCCAGGTCGTTCATGGTAAGCGCCATTACCACCGGAATTTTCAGATCGATGATCTGGCTACAGAACAACAGGTTACGTTTCAGGTTACTGGCATCGGCTACCAGTAAAATGATATCCGGTTTGATATCAGGGTCAGCACCCATCAATACTTTATAAGCCAACCATTCATCAGCCCTGCGGGGATATAAGCTATAGGTACCGGGTAAATCGATGAGTTCTGCGGGCAGGGAATTTTCTAAAAGAATATGCCCGGTTTTTTTATCAACCGTAACGCCAGGGAAGTTGCCCACTTTCTGATTCAGGCCCGTAAGTGCATTGAACAACGAAGTTTTTCCGCTGTTGGGGTTACCAACCAATGCAATATGTAAGTCTGTTTTTGACAATTCAATGAAATGGTTGCAAAAGTACCCGCAATATAAGGGGGTTTGTTACGAGATTGGTAATAATACTGGTTGGGGTTGATGGCTGTATTTACAAGGGTTTCAGTTAAATAGCGGGTTAGAAAAGTAACGAAATAGTAACGAGGGTGATGCAAAAAAGGGAAAAATGAGGGATAAACGGAGATTAGTATATGACAAATAATTCAGCTTTTTTTAGGCTTTCGAACTACTACGCAGCAATTGCCATTTTTATCTAATGGATTTTTTAAATAGACCCCATTAATTTTAATATCCATCTTTTTGGTTAAGATAGAGTCAAAAATAATATTACCATCTTTTATCTTATAATAACGGGAAGGAATATAATACATTGAATCCTTGTTGTCATATCCTTCAGTAATTCCAAATCCTCCAAATTCGAGATATCCATCGTTATCTATATCTGTTAATGAAATCGGATTATTTTTTCGCCCTTGCGAACTATCATTATATACGGCTTCAAGT
>Ga0364886_10030_pt1 | contig 92212 bp, 91 predicted proteins | sample ExccelJu500001D3_4_FD_206926 | JGI IMG/M metagenome (GOLD analysis project Ga0364886, IMG submission 206926) | Enriched cells from Trout Bog Lake Hypolimnion, Wisconsin, USA - BchlTB.July23.5000.01.D3 | ecosystem: Environmental > Aquatic > Freshwater > Lake > Hypolimnion/Profundal zone | place... | reverse complement strand
CTTGTTATGGTTAGGCCCTTTTGTATTACTGATTTTCGGCGCGATAGGTTTGGTTATGATGTTGCGTAGGCGCGAAAAGATGCCCGCAGATAAACCAATCAGTCAGACTGAAGCGCGTAAAGTGCGCGAATTATTAGATAAGGAATAATGATGTTGTTGTTTTTAGCAATTATTAGCGTATTAATCTTAACTGTGTTGGTGGTGATTTTAATGCCGTTATTACGGCCACAGGGTGCGGCCAAGACGGATGCGAATCTAGAAAGACGTGCCATTTTTCGTCAACAGTTTGAAGAGTTAGAACAAGATAAATTAAACTTAACATTAGATTCAACGCAATATGAGCAGGCAAAAAGTGAGCTCCAAAGACGTATGTTGGATGAAGTTGGTGTAGTCGCTTCCCCATTAATTAAAAGTAAACCAGATCGTCGTTTAGCAATCATACTTTTTCTTGTTATACCGATTGCCGCTATCTTGATCTACCTTAAAATTGGTAACATTTATTCTGTAGTTCCAAATTCATCTTTTAAGTCACAATTATCTTCCCAGCCTACCGCGGATGAAAATGCTTTGGCTAAAGATGTTGAACCTTTACTTCAAACGCTTCGTAATAAGCTTGATAAAAATCCGCAAGATGGGGAAAGTTGGGCTTTATTAGGCCGTTCGTATGTTGAGCTTAAGCGTTTCGATGATGCCGTGAAAGCTTACAAAAATGCTGAAAAATTATTGTCTAATGATCCGCAGTTATTGTCAGACTACGCTGATGCCTTAGCAGTTAATGGGCATTCCCTTGAAGGACTGCCAGAGAAGCTGGTGATCCGTGCACTTAAGCTGAACCCAAACCACCCTAAAGCCCTAATGCTTGCAGCCGGTGCAGCGTTCGACCAAAAAGATTATAAACAGGCAATAGATTTTTGGGAGCGATTAAGGCTAGCATTACCTGCAGACTCTGAACTTCAACCAGAAATTACAGCTTCTATTGCTGAATCACGTAAATTATCAAATATCAAAATAAGCGAGCCTTCGGTCAAGAAGTTGCCTACGCAAAAAAATTCTCTCACTTCTGGTATTAGTGGGACAGTCCGCCTTTCTCCATCTCTAGCGAGTAAGCTTGATGCTAATGCAACCTTATTTGTATTTGCGCGCAATGCACAAGGGTCTCCTATGCCACTTGCCATTGTTCGGGATGTTGCACATAACTTACCTTACAACTATCATTTAGACGACAGCACTGCTCTAGTTGCTAACCATAAGCTATCGCAAGCTGGCGAGGTAGTCATCGTTGCTCGTCTATCTAAAACTGGAGATGCAAAACTGCAGGCAGGCGATCTTCAGGGCATGTCTTCCGTTGTTAAAGCTAATGCTAGCGTGGTTAATATTGAGATTAACCAGGAAGCTCCATAATTTCAGCATTATCTAAGATAACTATTTTATAGCGTGCAATCTCTCACTAAGAAATCAACTTTTGATATTTTTGATTTAATGGTTAGAAACAAGCATAATGAGTTGAGTAGATCAATGAGTTGAGTCATTTCTCAGTGAATTATCTAAGAAGTGCATCAACTTGGCACTCATTGCAGTGGGATTGTCGGATCAAGTGGATGGGCGTAGGTTCTTCCAGACTTTGGTACCCGGAAGAGGACTCGAACCTCCACACCCTAAGGCACATGGACCTGAACCATGCGCGTCTACCAATTCCGCCATCCGGGCAATTAAAAAGGGTTAATTTTCTCAATAAACGCGATGGATTTTATATTAAAGGTAAGCTTTGTCAATGACAAAAAATAGTCACAATCATAAAAACAAAAGAAACAGTGATCCACATGCAGAGCGTGAAGCGAGCCGTTATGAGACGCCACTTCCAAGTCGCGAGCTGATATTAACAACAATGGGTGAGCAAGGTGTGCCATTGAGTGCTGATGAACTATACAAGTTGCTCGCAATTTCTGATGAAGAACTCGATATTTTTAATCGCCGTCTGAATGCCATGGAGCGTGAAGGGCAGATTATGAGGAATAGAAAGGGAGCGTTATGCATTGCCGATAAGCTGGACTTGATCGCTGGGACGGTGCAAGGACACCCTGATGGCTTTGGGTTCCTAATCCCAGATGACAAAACTAAGGTGAGTGGTGATGATGTTTTTTTAAGTCCTAAGGAAATGTCTCAGGTAATGCATGGCGATCGCGCCATGATCCGCATTAGTGGTCTTGACAGACGCGGTAGGCCTGAAGGCAAATTGGTTGAAGTATTAGAGCGCCGCACACAAAAACTAGTCGGACGCGTCATACATTCGACAGGTGTAACCATTGTAGCAGCGGAAGATAAGCGTGTTAATCAAGATATTTTGATTCCATACAATATGGATATGCAGGCTAAACCTGGTCAAGTTGTGATGGTGGAGTTGACTGAACAACCGTCCGCACATGCCAAACCTATGGGTAAGGTAGTTGAAATTCTAGGTAACTATGCAGATAGCGGCATGGAGATTGAAATCGCACTCCGTAAGCATAATCTACCGTATGAATTCAGCCCCGCTTCAATCAACTTAGCCGAATCCTACCCGAAACTAGTGCAAGCGTCAGACTTTAAAGGGCGTATTGATCTTCGAGAGTTGCCTCTCATCACAATTGACGGCGAAACAGCACGCGACTTCGATGATGCAGTCTATGCAGAACCACAAGGCAAAGGATGGCGCTTGGTTGTTGCGATTGCTGATGTTAGTTTTTACGTTAAGCCCCAGGATGCTTTAGATAAGTGTGCTTTTGAACGTGGCAATTCAGTTTATTTCCCACGTAGGGTGATTCCGATGTTACCCGAAGCCCTATCTAATGGCTTGTGTTCATTAAACCCAGATGTTGAGCGTCTATGCATGGTATGTGATATGCAGGTAGATGGTGCTGGCGTAGTGAAACAATTTAAATTTTACCCCTCAGTCATGCGTTCAAAAGCACGTATGACATACAACCAAGTGTTTGATATTTTACAGAATCCGCAAGCTGAATTAGCGTTAGAGTATGCTTGGTTAGTGCCACATTTGAATGACTTATACAGCGTATATCAGTTAATGCTGACACAACGCGAAAAGCGTGGTGCGATTGAGTTCGAAACAACAGAAACCATTATGATGTTTAACGAGCAGGGCAAGATTGAGCAGATTGTGCCCAGTTTCCGTAATGAGGCCCACAAGCTCATTGAAGAATGTATGCTTGCCGCAAACGTATGTGCAGCGGACTTTTTGGCAGCCAATAATCACCCAGCGCTTTATCGCGTGCATGAAGGGCCTACGCCTGAAAAATTAGAAGCGCTACGCACATTTATGGGTGAGTTTGGTTTTGGTGTGGGTGGTGGAGATTCACCCCATGCCAAAGACTACGGTAAGTTGATTACCCGTATTAAGGAGCGTCCTGATGCACAGTTGTTACAAACTGTGCTGCTACGTTCAATGCAACAAGCCGTGTATAGCCCTGATAATCTTGGGCATTTTGGCTTAGCGTACGAAGCTTATGCGCATTTTACGTCTCCCATTCGACGTTATCCTGACTTACTAATCCATAGAGCGATTAAAGCGGTATTAAACGGTGATCACTATAAAGCGGGTGATTGGAATCAGTTAGGAGAGCATTGCTCAATGACTGAACGTCGTGCAGACGATGCTACGCGTGATGTGACCAATTGGCTAAAATGTTTTTATATGCAGGATAAAATTGGCGAAATTTTTGAAGGAACAGTTGCTGCGGTAACCAGTTTTGGCCTATTCGTAGCTTTAGATGGCGTCTATGTTGAAGGGTTGGTGCATGTTACCGAGTTGGGTAATGATTACTTTCATTTCGACAAAGCGCGACACGAAATGATGGGGGAAAGAACAGCTGTGCGTTATCGCCTAGGTGACAGGTTAACAATCAAAGTCGTGCGAGTTGATTTAGAAACAGCTAAAATTGATTTCACTTTAGTGAATAAAAACAACATGGTAGATGATATATCTAATAATGATTCTTCAAATAAAAGTGCGCCACCTAAATTAAGCAATATCCCTAGATCACGGATGTCGGCAGAAAAATCTGGCTCAGCTAAGCTGGGTGGAGGAAAGTCTAGTCCAAAGTTTGAAGGTCATTTTGGGCTAAAGACAGGCAAAAAAACAGAAGGCAAGTCATCATCCAAGCCTACTAACAAAGCTAAACCCAGTAAATCAAAAAAACGCTAAGTAACTTAGCAAAATAACAAAAAGTTAAATAACTAAACTTAAGGTAATAAGATGAGCGATGCCCGTATTCTATTTGGTTTTCATTCAGTATTGAGCCGTTTGCGCCAGCATGGTGCCAGTGTCCAAGAAATTTTGATTGATCGGGATCGCCTTGATGCAAGGATGAAAGATCTCCTTAAAATGGCTGAAGAGCTAGGTGTGCGTACTATGCAAGTAGACCGCGACCGCTTGGATGGTATGGCTGGCATGAATGGTCGACATCAAGGCGTGATTGCACGCGTTGTTGATACGCCAATTCCTTACAAAGACATTCATGATATTTTGGAGTCTGATCTCAAAGAACCGCCTTTTTTTCTCATTCTTGATGGCGTTGAGGACCCGCATAACCTTGGTGCTTGCCTACGTGTTGCTGATGCCATGGGTGTGCATGCAGTGATTGCTCCTAAAGACCGAGCGGTAGGGCTAAATGCAACGGTGCGTAAAGTTGCCTGTGGCGCTGCAGAAACAGTGCCGTTTATCGCGGTAACCAATTTGGCACGTACCATTCGAGAGCTTAAAGAGGCTGGTGTTTTTGTGGTCGGAACAACTATGGATGCCCCTAGTGACTTATTTAATACCAAGCTTGATGGCCCCATTGCCATCGTACTGGGCGCCGAAGCGGATGGCATTCGCCGGTTGACTGCAGAGAATTGTGATGCTTTAGTCACCATTCCAATGTTTGGTTCTGTTGAGAGCCTTAACGTAAGCGTGGCTAGCGGAATTTGTTTATATGAAGCTAGGCGTCAGCGTAACTTAAAAATATAAGATTGTTCGCTATCTCCATGATTTAGTTTAACTTAAGGGTCTTTAAAGTACGTTGACGGACTTGAAGTAACAAATCCTTATTGTCAATTAACGATTCTCCATAACTAGGCACGAGTTCTCGCATTTTTTTCTGCCAATCACTACTCTTTATTTGCGCACCAAAGCAACGCTCAATCACATGAATCATAGCCTGGACGGAAATAGAGGCGCCCGGTGATGCGCCTAATAGTGTTGCCAGAGAACCATCGGCAGAAGCGACAATCTCAGTACCAAACTCCAGCTTACCCCAGTTTTTATCGCACTTTTTAATAATTTGTACGCGTTGTCCTGCACTCGCTAAATGCCAGTCTTTTGCTTGAGCTTCTGGTAAAAATTCATGTAGCGCTTGCATACGCTGCTTTTGTGTTTGAAAAACCTCACCCAACAAATACTTAGTAAGATCTGTATTATGCCTGCCCACACTAAGCATCGCCTTAATATTGTTTACTTTTACTGATTTGGCAAAATCTAATAACGAACCTTCCTTTAAAAAGCGCGTAGTAAACCCTGCAAATGGCCCAAATAACAAAGCAGGTTGGCCGTTAATCATGCGGGTATCTAAGTGTGGAACAGACATTGGCGGTGCACCGACAGCAGCTTTTCCGTAAACTTTTACTGCATGCTGATGAATGACTGACGGATTATTGCAAATCAGCCACTGACCGCTAACTGGAAAGCCACCGTAACCAACACCCTCAGGAATTTTTGTTTTTTGTAATAGTGGCAAAGCTCCTCCGCCAGCACCTAAGAAAACAAACTTGGCATTAATGGTTTTGCTATGGCCTGTGCTCTTATCCAACAAGCCCACATGCCAACAGTCTTTAATTTTTTTTAATTTAAGGACGCGCGTGTTGTTGAGTAGACTGAAATTATCTTGTTTTTTTAGATTAATCACCATATGACGCGTCAATGCACCAAAATCTACATCAGAACCATGTTCAACGAATGTGGCGGCTAGTTTTTCATCATAATTGCGATTAGCCATCATTAATGGCATCCAAGCCTTGAGTTGATTCAAATCTTCGCTATATTGCATTTCAGCGAATAAATGGTGTTCCTTAAGTAAAGTGTGACGCTGATTTAAAAAAGCAACATTTTTTTCGTGACTGACAAAGCTAAGGTGAGGTGTTTTATTGATAAATGCATTGGGCGCAGGCAAGACGTTCGTTTCGACCAAGTGTGACCAAAATTGTAAGGAAACTTCAAATGCTGCATTAATTTCAAAAGCTCGTTGGGTGGATACGCTACCATCGGCTGCTTGAGGAGTGTAATTGAGTTCGCAATATCCAGCATGGCCAGTACCAGCATTATTCATAGCTGCTGAGCTTTCCAAAGCGACTTCAGGTAATTGTTCAACCATGGTGATGCTCAGTGTTGGGTCTAGTTGGTTGAGCAACATCCCCAAAGTTGCGCTCATAATGCCGCCGCCCACTAATAACACGTCTGTTTCTATGTTCTTCATATAACCACCTAATTTTGTGGCGTTATTATAATGGCTATCACTTGGCACTATAATAATTTGTATCCAAAAAACTTAATTAAAATTTGTCATTATCAAATGATAAACTCCACATTAACTGTGGATAAGTTTGTGAATTACGTAAATTTAAAGCTTGAACACCTCGATTTATAAAGGTTTATGTGCAATGCTTAAATTTTATACGTTCAATAAAATTTATAAGAATCAATAAGTTGTAAAGCTTTATTTAGATCTGACGCTATATTGCAACACTTAATGTAATACTTTATATGTTGTGCATAAAGTGGGGTTGGTCACAGGAAAATATAAGCGTTAAGACGTTAAGACGTTAATAATAAACGATATACTCTGTTTATTCGAATGATAAATGCTTTAATTTTTGTTAAAAATCTAGCGTACTATGAGTGTGATAGTTTTTGCAGTCTACCAAGATAGTCCGATGACTCTATGGTCGCCTTTTGGCTAATAGGCTCCCTAGAATTACGCGAAAATCTTAGTCAATCATTGGCAATTTAATTATTAACAATGGTTTTACCAATAGGAGCTATTGCAAGTGCAGCTAACTTAAGGTGCTGCAGACCAAAAGGGATGCCAATAATTGTAATAAAGCAGATCAAGGCTGAAAGCAGATGTCCTATTGCCAGCCAAGCACCAGCAAATATAAACCAAACGATGTTACCAAGAATGCCGAAGAAACTTGTGCCTAAATCAACTTTACGATTAATAAGCTTGCGATTGACTGCTTGTTTACCAAAAGGCAAAAAAGTAAACTGTCCAATTACAAAGCAGGCTTTACCCCAAGGAATGCCGATAATAGAAAGATAGGCGAGGGTGCCAGCAATCCACCAGCCTATCCCCATGATTGCCCCGCCAAAAATGAACCAAAGTATATTGCCTATCAAACTCATTTGCGCCTCTTTATGTCGAAGGTTTTCTTTAATTCTTATTGTACAGTGGTTGGTATTAGCGATGAGTAGTGATATTTGAATTCCATGAAACAATGGGCTAAATGAGATGGAAAATGGTAGAATTGATTGCTCCGTTTTTTACTTTTAGGCAACAATACCGATTGCCGAACATGGGGGAGGGCTTCGTAGGCATACCTCGAATTATTTATGCGCGAACAAGAGATGAACATAAAAGATTATTATGCTGTATTAGGCATAGCCTCCGATGCGAACCTAGATAACATTAAAGCAGCCTACCGGAGACTAGCATCCCAACTACACCCAGATAAAAACCCTTCCACTGAAGCTCCGGCTATGTTTAGGCGGGTGCAGGAAGCTTACGAGACACTTTCCGATCGGGATAAACGTAAGGTCTATGATGAGAACCGTAGGCGCAGTCTGCTCGATAGTCCAATTGATACTGCACGAGAAATTTGGCAAAACTATATAGAAGGAGTTCTAAAGCAATGAGAATATCGCGCTACTTTACAGATTTAATGGCAACTTACATCGCCGAAGTTGATGATCTAAAGACCGACTCCGGCGGCAGTGATGTCTTAAATGCTAGGCTGAAAGATAAGCGGAGCCAATTTGTGGACTTATTGCCAATGATGGCAACTAATCCCGAGATGGTAGCTGTGATTTTTCATAAAAGTATCAGCATTAAAAATGCCAAAACGTTATTAAGCTATTTAGATAAAGAACCCCCTAAATTCCCGAGCTGGGCATCGGTATCAAGTAGTGTTGCATTTCAACCCTGGGCAGAAGATTTTGTAAAAACCCTAGAATCCACAGATGGCGGGGAGGAGTTTTTACTCACTACAGTCATGTTGGAATATATGCTTGGGCGTTATGAAATTAGTGAAGAGCATGCTGATGATCATGATGCCAAAGATACAGATGATGAATCCACCGACCTTGCTGAGGCTGGTGGTGAGTGGATGTCTGAACAAGGCTTTGACAGTCACCAATAAGCTATATTTTCTAAGAATGGAATAAAATGACGCATGCATTAGTGGTACAAGCAAGCACGCTAATTCAATCAGGCGATATTGTTAGAGCCGAAGAATTACTTACTTCTTTAGTTGAAACAGATGGAGACTTCGCCTTGGTTGAGGTGCTCGATGATATGGCGCCAAAAGATCTTTTGGCGGTAATTCGAGAATATGACTCATCTAAACAATCAATCTTAAGTCTATTAATTACACCAGAGCAGTTTGCTCGTGCAGTGGTATTAGATAGATTGTATGGTGAAGTGAGTCATGATCACTTGCGTGGCATGTTTAACTCAGTCATATTTCGCGAAGATGCTGATACTGGAGAGTTTATTAACGCCATTGCAGACCTTGAGTTTGGTTATGAGGCGATTGCCGACTACCTCTCAGACCGAGCTGAAGAAATTGTTGGTATTTTTCATGCTTTTGATACTGAAGAACTTTCACGTGCCGAGATTAGTGATCATGACTGGAAAGAGCTCACTTGGTTGCTTAGACATGAGCATGCTGATGTGTATGAAAACGTATTGTTATTACTAAAAGCGCAGATTGAAGCTAGAGAAATGGCTGAGGCTGCCGAGCTCGAGCTGGAAGAGGATGAAGAACAAGAAGTAAAAGCAACGCCTGTTGAAAAAGAAGATATCGATGATGATGAAGATTCTGCCATTTAGTTGCTGCGCCTAAGCTAAACGAACCAATCATGTCGGAAAAAAAACAATCCATAGCCGCTTATGAAAACGGCTTGTTTTTTGAAAAAACTTTGCGTTATGCGGTGGCGCATAAGTTAATTCATCAGGATGCGCTTATAGCTATTGTTAACGATGCTGCTACCGGCTCAGTTCAGATCGCTGAATACTTTGGGGCATCTTCACACCTTCGCCAAAACTTGGAAAATGCAAAAACAAAAATGGCCTTCTTGGTTAGTTTATATCTTGAGCACACTTGTGATGGAGATATGCTAAAAGCAGCAAATTTATTAAATGAAAAGCCATTTCGTGCGTTGTCCAGAGGTGGATCTCAACTTCTTAAAACCCTATATTCTTTACCAGAAGAAAACTATTTCGGCTCACCACGTTTAGATTCAGAAGTGGAGTTTTTGAAAAAACAGTTAGCTAAAGGTCTAACAGTTAATGAGTATAGAAAAAGTTTAGAGCGAGGTCAGTTATTTAAAACTGAATTTAATTTAGCCATTTGGTTGTTAAGAAAAATGGGGTTAGCTACAAGCGCTTTTAGCGAGTTACATGCACCAGTCGAACATGTCATCCGCACCTGCTTGCTATCTCTTGCCTATGGAGCTAAAAAACCCACTGTCAGTGGATTTAATTTTCCTGATGAACATGCTTTATTTGAAATTTTTACTTCAATAAGAAAAGAATGGTCATTCCTGGGGGATGTCACCAGTTCAACTATTTTTTTGAAAGACATCCCAGTAGAATTTAATGATTATTTGCATCAATCACTGATGAGTATACAAAAAGATGATATTCCAAAAATAGTAGATTCATCAGTATCGTTAAAATCGGTTTTTGATCAGCTTAAAGAGAGTAAGTATTTTTTCTTATATAACCCACTCGATGCTGTCAGTCATTTTGATAAATTGCAGGCGGAAGAATGGTTCACGCTGTCTGGTGGCAATGATGACGATGCATCATTATTATCGCTGTTATTATGCGGTGCCGCTGGCATAAAGCCAAAAGTTGGCCTAAGTAAAAATGATGTAAAAAAAATTGTTTTAGCAATTCGTAAAAATGGATTATTAGAAACGGAAGTTGCAAAGCTTATTAACAAAGCATCACATGAAGAAATCGAACAGCTAACCTCTTTGTGGCAAGATTTTATTGAAGTTGCTAAACCTTATTTGCTAGATAAAAGTGATGATAAATTTGCACAAGTTATGCCATTCTTGATACAGCATTGCAATTGTAGTGCTCTGCAAGATTAAGATACTTCGATAGATTTTTTTTCGTCCATCTCAATTATATCAACAATTCCCATCCCATGCGTTCGTAGAAAAGAATTGTGCTTGACGTTTACTGGTGGGAGTCTTCATTCTTAACGACATTAGTGAAGTATTGGACAGTAAATTACGCCAAATTTCTCAGATAGGGACGACAGTCGTTTGTCCATCGTCCATAACTCCGCACCTGGAGTGATTAGTGTAGATGCCAGTAAGATTATATCCACCATACCACACCCTTGGCCATAGAGATTTTCCCTCTCAATGAAGTCCATTACCTCTCTCAAGCTTTCCTGCTGCGACTGCTGTAGTGCCGCAAGGGAAGACAGCGTACTTGTTCGCGAAGGCGGGGTGCCGCATGCAAGCTCAGCCACGACCATCGGGTGAATGAGAACCGCGTCGCAGTCAAGCAAGTCAATCAGCCCCTGGTTGCGCTCCCGGAAATGGTTAACCCATACGGAAGTATCCACTAAAACGCCCATCAGTAAGCGCCACTAGGCCGACGAGGAATATCATCCATATCCGGCATGGATCCTCCTAAGGCAGTCAGCCGTTTGGATGCCTGAACTCTGATGAAGGTCTTGATTGCCTCCCTGAATAAATCAGTTTTGTCCATGGCGGGGTCTGCTACCTCGAGAGCCTTTTCATACAGCGAGTCTTCAATCGTTACGGTCGTTCTCATATCATCACCATTAGCATCAAATAATGCATCATTATACATCTCGTGAGACATCACAGCTGATATGTTTGTCAGTAATTAAATCGTAATCTATGGTTGCCATCAATCACGAAATACGGATACCCATAATTACTAAACTTCCCCCTGTATTTAGACATGGGGAGGTTTAGTGATTTGTGTTGCATGATTTTGGCTGTGTAGTATAGATTTGCTTCCTATAGATTCAGTATGACCAAATACAACCGGCAGCCCGAACAAGAACAAGTCAAAATAGATGCTAGCCTTATATGTTGGTAGTAGGGCTTGCGAAGGTCGAATTTACGATTGGAGGGTGATTTTAACTAACTGGTTTAGAGTCAAGCTGTGTTATGAATAGAACACCAAAATCATTGGTTGGTAGTAAAACTCAGTATTGAAATTAGAGGAGTAGAAAAAATGGCACACACAATAACCGCAGAAGATCTATTTCAAGATCTGAAACTTTTGCCAGTAGCAGAACGTCAGAAATTTTTTGTAATTCTATCTACGCATGCTTTTCGTGATGAAGATATGAGCCATGAAGAACTATTCGGGCATCTGGCTGGTGATGAATTTACAGCGCAAGAGGCCGTCGAGTATTTGGAAGTTTCCATGTCAACTTTTAGGCGCTACGTGAACGCTGGCAAGTTATACCCAAGTTCTAATGTTGGGAGAAATCAGATGTATGCAGTGAAAGATTTAAAGAAATTCAAAAGTGCATTTGCGACGCAGTAGGGTGCTTGGAAACCTTAGGCTAAACTTTACGTTTTATCTTTGGTTTTAAGGCTGAATTTAATCTCTAGTGTTGGTGCATAAACTGCTACTAGATCTTTGGGTATTCTTCTACGAAAATGGTAAACAGAATCTATGAGGGGTAGGTGGGTTTGAGTTAGCATTGTCATACTCCAAGTGAACACGTGTGTACGGGTTGTGTGTACGACTTAAAGTCTGTAACTCGTTGATACTAGTGGTTTTTTAATTGAATCAACTACTTGCCATCTAAGTGGCGTCCCCACCGGGATTCGAACCCGGGTCGCCTCCGTGAAAGGGAGGTGTCCTAGGCCTCTAGACGATGGGGACCTAAGAATTTCTATACTAAACACAAGTGCAGTATTCTACTACAAAAAAACTATAAAACTAAGCTATTTTGGTGGAGGTAAGCGGGATCGAACCGCTGACCTCTTGCATGCCATGCAAGCGCTCTCCCAGCTGAGCTATACCCCCAAACCTACAACTTTCTCGCTATTCATTTATGAGCCATCAGCGAGGCGCCATAATAAAGATGGGGGGCTTGGTTGTCAATGCTTATCAGCCAAAATACCTAAAATTTAGCCACGTATATTAGATTGGCTTTCAAATTGCATTAAATCTACACGAGGTAGTGCTTGCCAACCTAGTTTGCGGTGTTCGGCAACGACATTAGTAAAGACTCCACCTCGAACGAAGAATTTAGAGGTTACGCGCATAAATTTAGGTTCGGTTGCTGCAACAAGATCGTCTAAAATTTGATTGGTGACTGCTTCATGGAAGCAACCTTCATCACGAAAAGACCACATGTAAAGTTTTAAACTTTTAAGTTCCACACATTTTTCATCTGGAATGTAATCAAGATAGATTACAGCAAAATCCGGCTGGCCTGTTTTAGGGCATAAACAAGTGAACTCAGGAATTTCCATATGAATATGAAAATCACGTTTTGAATTAGGGTTATCGAAGGTTTCAAGCGCCTTATTGGCTGGTGCAGTGGCTTTTCCACCAAGAGATTGTGCTGACATTAGGGATTTTTCTCTAAAAAAAAGTTATTATACAATTTAATTAAACCGTATATTAAATCAGCTTAACTAAACATATCTAATTAGACCTATTCAATTTGCGCCTCACTCATCTAAAACTAGCTGGTTTCAAGTCTTTTGTTGACCCAACTACATTACATATACATGGCCAGCGGGTCGGTGTAGTTGGCCCCAACGGTTGCGGGAAGTCTAATGTGATGGAGTCCGTCAGATGGGTGTTGGGTGAATCTTCCGCTAAAGAAATGCGCGGGGACAGCATGGATGCTGTTATCTTTAATGGCTCGGGTAACCGAAAACCTATCTCACGTGCCAGTGTTGAGCTTGTTTTTGACAATAGTTTGGGTGGCGCGGCAGGAGAATGGTCGCAGTATGCTGAAATTTCCGTCAAACGAATCATTGAGCGCGATAAAGGGTCTACTTACTTTATTAACAACTCGGTCGTTCGACGTCGTGATGTGGCCGATCTATTTTTAGGTACAGGCTTAGGTGGTCGTGCATATGCCATCATTGGTCAAAATACTATTAATCGTATTGTTGAAGCTAAGCCAGAAGAGCTACGCATATTTTTAGAAGAAGCTGCTGGCATTAGTAAATACAAAGAGCGAAGGCGCGAAACTGAACTGCGCTTGCGAGACACGCGCGAAAATTTAACCCGTGTTGAAGATATATTGCGAGAACTTGATACGCAGATAGGGCGCTTACAATCACAAGCAGTAGTAGCTGAGCAATACCATCGACTTCATGACTCACTTAGTTTAACTAAGAGCCAAATATGGCTATTTAAAAAACGTGACGCCAGCAGCACATGGGAGAAAGCACAGCGTTCGACACATAAGCTAGTTAACGATCTTGAGGCGCAAATGGCAAGTTTGCGTACTAGCGAAACTGCACTGGAGGTCGCGCGCCAGCAACATATCAACACTACTGAAGCACTTAATCAGGCACAAGCCCATTATTATGAGGCTAATGCAGAAGTTTCTAACTTAGAAAATCAAGTTAAGAATAATAATGATGCGCGTGAACGCATGCAGTTGCAGTTGCAGCAATTAAGCACTCAGCTTGAAAAAAACAATTCTCAGCAGGCTGATTTTGTAGCGAAATTAGCACTGTCGCAAGCCACACTGCAATCTGCGACCGATCATTACAACACTGCTGAATTAGCACTTCAAACCGCACGTGATGCTTTACCTAACCAAGCGAAGCTTTATGACGAGGCACTTGTTGCATTTAATAACATTCAATCAATGTTGCTAGAGGCAGAGCAAAGTTTACGTTTGGAGAAGATTAAGGCTACCCATATTCAGAATGCCATTAGTGAAATCAATGAGCAACTCCAACGTTTACATCAGAATCTAGCTGAATTGCAACTCACTACCGACGAAGCTTGGTTAGACAAGCAAGCACAATTAACCGCAGTGGAATTAGAAATAACTAATTTAGAAAAAAATGCCCAAGAAAACTTACAGGAAGAGCAGGCAATCAGCGCAGCATTAAAAACGAGTCGTGAGTTGATGTCATCGCATCAGCATGCATTAAGTGCGCTGGAGGCGGAACTCTCTTCTTTACTTAAAATTCAGCAGGCCACGCGAACTGGCAATAATGAAGCTACACTAAGTGCCTGGCTTAAAGTCGCAGGCTTAGATGCAGATAAGCGTATATGGCAGACTATCACAATCAAATCAGGCTGGGAAACTGCAGTAGAGGCAATGTTAGGCGCTAGACTAAACGCCATTGCGCATACAATGCTTACGCAACAACAAAGGCCGCCAACGGGCTTAACGCTAGCTATAACGAATACTAACAGTCATGTAGAGTCCAAGTTTTCAAACGTTACTAATGCTGAAAACAAAGTGAAATTACATACGGTGTTTGAGAAAATTGAACCTAAATGCGAACCAGTGCTGAAGGATTGGCTTGCTACCGCCTACATTCTTGAGGATGATGTAAATCCTGTGACTGCAAGCTCACAACTCGTTTATGGTGAAAGTTTAGTGAATAAGCACGGTGATATCTATACGCGGCATAGCGTTACCTATTATGGTGCACAATCCTTGTTGCATGGGGTATTAGAGCGACAATCCCAATTAGAAGCTTTGCAGCAACAACAGCCCTCGCTAATAGAGGTGCTCAATCACTCAAAGCAACAGACCTTAAATCTAGAACAAAGCCTACAAAGCTTACGAACATTCCAACAAACACATGCTGCGCATTTAAGAGTCTTAACTCAACAAGCCCACCAATTTAATCTTGCATTGCAACAGATTAAGCAGCAACAAGCGCACGGATTACAGCGACAAAAGTTACTACAGGCGGATGTCGTTTTGGCAGAAGCTAAACTAGTAAAACTGAATTCAGAAAAAACTAGTAATAATGCTGCTCTTTCGCAAATAGAAGGAAGCTTACCGCAGCTCCTAGTTCATAAATTAGCTGCTGAAAATAGTAAGAAAATATTGGAAGAAGCATTTAATGAGCAGCGTCATGCGTTACAAGTTACAGAACGTGAGCATCAAGAAAAGAACTTTAATTTAAAATTAATTAACAATAATATCAATGATTTAATCTCTAAAATAGATCAGTTACTTGATGAAAACCGCCAACTAAAAATGCGTATCAATGAAGCTGAAGTGGCTTTGAATGCGACTAAAATGGAAACATTAAAGGTGGATTTAGAGGCGGCCTTAAATCAAAAGCAGCTAAATGAACAGGTGTTACTAGAATGCCGTAACACAATGTCAGAGTGTGAACAGCGACTTCAGTTACAAGAACGTACGCGCATGCAAAATGAGCATTTACTGCACCCGTTGCGTGATAAATTAGAATCCAGCCGACTTGCCGAGCAAGAGTATCGCCTCTATTTTGAGCAATGCCAGGCTGAGCTAAATGCTTGTGGCGTTGATGAAGCATTCTTAACCGAAAGCATTGTTACCCTTAAAGTAAGTGCCGGCAATGAAACCTTAAAAGTAACTGACTTAGAGCTTAAAAGAACAAAGCTTGAAGAGGATATTGCTGAGCTTGGCGCCGTAAACCTAGCCGCAATAGAAGAATTAGGCGTAGAAAAGACACGTAAAGGTTATTTGGATAGCCAATGCTTAGATTTGCAAGAAGCTAGTAACACTTTGGAACAGGCGATTCGCAGAATTGATCGTGAAACTAGCAGTCGCTTACAGGCAACTTTTGATGAGGCTAACCGCCATTTTAATGACATTTTTAATACATTATTTGGTGGTGGCCAAGCGCGACTAACATTGCTAGGTGAAGAAATTCTTGACACTGGCATGCAAGTATTTGCACAGCCCCCAGGTAAAAAAAATAGCACAATTCACTTGTTATCGGGCGGCGAAAAAGCCTTAACTGCATTAGCATTAGTATTCGCGTTATTTAGATTGAATCCAGCGCCATTTTGCTTAATGGATGAGGTGGATGCACCATTAGATGATAGCAATACGGAACGTTTTTGTGCACTAGTAAAAAAAATGTCAGAAAAAACACAGTTTTTATATGTAAGTCATAATAAAATTACAATGGAAATGGCACAGCAATTGATCGGTGTTACTATGCAAGAATCCGGGGTTTCTCGTATCGTTGACGTCGATATGGAAGCTGCTATAAGACTGACTGAGGAGCTAACCACCTAGTGGTTTTCTGGTATAAAAAATGTTAGAAAGCTTAGCGGAAATGACTGATTTACAAACAATACTCATCATAATTGGCGCACTAATTATAGTGGTCGTGATCACAATAAACTGGTGGCAGGAAAGACGCTTTCACCAACAAGCACAAGCAAGGTTTGCTTCACCTCACCCCGATGTACTGCTCGATACCAATAAAACTGAAGAGCCTAAGCTTAAGAATTTAAAGCCATATGATGAAAGAATTGATCCTGTCATCAGTCACTTTGATGAGACTAAACTAGATGTAGATTTAGTCGAGCATACCTTTGAATCCGATCAAGCGCATTCGGCTCAACCTGAAGAAGTTGTAGATAAGGTAATCGATGTGGTTGCAACTGTTCATGACGATGTGATTCCGCTGCAAGCTTCATTGATGGACGATGAGCCTTTAGAAATCTCACCGCAAACCAATCAAGAAATCGACACTGAAATCAAGCCAGCTCAAGATGATGATATTAAAGCAATATTTGAAGAGATTTTTAGTAATCCAAGTAAAACCATTGCTAGCTACAAACAATCTTCACAAGATCAAGATAGCCTCGGGGCAAAAGAGCTATCAGGTGCATTCCCATCATCATTACCTGCCATGCTAGATTCAAATATCGATGTTACCGCACTTCTGCATTTAAATAATTCCATCCTATTGAGCGCGCTTAGCCCTCAGTTGAACCTTTTACAAAAGGATTACGATAAACCATTTTTTATACATGTGCGTGATTTAGCTAATCAATGGCATTTACTGAGTACAGCGCTACCTGATTTAACTCTAAGCGCAGTGACTTTAAGTTTACAGTTGGCTGATCGTGCGGGTGCCTTGCTAGCACAAGACTTAATTCGGTTTGAATCAGAAGTAGCGCAACTAAATATGGAGTTGAACTCAAGCTTAGACTGGTATGGCTTAGAAGATGCTTTAAGCAATGCTTCCACGTTAGATGCCTTTTGTATAGAAGTGGATAAATCGATTAACCTTCACCTGGGTCAAGCCGAAAATGGCGCTTTTACTGGCACTAAATTAAGAGGGCTAGCTGAAGCGCAGGGTCTAACATTAAGTGCTGATGGGAGTTTTAAATACTTTGGCGCATTACAAGATGTAGATCTAAACGAACATGCGCAACCTTTATTTTCAATGTTTAACCGAGATAATCACATTTTCAGCATTGAAATGTTAAGAGGTTCTGTAGTAAAAGGTGTTACTTTTCAGTTAGAAATTCCTCGGGTAAAGAATTTTAGCGAGGCATTCTCGCATATGGTGCAGGTAGCGAGGCGTATGGAAGTTGGATTAAACGCAGCCATGGTGGACGATAATAATAAGTTATTAAGTGATGCCAAAATTGATCAAATACGCCAACAACTTAAAGTAATAGATGCCGCAATGAATGATCGAGGCATTGAGTCAGGCTCAGATAGCGCACTTAGGTTATTCTCCTAAATGGTAGGTGATGTAGAACTGCGCATCGCAAAGCTGCGCCAATTAATCGCACGTTATGATTATGAATATTACGTTAATGATGCTCCTAGTGTTCCTGATAGTGAATATGATCAGCTCTATCGTGAGTTACAAGGCTTAGAGAGCAATAACCCCAATCTCATTACTCCTGATTCACCAACGCAACGAGTAAGCGGAACTGCAACCAATGCTTTTAATGGCATTACGCATAGACAGGCTATGCTTTCACTTAATAATGTTTTCGAAGATTCGGAATTAGAAGCTTTTGATAAGAGAGTCCGTGAATCATTAGGACAAGCACAAGTTGAGTATGCAGTAGAACCAAAATTTGATGGACTTGCCATAACGCTTACTTATGAGTATGGATTATTGACGCAAGGCGCAACCCGAGGAGATGGTTACCGAGGGGAAGATGTTACGCACAACATCCGCACCTTACGCAGCATACCGATGCGCTTAAGTTGCGATACCCCCCCTCCATTACTGGAGGTGCGTGGGGAAGTGTTGATGATGAAACGCGATTTTGAGAAACTAAATCAATCGCAATTTACTAGAGGTGAAAAGTTGTTCGCAAACCCTCGTAATGCCGCTGCGGGGAGTCTGCGACAGTTAGATGCAAAAATTACCGCAACACGGCCATTATCTTTTTTTAGTTACGGCATCGGTGCTGCTGAAGGATTGCCGGAACTCTCTAGTCATAGTATGGCGATGGACTATCTAGCCAGCTTAAAATTTCCTGTTAGCGATGCACGTGAAGTGGTTATAGGATTGTCTGGACTACAAGCCTATTACCGTAAAATTGGTCTAATGCGCGATAAATTAGCCTTTGATATTGACGGTGTGGTTTATAAGGTAAATGCCTTTAATCAGCAAAATGAATTAGGCTTTGTATCTCGGGCTCCGCGCTGGGCAATCGCTCACAAGTTTCCAGCGCAAGAAGCACTTACAGTGGTCGATGACATTACTGTTCAGGTCGGACGAACGGGAGCCATTACGCCTGTAGCAAGACTACAGCCAGTATTCGTCGGCGGCGTAACAGTAACCAATGCAACATTACACAATGAAGATGAAGTTCGGCGTAAAGATGTTTATATTGGAGATACAGTAAGCGTACGAAGGGCAGGGGATGTCATTCCAGAGGTTGCAAGCGTATTAGTCGAACGCCGTCCAAAAAATGCTAGGCGCTTTGAAATGCCGCTAGTCTGCCCAGAATGTGGCTCTCATATTTTGAAGCAGGCAGATGAGGCGATTGCGCGTTGCACAGGTGGGCTATTTTGCCCCGCTCAGCGAAAGCAGGCAATTTCCCATTTTGCCTCCAGGCGTGCAATGGATATAGAAGGACTAGGTGAAAAACTTGTAGATCAACTAGTTGAGGCAACTTTAGTCCATACGCTAGCTGATATTTATAAGCTTGACCTTGCTACATTAAGTAAGCTTGATCGGATGGCGCAAAAGTCAGCGCAGAATCTATTAGACAATTTAAATCATAGTAAAAAAACTACATTAGCACGCTTTATTTACGCCTTAGGTATACGTAATGTGGGGGAGGCTACTGCTAAAGATTTAGCTAAGCACTTTGGCAATCTAACATCTTTAATGCAAGCAAACATGGAGGATCTTCGGAGTGTTAATGATGTGGGTCCAGTGGTAGCAGAGTCAATTATCAATTTCTTTATTGAACCTCACAATAAAATAGTAATATCTGAATTATTAGAATCTGGGATTAATTGGCAAGAAACTGAAGGGAAACAGATTGTTACTGGAAATTTAGTAGGTAAAATATTTGTTCTGACTGGTACTTTGCCAAGCTTAACTCGTGATAGCGCTAAGGAAATGATAGAGGCAGCAGGTGGTAAAGTAAGCGGAAGTGTGTCAAAAAAAACCGACTATGTAGTAGCTGGAGCTGATGCAGGTAGTAAGCTAGAAAAAGCGCAAGAACTAGGATTAATGATTTTAGATGAAAATGCTTTGCTTGGTTTACTAAGTAAAATTTAACATATAACATTTCAATCATAATATTTAAACCAACAGATAAGACTTAATTGAGAAGAACTAATGAAATTACAATTTACCTTAGCTTTACTATGTAGCAGCATGTTTATAAACAATGTTTATGCAGATAGCACACAAGATACAACCTGTGATCAAGCGCTAGTAAAAGGGGATATACCCGGCGCTTTAACAGCAGCTAATAAAAACTTTAATTGGAATAGTCGTGATAAAAGCACGTTAATTTGCCAAGGTCGTGCCTATAGTGCTCAAGGCAATCTAAATAAAGCCTTAGAATCCTTTAGTGCTGCAGATAAATTAAGTAAAGATGCTTTTGATCAAACCATTGTTGCGCTGGTGACAGGACAAGCCTATAAATCAGCTAAGAAAAATGAAGCTGCAATTATGAGTTACGAAAAAAGTATTACTTTTGCACAAGCAGCAAACAATCAAGCCTTTGTTCGAATGAATCAAAATTCAATTGGTGATATTTATTTTGAAGAGAAAGAGTTTGAACGTGCGTTAGCAATATATTTGGCTGGCAGTAAGTTAGCAAACAATGATAATGAGCGTGGTGATAGCTTTGAGCGCGTTGCCCTGACATACCATATGTTGCATCAGAATGAACAAGCCCTAGAGTATCAAATAAAAGCCTACTTAACGAATGAGCAGGTTGGTACTTTAGATCAGTTTGCACACTCTGGCATTGAGCTTGGTCGTTATTACACATTAGTAAAAAGCTATGGAAATGCAGAGAACACACTTAATAAAATGATTAATCTAGCCAAAGAGCAAGGTGGAGCATACTACGAGGCCCAAGGCAGTTATATGTTGGCTAAAGTAAAAGTAGCTACTGGCGATTTAAACGCTGCAAAAGATTTAATTAATCATGCGAAAATGATAGCTAAAACTACAAACGACAAAGCTTTATCGGAAGAAATTGACATGGAAACTCATGATCTTTTTTAATAAGAGCATTCAATCTAACTTTACTAGATAATTAATGTCTTTCCTAGGTACATGTTTATTATTTGAAAGTTACTTCTATGACTATTGCAATCAAACAAGACGTAGTTTCCTCGGAAATTACACCTCAAGAAGTATTTGAAAATCGTCGTGCGTTTATTCAAAAAGCAAGTGCATGCCTGACTGCAAGTGCAATCATAAGTTTGGCACAGCCATTCCAAGCTTTCGGAGCCAATGCCACTGAAACCAATGTAAATTCTTCTGGCATTCTAAATCCCAAAGTCTTAAAGTACGCTAAAACTAGCTATGGTGTCGGAGAAAAACAAACTAGTTATAATGATATTACGACTTATAACAATTATTATGAATTTGGAACCAGCAAAAGCGAACCCGCTGTCAATGCCAAATCATTAAAGCCTCATCCCTGGACTGTCAGTATTGAAGGTGAAGTAAAGAAATCAAAAACCATCAGTATTGAAGATTTATATAAACTAGCTCCATTAGAAGAGCGTATCTATCGTATGCGCTGTGTTGAGGGTTGGTCTATGGTGATTCCGTGGGTAGGCTTGCCATTAGCTCAGTTGATTAAATGGGCTGAACCTAACTCAAATGCAAAATATCTTGAATTTATTTCCTTGGCAGACCCGCAACAAATGTCTGGTGTCAATTTGCCAATACTTGACTGGCCTTACACCGAAGCTTTGCGACTTGATGAAGCTATGCACCCCCTAACGATTATGGCTGTTGGCGTTTATGGAGAACAGTTACCTAACCAAAATGGTGCGCCAATGCGCTTGGTGGTTCCTTGGAAGTATGGGTTTAAAGGTGCTAAATCCATAGTTAAAATAAGATTTACGGAAAAAATGCCACAAACCACCTGGATGAAAGCCGGACCTAACGAGTATGGTTTCTACGCTAACGTTAATCCTTCAGTTGAACATCCAAGATGGTCACAGGCCTCTGAAAAACGTATTGGATCTGGCTTATTTGCGGGTCGTATTAAGACACAAATGTTTAATGGTTACAGTGAACAAGTAGGGCAGATGTACGCTGGTTTAGATTTGCGCAAGTACTTTTAGTCGAATTCATCAATGATCAACTCATTAAAGAGGGCGCCCAGCAAGAGGCAACCTCTATGGATAAAGGCTATCATATTTTTAGTTTGCTTAACTCCATTAATCAGACTCATTTTTCTGGGATTACAAGATCAGTTAACCGCTAACCCCGTTGAATTTGTTGAGCGCTCCACTGGTTTTTGGACATTATTCGTTCTTTTAGTTACGCTTACTTTCAGCCCTATTAGATTGCTTACGGGTGTTGCCTGGCCCATTCAATTACGTCGTATGACTGGCCTATTTATGTTCTTTTACGCTTGCTGTCACATCACTACATATCTTTGGTTAGATCACAGTTTCTTTTGGCCTGACATTAGTCATGACATTTTAAAGCATCCATATGTGCTTGTTGGATTTACTGCTTTTGTTTTAACAATTCCGTTAGCGTTTAGCTCAACAAATTCAATGATGAAACGCTTGGGGGGTCGATGGAAAAAGTTGCATAGGCTTATATATATTATTGCAACTTTGGGTGTCGTGCATTTTTGGTGGCTGGTTAAAAAGGATATTCGTGAACCACTACTTTATGCCTCTATATTATTTACGTTATTATTATTGCGAATTTACTTTCGGTATTTAAAAACTAAGAATCATTAATTTTTGGTTATGCTTGTTTCTAAGGATCATTTTTTTAAGGTATCTGATAGGTTAGTATCAGCGCTCAATTAATAGTGCTTAATTTAACTTAGCTTTATTGGACTAAAATTAACTTAATTATTGATTTTACATAATATACATTATACGAAGTGAATAAACATTAAATAAGCCGAGGTTTAATTCGGCTTATGCTTGGTTATTTATTAAGTACTTCAAATAAACAGCTACTTTTAAGAATTAACGATTATTGAAAAAAGCAATATTCATTACCCTGTCATTAACAAAAGTAATTTCAGTTTCTTTATAAGTATGTTTTGGGTCATATCTGACTAAATTATTGTAATACCACATTTCAACCGTTACACGTTTAGAACCTTTATCGTCAGCCCCAACTTGATTAAGTAAAGTAGATGCTCCAGTAGGTTTTACTGATAATTGTTTTTTTGCAGGTGCACCTAATTTTTCTTCAATGATTTTATGAGATTTACCGCTAAATGAATTCAAGAATTCATTTTCAGTATACGTTTTATTTTTAGAAGTTTCTGCTTGAATTGAAGTAACAGCAGATACTAGAAAAGCAGCCATTGCTAAGTTAAGGCATATTTTTTTAATACTTATTTGCATTTTATCGATCTCCAATAGACTACGTTATTATCTCACTTAAATTTGCTTTAGCAAATCCTAAACCACTATAGTTATGTGTCGGAAACAGTAAGTCCATCATAGCCAACATAAACATTTTTAGGTAATTGCGATGCTAAACTCGAATACTCTAATTCGTGTGTCATATGTATCAAGTAAGTAGATTCCGCTTTGATCTGACTCGCATAATCCAAGCTTTGCTCCAAGTTAATATGGGTATAGTGTGGTTTTGGGCGTAAGCAATCTAAAAGCAAAACTTTTAATCCGCTAAGAAGCAATAGAGAACTTTCTGGAATTGAAGATACATCGGTTAAATAAGCAATATCTCCTACCCTGTATCCATATATATCGCTATTACCATGCTTTAAGGGGATTGGAATGATGTCCTGTCCAAAAAGTTCAAATGTTTCAACTACCGCATTTGCCTTAAGTACAGGTAAATCCCAAAAGTTACTAGCTTCTCGTAATGTATATCCGAACTTATCGGTAATATGTGCAACTGTTTCAGGGCTCCCATAAAGCGGAATTTGTTCTCGTTGAATTTGGCAAAAAGCACGTAAATCATCAATACCATGAATATGATCAGCATGGGTATGTGTATAAAGTACCGCATCTATATGTGTTAGTCCCTCTCTCAGTGACTGAAGACGTAAATCTGGACCAGTATCAATCAATATAACCTTGCCGTTATTTAGCGTTATAACGCTAGAGCAACGCGTTCTATTGTTTTTACTATCGCTTGATACGCAAGTCTCGCAACTACACCCTAGCATCGGCGTTCCTGCACTAGAACCAACACCCAACATGAGAAGTTGCATTTAAACCTTTGAAATTAAACTATAAAATTATTTTTATTTTCATCTAAATTAGAAATTTAAACGTATGCGTGTTTAAATAATCGAAAGAAATTATCCGTAGTCGCATTAGCCACTTGATCAAAACTAATGCCACGCAGTTTTGCAATCTCTTCAGCTACATGCTTAACATAACTAGGTTGATTTGTTTTTCCACGATAAGGAATAGGAGCAAGATACGGTGAATCAGTTTCAATTAAAATTCTATTCAATGGAACGTGCATTGCTACCTCTTTAATGACTGCGGCATTTTTGAAGGTTACGATGCCAGAAAATGAAATATAAAACCCTAATTCAATCGCATTTAATGCAACCTCTAGATTCTCGGTAAAGCAATGCATCACGCCCCCTACTTTATGTGCATTTTCTTCACGCATAATTCGCAAAGTGTCTTCAGCTGAATTTCGGGTGTGAATAACCAAAGGCTTTCCACATTTTATGGCAGCTTGAATATGCGTTCTGAAGCGAGAGCGTTGCCATTCTAAATCGCCAGTCAATCGAAAATAATCTAGACCGGTTTCACCAATAGCGATGACTTTGTCATGATTTGCAAGAGCAACCAATTCCGCTACAGTAGGCTCATCAATATTCTCATAATCAGGATGAACTCCAACGGAAGCAAAGAAATTTGGATTAGCTTCTGCAAGCGCTAGCACCTGTGGGAAATCAGGTAATGTGACCGAAATGCATAAGGCGTAGCCTACATCGTTGTCATGCATAGATTGTTTAATAGCGGCTAAATTATTGAGCAATTCAGGGAAATTGAGGTGACAATGGGAATCGACAAGCATAAAAATCTCAAATAGTTACAAGGCGTTACTGACCAGTAAAGCTTCGGGTGTAATCAAGAAGCAAAGTTTCCATCTGCAACTCTTGATTGAGCGGATGAAGCGCAAGTTTTCGCATCTCTGTTGCTTTTTTTTGCAAATCGAGCAGGCGACTTAAGTTTACCTTTTCAGCAAGTACTTGCAAAGCATCCGTATATTGTAGGTGGTATCGAACGTGTTGCCCTAAACGCATTGCCAGTAAGTCGTATAGCCATTTTTGTAATGCAATCACACCAATCTCAACCGAGTGAGATAATATAGCGGGAGCTGCCAAATGCGGCTCAAGCTTGGGGCCAAGTGCTAGTATGCGCCAAGTTTCAGTAAGCTGGTTAAACTGAGATTGCTCTGCAAACACTTTAATTGGAGAGCCTTCCATATAAGCTAATTGCGGCTTTGCATTAGCGACGCCCTGCCCGTCTAACCAAGCTAAAGCCTCATTTTCCTTTGGTATTGGCATGGTTACTTTTTGGCAACGGCTTAGAATAGTGGGCAATAAACGTTGAATTTGATGGGCAACTAAAATAAAAATAACATTCTCTGCCGGCTCTTCTAGCATTTTCAATAAAGCGTTAGCTGATGCTAAATTAAGCGCTTCGGCTGGATGTATAAGAACTATGCGTAAACCACCACTCCGATGACTAGATAAGCTTAAGAAGCTAGTAAGTTCTCGAATTTGCACTACAGATATTTGTGTCTTTTTCTTATTTTTTTTTGAGGATATGACATCATCTTCTGTATCGGCATCCTGCTCTGGACTTAATAAGCGGAAATCTGGATGGCTTTCATCATTATACCAATGACAGCTAGAGCATTGTCCACATGCTAGACCAGATTCAGTTTTATGTTCACATAACAGAGCCTGACTGAGGTGTCGTGCAAAATCATACTTGCCAATGCCTGTCCTACCGTGAAGTAGCAGTGCATGTGGCATTCGGTGTATATTTTGATTGAGTTGTTGCCACGACTCAGCTTGCCAGGGGTAAATTGTACTTAAAATATCCATTTTATTAGCATTAAAGTGAAGCAATAATTGCTTCAACATTTTTAACAACCACATCTAAAGGCGCACTTCCATCTATAATGCGAAATCTTGATGGGTTTTCTTTAGCCCGCTGCAGATAAGCCTGACGAATGCGAGAAAAGAAATCAGCACTTTCTCGTTCAAATTTATCGGGGACACGCGTAGAAGAGAGCCTTTGCATACTTACTTCTACTGGAACATCAAATAATAGAGTGATATCTGGCTGTAAATCTACTTGAACCCACTCTTCTAAAATTCTTATTTTTGAGACAGGCACACCTTTTGCCCCAGATTGATAAGCATAGGTAGCATCGGTAAATCGATCCGACAGTACATAGGCTCCTCGAGCTAATGCTGGACTAATCACGGCGGCAATATGTTCACGTCGCGCAGCGAACATTAATAGCGTTTCTGTTTCAGCATGCATAGATTCATGTAATAAAAGTTCTCGCAGTTGCTCACCTAGCTTAGTCCCCCCCGGTTCACGAGTGGACACTACCTCATGACCATGAGCTTCTAAGGCTTTAATAATATTAGGAATGTGTGTGCTTTTTCCTGCACCGTCCATACCTTCGAGCGTAATAAACTTTCCAGTCATCATTTAATGTTTCGGTTCCAATTGATAGTGAGCAACCGCTCGATTATGCTCGTCTAGACTGTTAGAGAAAACGTGACTTCCATCACCTTTACCAACAAAATAAAGTGCTTTTGTCACTGTCGGATGCAAGGCAGCTTCAATCGAAGCCATACCAGGCATCGCTATTGGAGTTGGTGGTAGACCATTACGTGTATAAGTATTGTAAGGTGTATCGGCAATCAAATCTCTTTTACGTATATTGCCGTCAAACTGAACGCCCATACCATAAATAACGGTAGGGTCAGTTTGCAGGCGCATTCCTATACGCAAACGATTGACAAAAACACCAGCAATCATAGGTCGCTCAATGGCTTTACCTGTCTCTTTTTCAATTATTGATGCCATGATTAAGGCTTGGTAGCTATTTTTATAAGGCAGATTAGCATCGCGATTTAACCATGCTTCCTCAAGCTTAGATTGCATAGCATCATAGCTACGTTTTAATAGAGCGGTATCAGGCGTGTTACGATCAAAATAGTAGGTGTCTGGAAAAAATAATCCTTCTGCAACTTTATACGGAGCACCAATCTGCTGCATTATTTCAGCTTCCGACATAGTTGAGATACTTTGCTTGACAGCATCATTGATCTCTATTTTTTTTAACATTTGCGCAAAAGTATGCCCTTCTATAAAGGTAACACCCCCTTTAGTTGTTTTGCCATGATTAAGTGATAGCAATAACTGATAAGGCGTAATATTCTTGTTCAGCGTGTAATCACCGGCTTGTAAGTATGATTGCTTATTTAATACCATCGCTAACAAAATAAAGCGCCAAGGTTCTTTTAGCACACCCTGCTCTACCAATTGACTAGCAATACTTCTAAGGCCTGATTTAGGCTGAATAACAATTTCCTGACTATTAGGTTGCAATCTTAATGAGGATATTGCGTAATAAGTTAGCCCGCTACTGAGGAAAACAGCACTCATGACCGCTATCAACAACCAGCTTTTAATCTTCTTAAGCATAGGCAAGTGCTTTTCTGACAATAGCTGCAAGTTTCAATTGAGGCCATTTTATGTTGTTTAGACTATGTACTTGAAATGCGCCATATAAGCTATTACAGATAATCACTTCATCCGCTTGCAATAATCGCGCTAATGGCAAAGTTTCTACCGAAAAATTAAAATCCAAAGTTTTAGCTAAGCCCATAATGCGCTGCCGAGTGATTCCCACGACTCCGCAATGACTTAGATCTGGAGTAATTAAAGTATTATCGTAACGCGCAAATATATTGCTCATTGTGCACTCAATCACGTTGCCGGAAAGATCCATGAGTACGCCGTCAAATACATGTTCATCTCGCCATTCCATTCGTGCAATCACATTCTCAAGACGATTCAAGTGTTTAATGCCCGCCAATTTTGCCTGATAAGCCAATCTTGTGTTACATAAGTGCAGGTTCACTCCCATACTATAGCTTTCAGCAGCATAGACTCTAGCGCTAGATTTGATAACTACTCTGGTAGGCAGAGTGATTGCTGGGGGCGCGTAACCCCGTGCACCCTCTCCACGACTAATAATTATCTTTGCAACTTCAGTTTCTGGTAATGGAGTCAGAGGAAAAAGCTGCTGCAAATCACTCATTAAAAGCTCTGCACTAGGACAAACGATACCTATCGCCGCGCAATCAGCGACAAGCTTTTGATAGTGGAGTGGCCAACTTTCAGGAACACCGTGACGAATTAGCATGGTGCGAAATACGCCGTCACCATAAGTAAATCCACGATCTAGTGGTGAAATTGTTTGATTAAAATCGCCATTAATTAAATATGTTTGAGGGGATGCCATGAACCTTATTAAACCATAGCCAAAGTGAATAGACTAGCTCAAAAAACAAAGCCTGCGTTTAATCATTTCACAGGCTTTGGTAAACACCTTCCTTAAATTATTAGCTTAGATCTTTTTAAATACCAAACTACCATTAGTGCCACCAAAACCAAAATTATTTTTTAAGGCATAGTTAATTTTCATATCACGCGCAGTATTAGCGCAAAAATCAAGATCACATTCAGGGTCTTGATTAAAAATATTAATTGTAGGCGGTGAAACTTGGTTGTAGATAGAAAGTACAGTAAATACTGACTCTAGGCCCCCAGCACCACCTAATAAGTGACCAGTCATCGATTTAGTAGAGTTCACTACAAGTTTTTTAGCGTGATCACCAAATGCAGCTTTAATTGCATTTGTTTCATTGGAATCACCTAAAGGTGTAGAAGTTCCATGAGCATTAATAAATTCAACCGCATCTTCATTAATTCCAGCGTTTTTTAAAGCATTGCGCATAGAACGACGCGGGCCATCCATATTAGGCGCTGTCATATGATAAGCATCAGCACTCATCCCGAAACCACTCAATTCCGCATAAATTTTGGCACCACGTTTTTTTGCATGCTCATATTCTTCTAGCACCATTATGCCTGCACCTTCGCCCATTACAAAACCATCTCGATCTTTATCCCATGGTCGACTGGCTGTGGTTGGATCATCATTGCGTGTAGATAAGGCTCTTGAGGAAGCGAAACCTCCCAGACTTAAAGGTGTTATTGCCGCTTCAGCCCCTCCGGCAATCATGACATCAGCATCACCATACTCAATCATACGCGAAGCATTACCAATGGAGTGAGTGCCAGTTGTACAGGCCGTTACGATCGCAATATTAGGGCCTTTAAAACCAAACATGATCGATAAATTACCTGAAATCATGTTGATAATAGTTCCTGGAATGAAGAATGGTGATATTTTTCTTGGGCCTGAGGCTTGATAAAGAATATCTGTATCTTCAATGTTCTGCATCCCGCCAATACCAGAGCCAATAGCAACGCCAATACGCTCTGCGTTCTCTTCAGTAGCAATAATGCCTGAATCTTTTACTGCTTCAATCGCCGCGGCTAAACCATACTGAATAAAAGCATCCATACGTCTGGCATCTTTGGCTGGCAAGAAATCTTCAACATTAAAGTCTTTAACTTCACCCGCAATAGTAGTAGAAAATGCGCTTGAATCAAACTTGGTAATTTGTGTTATACCTGATTTACCAGCAAGAATATTACTCCATGCAGTATTGACTCCAGTACCAACAGGAGAAACTACACCAAGTCCAGTAACAACCACTCTACGTTTATTCATAGGATTTGACATTAAGATTGTCTCTTAGTATGGATTAAGAAACTAATAATTAAACCAGCTAGTTTCTTTTCATCAGAAACTAGCTGGGCATATTTGATTTACTATGAATTACTTGAGGTTTGTATTGATGTAATCAATCGCCAATTGAACTGTAGTGATTTTTTCTGCTTCTTCGTCTGGGATTTCACAGTCAAACTCTTCTTCTAACGCCATTACCAACTCAACTGTATCGAGTGAGTCAGCACCTAAATCATCTACAAACGATGAAGCATTTTTAACGTCAGCCTCGTTTGCACCTAATTGTTCAGCTACAATCTTTTTAACACGTTGTTCGATGTCAGACATCTAATTACCCCTTTTATTGAAAATATAGCTTAATACAGCTAAGTCGACATTCTACATAAACTCAACCAGAATACCAAAATACTTAAACAAAAACTCTATATTGCTTAAAAATAAGCCAAAACTTATACCATTAACATCCCACCGTTAACGTGTATGGTTTCACCCGTAATATAGGCAGCACCTGGTGATGCGAGAAATGCTACTGTGGCCGCAATTTCCTTAACATTACCTAACCGACCTACAGGAATCCGAGCCAACATCTTACTGGTTATTTCTTCTGATAATTCAGCTGTCATATCAGTATCAATGAAGCCTGGTGCGACACAATTTACTGTAATGCCACGACTTCCGATCTCCGCTGCAAGAGACTTAGTAAAGCCCGTCATACCCGCTTTTGCTGCAGCATAATTAGTTTGGCCAGCATTACCCATATGACCGACTACTGATGAAATGCTAATAATACGCCCTGTACGCGCCTTCATCATAGGACGCAGAACAGCTTGGCTCATACGATATACGGATGTTAAGTTTGTGCCAATAACAGCATCCCAATCTTCATCTCTCATACGCATTAATAAAGTATCGCGTGTAATGCCAGCATTATTTACCAAAATACTAACATCACCATACTTTTCAGCAATAGCTTTTAATGTAACCTCAACTTGTAGAGCATCATTCACATTTAGGGCCATACCCTCCCCCTTAATGTTTGAAGCAGTAAAGGCGTTGGTGATTGCGTCCGCACCCGCTTCAGAAGTAGCCGTTCCAATAACAACGGCCCCTTGCTCGCCTAACGCTTGTGCAATCGCAGCACCGATACCGCGACTAGCCCCCGTAATTAATGCGATTTTTCCAGTTAACATAGCGACCTCTTGAATTTATAGTTTATATTTATTTTAATTGTTCTTGAAACTCTTGCAATGCAGAATTGTTCGTTAATGCGGTAGCTGGCAACTCAACCACTATACGTTTGCTCAAACCCGCAAGCACCTTACCAGGTCCGCACTCTGCAGCGTGGGTATGTCCTAGTGCGTAAATAGCTTGTACGGTTTCAACCCACCTTACCGGGCTGTAAAGTTGACGCACTAGAGCATCTTTGATTTTATCACCTTCATTGTAGGAAGCGACGTCGGCATTTTGAAGTACAGGAATCTTGGGTGATTTTATCGTGACATTTTCTAGATAAGCTTTTAATTGCACAGCGGCTGGTTGCATTAAAGCGCAATGTGATGGAACACTGACAGGCAAAGATAACGCCCGCTTTGCACCCAACGATTTTGCTAACTCCATGCCACGTTCCACAGCACTTTTGTTTCCAGCAATCACGACTTGACCTGGTGAGTTGAAATTTACAGCTTCAAGAACTTCATTTTGAGATGCTTCAAGACATAATGCACGAACACTAGCATCATCTAATCCAAGGATAGCTGCCATCGCGCCTAGGCCGGCAGGCACTGCATTTTGCATAATTTCTGCACGATAGCGCACTAAAGGTAATGCATCAGTAAATGATAAAGCTTTTGCTGCGACTAGCGCGGTGTACTCACCAAGGCTATGACCTGCCAAAATGCTAGGTTGTTTATTACTTGTGGCTTCCCAAGCGCGCCATGTGGCTACACCAGCAATCAGCATAATAGGTTGTGTATTAGTAGTTTCGTTAATATCCTCATTTGGCTCAGTAGCCATGGTCCAGAAATCAACATCTAAAATGTCAGAAGCTTCACTAAACGTATCACGAACAATTTCAATCAAATGATCAGCTTCAGTAAAACCAGCCATCATGTTTACTGATTGTGAGCCCTGGCCCGGAAAGAAAAATGCAAAGTTAGTCATTGTGTTTGATCAATTAATTTGAGATTTTTTAGTTAAGTGAGATTGGCATTAATATTTAATTAATGCAGAGCCCCAAGTGAAACCGCCCCCGAAAGCTTCCATCAATATAATTTCACCGCGCTTGATGCGTCCATCGCGTATTGCCACATCAAGTGCTAAAGGTATCGATGCAGCTGAAGTATTACCGTGCTTATCTACAGTCACAACTACACGATCCATGCTCATGCTTAGTTTTTTAGCGGTAGCTTGCAGAATGCGGATATTGGCCTGATGAGGCACAAGCCAATCAATATCTGATTTCTGCATGCCATTAGCAGCAAGAGTTTCATCAACTATTGCATCTAATGTATTGACGGCTACTTTAAAGACGCCATTACCTTCCATCACGACAGTATCAAATGAGTTAGGTAAATTTTTTCTCGGTACATGCAGCATATTTTCGTAATTACCATCTGCATGTAAGTGAGTGGAAATGATACCAGGCTCATCACTTGCTTTTAGTATTACAGCCCCTGCTCCATCACCCCATAAAATACAATTACCGCGGTCAGTCCAATCGGTTATGCGTGAGAATGATTCAGCACCAACCACCAAAACACACTTTGCTGCACCTGCTTTAATAAAGTTATCTGCAGTTGATAGTGCATAAACGAAGCCACTACATACGGCTTGCACATCAAAGGCTGGGCAACCAGCAATGCCAAGTTTACGCTGTAAGATACAAGCTGTACTTGGAAATATTTTATCTGGCGTTGTTGTGGCAACAATAATTAAATCTATTTCTGCGGAAGAAATTCCCGCAGATTCAATTGCAATGCGTGCTGCATGTAAAGCTAAATCACTAGTAAACTCATTTTCAGCAGCAATATGACGCTCTCGGATGCCGGTGCGTGAAAATATCCACTCATCCGTAGTATCAACCATATGCTCCAAATCAGCATTGGTTAGAATTTTTTCAGGGAGATAACTACCCGTACCGGCTATTCTAGAGTTTGTCATGCATTTTCCGAATTAACATTAAGCACCTGCTGAGTTTGTATATGTTCTACTTCCAATTGCTCTGAAATACGGCGTAAAACGCCACTACGTGACTCTTCAGTTGCCGTATGTATAGCTTGCAGAAATGAGAAGCTATCTGCCCCACCATGACTTTTAACCACTATACCGCGTAAACCTAGGAAACTTGCACCATTATATCGGCGAGGATCTAATCGCTTTTTAAATGCTTTAAGTACCGGCATAGAAATTAAAGCCATAAGCTTGGTCATCCAATTACGTTTAAATTCTTCCGCCAAAAAGCGCCCCATCATTTGCGCTAAACCCTCAGATGCTTTTAATGCAATATTGCCAACAAATCCATCACAAACGACAACGTCAGTTGTGCCTTTAAATATGTCGTTACCTTCTACGTTGCCATAAAAGTTCAAATGGCTTGCGCGCAAAAGTTCACCAGTGCGCTTAACTACTTCATTACCCTTAATTTCTTCACTTCCTATGTTTAGCAGCCCTACACTTGGATTTTCTTTTTGCTCTACGCAAGACACCAGCATGCTTCCCATTACTGCAAATTGAAGCAATTGCTCCGCAGTGCAATCGGCATTAGCCCCTAAATCGAGAATGTAAGTCTTGCCTTTACGGCTAGGAAACACACCAGCAATTGCTGGGCGGTCGATACCAGGCAAAGTTTTCAATACAAACCGTGCAGTTGCCATTAGGGCGCCAGTATTTCCAGCGCTAACACAGGCATTAGCTTCGCCAGCATTAACCAAGTTAATGGCCACGCGCATAGAGGAATCTTTTTTGTTCTTAAGTGAACTTTGTGGAGACTCATCCATTCCTACAAGTTCGCTAGCATGATGAACACGTAGGCGGTCACCAACGCTTGCATTTTGGCGTTTTAGTTCAGACTCAATAACATCGCTTAAGCCGACCAATATAATGCTAAGTTGAGCATCAGATACTAGTGCTTGAAGAGCCGCTTTGATTGTGACATGGGGGCCATGATCGCCGCCCATTGCGTCAATTGCAACAGTTATATTCATAGAGTTCATCACACCCATTATTAAATAAAGTTTAGTTCATCTGTTTTGCAAAAAATAACGCCGCTCCGGTTATTGGAGCGGCGTTAAAATTTATTGTAAGATCTCAACAAGCTTTTAAACTTTAGATTAAATCTAAAGAGTATTACTCGCCTTTTGTAGACAGTACCTTACGACCACGGTAATAACCACTTGGGCTAATGTGATGACGTAGATGTGTTTCGCCTGTTGTAGGCTCAACTGCTAATGGTGGATTTGTTAAAAAGTCATGTGAACGGTGCATGCCACGTTTTGATGGTGATTTTTTGTTTTGTTGAACTGCCATAATAAACTCCAATAAAATGATTAAAACATCATCTCAATTACATACAAACTGATGTATTGATAAACCCAATACATCACTGATTTAAGACTGCGCTAAATAACTAGTCCGACACTATAATATAATTTGAATGCTTTGTCAGCCATAATTCAATTTTTAAGCCTTAATTAAACCTTTTAATGCCGCAAATGGATTAATCTTCTCACCACTTTCAGTGATTATAGCGCCACAACTCTTCTCATGAATAGGTGCAATTGGCATCGCCATTATGATCTCGTCTTCAATCAACTTATTAACGTCCATTTCACTACTCGCTTGCTGTAAGTCAAAGTCGTCACTTCCCTCTATTTCAATGGTTTCAACATCATCTACAGCGACATCACCTATCAAATAGTTAAAATTTAGTGCTAACTCTAACTGCATTGCACCCAGACAACGTTGACATGTAGTCCTTAAAGTAGCATTAAGAGTCAAATGTAGATAATGTTGCCCAACCACATCTGCACTACCTTGCAAGGTGTAACGAATGTGTGATGAGGTGTTCGCTATAGAATCCTGATTATCGTTAGTTTGGAGTAATTCAGCTAATCTCGGACAATCCGCAAGCGATAAATCGCCCTCTAGCTGTTCGTTATTTTTGGCAAAAGCAATATTGTCGATAAAAATTGAATGTTTGCTCATAATATTAAGTGATCTATTTTTTATATAAAAATTGGATATAACAGCTTTAAACCTTGTTAACTTTAGTGTCAGCACTTTAAGCTCAGTGCATGTACATGCTACAATTGGCTTGTTTGAGTGAAAAATAAGGGCAGCAAAGTGTTTAAGAAAATTCTTGTAGCTAATCGTGGTGAAATCGCAGTGCGTATTGTACGCGCTTGCTCAGAAATGGGCATTAAGTCTGTTGCTATTTATGCAGATGCAGATCGCCAAGCTTTACATGTTAAAAAGGCAGATGAAGCATATAACGTAGGCACAGACCCTGTTGCTGGATACTTAAATGCACATAATATTGTTAACCTTGCTGTAGCTTCTGGTTGTGATGCCCTCCATCCAGGCTATGGATTCCTTTCAGAAAACCCTGAACTAGCTGAAATCTGCGAACGACGCGGCGTTAAATTTATTGGGCCAAATGCTGACGTTATTCGACAAATGGGAGATAAAATTCAGGCTAGAAACGCTATGACCAGCGCAGGCATCCCTTGCACTCCTGGAAGTGACGGAAATTTAGCCAATTTAGCAGAGGCAGTTGCTTTGGCTGGAAAAATTGGTTACCCAGTTATGCTGAAAGCTACTAACGGTGGTGGGGGTCGAGGAATTCGTCGCTGTGATAGCGAAAAAGAGTTGCTTAGTAATTATGATCGCGTAATTTCAGAAGCCAGTAAAGCTTTTGGTAAACCCGAAGTATTTTTAGAGAAGTGTATCGTTTCTCCGCGTCATATTGAAGTCCAAATACTTGCTGATAGTGAAGGTAATGTCATTCATTTATTTGAACGTGATTGCTCTATACAACGTCGCAATCAGAAGTTAATTGAAATCGCACCTTCACCCCAGCTGAGTCAAGCACAGCGGGATTACATTGGTAGTTTGGCAGTCAAAGCGGCGAAAGCAGTCGGTTATGAAAATGCGGGAACGGTAGAGTTTTTACTTGCAGCTGACAATACGTTTTATTTTATGGAAATGAATACGCGTTTGCAGGTAGAGCATACGGTGACCGAGACTATTACTGGCATTGATATCGTGCAAGAACAAATCCGTGTAGCTTATGGACTGCCCTTACAATATGAACAAAAAGATGTGCAGTTTCGCGGTTATGCAATGGAGTTTCGTATTAACGCGGAAGATCCTAAGAATGACTTTTTACCAAGTTTTGGCAAAATTACTAGATATTATGCGCCAGGCGGACCTGGCGTGCGAATGGATGCAGCAATCTACAGTGGATATATCATTCCACCCTATTACGACTCTATGTGTGCAAAACTCACTGTTTGGGCGCTCGATTGGAATAGTGTGATTGAACGTGGTCGCCGGGCGCTAGACGATATGTTGATTTATGGCGTTAAAACAACAATTCCGTATTATCAGGAAATTTTAAAGCATGAAGATTTTAGAAATGCCAATTTCAATACCAGTTTTGTAGAGTCCCATCCCGAGCTCACCAATTATGCTAATGAAATACCTCCAGAGCTTATTGCCGCGGCTATTTCTGCAGCCATTGCCGCTTATGAAGGCGTGTAAATTTTAAAAATAAATTTGTTAAATATATAAATTATAGTAAAGAGTTAATTATGGCCAAAATACAAGTTACCGAGCTAGTTTTACGTGATGGGCATCAGTGCCATATTGCAACGCGTATGCGTACTGAAGATATGCTACCTATTTGTGCTAAATTAGATGCGATAGGATTTTGGTCCCTAGAGGCTTGGGGTGGAGCCACATTTGATGCCTGTGTTCGCTATCTTAGAGAAGATCCATGGGAACGTTTAAAAACGTTACGAAAAGCGTTACCTAACTCACGTATCCAGATGTTGTTGCGCGGACAGAATTTACTCGGTTATCGCCACTACTCAGATGATGTAGTTCGGGCCTTTGTAAAAAAATCAGCGGATAATGGTGTTGATGTCTTTCGAATTTTTGATGCCTTAAATGACACGCGCAATTTGCGAGTATCAGTAGAAGCTGTGAAAAAAGCTGGCAAGCATGCTGAAGGTACTATTAGCTTTACGACAAGTCCAGTCCATGATGTAGCTCACTTTGTTGGCATAGCAAAAGAACTTGAAGCCATGGGTAGCGATACAATCGCTATTAAAGATATGGCGGGCTTACTGACGCCTCAGGCAACCGTAGAACTAGTCAAAGCCTTACGAGCTAACGTAAGCTTACCTATTCATATGCATACTCACGCCACAAGTGGCTTAGCTAGCATGAACTTATTACGTGCATTAGAAAATGGTGCTTTAATGATTGACACCTGTAGCGCCGCTTTTTCCGAAGGTGCAAGCCACCCAACCACTGAAAGTATGATCGCTGCATTGCAAGGTACCGAATTTGATACTGGACTGGATATTGGTGCAGTTCAAGAGGTCACTGCTTATTTCCGTGAAGTGCGTAAAAAATATTGGCAATTTGAAACTGAGTATTCCAGTGTGGATACACGCGTACTGCTCAATCAAGTACCAGGTGGAATGATCTCTAATCTAAGCAACCAACTAAAAGAGCAAGGGGCACTTCATCGCATGGATGAAGTGTTAGCTGAAATTCCAAAGGTGCGTAAAGACTTAGGTTATATTCCTTTAGTCACGCCAACTTCACAGATTGTTGGTACACAAGCCGTGCTAAATGTAATGACAGGTCAGCGTTACAAATCGATTACCAATGAGGTGAAAAACTACTTCTTAGGTCATTATGGAAAATCACCAAGCCCTGTTGACCCTACTGTTAAAAAACTCGCGATTGGTGATTCGGAAGCAATTACGTGTCGCCCAGCTGATTTGCTTGCTGATGAAATGGGGAAACTAACTAGTGAGTCTGAGCGTTTTGCACAATCGGAAGAAGACGTGCTGACGTTCGCCATGTTCCCCGATATTGGTAAAACTTATCTTCAGGAGCGTCTAGCTGGCTCATTAGCTCCAGAGCCGTTGCTGGATAAGGCCAGTGCCAATGCTTCAGGCCCAAGATTTGCCCCTAGCGAATTTAAAGTAACGCTACATGGAGAAACTTTCCACATCAACTTAACTGGTAGCGGACATGCTGGTGAAGAGAAACGTCCCTTCTATGTCTCAATTGACGGCATCGCTGAAGAAGTTATTGTCGAAACTTTGAGTGAAATAGAAGTTTCTGGCGGAAGTGCTGGCGGAAAAAAGAAAGCAGTGGATAACACTGGAAAAACTGGTCGTCCACGACCAACACACGCAGGGCATGTTTCGACATCAATGCCAGGTACAATCGTTGATGTTAAGGTTAAAGTTGGGGATAAGGTCGCTGCAGGTGATGGCGTTCTCGTCATTGAAGCAATGAAAATGGAAAATGAAATACAAGCGGCAGCAACTGGTATCGTGGTTGCAGTATTTGTTACCAAAGGTGATACCGTTACACCAGATGAATCTTTACTTGAGATTCAACCTGAATAGGCTAAAAGCTATAAATAACTAGCAAAAGAGCAAGCCGACAGCCTAATGCTGTCGGTTTTTTTATTAATAGACTTAATTTAAAAAAATATGACTTCCAGTTTAATTCTAGCCTCATCTTCAATCTACAGAAAAGAGCTACTATCTCGCTTGAAACTACCATTCACGTGTCTCTCACCTGAAATTGATGAAACAGCCAAAGAGCATGAGTTACCGCAAGAAACTGCTCTTCGTTTATCAGTGGAAAAAGCACGAAAAATTGGAGACCATCATAAACAAGCCTTAATTATTGGTTGTGACCAAGTTGCAACGCTAGATAACATTCAGCTTGGTAAACCAGGAAATCATGATAAGGCAACATGGCAACTTCGCTTAATGCGTGGACGTGAAGTCGTCTTCCATAGTGCTATCTGTTTATACAACTCTAATACGGGGCAAATACAGGCTGAAGTAGTACCCTATACCGTGAAATTTAGAAAACTCACTGACGAACAAATAGAAAACTATCTAAGAAAAGAGCAACCTTACAACTGTGCTGGTAGTGCAAAATCAGAAGGATTAGGTATTGCACTAATAGAAAAAATGGTCGGGGATGATCCAAATGCACTGATTGGTTTGCCGTTAATAAAATTAATCAGTATGCTTAAAAATGAAGGCATTGCAGTCATTTAGACTAGGCCATAAGTAAGATAAAAAATGAAAAAATTCGGTACATTATATTTAATCCCAGTAACCTTGGGCGCGGATAATATTAGTAAAATACTTCCAACAGAAGTTGTTGCTATTGCACAGAAACTTGAAAATTTTGTTGTAGAGAACGAAAAAACCGCGCGACACTTTTTAAGTACAATCAAAACAAACAAGCCTGTTCGAGAGTTGCAGCTAAACACGTTAAACGAACAAACTACTGATCAAGAGTTGCCAGTCTTATTAAAACCTCTACTTGCGGGCATTGATATAGGGTTAATGAGCGAGGCAGGTTGCCCAGGAGTTGCGGACCCTGGAGCTAAATTAGCACAATTAGCTCATGAGAAAGGCATTAGAGTGGCGCCTTTGGTTGGACCAAGCTCAATCTTGTTGGGTTTAATGGCTTCAGGATTGAATGGCCAACGATTTACATTTCTAGGCTACATTCCAGCCGAGAAGTCCGCACGTATACAACGTCTTAAAGAAATTGAGAAAAATTCAGCTAGAAACAACGAAACGCAAATTTTCATTGAAACTCCATACCGCAATCAACATTTATTTGAAGACATATTGGCGCATTCTCATGAAAATACAAAGCTTTGTATTGCTTGCAACATTAGTCTAGATGATGAGTTAATTATTACCAAATCTATCGCAGACTGGAAGAAAATGCAAAAGTCAGAACTACCAGATTTACATAAAAAGCCTACAATTTTTCTAATATTAAGCTAAAAAGTTTGGTTGATTAGTTTTCTTACTGGCGCGTAGCTTAATCTATGGATAGGAGATATGCCATGTAATGCCAGCATTTCCAGATGATAAGCGGTTGGATAGCCTTTGTGTCGAGCAAAACCATACAGTGGATATTGTTGATCTAAAACGTAAAGCTCTGCATCACGCGCAGTTTTAGCTAAGATCGAGGCCGCAGATATCGCTTGCACTTTATTATCCCCACCAATAATAGCCTCACACGGAACGCTAATCTTAGGACATTTATTACCATCCACTTGAACTAAGTCAGGCTTAATGTGTAATTTCTCTATAGCACGCACCATCGCTAACAAGCTCGCTTGGAGTATGTTGATGTCGTCAATCTCATTTGCGCTACAACTTGCAACAGCCCAAGCTAAGGAATGCTTCTTAATTTCTATACTAAGAAAATCCCGCTTCTTTTCGGATAGTTTTTTTGAATCAGCTAAGCCTACGATAGGCTGATTTGGATCTAAAATTACAGCAGCAGCGAATACTGCGCCAGCTAATGGTCCCCGCCCTGCCTCATCTACACCACAAATCAACTTCACTTTTTTACGGTCATTTTAAGTAAGCTAGTATGGTGCTAGCAGCCTTTTCAGCAGCATCTTGCTTGAGGGAATAATGTATTTTAGTAAACTCTTCCTTAATATCAGTTAAATATACGCTGTCACTGATCAGTTTAATGGTGGCTTCGGCTAACTTCTCTGGAGTTGAGTCATCTTGTAGCAGCTCAGGCACTACAAATTTTCCTGCCAAAATGTTAGGTAGTCCAACATAAGGTTGTAAGCGCATACGTTTCAACAACTGCCAGCTTAACGTTGGCATACGATAGGTGATCACCATTGGCTTCTTAAGCAAGGCAGCTTCAAGAGTAGCCGTTCCTGAGGCTACAATCACCACATCTGCTGCTGCCATTGCATCATGTGCGTGGCCGAAAAGAATATGTATCGGCAAGGTATTTTCTTCGTGGAAAATGGCTAATTCAAAAATATGTCGAGTTTCACGCGTAATTAATGGCACTATAAAAACTGCATGAGGAAATTCTGCATAAATGAGTTTGGCAGTTTTAACAAATAGCTCAGCGTGTTGCTGGACTTCACTTTGGCGACTGCCTGGTAACATAGCTACTATTAAAGCAGATGTCTTTAATTTTAAAATCTCACGCGCACCAATTACATCGGGATTTATAGGCAACATATCAGCTAATGGATGGCCGACATAAGTCACGGGGATTCCTGCGTTTTCGTATAGAGCGGGCTCAAATGGAAAAAGCACCAACATATGACTGACGGATTTTTTTATTTTTTTTACTCGGTTCTTACGCCAAGCCCAAATTGAGGGACTGACGTAGTGGATGGTTTTTATACCCCTATTTTTTAGTTTCTTTTCTAACCAAAAATTAAAGTCTGGCGCATCAACCCCTATAAATAAATCAAGACGATTTTTTAAGAAATACTTAAGTAATTTACGTCGCAATAAAAGTAAACCAAACAAGTGTTTGAATACCTCAATATAGCCTCGTACAGACAAACGTTCTATAGGGAATAAAGACAGAGCACCTTCTGCCATCATTTTAGGTCCTGCAATTCCAACAAACTCTATATCAGGACGTCTTTGCTTTAATGCTTGAATGAGATGACTGCCGAGCAAATCACCTGAGGCCTCACCCGCCACTATTCCTATTCTAAGCATTAATATTTATCGCACTATGCCGCGCGTGCTGAGTTCTAAAAATTCAGTTAGCAAACCAATTTGGGGGGTGGAAGATTGCATATGAGTTAACTCAGCTTTCGCTTCATCAAGGCTTAATGAATTCCGATACAGCGTTTTATAGGCGCGCTTAATTTGCAATATCGTCTCAGCAGAGAATTGATGTCTTTTCAAGCCCTCTGCATTGATCCCATTTGGCTTCGCATCATACCCAGCTGCCATCACGTAGGGTGGAATATCTTTAAAGACCACTGAACCCACAGCAGTAATTACGTAAGAACCTATTTTGCAAAACTGATGAATGAGGGTAAAGCCTCCGAGTATGGCGTAGTCATGAATATCTACATGACCCGCTAATGAGGAGTTATTGGCTAATATAGTGTGGTTTCCGATTTGACAGTCATGCGCGATATGTACATAAGCCATAATCCAGTTATTACTGCCAATTTTAGTGATATTTTTATCCTGCACTGTGCCACGATTGAAGGTACAGAACTCTCGGATAGTATTATTATCACCAATTTCCAACATGGTAGGCTCGCCGTTATACTTTTTATCCTGTGGCGCTTCACCTAAGGAGCAAAATTGGAATATATGATTGTGCTTACCAATGTTGGTAGGACCATTAATGACGACATGACTCCCAACTCGGGTAAAAGCGTCTATCTTTACATTGGCTCCAATGATGCTATAAGCACCAATTTCTACACTAGAGTCAAGTTCTGCCGTGGCATCTATAATTGCCGTCGGGTGAATTTTTGTCGCTTGCATTGCTTACTTCTCTGTTTTTTCTATAGCTTTAAGTATGCACATCATTTTAGCCTCGGCAACGACTGCTCCATCAACCTTAGCGACGCCATCATACTTCCAAATACCTTTTAAAATACGTTCAATTTTTACTGTAATCACAATTTGATCACCTGGCGACACAGGCTTTTTAAAACGTGCATTATCAATGCCAGCAAAGTAATAAACAGAATCATCACTTGGTTTAGAATTCATGGTTTTAAATGACAAAATCGCTGCAGCTTGAGCCATTGCTTCAACAATCAATACGCCAGGCATCACTGGATGATAAGGAAAGTGGCCAGGAAAATAAGGCTCATTAACGCTAACATTTTTGATGGCAGTTATTTCTTTACCAACCTCCAATGACACGACCCTATCAATCAGAACAAAAGGATAGCGGTGAGGTAAGTGCTCTAGAATCTCATGAATATCCATGCCAGTTGATTCAATTTGATTTGTCATATTATTCTCTGTTTATTTCTTAAAATTATTGCTTCAAGGTACGGCTATAGGCCTGATTTTAACAGAGCCAGAGAGTTTTCAAGTTGTTTTATTTTATCAGCCATTTCATCTAAATGACGAAGTTTAGCTGCGGTCTTTAACCAAGCCTGATGTGTCTGGAACGGCATCAGTGCTGTATAAGTATCTGCATTTTTTAAAGATCGCGTAATCATTGTACCCGGTGAAATGATGACATTATTTGCAATCTCTAAATGACCTAATATCATCGCTGCACCTCCAATCTTGCAATGACGCCCTATCTTAGCGCTGCCAGCAATACCCACGCAACCAGCAATCACTGAATGCGCTCCGATTACACAGTTATGGCCAATTTGGATGAGGTTATCAAGCTTAACACCCTCCTCTATCACCGTATCGTCTAGAGCGCCTCGATCTATTGTTGTGTTAGCACCAACATCGACATTATCATGAATGATTACGCGACCGACTTGCGGAATTTTCGCCCAGCGACTTGCATCTTCAGTGTATCCAAAACCATCAGCACCTATTACTACGCCGGGAAACAGATGGCAATTAATTCCAATCTCACAATGATGCATAATAGTAACGTTCGGGTCTAACTTTGTGTTATCACCAATACGCACATTATTTTCAATTACACACCCAGCTCCAATATATACATTTTCACCAAGTATCACATTGGCTCCAATGACCACCTTCGCTGCAATTGAACATGTAGATGGGATAATCGCACTAACATCGACGACTGCATCATTGGAAACGCTCAGAGATAGAACAGGTAGCGGATTAAGAAGTGCCGTCACTTTAGCAAAATAAGCATACGGATTGTCAACAACAATACATGCTGCTGACGTTAATTGAGCGTCACACTCTCTTAAAATAAACGCGCTAGCATTACAATTATGGAGTTTTTTTTGATACTTACTATCATTTATAAAACAGAGATCGCCAACCTCGGCATTAGATAATGACGCCACTCGCTTAATAAGCGTAGCGCCGTCACCAATCACATGCCCCCCAAGAGTTGAGGCAATCTCACTAAGAGAGTAGCTCTTACCCATTAGTTAACATCAAACCTAATCAGGCCCTAATTATTTCTTACCTAATATCTTTAAAACTTTATCGGTAATATCGATTTTTTTACTTGCGTAAGCTACACCGCTATAAACAACTAAATCATAACCTTCAACTTCAGAAACTGATTGAACTGCTTTGTTAATGCGGTCTTGCAAAATACCGAGCTCTTCATTTTTACGTATATTTATATCTTCACGTAACTCACGTTGTTTGCGTTGGAATTCAATCTTAATGTTTTGTACATCTCGTTCTTTGTTGCGTCGTTCAGCTTCTGAAATAGTCAGACCGTCTTTATCTAACGTGCTTTCTAAATCCTTTATTTGCTTTGACATGCGATCTAATTCTTGAGAGCGTGGACTAAACTCACGTTCTAATTTTTTGCCGCTTTCTGCAGTTTGTGGGGCATCTTGAAGAATTTTATCCACTTGCACATAGCCGACTTTTAATTCTGCACCATTTGCAACCATGGCTAAACTTAGCAAACTGGCTAACACTAACCTCTTTAAAATATTACTCAATTCAAGTCTCCAAAATCAAAATTCTTTCTGATTATTCTATTATGCCACAACCAATCTAGTTCACTCTAGATCGACGATGTATTATTACTATCCGATTATTACTAATTCATCTGCTAAAATTGTTGTCCCAATTGGAACTGAATTGATTGAGTGCGACTACCCTGGGTAGGATCATTTAAGTTATTGTTAAGCGGTTTGGCATAACTTAGCTTTAGAGGTCCAAATGGGGAAACCCAACTGATACCCATACCTGCAGAGTATCGTAACTGTGAGAAATCATAGCCACCTGAATATACTTGACCACCATCTAAAAAGAAACTTAATCTAAACTGTTTGTTATCTTTTAACCCTGGCACAGGAAGCAGCAATTCAGCATTGCCTAGCAAACTCCTCGTACCGCCAGTCGAGTACGGAATCTGGGTTCCACCTGTTGGTGTATAGTATTGCTGTGGTCCTAGCGCACCGTTATCATATCCTCGAACAGAATTTACTCCCCCTAAATAGAAGTTTTTAAAGAATGGATATTCTGTATTTCCGTATGATCCAGCATACCCAATTTCACCGTTAAGCATTAAAGTAATTCCATCTGTAATCGGTTGGTACCATACGTTTTTGTATTGCAACTTGTAATATTCCAAATTGGTTACTGGCAATGAAACCTCACCAGTTATTCTTTGTAATACGCCAACGGTTGGATACATAATACTATCGCGGGAGTCGTGTGCCCAACCACCGGTTGCAACCAATGAGTCTCTGTTACAGCTAAGCGTTGGACATGATGCCAACATTTGTGGTGAGCTTTGAATTGTGTTGGACAAATTAACTTGGGTGAGATCCGCTGTTAACCCAAAATTGAATGCATCGCGCTCATTAATTGGCACACCAAAACTAATTCCAGCACCATAAGAAGATGAGCTATAAGGACTTACAGCAATGAGTGAATTTGTATTCACATCACGTCTATAAACAGATAAGGCTCGACTAACACCATCTGGTGTGAAATAAGGGTCCGTATAGGTCAACGCATAAGTTGTATTTACCTTGCCTGTACTCACTTGCACATTGACACGATTGCCAGTTCCCATAAAGTTGTTTTGGTTAACAGTAAATCCAAGAACTACCCCTTCATAGCTTGATAATCCAGCACCTACTTGAATACTTCCTGTAGATTGTTCAACCAAGTTAATATTTAAATCAACCTGATCAGCAACTCCAGCAACTGCTGGGGTTTCAATTTTTACATCTGAAAAGTACTGCGTACGAACCAAGCGCTCTTTAGATCTGTCAATTTTCGTAGAATCATACCAAGATGCTTCAAGTTGGCGCACTTCTCGACGAACTACCTCGTCACGTGTTCTAGTATTACCAGCAATGTTGATACGACGAACATAAATGCGTTTCCCAGGATCAACAAAGAAGGTAAACGAAGCAGTATGCAAATCTTTATTGATTTCAGGTACCGCATTAATGTTTGAAAAAGCATAGCCATCTTTACTTAAACGGTCAGAGATGGCTTTTGTTGTTTTCGTTAATTTCTCACGGCTAAAAGTTTCACCTGCTTGCACTTGTATTAACTTTCTTAATTCTTCTTCTGGGACCAAGGTTTCTCCGGCTAACTTCACTTCAGAAACGGTATACTTTTCTCCTTCAGTCACATTCACTGTGATGTAGATATCTCGTTTGTCTGGCGAAATGGTCACTTGAGTCGAGTCGATATTGAACTCAAGATAACCTTGATTCATATAGAAAGAACGCAAAGATTCTAGATCTGCATTTAATTTTTGCTTGGAATACTGATCGTTTTTGTTCCACCAAGTCATCCAATTGGATGTGGTTAACAATAAATGTGCACGTAAATCATCCGTAGTAAAGGATTGGTTGCCGACAATATTGATATCGCGTATCTTGGAGGCCTCACCCTCTACAATTTCAAATCGCACAGCCACACGATTTCGTTCCAAAGGCGAAACTATAGTTTTAACTGTAGCGGCATATTTGCTCTGAGATAAATATTGACGCTTAATTTCTTGTTCTGCCAGATCTAATTGAGACTTATCAAAAATCTGACCTTCAACAACGCCCATTTGCTTAAGGCCCTCTTTCATCTTGTCTGTTGGCAGTGATTTATTCCCATTAAACTCAATTTGAGCAACGGATGGTCTTTCTTGCACGGTAATAACTAGTACATCACCATCAGCTTCAATTCGTACATCTTTAAAAAAACCAGCAGCATATAAAGATTTAATTGCCTGCGAAGCTAGGTCATCATTCATTGTTTCGCCTACTTTTACTGGAAGATGACTGAAGACTGTGCCAGCTTCTGTACGTTGTATTCCTTCAATACGAATATCTTTAATAACAAACGGCTCTAACGCTAGAGCAGAACCTACATAAAGCCCACTTATTAAAAGTAGCAAGATATTAAGTGTCAAATGCCTAAGGTTAAACGCTGTCAATTTAATGTCAGTTAGATTAAGTTTTTTTAAAATTTTAATTGCCATTCGATTAGCCTGTTATCAATCTGTTTATATCGTTATAAAGAGCTAAAAACATCATCAAGCCCAATAAGGTGAATCCTACTTTTTGCCCGATAATCATTACTGCTTCTGATACCGGCTTTCCACTTACAATTTCTATCACATAATACATGAAATGCCCGCCATCTAATACCGGAAGTGGCAATAGATTAAGTACTCCTATACTAATGCTAATTAAAGCTAAGAAACTTACAAACGCTTTAAGCCCTAAGTGAGCACTTTCTCCTGCAAAACCTGCAATAGCAACAGGTCCGCTCATCGACTTCCATGAAATATGGCCTGTGACCATATTACCTAGCATTTTTAAACTAAAAATTGACGTATCCCAAGTCTTTTCTGTAGCTTTTATTAAAGATCTGCCAAATGAGTAATGCTGAGTGATATATATTTTATCCAAATCTGCTTTTTCTAGATTAAGGCCAACGCCGATTCGGCCGACAGCTTTACCATCTTCATTCGCTGATTCCGGTGTAACTGTTACTAACATTTCTTTTTGATCACGAAGAACGTTAAGATCCAAGGCTAAACCAGGATGCCTTTTAATTTCATCTACAAAATCTTCCCACTTAATGACTGAATGATGGTTAACACTAATAATCAGATCGTTGACCTGTAAACCGGCCAAATCACCTCGACCACCTTTTACAACAAGACCAATTAAGGGTGGAAATATTCCTCGAAATGGAATTAATCCTAACTGATCTAAAACATCAACCTTTGAATTTTCTAAATTAATTTGACTTAAATTTAATTGATGATGAAGCGCTAACTGCTGAGAGTCAGTCGTTTCGATATCAATAGTTTTACTTATAATCGAAGCATTTAAAAGCAACCAACCTGCATCCTGCCAAGTGGAAACAGCCTTACCATTGATTTTACGTAGCATTTCACCACTACGCATATTGGCACTGGCTGCTGGTGAGTTTTCAACTACCTTCCCTAAGATTGGCTTCAAGCCATCAACACCGAGTGAAAACAATACGAAATATAAGGTAATAGCAAGTATTAGGTTTGCTGCAGGACCGGCTAAAACTATTAGAATACGCTTGTAAACAGACTGTCTATTAAATGCACGACACAAGTCCTTTTCTGAAAATTGAAATTCAGCTTCAGTATCCACTTGCATTTCGCGTTCATCGAGCATCTTTACATAACCGCCAAGAGGAATAGCAGCCAAAACAAATTCGGTTTGATCTAAACCAAACTTACGTCTCCATAGAGGCTTACCGAAACCAATTGAGAATTTCAGCACTTTAACGCCACACCACTTTGCCACTTGGAAATGTCCATACTCATGGATAGTGACCAACAATCCTAGGGTAAATATGAAGCTTAAAGGTGTGATCAAGTAGCTTAACATGACGGAGTTAGTTTCAAAGGTGATTTATCCTTTGCAGCTTAGCCAAGACATAGCACTCTGCCGAGCCATATAATCTATAGCTTCAAGTTGTTCTATAGATTCCACTTTATCAATGACTGATGCTGATAATACTGCATCAATCATGGCTGGTATTTCCATAAAACCAATTTTCTCGGCTAAAAATGCTTCTACTGCAATTTCATTGACTGCATTTAAAATTGCTGGCCCTGTACCACCTAAATTTAAGGCTTCGTAAGCAATACGCAAACATGGAAAACGTTCAAGATCTGGTGCAGTAAAATCCAAACGTGCTGTAGTAAGAAAGTCGAGACTACTCACACCACTATTTAATCTTTCTGGATAGCCTAATCCATAAGCAATAGGAGTTCGCATATCAGGATTGCCAAGCTGAGCAAGCACACTACCATCTACATATTCGACCATTGAATGAATAATACTTTGCGGATGCACAATTACATCTATCTGATTGGGCAGTGCATTAAATAACCAGTGAGCCTCAATGACTTCTAGACCTTTATTCATTAGTGAAGCAGAATCAACCGTTATTTTTGGACCCATTACCCAGTTGGGGTGATTAAGCGCTTGTGCGCGTGTTACTGTTTTTAATTCAGCCATACTGGCATTTCGAAAAGGTCCGCCAGAAGCCGTAAGGATAATACGTTTAACACCTATGATTGCTAGATGCTCTCCTTGATGCCTCGGCATTACTTGAAATATTGCATTATGCTCACTATCAATAGGAAGCAGTATTGCACCGCCATCTCTAACTGCCTGCATAAATAAGTTACCAGCCAAGACCAGCGTTTCTTTATTAGCGAGTAAAATGCACTTACCTGCTTTAGCTGCAGCCATCGCTGGGTGCAAACCAGCGGCACCTACAATCGCAGCCATAACCGTATCAACCTCATCATGTGATGCCACATAGCAAAGAGACTCTTCGCCATGCAGAACGATCGTTTTTGAGCCTATCGCTTTTAGTTGTGAGCTAAGCTCTTGAGCAGCATCAGCTTGCAACATTACAGCATAGCGTGGCTTGTAATTAACGCACAAGGCAAATAAGCCTTTAACATTAGCATTTGCTGTTATTGCAAACAAATTAAAGCGATCTACATGCTGGGCCATTACATCTAGAGTATTTAGGCCTATAGTACCGGTCGCTCCAAGTATAGTTACATTTTTAGCTGGCAAATGATTTATAGGGCTAAGCATGAACTGATCAATTCACAATACGGTAGAAACAAATAAATAAAAAACGTTAACACTAATGTTGGGATTAAACCATCAATACGGTCTAATACGCCGCCGTGACCAGGAAGTAATTGACTACTGTCTTTTACTCCAGCTTGACGTTTGAGTAATGACTCAAATAAATCTCCCAAGATACTAAATAAAACTATTAGCCACATGCCAATCACTATCCATAAATTTAAATGGAAGCTGTAGCAAATCACATAACCATAAACACTGACTGCTAGAATAGCGCCTGCAACCCCTTCCCAAGTTTTTCCCGGACTAATTTCTGGTGCAAGCTTAGTACGACCAAAACATTTTCCCGTAAAGTACGCTGCGCTATCAGCGATCCACACTGTAGCCAATACACTGAATAGAAACCAAGGACTGATATGATGTAGCCCAACCAGAGCTAGCCATGTGGCTAATAGCAATATTAAACCTAAAATTGCCATCAACCACTTTTGATTAATTCTTCGGCTGGATATTAAAAAAAATGGAGAAAATAGTAACCAAAAAAAGGAGGCTAAAGCGAGCAAAAGTAATTTGAGGAAGTCGAAAAAAGGCGTTGAGGTTAAATGTTGACTAAAAATTAAAAGTAAACCAAAAGCAAGTGCTGCTAAGAGCATAAAACGCATTTGCCATAAGTTAAGCTTAATTAGATTAGACCACTCCCAAACGCCAATTAAAGTAACGATGAGTGTTAGTATGCCCCAAGCGAAATTTGACGTTAGGTACAAAGCGGTTATAAAGCCTAAAAAAAGCAATATTGCAGTAATAACTCTAGTTCTAAGCATGTATGTTATTTAGGCCTAAAGGTTGAAAGTAACTGTAAAAACTAATCATTAGCTTCAATCACTTGTTCGCTGGTTCGGCCAAATCTTCTTTCGCGTTGCTGATAAGAGTGTATCGCTTGCTTAAAAGCATCTTCATCAAAATCCGGCCAAAGAGTGTCGGTGAAAAAAAGTTCAGTATAGGCAAGTTGCCAGAGAATAAAGTTACTAATTCGCTTTTCACCACCCGTTCGAATAAATAAGTCAGGCTCAGGTGCGTAATGCATGGAAAGAAAAGGGGTTAAATTTTCTTCAGTAAAATTGCCAGCTAATTCAGGAGATGTTAATTGCATTTTATTGACCGCCTGCAAAACATCCCATCGCCCACCATAATTGGCTGCAATAGTTAAGGTAAGGCCTGTATTATTAAAGGTGAGCTGCTCTGACTCTTCTATTTTAGCAATGAGCAAGGGATCAAAACGGCTACGATCACCGATTAATACAAGCTTAATATTGTTTTGATGCAATTTAACTACTTCTCGCTTAAGCGCTTCCATGAACAGGGCCATTAAAAAAGAAACTTCTTCGCTTGGCCTACGCCAGTTTTCGCTACTAAAAGCGAATAAGGTTAAGTATTCTACTTTAAGATTGATGCAGTATTTAACCAATTCGCGTACCTTATCTACGCCAAATTTATGCCCCGCAATTCTTGGCAAGAATCGTTTGCGCGCCCATCGACCATTGCCATCCATAATCACAGCAATATGCTGAGGGATTTTTGCTATAACAGGAACGCTCTGAGTGGCACTGCCGAAAAGCTTCATACTAGGCACCCTTGGCTGATTGAGAGCAAGCAAGCAATCCACACCAGCCGATAAACATAGGGCATTGTAAAAGATAACACTGTGGCTGATGTTGTCTAAAGATCAACTAAACAGCCATCAATTCAACTTCTTTAGCTTGTAGCATTCTATCTACATCTGCTACCGCTTTATCTGTTGCTTTTTGAATATCATCTTGCGCGCGTCGCTCGTCATCTTCAGAAATTTCTTTATCTTTAATTAGCTTTTTGAAGGTGTCATTAGCATCTCTGCGAACATTTCGGATTGCCACTTTGGCACCCTCAGCTTCTGAGCGAACAATTTTAGTTAAATCACGTCTACGCTCTTCAGTGAGCATCGGCATCGGCACGCGAATTAAATCACCATTTGTGGCCGGGTTTAAGCCTAGATCAGCATCACGTATCGCCTTTTCAACTTTAGCTACCATGGGTTTTTCATACGGCTGTACATTAATAGTACGTGAATCGCCTAAATTGATATTCGCTACCTGGCTAACTGAAACCATAGAGCCATAATACTCGACCATGACATGATCAAGTAAGCCAACATGCGCACGCCCTGTGCGAATTTTGGCTAAATCATTTTGAAGTGACTCTAAAGATTTTTGCATCTTCAGCTCTGCTGTTTTCTTAATATCATCTAACATTTATTTCTCCAGCTAAGACTATAATTTTCTATAGAGATAGTCTCTATTATTCAAGAATGAACTTAAGGTGTAACCATACTTCCCTCATCGCCACCCATGATTACTTTTTTTAATGCGCCCTGCTTAAAAATGCTAAATACAACAATCGGTAGCTTTTGATCACGGCATAAAGTTAATGCTGTTGCATCCATCACTTTTAGGTTCTTAATGATAGCCTCATCAAAGGTAATAGTTTTATATCGCATAGCATCAGGGTGAGTTTTAGGGTCATCTGTATAAATGCCATCTACCTTGGTAGCTTTAATGACAATCTCAGCATTCATTTCCATACCACGCAAAGCTGCAGCTGTATCAGTAGTAAAAAATGGATTTCCGGTACCTGCACCAAAAATGACTACACGACCTTCTTCCAAATAGCGTATAGCTTTCCCTCGGATATATGGCTCAGCCACTTGTTCAATATTTAAAGCTGAAAGGACGCGAGCATTAAGGCCAATATTCCTCATTGCATCTTGCAATGCCATCGCATTCATTACCGTGGCTAGCATGCCCATATAATCTGCCGTAGCACGATCCATACCTTCTGCAGCAGGGGCAACACCACGAAAAATATTACCGCCACCAATAACCACAGCAACCTGCACACCTAAATCAACAATTTCTTTTACTTCATTAACGATACGAGAAATGGTTGATCGGTTAATGCCATAGGCATCGTCTCCCATTAAAGCCTCGCCTGAGAGTTTAAGTAAGACGCGCTTATAGGCTGGAACGGCCATAATATTCCTCTTTTTTTAATTTCGCTTATTTAAGCATAAAAACGTTCATTTAGGGCAGAAAAAAGCACGAGGTCTAGCAACTTTAGTTTTAAAATAACCAAAAAAAATGGACTAAGCACGAGGCCTAGTCCATTTTATTTTCATCCATTATATTTATTTAATGGCTATTTGCAACTTTATCTAGCTAAACGGGTGATACAAAACTACCTGCCTGTTCTAAACTTTTGCTGCTGCTGCAACTTCTGCGGCGTAATCAACAACCACTTTTTCAATACCTTCGCCAACAGTAAACATCGTAAACGAAGCAACAGAAGCCCCTTTAGATTTGAGTAGTTGCTCAATCGTTAACTTATCATCTTTAACAAAAACTTGGCTAAGTAAAGTGACTTCTTTTAAAAATTTTTGCACAGTACCATCAGCAATTTTTTCTAACATTGCTTCAGGTTTGCCCGCTTCTCTTGCTTTCTCAATAGCAACACGACGTTCAGTTTCAATTAAACTGGCATCAATACCAGAGGCATCTAATGACTTTGGTTTTGCTGCGGCAATATGCATCGCGATATCTTTAGCTAAAGTTTCATCACCGCCAACTAAATCAACGATTACACCAATCTTGCTTCCGTGAATGTAGCTTGCAAGCTTTCCCTGCACAGTAGGACGCACAAAACGACGTGCCGTCACATTTTCACCAATCTTACCAATTAGCTGCGCGCGTGCATCTTCAACTGTGGAATTACCCATAGACAAACCTGCTAAGGAAGAAACGTCAGCTGGATTGGTCTCAGCTACAATCACTGCCAATTCATTCACGAACTTCAAGAAATCTTCATTTTTAGCACAGAAGTCAGTTTCAGAGTTAACCTCAATCATTGCTCCGATTTTGCCATCAGCACTTATGCTTATACCAACAGTACCTTCAGCGGCCACGCGACCAGCAGCCTTACTTGCTTTATTACCAAAACGTACACGAAGAATCTCTTCTGCTCGGGTCATATCGCCTTCAGCTTCGGTTAGCGCTTTCTTACAATCCATCATTGGCGCATCGGTGCGCTCACGTAGTTCTTTTACCATGCTTGCGGTAATTTCAGCCATTTATAGCTCCTATAACTCTTTAATTAACATTGAATAAATTATCTAACACATTAATTTTATTAATACTGTATTAATTGACTCTGAAATTAAAAAGGGGCACAAAGCCCCTTTTTAATTAATAAAAATTAGTCAGCAGCCACTTCAGCTTCAACTGCTAATGGTTCTTCAGATGCAGATTTCACAATCTCAGAAATCACAGAACTACGGCCTTCTAGAACTGCATCTGCAATACCACGAGCATATAAACGAATTGCACGTGATGAGTCATCATTACCAGGAATGACATAAGCCACACCATCTGGAGAGTTGTTTGTATCTACAATACCAATGACTGGAATACCTAATTTAGCCGCTTCAGTAATTGCGCCGCTTTCATGACCAACGTCAATAATAAAAATAGCGTCTGGTAAACCGCCCATTTCCTTAATACCACCAATTGAACGCTCTAATTTTTCAATTTCACGCTTGTAGCCTAAAGCTTCTTTTTTACCAAACTTTTCTAGGCTACCGTCGAGTAGCATTGCTTCAAAGTCTTGAAGACGTTTGATAGATTGCTTAACTGTTTTGAAGTTTGTTAACATACCGCCTAACCAACGGTGATTAACATAAGAGCAACCAGCGCGTGATGCCTCTTCTTTAACAATATCTCGAGCTTGACGTTTTGTACCAACGAACAGAATGCGTCCTTTGTTTGCAGCTAACGTGCGAACATGTTTTACTGCATCTTCAAACATCGGTAAGGTTTTTTCTAGGTTGACGATATGGATCTTATTACGATCACCGAAAATAAACGGTGCCATTTTAGGATTCCAATAACGGGTTTGGTGGCCAAAGTGAACTCCAGCTTCCAACATATCACGCATAGTGACTGACATAATAATTCTCTTTTCTAAAGGGTTATGAATTCATACAACACCAAAAACACTATAATTTTCAAGCTATTAACTTCAAGCTATTGATATTAAGCACCCTAGATTGGGTTGTATGTAAATTTTTACTGCATAGCTCTGCTAAAATGCAGAGCGCGCATATTACCATTAACTAATCGACTAAGCTAGCTTAAAGTAGCAACCTATCGAACGCTATAGTTAGAGCCACATTAAATTAAATCAAACTGCACAATACAACGAGGCAGGCATGGCTATGCTAAAATAGACAATCAAATTAATACAGTAAAGTTTGGAAAATGGCAATTTCTATTAAAAACGAACAAGATATTGAAAAAATGCGCATCGCTGGCAAGCTTGCCTCGGAAGTGCTCGACTTCATTACCCCTTATGTTGTACATGGAGTCACTACCGAGCAGTTAGACAAGCTTTGTCATGACTATATTGTAGATGTGCAAAAAGCCATTCCAGCCCCACTTAACTATGCGCCTGATGGCCATACGCCCTACCCCAAGTCAATTTGCACCTCAATTAACCAACAAATTTGTCATGGTGTACCAAGTGAAAAAATGCTTAAAAATGGCGACATTGTAAATATTGATGTAACGGTTATTAAAGATGGATATCACGGAGATACTAGCCGTATGTATTGTATCGGTGACCCTTCTGTTCAAGCTAAACGATTGTGCGACGTCACTTATCAGGCCATGTGGATCGGTATTAACAAAGTAAAGCCTGGCGCTACGTTAGGCGATATTGGTCATGCAATTCAAACCTTTGCTGAAAAAAGTGGTTATAGCGTAGTACGTGAGTTTTGCGGTCACGGTATTGGCAAGGTGTTTCATGAAGATCCGCAAGTCCTGCACTACGGTAAAGCAGGAACGGGCGTTACATTGCAACCTGGCATGATGTTTACCATTGAACCGATGATTAACGCTGGAAAGCGTGATATCAGACAAATGTCTGATGGGTGGACTATCGTTACCAAAGATCGAAGTCTTTCAGCACAATGGGAACATACTCTATTGGTTACAGATAAAGGTTTTGAAGTAATGACTTTATCTAGCGGGTCACCGGCAGTCCCTGATTTTGTTCAAAAACTTTAACTCAATTTAAAAAATATTTGGTAAAACGGAACAGCTAGTTTTAATGAACATTTCAGAAGATAACGCTACTGAATCGGAATATTCGCTAGCTAGTAGAAATCAATATAAAGCGGATATTGCCAATTGGCAACAACAACTTAAAGATGGTTTTTACTCTTTGAGAGCCGACTTTAGCCTTAATCCTAGTACCACCCATCTATTTAAACAACACTGTCAATTAATCGACAGTATGCTTGTAACGATATGGTCAAGAATGGAATTTAATGCCGATTGCTGCATCATCGCAGTTGGCGGTTATGGCCGCGGTGAACTTTACCCTCACTCCGATATCGACCTACTTATCCTACTACCTGAACAGATTGCCGATAGCAGTCATTACAACAAAGGAATAGAGGCGCTGATCGGTTCGCTTTGGGACATTGGCCTGACCGTCGGCCATAGCGTACGTAATTTAAAAGAGTGTATTGATGAAGCTAAAAAAGATATTACCGTCCAAACTAATCTGATTGAAACACGCCTTCTCAGTGGTAATAAGAGTCTTTACGCGAGTTTTTTACGTGAGATTGAGAGTGCCCTTGACGTACCTGCTTTTTTTTCAGCCAAACTTAAAGAACAAGATAAACGGCACGCTAAATTTAATGACACGGCATACAACCTAGAACCTAACATTAAAGAAAGTCCAGGCGGGCTGCGTGATTTGCATATGATTATATGGCTGACACGTAGTTTGAATATGACGCCAAATGAAGATCATGCAAACAACAATATCTGGTCGTTATTAGAGAAACAAAACATCTTATCCACACTAGAAGTTCGCCAAATCAAACAGCATGAAAAAAAATTACAAATGCTTAGGATACGACTGCATTTCTTGAGTAATCGTCGTGAGGACCGCCTGTTATTTGATTATCAAAATGAATTGGCAGCAGATTTAGGCTACGAAAATACACGTAGCAAACGCGCAAGCGAGCAGTTGATGCAAGGCTATTATCGTAGCGTTAAGTTTGTGCGCTTAATCAATGAAATTTTACTTAAGCTATTACAGCAAAAACTCTCGGCAATACCAACCATCATTAAGCCGATTAATGGTCATTTTGAAGCGCATGATCTTTGGCTGGAAGCTAAAACTCCCACCCTATTACAACAACAGCCTTCAGCTATTTTTGAAATATTTTTACTATTACAGCAACATCCAGAGCTTAATGGGATGGGCGCTTCGCTTCTACGCAACCTTCAGCGTGTAAAACGCTTGGTTAATCGTGATTTCAGACAAAACATTAAGAACAAACAGCGTTTTATAGAGATACTTTCCCAACAAAATGGGGTCAATCATGCACTACGTGCTATGAACCGATATGGAATATTGGGTAGTTATATTCCTGCTTTTGGCAAAATTATCGGACAAATGCAGCATGATCTATTTCATGTATATACGGTCGACGAACACATCCTCAACGTTCTCGCCAATCTGAGACGCTTCTCAAAACCAGAGCTTAAACACGAGTTCCCTTTGTGTAGCAAGTTATTCGCAGACTTTGATGCCCCACATTTATTATATTTAGCAGCACTATTCCACGACATTGCCAAAGGTCGTGGTGGAGACCATTCATCGCTTGGTTCAGCAGATGCTAAAAGATTCTGTAAGCTCCACGGTCTAACCAAAGCCGATGGCGAACTTGTGGCTTGGTTAGTCGAATCACATCTTAAAATGTCTGCCACAGCTCAAAAATCAGACCTTTCAGATCCTAACGTTATCGAAGCATTCACCCTGTTTGTTAAGAGTGAGCGACAATTGACGGCTCTATATTTGCTAACTGTGGCGGATATTCGTGGCACGAGTCCAGCAGTTTGGAATGCCTGGAAAGCTCGATTACTAGAAAGTTTATTTAACACCACCAAACAAGCACTTCAGAACTCTCTGGAACACCATAACATTTATATAGAACAGACAGTAGCCTCTCGAAAGACTGAGGCTTCAGAAAAGCTTAATAAATTTGGTCTCAGTACAAACTCATTTCAACCCTTATGGGAAAAATTTGGTTCAAATTACTTCGTACGCCATGAAAGCGATGAAATTACTTGGCACAGCCGTTTACTTACACCTCATTTGCACACAAACACCCCTATCGTGCGTGCTCGATTGAGTCCCAGTGGAGATGGCATACAGGTAATGATCTACACCAAAGATCAAAATGATCTCTTTGCACGCATCTGCAACTTTTTTGATCGCATGGGTTATAGCATCGCTGAAGCTAAAATTTATACCACCAATCATGCTTACGCGTTAGACAGTTTTATTGTTTTAGATCAATCTGGTAAGTCAGTAAGTTATAGTAATTTATTAAGATTTATTGAAGTGGAACTAGCGCAAAAAATTAGTGAAAATAGCCCATTAGAGTTGCCAATGCAAGGCAGAATCAGTCGTCAAGTAAAACATATGCCTATTCAAGTTCAAGTAAGCTTTAGCGCTGAAACTGACAGTAATAGTCATAAATTAGAAATTATTGCTAATGACCGTCCCGGACTACTTGCAATGTTGGCACGTAAATTCTTAAGTCAATCCATTGAATTGCACAATGCCAAGATCAACACACTTGGAAACCGTGCAGAAGATACATTTCTGATTTCAGCTAAAAAGGGTCAAAAGCTAAATGAGCTCAGCATTAAGGCATTACATGACCTATTGATTCAATGCATTTAATGGGCTAATTGTAAATTGCAACGCCCATAAAAAAGCATTGACTTGACAATCAAGGCTTTTGCTTTAGGTAGCTCGGAAGCCCCTTAACAACAAACTAGCTATGTTTGTAATGTTTTTTTAATTGTTTAGTTACTTCCCAGTTTGATTTCAAACCTTTTGGGAATACGACGAAATCACCTGCTTTAACTACAACCGTTTCACCGCCAACTGGAGTGACATGAATTTCACCCTCTAGCAAGTAAGCACTTTCAGTTGCTGAATCAAAGTTAAGAGGAAATTTAGATGGTGCACAATCCCAGATTGACCAGCTTGATACGCCGAGTTCTTTAAGTTTTTCTGGTGTTGGGTTATGGTCTATGATAATTTGGCTCATTTTATTTCCTTGAAATATTCGGTAAATTAAAGAAGTCACTATTGAGTGGTTTTTTAATAGTTTGGCGGAGAGAGTGAGATTCGAACTCACGGTGGGCTCGCACCCACGACAGTTTTCAAGACTGTAGCATTAAACCGCTCTGCCATCTCTCCGTTTATCGCTTGCTAGAACCATCCGTTATCCCACAATGATTTAGCTACTTTCGCAACGAAGCAAGATTATAGCAAACATTTAGTCATCTTGAATATCCTGATTAGGAAAAAATACATCAGAATAGCCAAACTTGCTTAAATCGTTAATTCTCATTGGGTATAAGACACCATTCAAGTGATCACACTCATGCTGCACTACCCTCGCATGGAAATCACTAACAAGCCTATCCACTCGATTACCAAACTGATCAAAACCGCTGTAGTGAAGTTGGGTGTAGCGCGGAACAATACCTCGCATTCCGGGCACTGAAAGGCAGCCTTCCCAACCCTCCTGCACTTCATTCCCGATTGGTGTTAAAACAGGATTTATTAGCACAGTATAAGGTACGATATCAGCCTCTGGATAGCGAGGATTTGCCTCAACATTTTTTTGTCCAAAAATGACCACGCGTAAACTCACGTTAATTTGTGGCGCTGCAATACCAGCGCCATTCTGTTCAAGCATGGTATCTTCCAGATCTAAAATCAAAGCATGTAATGCTGGTGTGTCAAATTCCTCAACAGCAAGCGCTTTTAATAATAAGCACGGCTCACCCATACGCAACACTTTTCTGACTGCCATTCTGCTAGACCAATCGGGCAATAATGGCACGAACTCGAACCATGGTTTTTTCTAAATTAAGGATAACCTCTTCATACTTAATACCATGCAAGCTATCATCTCGACCTGCAGCACGGTTAGCTACTGGACAAATCGCCGCATAACTAATACCAAGTTCACGTGCCAAAGCTGCCTCTGGCATACCAGTCATGCCTACCATAGTGGCGCCATCACGCTCTAGCCGATTAATTTCAGCAGCGGTTTCCAATCGCGGACCCTGAGTGGTTGCATAAACACCAGTACTAATAATTGTCTCATCAGCAATTTCGGCTGCACGCAACCATTTATTTCGCATATTTGAACAATACGGTTCCGTAAAATCGATATGCTTCACTGGCAACCTAACACCATCATAAAAAGTATTCTGACGACCATTGGTATAGTCAATAATTTGATTTGGTAGAGCAATAACACCCGTTAACAAATCTGCATGGATACCACCGACGGTTGCAATCGCTGCGATTTCTGTAACACCCTGTTTTTGCAAAGCATAAATATTGGCACGATAATTCACTTCATGGGGGGGTATGTTGTGACCACTGCCGTGTCGGGCTAAGAATATTACATCACACCCGTTTAAGTTACCAAAAACCAATGGCTGGGAAGGTTCACCATAAGGAGTTCGTACAACTAAGTGCTTGGTAATGTTAAGGTTGTCTAGTTGCGTTAAGCCAGTACCGCCGATAATTGCTAACATGTGTAGTGCCTATTAAATGTTAAATGTGCCGACCAAAGATCATTGAGTCGTAGGGTGTGTGTATTCTTGCTGAATATGCAATTACAAACCAATTTAATATATTACTTTAATCGAAATCATCCGAATCATGCGAAGTAGGTTGGACTAAAACTTCTGACGCTTCATATCCGTCACTTTCCAACATCATTCGGTAAGTGCAGCTTCGTAAATGCCCTTCTAGCATACCGTTTATAGTCGTAGTTTCAACCTTGCAAAAGCTACAGCGGTACCGATGCATTTGGCCTTCTAAATGCTCTTGTGGAAAATCGATGTAATAAGGTTTTTTCATTAAAAAAGCTCCATGCAATAATCGTGAAGAAAATTGCTAAAATCAATTTAAAATATTGACTATAAATATACGCGATTTGTGACTTACTTGGAGAAATTAGTCGCATTTAATTTAAACAAACTATTAAATTTTATTTTTTACTTAGCAAATATTATAGCAACGTCTAATTTTATTTAGCCCCTCATTATTGTCAAAAAATCACTCTATTTGTGGCATACTTACTCAATAATGCATGTCCCACCTACACTACTTATGCCAAAAAGCACTCCTATTTCTTCGACATGTCTGTCATTAGCAAATAGTCATTATGAAAATTTCCCTGTAGGGTCTATTTTTTTGCCTAGGCATTTACGCGAACCTATCGCATTAATTTATAGTTTTGCTAGGCAAGCGGATGATTTTGCTGATGAAGGCGATTTATCTGTTGAACAACGATTAGCCTTAATAAATGACTTTCGTGAAAACCTTGATTTAATCCAAGCTTACATTAAACCTCATAATGACTTTTTTAACCGATTAGGAACCATGATAAGGAGCAAGAGTCTTCCACCGGCGCCTTTTTATGACTTACTAAATGCTTTTAGCCAAGATGTTGTGAAAACTCGTTATGCGAACTATGAAGAATTATTAGATTATTGTGCGCAATCAGCAAATCCAATTGGTAAGCTGTTGCTACATTTATATGGTCAAGCTTCTCCAGAAAATATCAAATTGTCTGATTGCATTTGTAGTGCTCTGCAGCTTATTAATTTCCTTCAAGATATTGCTGATGATTTCAAGAAAAATGCTGATAAACAACGTATTTATTTATGCCAAGATGAAATGCTCATGTTTGGTATTACTGAACAAATGATTGAAAATAAGCTCGTCAATGCGGAGTGGCAACAATTTTTTAGCTTTAACCTAGATCGTGCCAATCTGCTATTAGAAAGCGGAAAGCCTTTAGGATGTATTTTAAAAGGTCGGATTGGATTTGAAATGCGGATGATTATTGCAGGCGGGGAACGTATCATCATGAAACTAGGTGAAGTAAATGGTGACATCTACCGACACAGACCAAGATTACAGGCATTAGATTGGGTTCAAATGTTTTTCAAAGCACTGCTTAGAGGTTAAGTTTACATGACACCACAGCAATATTGCCAACAAAAAACCAGTCAAAGCGGCTCAAGCTTTTATTACAGCTTTATGTTTTTGGCGCCTGCTCAACGCGATGCTATTACAGCGCTATATGCATTTTGTCGTGAAGTCGATGACATTGCTGACGAATGCACAGAGTTGCATATTGCACAAACAAAGTTGCATTGGTGGCGCTCAGAGATTGATAATCTTTACCAAAATAAGCCACAGCACCCAGTCAGTAAAGCACTACTAATTCCCATTAAAACCTTCCAACTGAGCGCTGAGCACTTTAATGAGATTATCGATGGCATGGAGATGGATTTAAATTTCAATCGATATGAAGATTTCAAGCAGCTTCAGTTATATTGCTACCGAGTGGCTAGCGTAGTCGGACTTTTGGCAGCTCAGATCTTTGAATTTAGTAATCGTAAAACCCTAAAATATGCCCATGACTTGGGTATGGCATTTCAACTAACTAATATTATTCGCGATGTTGGTGAAGACTCTCGCCGCGGTCGCATTTACATACCCTTGGATGAGCTAGCTAGGTTTAATGTCACTGAAGACGAGATTCTTTACAGCCGAGAATCTGATGCGGTTAAAGCGTTAATGGATTTCCAGATTGAGAGAGCCGAAAGTTATTACGACAGAGCCTTACAGGAGCTGCCTATCGAAGATCGCAAAAGCCAACGCGTAGGACTAATGATGGCAGCTATCTACCGTACTTTATTAAGAGTTATTAAAATTGATGGAGCGCAGAAGGTTCTGAATTCACGTACTTCACTTGGTGCTTTGCGTAAGTTGTGGCTGGTCATTCGTGTGTGGGCTAAGAACCTGTAAGGCTGAAAATTGTCCGTCAAAAAACCTCATATAGCAATAATCGGTGGCGGATGTGCCGGACTAAGCAGTGCAGCGGCTTTAGTTGAAAAAGGATTCCAAGTAACAGTATTTGAATCAAGTCCATATTTAGGTGGACGTGCGCGCACTGTAAGTACCAAAACTCATGATCTTGACAACGGCCAGCACATTTTTCTTGGGGCGTATCACCAAACCATAGCATTATTAATAAAGGCTGGTCTTAGTCTTGAACAAGCTTTTTTAAGACTCCCTTTACATATAAACATGCAGTCTACTCAAGGGGATGTTGTATTTAGGCTTAAATCTACTCACTTTCTGCCTGCTCCACTTCATTTACTTGCGGGAGTTCTATCGTGCAAAGGCTTGAGTTGGGTGGATCGTTTTTCTGTTATTAAGTTAATGTTATATCTTAAAAAAACCAACTACATTCTAGTTCAAGACTTACCATTAAACGACTTTTTAAAAGCCCAGAAACAATCAAAAAAGTTAATCAATCTTTTATGGGAGCCACTTTGTTTGGCTGCCTTAAATACACCAATAGAGATAGCTAGCTCCCAAACTTTCTTGCATGTATTAGGTGATAGCTTTAGCAACAATAAAAGCGATAGCGATTTTCTTTTACCCAGAATGGATTTGTCACAAATTATCGCAGAGCCCTTAGCTCGCTATATTGAGGATAAAGGCGGAGCCGTTTTAGTGGGTCAAACCATACTTAATCTTCATGTCAAAAAAAACAGCTTGGGTGAACATGAATTTGATTTGAATACCTCTCATAGCAAATATAATTTCAGCCACGTCGTTATCGCTACCGCTCCAAATCATGTAGCAAAGCTAATCCAAAACTTACCATTACTGGATGAAATATCTAAAGTTACGAAGAGTTACCAATATCAGCCAATCTGCACTATTTACCTTCAGTATGCAGCACATATTCAGTTACCTCATGTTATTAGTGGGCTTAATAATTGTATGGGTCAATGGGTGTTTGATCGCGGCCAACTTTGCGGTCAATTAGGCTTAATATCCGTTGTTGTTAGCGCTTCAGGTAAACATCAACAGTTGACGCAACAGCAACTTGCAATATCTGTAGCACAGGAACTGAGTTTAGCCTTTCCACAACTACCAAAACCTCTTTGGCATAAAGTGATTTCTGAAAAGCGTGCAACTTTTTCCTGCAACGTCATGTTAACAAGACCAAGCAATAAAACCTTGCAACCAAATTTATATCTGGCGGGTGATTATACTTATGCCAATTATCCAGCCAGCATTGAAGGTGCTATTAGAAGCGGTTTATTATGTGCTGAGTTAATCGCCAAAGGAAACTAAATCTCGCGGGCTTTTGATAAAGCTTGCTCTAGTCGTTCAACACCAAAAATTTCAATACCCGCTACACGTTGTTTAGGAACATTAGCTTTAGGTACGATAGCCTTGGTAAAACCTAACTTAGCGGCTTCTCTCAAACGTTCTTGGCCGCGCTGAACAGGGCGAACCTCCCCAGCCAAACCCACTTCACCGAAAACTATGAGTTTATTATCTAATGGCTTGTTTTTTAGTGAGGAAACGATTGACAGTAACACAGACAAATCCACTGCGGGCTCACTAATTCTCACCCCTCCGACTGCATTAATAAATACATCTTGATCGAAGCATGCAACTCCAGCATGCCGATGCAATACTGCCAACAACATGGCTAACCTATTTTGTTCTAAGCCAACGCATAGACGTTTAGGATTAGGTGCATGCGCTTCATCGACTAACGCCTGAATCTCGATCAGAAGTGGTCTAGTACCTTCCATGGTCACAGTGATACAGGACCCTGCCACTTGCTCGCTGTGGTGCGATAAAAACAACGCTGAAGGGTTCGTGACTTCGCGTAGCCCTTTTTCAGTCATTGCAAATACACCTAGTTCATTGACTGCACCAAATCTGTTTTTAAAAGCGCGAATTAATCTAAAACTCGAGTTTTGATCACCCTCAAAATAAAGGACGGTATCAACAATATGCTCCAATACTCTAGGGCCAGCAATGGCCCCTTCTTTTGTGACATGACCAACTAAAATCACTGTAATACCAGCTTGTTTAGCCAAGCGTGTAAGTTGCGCCGAACACTCTCTCACTTGTGCTACAGAGCCAGGAGCCGATTGTAGCGATTCTGAATATACAGTTTGAATGGAATCTATCACTGCAATATCAGGTTTATGTGCCTGCAAAGTGCTAATAATTTTTTCTAGATTAATTTCGGCTAATAATGAAATCGGGCTAGCATCCAACCCTAGGCGCTTTGCGCGCATTGCAATTTGTTGAGGCGATTCCTCCCCACTTACATAAATTGCTTTACGAGCACTGCCAATGTGGCAAAGTGTTTGCAATAATAGAGTAGACTTCCCGATGCCAGGATCTCCCCCAATCAGCACCACTCCACCAGGCACTAAACCGCCGCCAAGGACCCGATCAAACTCACTAACACCCGTTGGCTGCCTTGGTACCTCTGCAGCTTCAATATCTGTTAATTTTTGTAAGCCAGCTGTTTCTGCCAATGGTGCATATCGACTGGCAATCGCACTAGTACTAACAGTTTCAGCTATACTTTCAACCAAAGTATTCCATGACAAGCAACTTGGGCATTGGCCTTGCCACTTTGGCTCTGCACCTCCGCATTCAGTACAAGTGAAGATAGTTCTTGCTTTTGCCACTAAGCTACAACCTGCATAGGAACTCGAGGAGCTAAGGCACAAAGTAACTCATATCCTACAGTGTCTGAAGCTTCAGCTACTGCATCTACACCAATAACTTGGCCCCACAATTCAACAGGACTTCCAATATTAGCCTGTGGAATATCAGTCAGATCAACATAAAGCATATCCATAGAAACTCGTCCTATAGTTTGGGTTATTACGCCGTTGACAGCAATCTTGGTTCCGTTAGGAGCATTGCGGGGATAACCATCAGCATAGCCACAAGCGACAATACCAACGCGCATTTTTTTTGTGGCGGTAAAGCGGTTTCCGTAACCGATACTCTCCCCAGCCAATAAAGTTTGCACACTAATAATCTCACTACTTAATGTCATCGCAGCCTTTAAGTTGAAATGAGTTGCATCTGTTCCGGTTACTGGAGAAGCACCATAAAGCATAATACCTGGACGCACCCATTCTGCATGCGTTTGCGGATAGCGTAAAATAGATGCTGAATTAGCCAGAGAGATGGGCTGATTCAGACCAAATGTAACTTTTTTAAAGAGAGCCAATGGTTGATCTACTCCGAGACACTCATCTGCTGTGGCAAAGTGAGTCATCAAAGTAATACCATTTACATTGTTAGAAGCTTGCAAACGTTTAAAAGCAGCAATATATTGATCAAATGTAAACCCTAAACGATTCATACCGCTATTCATTTTTAGATGTACATGCAATTTTTGCTTAAGTGTTGCTTTCTCCAACATTTGCAATTGCGGCTCATTATGCACCACAATATCCAAACCAAAACTAGCGGAAATAACCAGCTCCTGATGGTCAAAAACACCTTCTAACAGCAGTATGGTTTGGGTAAAGCCAGCTTCACGCAAATCAATAGCCTCATCAAGCCCAAGAACAGCAAAACCTTCAGCTGCGTTCAGCGCATGTGCTGATTGAACTAACCCGTGACCGTATGCATTAGCCTTCACCACTGCCATCACCTTAGATTGGGGCGCAAGAAGCTTGACCAGATTTAAATTTTGTCCCAAGGCACTGTGAGAAATTGATGCTTTTATTGGTCGCATAGTCAGATTATAATTTATAGCGTAACTTAATAACTGTCAGCCATGTTGCTATTACCCGCATAATTTTCAAAGCGCGTATGTTGACCCATAAACGTAAGACGCACGCGGCCAATTGGGCCATTACGTTGTTTAGCAATAATAATTTCCGCAGTACCCTTATCGATACTATCAGGGTTATACACCTCATCACGGTATATAAATAAAATAACATCAGCATCTTGCTCAATAGCACCAGACTCACGTAAGTCGCTCATTACTGGGCGTTTATCTGGGCGCTGCTCCACACTTCGGTTTAATTGAGACAAAGCTACTACTGGCACATCTAACTCTTTGGCTAAAGCTTTAAGTGAACGTGAAATTTCTGAAATCTCTGTTGCACGATTTTCGCCTTGGCGTCCAGCTGGTGCTGACATTAGTTGTAGATAATCGACAACAATCAGTCCTAACTTGCCGCATTGACGGTGCAAGCGACGTGCTCTAGCGCGCACATCAAAACTGCTTAGACCAGCGCCTTCATCAATAAAAATTGGAGCCTCATTCAATTTGCCGAGTGCCGTCGTGAGCTTTTCCCAATCCTCATCTTCTAACTTACCAGTGCGCATACGATGCTGATCCAAACGCCCTACCGAACCAATCATTCGCATTGCTAACTGGGTTGATGCCATCTCCATAGAAAAAACCGCTACAGGTAAGCCACTGTCTAGCGCTACATTCTCTGCCATATTTAATGAAAATGCAGTCTTACCCATCGATGGACGACCAGCCACAATAACCAAGTCTCCACCTTGCAAGCCAGATGTCATAGAATCCAAATCAGAAAAACCGGTTGGAATTCCAGTCACATCTGATGGATTATCGCGTGAGAATAACTGATCAATTCGATCGGCCACTTGAGGTAACAAGACTTTAATATCAACAAAGCCTTCTGAACTGCGTTTACCACCCTCTGCAATTTGAAATATTTTAGCTTCGGCTTCATCAAGTAACTGCTGAGCATCACGGCCATTTGGCGCATAGGCACTTTCGGCAATGCCTGACCCCACAACCACCAACTGGCGCATTACAGCACGCTCATGCACAATCTCAGCATACCGACGAATGTTAGCTGCAGTGGGTGTGCTTTGCGCTAATGCACCCAAATAAGCAATACCCCCAATACCAGACAGCTCAGCGGTATTTTCTAGCGATTCTGCCACTGTAACAATATCAGCTGGTTTGTTATGTTCAATCAGCTTTGCAATATGCTGAAAGATCAACTTATGATCATGGCGGTAGAAATCCTTCGCGGTGAGTATATCTGCCACCTTGTCCAGCGCCTCATTCTCAAGCAGCAAACCGCCAATGACAGATTGCTCCGCTTCTACGGAATGGGGAGGGATTTTTAGTGCATCTAATTGTTGATCAGTCATGGCACGATTATACTGAATAACAACACAATCTAAATGCATGCAACTAAATAAAAAGGGCTACCTAAGTAGCCCTCTTAAAAAACCTAATAGCGTCTTATTGCGACGATATAGTTAGATTTTATGCTTCTCCAACTACAGTTACCTTAATATCAACAACAACATCATGATGTAAAGCTACAGTCACTGAATGGTCACCAATAGTTTTTAATGGGCCATTAGGTAAGCGAACTAGTGCTTTAGTCACTTCAAAGCCTTCTGCAATCAACGCATCAGCAATATCACCGTTAGTTACTGAACCGAATAAACGTCCATCAACACCAGCTTTTTGGGCAACGGTAACAACAAATGCAGCTAATTTTTCACCACGTGCTTGCGCCGCAGCTAATATTGCAGCTTGCTGTTTTTCTAACTCAACACGACGTGTTGCAATTTCAGCTTTATTTGCTTCAGTAGCACGCTTAGCCTTGCCTTGTGGAATTAAAAAATTGCGACCGTAACCGTCTTTAACTTTAACAATGTCACCTAAACTACCTAGGTTACCCACTTTTTCTAATAAAATAATTTGCATGGTAGCCTCCGATTATTGGTGTTTGTCAGTGAATGGAAGCAAAGCTAAGAAACGTGCGCGTTTAACAGCAGACGTTAATTGACGTTGATAACGTGCTTTAGTACCCGTCATACGTGCAGGAATGATCTTTGCATTTTCTGAAATGAAATCTTTAAGCAAATCTACATCTTTGTAGTCTACTTCTTTAATGCCTTCTGCTGAAAAACGGCAGTAACGGCGGCGTTTGTACATTTCTCTTGCCATGTTTAACTCCTAAATATTCTCTAAATGGTTAATGTGCATTACCAATTGGGTGCTTTTGAGGCTGCGTTTAGCTAAAAAGCCAGTCGCTACAATGTGAGAGCCTAATTTCAAGCTTTTTAATGCTTGATCACCTAAGATCACCGCATTCAATTCACATTCCACCTTACGCTTCATGCCCGCTTCAACTTGATCGGAAACATGACGCAATAAAACACTTAACAACGGTATGCCTGCTGGCGTATAACGAAGCGGCTCAATTTGCACAACCTCCGATTTCAACACCAGTGTATTCACTTTATTACTTAAGCTGCTGCAACCTCAGTTTCATGTGCAACTGGAGCGCCATCTCTGCCCAATACTGATCTAGATTTCTCTTCTTTCATCATTGGTGATGGTTCAGTCACTGCAGTTTTTGTAGCCATCATTAAATGACGCAAAACAGCATCATTAAATTTAAAGCCATGCTCAAGTTCAGCCAATACTTCTAGGCCACACTCAATGTTCATTAACACATAGTGAGCTTTATGGATTTTTTTGATTGGGTAAGCAAGTTGACGGCGACCCCAGTCTTCTAAGCGATGAACTGCACCGCCACTGGCTGTAATAACTGTTCGATAACGCTCAATCATTGCAGGTACTTGTTCACTTTGGTCCGGATGGACGATAAACACTAGTTCATAATGTCTCATTAGTACTCCTTTTGGATTAAAGCCACCTGCAAAATGCGCAACTAAATTCAGTCGCACATCACAATAAGTTGCAGTGTGACAAGGTTAAATTTTATTTACTTGATAACGCTACCAAGCAAGCGCGCGATTATAGACACTTGCTGGCGTTTAATCAATCGATATTATTTTATCCGTTCAGTTAAACTAAATCCGGCATCTCTGCACCAAAGAACTTAATACGAAGATTTTTAAGCTGGTCTCTATAATCGCCAGCTTTTTCAAACTCTAGATTTTTAGCGCTGTCGTGCATGGCTTTTTCTAAGCGCTTCATCTCTTTTGCTATTTGTTTTTCACTTAAAGACTCATAACTAGCCTGTTCTTGTAACACCTTACGCTCTCGCAGCGCTTCATCTTTGTCGTAAACACCATCTATGATATCTTTAATTCGTTTAGTAATGCCTTTTGGAACAATGCCATTAGCCTCATTAAAAGCCATTTGCACACTTCGCCTGCGTTCTGTTTCATCCATTGCGGCCTTCATGCTACGCGTAGTTTTATTGGCATAGAAAATGACCTTGCCGTTAATATTACGTGCGGCACGGCCTGAGGTTTGAATCAACGAACGCTCAGAACGCAAGAACCCCTCTTTGTCTGCATCTAGAACGGCAACCAATGATACCTCTGGAATATCCAATCCCTCGCGCAACAAGTTAATACCCACCAGCACATCAAACTCACCCAAACGCAAATCTCGAATGATCTCAACCCGTTCAACCGTATCAATATCACTATGTAAATAGCGCACCTTGACGCCATGCTCACTTAAGTAATCTGTTAAATCTTCCGACATACGCTTGGTTAACGTGGTTGCCAAAACACGCTCACCTACGGCAACCCGCAACTTAATCTCACCCAATAAGTCATCCACCTGAGTATCAGCGGGCTTTACTACAATCGGCGGATCTACCAGACCCGTAGGCCGCGCAATCATTTCTACAACTTGTTGCTGATGATTAGCTTCATATTCAGATGGCGTGGCTGACACAAATACGCACTGACGCATAATGTGCTCGAACTCCTCAAATTTAAGAGGGCGATTATCTAGGGCCGAAGGCAATCGCCAGCCATAATCCACTAAGTTCTCCTTACGCGAGCGGTCACCTTTAAACATCGCACCTACTTGTGGCACAGTGACGTGACTTTCATCAATAATCATTAATGCATTATCTGGAAGATAGTCAATCAGCGTAGGAGGAGGATCGCCAGGATTGCGTCCAGATAAATGTCTTGAGTAGTTCTCAATACCCTTACAAAAACCAATTTCATTCAACATTTCAAGGTCGAATCGGGTGCGCTGCTCTATACGAGCAGCTTCTACCAATTTCCCAGTTTTAATGTAAAAATCTACACGATCTTTCAGTTCGTGCTTAATTTTTTCCATTGCGCGAATCGTCGTTTCTCGAGGTGTTACATAATGACTGGATGGATACACGGTGTAGCGTGGAATTTTGTTAAAGACTTGCCCAGTGAGTGGATCGAATAACGTAATCGATTCTACTTCATCGTCAAACATAGAAATGCGCACCGCGGTTTCATTGTTTTCAGCCGGAAAAACGTCGATCACATCGCCCCTCACCCGAAAAGTTCCGCGTGAAAAATCAAATTCGTTTCTATCATATTGCATACCCACCAACCGCGCTATCATGTCTCGATGGGCAATTTTTTCACCTTGCTGCACATGCAAAACCATGCCGTGGTAATCCGCCGGATCCCCAATACCGTAAATTGCTGATACGGTCGCCACAATAATACTGTCTTCCCGCTCCAATAAAGCCTTAGTTGCGGACAGTCGCATCTGCTCAATATGTTCATTGATGCTAGAGTCTTTTTCAATAAACAGGTCACGTGAAGGCACATAGGCTTCTGGTTGATAGTAATCATAGTAACTGACAAAATACTCAACAGAGTTATTCGGAAAAAACTCTCGAAATTCACTATATAACTGTGCGGCCAAGGTTTTGTTTGGAGCCATCACGATTGCTGGTCGACCAGTACGCGCGATTACATTAGCCATGGTGAACGTTTTACCGGAACCAGTGACGCCAAGTAAGGTTTGAAACTTCATGCCTTCATTGATTCCTTTTGTCAGCTTATCTATTGCCTGAGGCTGATCACCGGCTGGCTGGAAAGGCTGATACAGTTGATACTTGCTATTGGGAAAAGTGACAAACACATTGTTCTTCATTAGGAAATTTAGCTCGTGATTTTAACAGACAACCGGATACCCAATGCTAACAAATAATTTCAAGAACTTTGTCCAAATAATTGAGTCATCTTACTGATAGTGTTTCAAAAATGAATTTTATAATAAAGCTTCATAAGCTTTAACGATAGTCAGCAATTAATATACTTAATAAGGATTTATATGCGTAGTTCAATTTTGCTTGTATTACTTCTTACGTCAATTCAACTAGCTACAATTCAACTAGCATTAGCCTCAGACTCATCCAAAGTCATGGAATCTTTGCAATCTGTCGTGATGATACGCGCATATAACAAAAACGGCAGTTTAGGCACTGGCTCGGGTGTCGTTGTAGCCCACAATAAAGTATTGACCAATTGCCATATATTTAGAAGTACGAAACAACCCTGGATTGCTCGCGGAGAGGACTCATTCGCCATAGCTTCAGTGCAAGCTGACCGCTGGCATGACCTATGCTTAATTACAGCCGTTGACTTGCCATTTAAAGCACCGCCTTTAGGCAAGGGCTTTGACTTAAAGCGCGGTCTAGAAGTCGTTGCCATTGGGCATTCTAATGGCACGCCTGCTCCGTTAATATCAGAAGGTAATATCAAATCAACCTATACGTTTGACGACGGAAAAATTATTAGAAGCAGCGCTATTTTTCTAATGGGAGCGAGTGGAAGCGGTATCTTCGATCTTGATGGCAATTTACTCGGTATCAATACTTTCAAAACACCTGGCCGCCCTGCTTACTATTACTCGTTACCAATTGAATGGCTAGCAAACTTAGAAAAACAACCCATCGAAACTGAGTTCCCTATTGATGGCAAGGCGTTTTGGGAAGAGGACGATGATAAAAAACCATTTTTTATGCAAATGGCATTGCCTGAAATAAATCAAGACTGGACAAAGCTAGTAGAGGTTTCTCAAAAATGGATAGAGGCCAGTCCCAATAATACAGATGCTTGGTTTGAACTTGGAACTGCTAAAGAAAACTTAAATAAAATCACGGAAGCAAAAAACGCGTATCACCAAGCTTTAAAATTTGATGCAAATAACACTGACGCCTTATTTAGGCTAGGAAGCATCGCTATCAACAACAATGACAAGGCTGAAATAAATGAAGTAAAGTCAGCGATTGGCCTAGTTGATAAAGATATGGCTGAAGAGTACGGACGTATGATTGAATGCGGCTCGCAATGCTAGATTAAGTCATGATAATCTATAACAGCCCATAGTTTAATGCCAACTTACAAACTAGTTAATACTGCTCATATTCTGCTAAATTGTTCCTAATCCTGTTTTTTATGCGTAAAATAGCCGCAAATCGATCAATTGCATAGAAATTGTTTTAAGGAAGCATATTTTGGCATTAGCACAATCAGAATCTCAGGCGCAAGCAGCTTATCAAAAATCAGTACTTTCAAAACGCGTTCAGGCCATTAAAGAATCTCCTACACTAGCCATTACCGCTAAAGCGGGTAAATATAGAGCTGAAGGTCGTGACATTATCGGTTTAGCTGCTGGTGAACCAGACTTTGATACGCCACAACACATTAAAGATGCTGCCAAAAAAGCGATTGATGACGGATTTACTAAATACACGCCTGTGGCAGGTATTCCAGGGCTAAAAAAAGCCATTGTAAACAAATTTAAAAATGAAAACGGCTTTGATTACAAACTAAATGAAGTCATTGTAGGCGTTGGTGGCAAGCAAACTATTTTTAATCTTTGTTTGGCGGTGCTAAATAAAGGCGATGAAGTTATTATTCCTGCTCCTTACTGGGTATCTTACGCTGACATTGCACTGGTCGCAGAAGCTATACCGGTCATTATTGAATGTGGTATTGAGCAAGGCTTCAAGCTTACTCCACAACAATTAGAAGCAGCAATTACCCCTAACACCAAAATTTTTATGATTAACTCACCTTCAAACCCCACTGGTGCGGTGTATACGCTAGGCGAGTTAAAAGCACTAGGCGAGGTGTTACTTAAGAACCCACACGTACTAGTTGCTACCGATGATATGTATGAACACGTTAATTTAACTGGGGATAAGTTTTATAACATTCTTAATGCAACTCCAGCGCTTAAAAATCGTTGTATTGTATTAAACGGCGTATCCAAAGCTTACTCGATGACAGGTTGGCGCATAGGCTACGCAGCAGGACCTGCTTACATTATTAAAGCCATGGAAATTCTGCAGTCGCAATCAACCAGCAATGCAACTTCAATATCACAAGTCGCAGCTCAGGCAGCGCTAGAAGGTTCTCAAGATTGCATTACACCCATGGTGACAGCTTTTAAAGAACGTCATACCTATGTAGTTAACCGATTTAACAAAATGCCTGGATTAAGCTGCTTAATGGCCGGGGGCGCATTTTATGCTTTCCCTGATGCACGTGGAGCTATTCAAAGCCTATATCAAGATGGAAAAATCAAAACCACTACCGATATGGCCTTAGCAGAATATTTACTAGAAAAATTCGATGTCGCTGTGGTACCTGGCTCAGCCTTTGGTGCTGAAGGCTATTTCCGCATCTCATTTGCCACTTCCATGGAAAATTTGCGCAACGCACTAGATCGCATAGAGCGCGCACTTAATTAACGCAAATATAAGCAGTTACGTCTAATAGCTTCAAAATCAGGGTATTACAAATTCTATTTAGCTTCCTGTTTTATCTAGCCAAATCAAGCGTGTAGATATTAGCAATTCAAGTGCACGAAAGGTTTGACACTAACCCTGAGAGTCAGTATAGTGCTGGCTTCTCGTTGTTCTGAGAACAATTCCTCGATAGCTCAGTTGGTAGAGCAACGGACTGTTAATCCGTGTGTCCCTGGTTCGAGCCCAGGTCGAGGAGCCAAAATACTTAATTAAGACAACGACTTACACCGTTGTCTTAATTTTTTACTTTAATTACACGGTTATTACACGTTTAATTTACATCTCGCTGGTGTTGCCTTCCTTGTAATTCTAGTACACTATATATCATGCGCACGCCCTCTCACAACAGCATTATTATCAAAGAAGAAGAGCTTCGCCTCGTGCGCAGACCTGATAGTAAACGCTGGCAGGCGCATTATAAGATAGGCGATTCAAAACTGTGGATTCGTCGCGCGACAGGCACAAGTGACTTAATTAAAGCCACAGCACTAGCCGAGCGGTTCTACATGAAGGCAGTCTTTGATCATGAAGAAGGCCGCCCTATCCACAGCCGTAAATTTAAAGCAGTGGCAATCACCGTACTTAATCGATTATTAGAAGAAATAAAAGCCGGTACTGGCAAACCTAGCCATCAAGATTACGTTTCCGCCATTAAACTTTATCTAATCGAATTTTATGGCAGCTATAACATTGACCGCATTACCCCCGCGGTAATCAATGAATTTCATGTATGGCGTAAAAATAAATTAGGTCGGGAATTAAGTGCTAGTGCGCAAAGCAATCATAATGCCGCCTTTAATCACATCATGGACGAAGCTATTCTACTAGGCTATATGACTGAGTATATGCGCCCCGCCACCAAAAACACCGGTGCTGAAAATGATCGACGTGCTGAATTCAGTCATGGCGAATTAGAGCATCTCCAATCACTCATGGCTAAGTGGGTGTTAGATGGTCGTACAACACGCACTAGAATGATTCGTGCGCTAGTGCAAATTTATGTGCCGTTTATGGCAGCCACTGGCATGCGACCAGGTACAGAGGCTGAATTTATGGAATGGCGGCATATTGATGTAGAAATGCATCTTGGTGCGCCAGTGCTACATATCCGCATACAAAAAGGAAAACGCGGCGCACGCAATTTCATTGCGCATAACAGTTGCTGGTTATTGCTTGAACGTTTAAGACAGCTCAACCCTGATCTAAAAGACATGACTTTACAAAAAGTATTGGCAGCTAAGTTGCCTGTGCTGGTATTTCAGTTAGAAGATGGCACACAGCCCGACAGCTTCAACAAACCTTTTAAGCTGATATTAGAAGAAGCTGGCATGCTAGCTTGCCCAACAACAGGCAAAGAACGCAGTTTATATAGTCTGCGGCATTACTATGCCACACAGCGTTTACTTGAGAACGTCCCTATCAATGAACTGGCAGAACAGATGGGGACATCAATTCCGATGATTACAAAGCACTACTCACATTTAACTTCACTGATGAAGGCCGCGCAGTTCGCAGGTAAAGTGGATGGCAGTCAAGGCGGAGAGCAAGCGCAAATTGAAGCTTTAATGCGTGCTAGTGTAGCTAATGACAATGTCATGAGCTTAGTTGAGCTTGCTACAGGCTTATGCCTGCCCTTAGTTGTACAAAGCTTCGAGATGAAAAATGATCTCGAAGAACGTTTAAAACCCAAATCACAGCCTAATATTTAATTCAACAATGATGACGCCACAATTACTTCTCACGGCACTAGCACCAAAGGAAAGAATACGATGCAATCACTATTGATCAAGTTCTTCGAAACTCGCGCTGAAGCTGCGCTTATTGAAGTGCCTAAGGCGATTAGTGGCATGGGGTTTTATCACAGACTACATCGCCGCATGCTTAACGGTGAAGATTTAAGTGGCGAAGTTCCAGTAATTGCTGAAGTAGGATTAGACGCTGCAACGAAAGTGGTTGCAGAGGCTGAGCAAGAGTTTAAAGAACGCATTACTTCAGCATGGCAATTAAAAGATGCTTGGGCGGCAGACATTGCCACAGAGATTGAACATGTGCAATTACCACTTGAGCTCATTCCACGCTTTAACGTGCGTTATACCTTCGCAACTGAATATGGCGCTGTGGTCGTCAAGGTGAAAACGACCGGGCTTAATTTTAAAGTAACAGTAGACGCTTCTGCCTGCGGGCATCAAGCCAACATGGCGTTGCAGGAAGCGGATCAATTATTGACATTTGCAGTGCTGAAATCTTAGTTAGCGCTAGCTAGAACAAAAGCATTAAATACGTCAAACACCCTCTTTTAAAGCCCTACAAGCTACTTTTACCTTCTGAGCTACATAAACGTATACAGCAAAAGATTTAACGCGCTGTAGGTGCTGTTTTTTTGTAATAATATTACTTTCAAGCAGACGTTGAAATTCGGTGCTTCCGACCTATTGTGTTGAAAAACTCTCCGTAAAATTGACAATCAGACCCACTTAAATTACAATTATCCTATTGATTTATATAGGATAAGTCATCATGATGGGTCATCAAACAGATAGTCAAGACAAGCTGTTTTATTCCTTTAATCTCGAAGCTTACGTCCCGCAACAGCATTTATTGCGTGGCATTCATCAATATCTAGACTTATCAGACCTTCGGCAGCATCTATCTCAGTTATACAGCCACACAGGTAGACCTTCCATTGATCCTGAACTGATGATTCGCATGCTGATTATCGGTTACTGCTTTGGCATACGCTCGGAACGGAGGTTATGTGAAGAAGTTCATCTTAACTTAGCGTATCGCTGGTTTTGCAAACTTGGTCTTGAAGATCCAGTGCCAGATCATTCCACCTTCTCCAAGAACCGTCATGGCCGCTTTCGTGATGGCGAGGTGTTTAGGAAACTATTTGAAACCGTACTACAGCGCTGCATGGTCGAAGGTCTGGTGCGTGGTGAAGGCTTTGCTACCGATGCCAGCATTATCAAAGCCGATGCACAACGGCAACGCGGCGTTCCTGGAGACGAGCCCAACGATTGGGGTGGCCCCGGTGGAACCACTCGCCCGGTAAGGGAATACCTGGAAGCACTCGAAACCGCTGAGGTTCCTGACAATCCACCGAAAGCAATATCGCTCACAGATCCCTCTTCAAGCTGGACGGCAGCCCATGGTCCAGGCGTCTTTGCCTATTGCACCAACTATCTGATTGATTTGGATGCGGGCATTATTATGGATGTTGAAGCTTCATCGGTGAACAGCGCGGCGGAGATTAAAGCGACTAGACTTATGATTGATCGTGTCGAAGAGAAATATGACATTAAACCAGCACGACTTGTGGGTGATACTAATTACGGTTCGGCCCCCATGTTAGAGTGGATGGTCAATGACAAAGGTATCGAACCGCATGTGCCGGTGAAGGATCAATCAGAGCGTAAAGATGGCACCTTATCACGCAGTGATTTCCTTTGGGATGAAGTCGCTAATGAATACCGTTGCCCGCAGGGTAATGCACTACGTAGCAATTGGCGTCCGTTTAAAAAACCACGCTCTCACATCACGAAGGCTGATGCCATTCTCTATCACTCAAGCCAGAGAGACTGTACGAACTGCCCAATAAAAGAAAAGTGCTGTCCGAATACACCAGTGCGCAAAATACCGCGCAGTATTTACGAACCGGCTCGCGATGTCGCACGCGCTATTGGTAAAACAGACGCTTATAAGCAGTCGCGCAGAGAGCGTAAAAAGGTAGAGATGTTATTTGCGCACTTAAAACGCATATTAAAGCTCGATAAATTGCGATTGCGAGGCTTCAGTGGTGCGCAAGATGAATTTCTACTGGCTGCCACTGCACAGAATCTGCGGCGAATGGCAATGTGGTTAGCTCCAATAGCACCAGATATGCAGGTAAAACCAGCATAAAGGCAGTAAGAAATACAAAAGCTGAATAAACCCAGCAGTAAAACCATTCAATAGCCGAAAACACCTAAAATTCAAACTTTAATTGCGTGGTAAACCTGAAATGTTGGGGAGTTTTTCAACGGAATAGACCCGAAGCAGACAGTCACTATCTAGAAATAATATCCGCTGCAAGCTGTTTGCAATAATACTTTTTAATAGAAGTAACATTGCTACTCACAAATCATATTCATGATTTAAATATACCCTTATATTCAATTTAGTTATAAATATATAAATAAATATTCTTTTTAATTCTTATTAAAAGTTTATATAGTGCATGCATTCGCATTTAACGAACTTGATTTGAGATTAAAAAATGGCACCTAACAATCATACGACTAGAAGTAGCAACTTCAACAGCACTTCGCCTAAGCGCAATGTAGATGAAGAGATTCTGCGAATTGTGGAAGAGCTAAAACAAGGTTCGGGTTTCGGCTCAATAGAAATCGTTTTACACGAAGGCCGTGTGACACAAATTGAAAAGCGCGAAAAACTTAGATTCACGCAAGAAATTAGCAAATCAAATCCTACTGTTCTCGCAGCGGCAAAATAAAATAGTTCTAACAATTAAACATGCAGGCTGACCAGGAAACTGGATGCTTACAATAGGAGATTAAAATGCAATTTAAATTTACAAAATTCGCCGCAGCCTTTATTGCCAGTGGCATCATTTCACTACCACTAGTTGCACATGCATCCATAGAATCTTTGAATGACTTCTTGGAAGCTGATGCACCATTTAAGAAAGACTTTAGTCTTGCGGGTCACGACGCCAGCATACAGTTTTATGGGATTTTAGACATTGGTTATGAGCATGGAGACCATGCGCTTCCAATTAATGACAATTTACCTCAAGGGCTTTATTCAGCAAACAGACAGAATGCAACATATACGAGCTCACAAAGCACGTGGTTTTCAGGCGGATTATCACAAAACCGCGTTGGCATTAAGGCCGACACTGGTTTATTCGATTTAGGCGAAACGAACGTTAAAGCCGTTTTGAACTTGGAAACTGGCTTTAATCCGCTCGGCTTTGAACTCTATAACGGTGCGAAATCATTAGTTCAGAACTCTGGGGGTAGCTCATCTTCACAACCTCTTGCCAATCAATCCATTTCAAACGAAAGCTCACAAAACGGAAACTTTTTTAACCGTGCAGCGAACGCTGGCTTGAGTTTTGGTGAATATGGCACAGCCACATTTGGCTTACAAACAAATCCGCTAAAAGATATTTTTCTGGCCTACGATCCTGTTCAGGCAGATAACTTTTCAGCATTAGGGCAAAGTGGTACCTGGGGTGGTAGTGGCGGCGTATCGGAAAATCAACGATTACAAAACTCTTTGAAATACACCAACTCATGGGCATTACCTTCACTTCCGTTTGAGGGTGCCAAAGCAACTGCAACGGGTATCTACCAATGGGGGAATGCAATTAACCTTGATTACGGCAATAGTTATGGATTAAGCGCAGGCCTTGAAAGCAACAAATTCGGTGTTCAAGTAGCGTATTACAGTGCGACTGATGCAATTTCAGCAACAACTTCAAGTACAGCAGGTGATATCGCCTATAGAGCTTACAACACTCAGGCAGGGCTAATTGCGCTGAGATTTAATCCAGTTCCTGAACTGAAAATTTCAGGAGGATGGGAGCAATTCACTAGAAGTGCGGCTAGCGACGCCGCTCTTCAGAACTCATCATCTACCAACCACCCTTCAGCTTACGGAAGTTTATGGGGTTATAGCGTTGGTGCAGGAGCTGCCGGGTTTACTCCAGGCGACACCCAAGAATTTAATGTGCTTTTCCTCGGCGCTGGGTATGACTTTAGCGCTCAATTTCCAAAGCTAACAGGCTTAAAACTTCAAGCAGGTTACTATGACTTTATTAGTGAAACCCCTTCAACAAAACATGCCATTAGCACAGCCAAGCAGAATAGCGGTCGCATAGGCACATGGTCAGCTGTTTTAGACTACCAAATCAACAAACGCTTTGATGTTTATGCAGCTGCCACCAACAGTCACTTTACCGGACCTTACTATTCAGGTTACGACACAAATCAAACTGTTATTGGCACAGGTGTCCGCTTCAAGTTCTAATTTACTTAAGGAATAATTTCATGAAAAATTCATTGTTCAAGATAAGTATTTTACTCATCTCACTTCTAGTTAATTCACATTCAGCACTTGCTGCTGATATTAGCTTGCTAAATGTTTCATACGACCCAACACGGGAGCTTTACCAAGATTTTAATGCTGCATTTAGTAAGTTTTGGTTAGCTAAAACGGGTGACAAAGTGACAGTTAAAGCCTCGCACGGTGGCTCAGGCAAACAAGCTCGCGCTATTATTGATGGTTTAGATGCTGACGTGGCGACACTGGCTTTGGCCTACGACGTTGACCAATTACAGGAAAAAGGAAAACTGATTCCTAAAGATTGGCAAACGCGTTTACCTCACAATAGCTCACCTTATACCTCTACTATCGTTTTGCTGGTGCGTAAAGGTAATCCAAAAAACATTAAAGATTGGGATGACTTAATTAAACCTGGTGTTTCAGTTATAACCCCTAACCCTAAAACATCAGGTGGTGCTCGTTGGAATTATCTAGCGGCTTGGGCATACGCTCAGAAACACGACGGCAATGATGAAGCTAAAACTAAAGAGTTTGTCGGTAAGTTATTTAAGAACGTTCCTGTCTTAGATACTGGAGCTCGTGGCTCGACAACAACGTTTGTAGAACGCGGCATTGGTGATGTGTTACTTGCTTGGGAAAACGAAGCATTCTTGGCACAAAAAGAATTGGGCGTAGGCAAGTTTGAAATTGTTGTGCCTTCACTTTCTATCTTGGCAGAACCACCAGTTACCGTGGTCGACAAGTTCGCTAAGAAGCATGGCACTGAAGTAGTGGCCAAAGCTTACCTAGAATACTTATATACCGAAGAAGGCCAAGAGATCGCAGCTAAGAACTACTACCGCCCAACTCTAGCTTCTGTGGCTAAAAAGTATGAATCACAGTTCCCAAAAGTGAACTTGGTAAAAATTGATGATGACTTTGGTGGATGGCAAGTAGCGCAGAAGAAACACTTTTCTGATGGCGGCACCTTTGATCAGATTTATCAGAAGTAAGATTTAAGTTATTAAAAATAAAGCAGCGCTAGACAAAATCTGGCGCTGTTTTCACTGGAGGTCTTTATCATGAGCTCAGTATTAATTGTAGGTGGTGACCAGATAGATGGCATCAAGCAAGTCTTAGTCAATTTTGGTGTGGACCATATTCATCATTGGTCAGGTCGTAAATCTGGCGATAGCAACAAGGTGATTCCACATGACACCAAAATTATCGTCCTAGTTACTAATTGGATTAGTCATTCGATTACCCATAAAGTAAAACGTAATGCGCTTAAACGTGGCATTAAAGTGATATACACACCCAATGGCTCTATGGCGTTACACAATAGATTACAAAAGGTAAATGCTGAGTTTGCTTCGGAGCGCGAATGCGAGATATTAGATTTTAGCTACCCTACTTTTGTACATTGAATCTCAAAAATTAAGCATTACCTATCACTAGTACTATCGAATTTAAAGTGGGGGCCGCTTAACACTTAAAACTAAGCGGTGTTATCTCCCTAGCCTCATTCCGGCAAGCTGAACTCACAAGAACAGCCTGTCGGATTTTTTTCGCCTAGATCTTCTATACAAACATAAAGCATTGACATTTGTACTAACTAGAACTATATTAGTCCTAACTAGAACAAAGTGAGTGATAAATGGATTTCTTGCCATTACTAAGAGAGGTCGTTAGGAGCTATCAAGCATTTGAGAACTTCTCAACACCGCATATTAAATCCATGAATCTAACCTCCCCACAATTCGATGTGATTGCGACATTAGCCAATCAACCACCGATGACGTGTAAAGCATTGGGAGAAAAAACGCTGATTACTAAAGGCACCCTGACGGGAATACTCGATCGCCTTGAAATCAAAGAAATGGTTGAACGTATCACCAATACAGAAGACGGCAGAAGTCAAAAAATTCAATTGACACCAAAGGGTCAGGAAGTGTTTTCTCATGCCTTCCCAAGCCACATGAAGCATCTACAAAGTGCCTTCGATCAATTGTCTCAAGAAGAAATGCTTAACCTAACCATCTCTCTTAAAAAACTAAGAGACGCCATGGAAAAACTTACCCCCCACTTAAAGGAGCAACAATGAAACGTAATATATTAGCAATTGGTTTAATGTTAATGGCAGTTCAAGCCTCAGCCGCACCAGTGACTTACGTCATTGATGGCAATCACACACTGCCAAGATTCTCTTATAGCCACTTTGGCTATTCCACACAACTAAGTCGTTTTGATAAAACTTCAGGAAAGATTGTCCTAGACAAAGAAGCTAAGCAAGGTTCAGTGAATGTGACGATAGAAACAAGCTCCGTCAATACTGGCTATGCGACATTTAATGAGCATATTCAAGGTGCTGATTTTTTTGATACCGCCAAATTTCCAACGGTCACTTTCACATCCAATAAATTTAACTTTAGTGGCGATAAAATTAAATCCATTGATGGCGTATTGACTATTAAAGGGATTAGTAAAGAAGTTACATTGGCTGTAACCTCATCCCTGTGCATGCCCCACCCTATGGCTAAAAAAGAGGCTTGTGGTGTAAATGCAACTACTGTTGTTAAGCGTAGCGACTTCAATATGGGTAAACATGTACCCTATGTCAGTGATGAGGTCACAATTGACATTCCAGTAGAAGCAATCAAAGAATAATTAACGCATAAGGAGATGACAATGAAACCTGAAATCGCACAAAAAAGTCCATATGCTGCAGAAGTTGAAAGTGGCAAGAGTTACTACTGGTGCTCTTGTGGCAAAAGCAAAAATCAACCATTTTGCGATGGCGCACATCAAGGGTCTGAATTTACACCCGTTGTATATAATGCAACCGAAAATAAGACTGTTTATTTTTGTGGTTGTAAGCAAAGTGCTAACCAGCCTTTATGTGATGGCGCACACAGCAGTATTTAATTTTCTTCCTAGTGATAGCGCAAAATCATAGATGTTAAAAAAGCCCGTTAGGGCTTTTTTAACATGACTTCCACTTACATACCGCTTTGGTGTAACGACAAAACTTAGAAGCTAGTGAATATTGCTCGGCAATTTATTAGAGCTTAAACGTAACAAGGCGTTGACCAAAACATCAATCTCGGCATAAGTGTTGTAGAACGCCAATGATGGTCGCACGGTAGTTTCAAGGCCAAATCGACGCAAAATAGGTTGCGCACAATGATGTCCTGAACGCACAGCGATACCTTCCTTATTTAAAGCTGCGCCTACTTCCTCGCTTTTAAAGCCTTCAAGCGTGAAAGATAGGACACTGGCTTTTTCCTTTGCTGTCCCGATTAAACGTAAACCTGGCACTTTATTCAGTGCCGCTGTTGCATACACCAAGAGCTCATGCTCGTATCGCGCGATGTTATCAATGCCAATGCGTTCAACATACTCTAAAGCAGCGCCTAAGCCGACAGCATCAGCAATATTGCCAGTACCTGCTTCAAACTTAGAAGGCGCTTCGTGATACACCGTTTTATCGAAGGTCACGTCTTGAATCATATTGCCGCCACCCTGCCAAGCTGGCATGTCATTCAACAACTCTGGCTTGCCATACAGCGCACCAATACCGGTAGGACCAAAGACCTTATGTCCTGAGAACACAAAGAAGTCAGGATTTAGTGCTTGCACATCCGTACGCATATGCGACACAGATTGCGCTCCATCTAACAATACTTTAGCTCCAGCGCGATGCGCCATTTGTATCATCTCAGCAGCTGGTGTCACAGTGCCTAAAGCATTAGAGACTTGAGTAAACGAGACCAACTTTACGCGAGGTGTTAGTAACTTCTGATACTCAGATAACAACACCTGACCACTATCGTCTACTGGGGCTACTTTAAGCTTAGCACCCGTTTCTTGGCATAACTGCTGCCAAGGCACAATGTTTGCATGATGCTCTAGATGCGTAATCAAAATTTCATCGCCAGCACTCAGGTTCTTTTTACCCCAAGATTTAGCCACTAAATTAATTGCCTCCGTCGTTCCGCGTACAAAAATGACATTATCCACTGAGGGAGCGTTAATAAAACGACGTACTGTTTCACGCGCTTCTTCATAAGCATCGGTAGCGCGTGCAGCTAACTCATGTGCGGCGCGATGAATATTTGAGTTTTCGTGTTGATAGAAATAACTAATTCTATCAATCACTGCCTGCGGTTTTTGCGTGGTCGCAGCATTGTCTAACCAAATTAAAGGACGTCCATTCACTAACTCACCAAGAATTGGAAAATCTTTACGTACCAAGTTTGCATCAAACGGTGGATGTGCGGCCGCAGGCAAAGCCTGCGTTTGGTTAAACGGAGAGTCTTGCAGAAAATAGAAATGACTGGTGTTGGGTTGGGTGCTACCTGCGCTATGCACGCCCGCTTGACTATGGCTAGTCACACCTAATAGCTGTTGCAATTCATTTTCATAAGGAATGGCAAGGCCACCCAACGACTGACCAAAACCCAAGTCAGGCAAGCCACTGGTATTGCCAAAATCCTGCGCATTTGATGCGTTAGCCGCATATTGTAATTGCAATGCAGATAAGTCAGACAAAGCACTCGGCGCTTGAGTACCGTTAGCAAAGCCTGAAAATGTAGACGGCGACTGACTAGTCGTAGGGCTAACAGCAGGCTTTGGTAATGTTGAATCATCGGCCACATGCGATAAAGAGGCGGTTGATGGCACTTTAGCGCCATCAGCAAAAGGAGATCCCGCAGGAAACCCTTCAGCATATAACTCATTAACAATGCGACTTAATGCTGCAACATCTAACTGACCAGACTCACTTGCTTGTCGTCCTAGTGCTAATGCCGATGACATGCGTGGATGATCTCCTGGCATGGCCGCCAAAATATCCTCCGGTTCGAATGATGTCTGAGCATCAAAAAATGACATATCGTTTAGATTATTTGTACTCATAGTAGTTGCCTACATCAACATCTTCTAACACGGCAATTGCATCGCTCGTTAATACAGCAAGTGAGCAATATAGAGAGACTAAGTAAGAGGCAATAGCTTTGTGGTTAATGCCCATAAAGCGAACCGATAAACCCATGCTTTGTTGCCCAGGCAAGTTCGGTTGATACAAACCAACCACGCCTTGACGACTTTCACCTGTACGCAACAGTAAAATATTAGTTTTACCTTTGGTAATTTTTAGCTTGTCACATGGAATCAAAGGTACGCCACGCCAAGTAATAAACTGTGATCCGAATAAAGCAACTGTAGGCGGCGGAACGCCACGACGTGTACACTCGCGTCCAAACGCAGCAATCGCTTGTGGATGCGCTAAGAAAAATGCCGGTTCTTTCCATACCTTCGTTAATAACTCATCTAAATCGTCTGGTGTTGGTGCGCCGTTGCGCGTTTTCACTTTTTGTGTAGCGGCAATATTGTGTAATAAACCGTATTCTTTGTTGTTAATTAACTCGCTCTCTTGACGCTCTTTTACCGTTTCAATTGTTAAGCGTAATTGCTCTTTAATTTGGTTATGTGGACTGCTATATAGGTCTGATACGCGTGTATGGACATCGACCACTGTATTGACTGCATTTAATACATACTCCCGTCCCCATTCTTCGTAATCCACAAATGTAACTGGTAATTCACGCTCATCTTTAGCGGAACAATCAACTTCAATGGCGCTTGGATCTTTAGCTTGATTGACGCGATAAATACCAGCTTCAACTGGCACCCATTGCATTAAATGTACCAGCCAGCGCGGTGTAATCGTGCTGAGCATTGGTACCGTTTTGGTGGCATTGGATAGCGTACGTGCGGCGACGTCGCCCAGTGCGGTTTTAACTTGATTTTGGTCTGTCATGTAATTCTCCTAATAATAAATATGCTTAATGTGATTGTTGTGAAGTGTTAGCTAATTTTGTTGTGCTTGAATGTGTGTTAGATGCGTTTATGGGGGCTGCAAGCATTTGTGCTTGGGTAATGTTGCTACCTGACGGAACGCTATGCGTTAGCCAAACATTGCCACCAATGGCTGATCCACGGCCTATGGTGATGCGACCAAGCACGGTCGCGCCAGCGTAAATCACCACATCATCCTCAACGATGGGATGGCGCGCATTGCCTTTAAGTAAATGCCCCTCTTCATCAGTCGGAAAGCGTTTAGCGCCTAGGGTCACTGCTTGATAGATGCGCACATGCTTGCCAATAATTGTGGTCTCACCAATAACGACGCCTGTACCGTGATCAATAAAGAAACTCTCATTAATCTGAGCACCAGGATGTATATCAATCCCAGTTGCAGAGTGCGCAATTTCTGTAATCATACGAGCAATCAATGGTAATCCAAGACCATGCAGCACATGCGCCAAACGATAATGGATCATGGCCTGTATGCCGGGATAACACACCAGCACTTCATCCACACATCGGGCTGCGGGATCGCCATCAAATGCAGCTTTAATATCGGTATCTAACAACAAACGTATCGTTGGTAACTGATTAGCAAATTCACGCACAATTTTTGGCGCATCCTTAGATGCGGATAATGACGCTGTTGTATTTTTATCAAGTTCGCTACGACTGTCCGCTGCAAATCGTAGCTCCAACTTTACTTGTGCCACAAGATCTCGCAATGCAACATCTAAGCTATGCCCAACGAAATAATCAATACTTTCGTCTTTTAAATCAGGTAAACCCAAGCGGTTTGGAAACAAAGCTGCAGCCAAGCCATCCACAATTGCCTGCAAAGATTTACGTGCAGGCAACTTTGGCGGCCTATCACGGCGCTTTCTGGTTTCAAGTGAACTCAGACGCAAGTCTCGCAACTGCGTCACAATTTGGCTAATACCTAAATCACAATTAGTCACAGTCTCTTTGACGTCGACCTCATGATTATTTTGATTAAACTTCATAATTTTTAAACTTCGCTGTTACAAATAAGCTATTTATTTAGGGCAAGTACATTGCTGATGCATCGGTTTTAGAAACGCAAAAAGCCAGTGGTCTATTGACACACTGGCTTCCGGTTGTCCGGTCAGCACTAGCTAACTAAGTAAATTGGTATGAAAAAATTCTATTTCGCATTCTCTAACTAAATCGTATTGTTATCAATATACACCACTCTAACCACTAAAAAAAGCTTGCTGTTAAATATTTCATGCAAGTTCTTTATATTCTTTTTATGTATAACTATATTATTTAATATTCTTTTACATTGTTTTATTAAGCTATTAAAGTGCAGGCATTCTAATTCACCTGCAAGGACTTACCATGTTTAAAAAAAAAGGAACAAAAAATGACGCAAACAAAAATTGAAGTTTCCCATGTGGAACAGTTAAGGCTACAACTAAAGGAAACTTTGCTTTTAGATTTGGATGATTACGGTTTAACTGAGCAATCTACCGGCGAATTTAATAGCACCTATTTGGGAGTTCAACTCAACACCTCCTTTCAGCCAATTTACGATACTGAAGCTGGCGATCTGTTTGGTCATGAAGCCATATTAATTCCCTCCCTTGGTGGCGAACTAGTGAGCACGCCAGATTTTGCTTTTACTTATGCCGAACAGTCAGGGAAGTTGGTGGAGTTTGATCGTGTCAGTCGAACTTTGCATGTACTTAATTTTAGAAAAATCTACGCAGAGAATGGTCTATTATTTCTGAATGTGCATCCAAAATTACTCATTTCTGTCAACGAACATGGCAAGGTATTTGAGAAAATTTTGCATGCCAACTCTGTGCCTACCAACCGCATCGTCATTGAAATTCAAGAGGGGCAGGTTGAGCAGGATAAGCAGCTTACTGAAGCAATTAATAACTATCGAGATCGTGGATATCAAATTGCAATTGATCGCTTTGGTAGCGAGCGTTCGCACATTGATCGCTTATGGAAATTTTCACCAAATTTTGTTAAATTAGATTTCAATTTAATCCAAAAAGCCGAAGGTAATGATCGTGTACGAAAGATTCTTCCTGGGTTAATTAAGATGATTAAAGACCTAGGCGCCCAGCCAGTGATTACAGGGATAGAAACACAAACTCAACTCAATATTGCAATTGAAACGGGTGCCACCTTGTTTCAAGGTTATTTTCTAGCGAAGCCAGAAACAGCAAAAAAGTTACAGCCTTCCGCATTGTTTAAACGATCTACTAGCGAAGCTAAAATCCACATAGTCAAATAGTAATTAAATCCTGTAGCCGGCTAAAATCGCGGAGGCTTCTAGCAACTTCCGCGATTATTTTTAATAACATTTAGTTATATCAATATAGGTAAATATTATTTTTCAATTATGATCGCCTCTGTTACATTGGCGTCCTCACCAATGATTGGCATCACATGGCAAAACACAAAAACGTCTTACCGGGATTTAACTTATCCCTTGGCTACACCATATTTTATTTAAGTTTAATTGTGCTGATTCCACTATCTGCGGCATTCATTAAAACCACAGAACTAAGCCTGCATGAATTTTGGTCTGTGGTCACGGCTCCTAGAGTTTTGGCTTCATATCGACTGACTTTCGGTGCATCACTGATTGCTGCGCTGATTAACGGCGTATTTGGCTTACTAACCGCTTGGGTGTTAGTGCGCTATCGCTTTCCAGGCAAAAAAATAATCGACGCCTTAGTTGACTTACCTTTTGCATTGCCAACAGCCGTTGCCGGCATCGCATTAACCGCTGTTTACTCCACCAATGGATGGATTGGTGCATGGCTAGAACCACATGGCATTAAGGTTGCCTTTACCCCATTAGGTGTGGTGGTTGCACTCACTTTTATCGGCTTGCCTTTTGTGGTTCGTACTGTACAACCAGTGCTAGAAGATTTAGAAGCTGAAACTGAAGAAGCTGCCGCCAGCCTAGGCGCTAACCGTTGGCAAACTTTTTCTAAAATCATATTCCCTGCTATTTGGCCTGCGCTATTGACTGGCTTTGCGCTCTCATTTGCCCGCGCGATTGGCGAGTACGGCTCAGTGATTTTTATTGCAGGCAATATGCCGATGGTCTCTGAGATTACGCCGCTGATTATTATTACGAAGTTAGAACAATACGATTACGCAGGGGCCACCGCCGTGGCTGTAGTGATGCTAGTCATTTCATTCTTATTGCTGTTTGCGATTAATGGCTTGCAATGGTGGTTTAGTCGCCGCACTAACGCGGTCAGCTAACCATAATTTTACTAGGTACACATCATGTCAATTAAAACGCCTACACAGTACAGCAGTTACCACACAAAAATAGCACGCAGTCGAGCAATCTCAGAACCGGTATGGGTTCGATGGCTTCTGGTCGCGCTGATGTTAGCTTTTTTAACCTTATTCTTAATCGTACCCTTAGCAGCTGTGTTTACCGAAGCTCTTCGTAAAGGGTTTGATACATACATTACGGCATTAATTGACCCTGATGCGCTGTCTTCAATCAAATTAACTTTAATCGCGGCGGCCATCGCGGTACCACTAAACTTGGTATTTGGGGTTGCAGCAGCTTGGGCTATTGCTAAATTTGAATTTAGAGGCAAAAGCATACTGATTACTTTAATTGACTTGCCATTTGCTGTATCTCCGGTGATTGCAGGCTTGATCTATGTCTTGATATTTGGACTACAAGGCTGGGTAGGGTCATTACTAATCGATAACGATATAAAAGTAATCTTTGCCATTCCAGGCATCGTCCTCGCGACAGTTTTTGTCACTTTTCCATTTGTAGCCCGTGAACTTATTCCGCTAATGCAAGCACAGGGCAAAGAGGAAGAAGAAGCGGGCTTAGTGCTAGGCGCTTCAGGATGGCAAATACTATGGCGTATAACACTGCCCAATGTTAAATGGGGCTTACTCTATGGCGTAATTTTAACAAATGCGCGTGCTATGGGTGAGTTTGGCGCGGTTTCTGTCGTATCTGGACATATACGAGGTATGACCAATACTATGCCATTACATGTAGAGATTTTATACAACGAATACAACTATGCTGCAGCCTTTGCGGTGGCCTCACTACTAGCTATTTTGGCCTTGGTGACACTAGTACTTAAAAGCGTTGTTGAGTGGCAGTCGGCACGTATTGCCAGCGAGCAAGAACAGACATTAAGCTAAAAATAACATTTTATTGGGATTAATCATGAGTATTGAAGTCAGAAATGTCAGAAAAAACTTTGGCAGTTTTAGTGCGTTGAACGATGTAAGCCTAGACGTACCTAGCGGCGAACTGGTTGCCTTGCTTGGTCCTTCAGGATGCGGAAAAACAACGCTATTACGAATTATTGCGGGCTTAGAAACTGCTGATTCTGGCAGCATCTTATTTCATGGTGACGATGCCACATCACGCCAAGTACGCGAGCGCGAAGTGGGCTTTGTATTTCAACATTACGCATTATTTCGTCACATGACAGTTTTTGAGAATGTTGCATTTGGATTGCGTGTACGTCCAAAAGAAACGCGCCCATCCGATGCTGAAATTAAAAGGCGTGTGCATGAGCTGCTAGAACTAGTTCAACTAGACTGGTTGGCTGACCGTTACCCACCACAACTCTCAGGCGGACAACGTCAACGGATTGCTTTGGCGCGCGCACTAGCGGTGGAACCTAAAGTGTTATTGCTGGATGAGCCATTTGGCGCGTTAGATGCCAAGGTGCGCAAGGAGTTGCGTCGCTGGTTACGAAGACTACATGATGAGCTACACATTACTAGTATCTTTGTTACCCATGACCAAGAAGAGGCGTTAGAAGTAGCTGACCGTGTAGTGGTCATCAACAAAGGTAAGATTGAGCAGGTAGGCTCACCACAAGACGTTTACGACCATCCAGTATCACCATTTGTGTACCAATTTTTAGGTAATGTTAACCAATTTAAAAGCAACGTCCATGAAGGCGAAGCCAAAATAGGAGATATTGAGCTGAAGCTTGATGCACATCATTCCACACAAAATACTCCAGCATTGGCATTTGTACGTCCGCACGACATTGAAATTAATAAAGAGCGTCGTGCAAATCAACCTGGGTTTGAAGCTGTTGTAAGTTACATTCACGCCATTGGTCCGTTGGTGAGGTTGGAATTGCAGCGCACAGACCAAACTGAGCTGATAGAAGCTGAATTAACCCAAGAGCGTTTTCGTGAGCTTTCTTTAACACAAGGTGAAAATGTATTTATCTACCCACGAAATGTGCGCGTTTTTTTAAACAATTAGAACCATTGATTCAATGACTGCTTCTGGCCCCTTTCTGCCTGACAGCCGCTGAATCGCCCTTCCAGTAAGCGGTCTATCAAAAATTACTTACGACAAGATGACTTTAATGAGGCATATTTCGGTTGTCCATTGCGTCAAAAGATCAAATACTTGTATCAACATAACAACGTTGAGCACAGAAAATGACAGATCTAGCACTAGCACGTGAACTAAAAAACGCCCTCTCCTACTTCACTGGCACGACTAAATATGTGCGCATTTCCCCAAAAAATGTATTAACTGAAGGTGCGCATTATCTAGCCGAGACGGCAAGTTGTTATTGGCTAATGGATTTATATGCATCGCATCTAATTGAGGTTGATCCAGCCAAAGAATACTTCACCTGCCTAATCTTAACCAAAAATAACTTCGGCGCTAACATTATTATTGATGATGGCAATGGCAATCAGCTGGCTAAGCAATATGTCGAATACACAGATTTTCCGCTAGATAGCATTAGGCTGTATGGGGTGTGGTCAGGCGAATTTTGGGTAGTAATGCTAACCAGTGAATATTAAAAAACCGCCCGAAGGCGGTTATGGTGGCTTACCCAACCTGCTATTTAAGGATGTTCAAGTGCAACCCGTTCAACGGCTTCTTCAGGTGTTTCCAAGTCATTGGAATCATCAACGTCTACTTCTTCTGCACTAGCGTCAGCTTGTGGATTCATCACCAAAGGCTTGTACCCTTTATCGCCAGGCTGCATGCCATAGCCTTCAGCAATGCCTAGTCTAGCCCTTAACTCATCTAGTTTATCTTGAACCAATTCAAGATCATCC
>Ga0364886_10028_pt1 | contig 93344 bp, 86 predicted proteins | sample ExccelJu500001D3_4_FD_206926 | JGI IMG/M metagenome (GOLD analysis project Ga0364886, IMG submission 206926) | Enriched cells from Trout Bog Lake Hypolimnion, Wisconsin, USA - BchlTB.July23.5000.01.D3 | ecosystem: Environmental > Aquatic > Freshwater > Lake > Hypolimnion/Profundal zone | place... | reverse complement strand
CGGGAAAAAGGTCTTGGATCTCGACGGTTTTTTTCGCATCGGTCTGATTTTTTAAATGGAGGACTGTGCCTGTGCAGCTCCTTTTTTGTAGGAGGACTCTGACGCGCGCACCCGGCCTGATTTGATCGATCAGGCGGCGAGGGACGGCATAGTCAAGTGGTTTATCCAGCGCTACGTCGACATAGACAGCAGCGAAGAGAGCGTTTTCCATAATTCACGTTTGAGGTCGGGATTTTTGAGATAAGCTTCAACGGGCTGCATCAGAGCCAGGGGAATCTCTTTCAGGAAATGGCTTTTCGATGCAGGATTTTCCCGGTAAAAGCGGGCAAGTGTTATGCTTTTCCACGCTTGAAAGGGGGGAGCCAGGATGAGCTGTAATACGGGGGAGTTTAAGGTCAGCTCCCAGGAGTTTTCTCTTTCGATTTTTCTCATTTCGATCCATTTCGCAGGAGCCAGGAGAGAGTCGATGGCTTTGGTGACGTTTTGTAAAAAACTAAGGGCTGGGCCTGTCTCGCCAAAAGAGAGCACGAGGACTTTAGCGGTCAGATGTTGTTCTTTATAGAGGTGGGCCATTTTTTTTGCAGCCGCGTCGTCGGGTATGCCCGAAGAGAGAGCGACCTCAGGGAGGATTTTCGCGACCATTTGCTTCATTTCGGCATCGGTCTCGACGCTCTTTTTTTCTTTGGGGGGGAGCTGTTTTTTCTGAGGAGAAAAATAAGCGGCTTCTTCAGGCGTGGCCAAGACGGAGCCCCTGGTGGCAGACTCTTCTTTGAGCAATGCAATAGCCTCGTGTATTAATCGATCCATTTTGAGGGATAAAAGCCGCGTTTTTGGTATTGAAGGACAATATCCTTTTTCAGCTGATCAAGACCTTGGGGGCAAATTTTATCCAGCATCAATTTAATGGTTGGGGACTTTTGATGCTTCAATAAAAAATAAAGTAAGTTCTCGCTCGTTCGAGAAGCCCGGATGAAAGGCTCCAAACGACCGATCAGTTCTGCACAAGAAGCGTGGAGATGGTTTGCAAACTCCGCAGCCTCCGCAGCAAGCGCAGGGAAGGCGATCGGAAGGAGGGAAGCAAATTCTTGCATTTTATGGGCCGAGCCATGTTTCCAGGCCCAATCAAAAGGGGCAATCTGGGGTGCAGAGCTGTGGGTTAAACGGTCCCTAGACCTTAAAAGCTCTCGGATAATAAATTGAAGCAGCAGTGCAGGCGCCTCGCCTGTAGCGGCAGTGCTGTGTGAAAAAGGCGAGTAAAAAAACAATTGTCGGGCCATCATTAAAGTCGAAAATATATCTTTAACGAATTATGAACAAGAATTACTCGTTTAGAGCCATTCCCGCTGCGGGCCTTCGAGGATCTCCGGGAAGCTTTTCGGCGCCTTTCCCACATTTTTTTGAAAGCCCTATGAAATCTCATAGTGTTCTTTCAAAAAAATGGGGTAAAGCCACTCGAAAACCTCCCGAACCTCCTCGAAGGATTCACAGCGGCAGTGGCTCAAAAATGATTCGACTGTTTTTTTTTCTTCTCTCGGCGTATGCTTTTGCCATTCGCAAAGGAGCCTCTCCTGTTTAAAGGAAAAAAATGCCTCTTAGGAGCTTTGGTTTTATTAAAGGGAAACAACAATCTCTAAAATAGAGCAGAAATGGAATACAAAAAGGGTGTGGCAGGCGTCGGATTTGGACGTTTGCCATACCCCAGAAAAAAGCCTCTCTTTTTATTGGAAATTGTCATTGCCATTTTCTTAGTGGGGCTTTTTTCCGCGTATTTCTTGCGCTCATCCATCGGCATGCTTTACCAAGAGAGGAAAGCGCTGCTCGATCTCCAGTTTGAAAATGCTTACGATATTGAGCGGATGGAGCTGATCGCTGCAAATTGGAATAAAGTCGATCAATTGCCCAGTTCAGAGAGGGCTGCTAAAGAAGAGCAGCATACATGTGAAGCGAAGCTCGACAAGAAGCTGTATTATAGAACTAAGACGTTTAAGGTTTTTTGTCCCAAAAAAAATGACAAGGCGGCTGATCTTTGCATCAAAGAAGCGAACAAGAAAAAATATCACTTCCTAGTTACAAAGGCATGAGCTGCTTCTAAATGCTCGGGAATATCGATCCCAAATCCTTCGTGGGATGTTTCATGGACGCGGACTTTCAAGCCGTGGTAGAGAAAATTCAGCTGCTCCAGCTGCTCAGCTTCTGCTAAGTGCGATGGCGGGAGGTCGATAAGACGGCTTAGAGCGTCCTTTGTGTAAGCGTAGATTCCGATGTGTTTATAGTGGATTGTCTCTTTCAGGTCTCGATGGTACGGAATTGGGCATCGGGAAAAATAAAGCGCATATCCGTCCTGATCGGTGACGACTTTGCACGTGTGAGGAGAATGAATATCTGCGGGATCAGTGATCTTTTTTCTCAATGTCCAGACATCGGAGGCATCCGTGCGGGCTGTCTGCAAAAGTTCGCCGATGATCTGCCGGTTTAGGAAAGGCTCATCTCCTTGCCAGCAGACGAAAATATCGGCATCGATTTTTTTCCGCTGCAAGAGCTCTCCAAGGCGCATTGTGCCTGAGGGGCAGCTCTCTGCTGTCAGGATGGAAGAGCCGCCAAAAGATCTGACTACATCTGCCGTCTCCTCGGCGTCGACAGCGATAGTGACAAAGTCAAAGTAAGGAACGGCTATGGCGGCTTCCCAAACCCATTGGATGAGCGGCTTATCATGCAAGAGGGCTAAAATCTTCCGGGGAAAGCGCGTCGATTTCAACCGGGCGGGGATGACGCAGGCGATTTTTTTCAAGATAGGTACCATGCGACGGTTTTCTCAATTCCCTGTGGAAGTGTATGACGCTGCGTCCACCCGAGTTCGTTTTTAATTTTTTGGCAATCTATTGCATACCGCAGGTCGTGGCCCGGACGGTCTTTGACAAAGGTGATCAGGCTGCGCAATTTTTGAGCATCTTTAGAAAGTCTGGGGGCTAAACAGTCGATCAGGGTATGGAGAAGATCGATGTTGCGCATTTCTGTCTCTCCGCCGATATCGTAGACTTCTCCGGACTTTCCTTTCTCCAAGATCATCCAGAGGGCTTCGGCATGGTCTTCGACGTAGAGCCAGTCGCGTACATTGATCCCTTCTCCATAGACCGGCAGAGGTCTTCCTTGCAGGCAATTCTTGATCATATGCGGAATAAATTTCTCATCGTGCTGATGCGGGCCGTAATTATTTGTGCAGTGGGACAGTGTTGTGGAGAGTCCGTATGTATGGCCCCAGGCGCGGACAAAATGATCGGAAGAAGCTTTTGAAGCGGCATAGGGAGAGTTAGGACGGTAGAGAGAATTCTCATTGAAGGCGCCTTTTTCCAGCGAACCGTAGACTTCATCGGTTGAGACATGGTGGAAGTGAAGATAAGGCAGCTGCCTGACGACTTCCAGGAGCGCAAAAGTGCCGTAGACATTGGTCTCTAGAAAAACAGAAGGGTCCTGGATGCTGCGGTCGACATGGCTCTCCGCTGCAAAATGGACGATTGCTTCCAGTTGATACTCTTGGCAGACTCGTTTTATTAAGACGGAGTCGCAGATATTTCCCCGGATGAAAGTATGGCGGGGATCAGCGATAAAATCTGCCATGTTTTTCTCGTGTCCTGCATAGGTCAGCAGATCGACATTGACGATTTTATCCATTTTTTGAAGGCCGTACCGGATGAAAGCCGATCCGATAAAGCCTGCTCCTCCCGTGACTAAAATTCTTTTAAAGCGCATGGATGAATTCCTTGATCGTTGTTTCCCAGCTTCTAGGGGAAAATCCCAAGAGGTTTTCTATTTTGGTCGTATCGAGAGCTGAATACGACGGCCTTTTGGCCAGCTGCGGAAAGGTTGATGAGTCAACGGCAAAGACTTCTCGGCAGGCAACGGGCAGGCCGCGATCTTGCGCGGTCTGGATCATATGCTGGGCAACTTCAAATCTCGAGGTTTCACCTTGGTTTGCAAAATGAAAAATGCCGGAGTGGCACAAAAGCGACAGGATTGCCTGGGATAAATCATGGACATAGGTCAGGCGGTTTCTTTGGTCGCTCACAACGTAGATTTTTTCTTCTTTTTGGATTTTGTCAAATATCGAAGAGACAAAGTTTTTTCCGCCTTGGCCAAACACCCACGAGGTCCTTAGGACACAGGCCTGAGGATAAGCTTCTAAAAGACGCTGCTCGCCTTCATATTTTGTTCGCGCATAAGTGCTTGCGGGCCGGCACGGATCGGTCTCCGTAAATGGGCGGCTTCCTGCAATGCCGAATACATAATCCGATGAGAGATGGATCAGCTTCAGATCGAAATGGTGAGCGGCAGTCCCTAGATTTTCGGGGCCGAGCGCATTGACCCGGTGGGCAAGTTCCGGTTCTTTTTCTGCTTGGTCGACATTCGTGTATGCTGCGCAATTGATGATGTGGGTGATATTTTTTCCTTCGGGGCTATGGAGGAAATCTTTGATGTGCTTGAGCGAAGAAATATCGAGCTCTTCACGAGAGGTGGCTGCAAAGTCGATCTTTTCCTCGCGGCAGCGGTTTTGAAGGGCCGCTCCAACAAGTCCTTTAGCTCCCGTGATCCAAAGTTTCATCGAAATATTTCCTGAAAGTAAGGCGATGACTGATCGCGCGTTGAGATGACGGGCGCTTTTGTCGGCCACTCGATGCTCACATGCGGATCGTCGAAACGGAATGTTTTTTCGGTCGAATGGTCATACACTGCGCTGACTTTGTAATGGACATGGGCGCCTTCTTCGCTGACCACGCAAAAGCCGTGTGCAAATCCGATCGGCACAAACAGCTGCTCATGTTTATCGGCGCTCAAATAGACGCCTTCCCATTTTCCAAAGTAAGGAGAATCGGGACGGATATCGACTGCGACATCGTAGATTTTCCCCTGGAGCACCGAGACAAGTTTTGCCTGGCCGGGCTCGCTCTGATAATGCATCCCGCGGATCACATCTTTTTTAGAATAGGAAAGGTTATCTTGAACGAACTCGCATTCGATGCCGTATTCGGAATATCGAGGCCGGCGGTAGCACTCTTTAAAAAATCCTCTTTCATCATCGAGAACATTGAGCCGAATTAACTTTAAACCCGGCAAAGATAAGTCGATTATTTCCATAACTACCCATCTTATACCGCAAATCGGTAAAAAACAAGCATTTCGGCTGCGTCAAAGCCGCCCGAACCGATCGTCGATTTCATTGAGCTTTCACATCAGCCGAAAAGGTTGCTTTTTTTAGAATGCAGACTTTATAATTTCCCGCGTAGAGGCAGTTTAATTTTTTTATACTGGAGAATTTCCTATGCATCTCGTACGGAATTTAGGACATGTTGTCGGGGGAACCTTGCTGATCGCTGCTACCACGATCGGGGTGGGGATGCTGGGCCTTCCGGTCGCAACGGGGCCCGGAGGATTTGTGCCGGCTACTTTTGTCTACATCCTCACTTGGTTCTTTATGTTATGCACCGGTCTTTTACTCCTTGAAGTCTGCACCTGGATGCCAGCAGAGGCTAACCTCATCACAATGACGCATCGGCTCCTCGGTCCTGTCGGTCAGGCCGTCTGCTGGGTTGTGTATTTATTTCTTTTCTTTACGGCAATGATCGCCCACGTCTCGGGAGGGGGAAGTACCTTAGCCGACATTCTCAATTTAAGTTTTGGCGTCGCAATGCCTCAAAGTATGGCGATGGTGGTCTACGTTCTGATTTTCTCTCCTGTTGTCTATATGGGAACACGCATCGTCGACCGCTTCAACTTAGCTATGATGACCGGTGTTTTGATTACCTACGTGCTGTTCATCGTGTTTTCAGCCGGAAGGGTTGATCTCGACCTCTTAAAATATGCCGATTGGAGTAAAGCCTGGCCGGCGCTGCCGGTTTTGTTCACAGCCTTTACCTATCAGCTGATCATCCCGACTTTGATGACCTACATGAACCGCGATGTCAAAAAAGTCAGATTATCCATCATCTTGGGAAGTTCGATTCCTCTTGCGGTCTATTTGATTTGGGAGCTGCTTATTTTGGGGATCATCCCGGTTGATACTCTAATCCAAGCCAAAGCTCGAGGAGAGACCGCCGTCATGCCGCTCAAGGAATTACTTCAAAATCCTTGGGTTTTCAAGATCGGCAGCTGTTTTGCCTTCTTAGTCTTGACGACTTCCTATATCGCTCTATCGCTTGCTTTCTTGGATTTTGTGGCAGACGGCCTAAAGATTAAAAAAGTCGGGCTTAAAAAAGTGGGCCTTTGCATGGGAATTTTTTTCCCGCCGATGATCGTGGCGATGCTCTATCCCGATATCTTTATCACTGCATTGGAATACGCCGGCGGCATCAGCTGCGCCTTGCTGTTCGGGCTCTTGCCTCCTGTCATGGTCTGGGTCGGCAGGTATTTAAAAAAATATGAGCACAAAAACATTCAGCTTCCCGGCGGAAAGCTTGTCCTTTGCACGCTCATGCTGTTCACATTTGTTGAATTGATTCTTCAAGTGATGAATCAAATTCACTAGAGGGATATAGTAGCAGCATGGTCAAAAAAAGAGTTTTAGTCACGGGAGGGGCCGGATTTCTCGGCTCCCATCTTTGCGAAAGGCTGCTGGGTCAAGGGTGCGATGTCCTTTGCCTGGATAACTTTTTTACGGGCTCCAAGGAAAATATTATTCCTTTCCTCGACCATCCTTTTTTTGAACTCATCCGCCACGATGTCTGCGTGCCTCTTAATGTCAAAGTTGACCAGATCTACAATTTAGCCTGCCCAGCTTCGCCCATCCACTACCAGTCGGATCCGGTCCAAACGACCAAGACGAGCATCCACGGCGCGATCAACTTGCTCTCCCTTGCGCAAAATCTCAATGCAAAGATCCTCCAAGCATCTACCAGCGAAATCTATGGAGATCCCCAGGTGCATCCTCAACATGAAGGATACTGGGGCAATGTCAATCCCATCGGCCCGCGCTCTTGCTATGATGAGAGCAAGCGGTGCGCAGAAACGCTTTTCTTCGATTACCGCCGCCAGTTTAATCTTCCCATCAAAGTTGCGCGGATTTTCAACACCTACGGCCCTCGGATGCATCCGCAAGACGGCCGCGTGGTATCCAATTTCATCGTTCAAGCGCTCCGCGGCGATCCGATCACGATCTATGGAGACGGGAGCCAGACAAGATCTTTTTGTTATGTGGATGATTTGATTGATGGTTTGATCCGTCTGATGAACACCGGCCCAGAATTTACCGGCCCCGTCAATCTCGGCAATCCCGTTGAGTTTCGTATTTTAGACCTTGCCGAACTTGTCATCCAAATGACAGGTTCTTCTTCCAAACTTCTTTTCAAGCCGCTTCCTGAAGACGATCCCAAGCAGCGCAAGCCCACTATTCTTCTGGCTCAGCAAGTGCTCGAATGGACTCCTAAGATCAGCTTAGAAGAGGGCCTTGACAAGACAATCCACTACTTCAAGAAGCTGCAAATGCCTCTTTCTCTCAAATCCCTGAACAAGTAAACTCGTTTTAAACTTTTACAAGCTTTAGAAACTCAAAATACAAAGAGATGAAAAATGTCGAGTGTATTGAATTTGTTATCAGGAGCTGTAGAGGGGGCCTTCAAAGAAGGACTTGAGAGAAATCCGAACTATCAAGAGGCGAAAGCAAACTTGGAAGCAGATGCAGCAAATGCGGGCACTGTTGAAAAAATTGCTGCTCTTATCGGAATGGGAAGTATTTCATTAACGGTCGTAGCGATGGGTTACTGCGCCTCCGGTCGAGTAGATAAGGGTAAAGCGTTAATTTTTTTGGCTGTGCCGCTAGCTACCTATTCATATAATTGTTATCAAGCCTCCGAAAATTTTAGAACTCAAGTGGATGAAAATCCTGCACCGTTGATGGTTATCACCGGCGTCGATGATCCGGTCGATGTGAATAAAGCCGCACTCAGAAGATGTCTCTTGAATAGAACCGTATTCTTTGAACCTTGCCTTGATCTTTATGCTCGCTGCTGTTTGATAAACACCGTGGGAAAAGCTGATTTATCAACCCGGCATTGAAGGGGGTGGCAATCCGCTTGCTGCAGCTTTGCCAAAGCCCTCTTCCTCCTTGTGCCAGCTTTTCGGCTACGGTATCGCTTTGCTCTTTTCGCGCGGGCTAATAAGCGACCGGCGGTTTTCTTAAATACCAATAGCTTTCACCATAATCATAACTGAGCTCCTCGCCGATCTTGATTGGCCGGACCGCAATAAAAATCAGATGGTAATAGCCGTCATAGAAGACATGAAAGGGTTGCAGATTTGGGCTGGAGCTATGGTTGATGAAACGGGTCAAGTTGCCTTGTGTTGCATCGATGACAAAACTTCTTCCGATCTCATCATTGACAGGATATTCGTAGCAGTAGTTGTTGAGCGGCTCGAAATATCTCCGGTCATTTCTTCGGACAATGCCGGCATATTCTCCGACATAGCTTCCATTTGTGATTGTTTCTTCAGCAAACAGGCCATAGCCGACTTTATCGCTGATCCATCTTACAGAGACAGGAGAAATATAAGCAGCCGCAATCTTGCCGATGTATTTCTTGCCGAGCTTTAAAGCCTGTGAACTGACGAGATTGCTTTGGAATTTAGCTTGGCCTCTTGCTTGTGCATCAGAGGGATCTTCAAAGGAGAGTAATGGAACGTATTTGAAGGGGATGCGCTTTTCGAGCTCTTCGATCGAAGATAAAATTCCATCGAGCAGAACTGTTTTCATCCTTTTGACAGCGCCGAAACCCACCCCTTTAGGGGTTGGGAGGAAGCGCCGCTCCCTGTTTGCATTAAATGATTAAATTCTTCCGATTTCCAATTATTCACAAGCCCTGTGTTTTGAGAGGCTGGAGGAAAATCTTGACGAACCTTCGATCGAGAGCAGTATCCCATTGAATATGCTCTTCATACGCTTTAGACATTGCCGCTCCTAAAGGGACCATGAGCAGGATCGACAAGCTGTCTTCATTGAGCGGGGTGACGCAGTTGATCATCTGGGATACAATTTAAAGGATAAAACGCGTGCTTATTTATTTTTTTCTTGGAGCTCGCGCCATTTTTTGACGACTTGCGCCGCGATTGTTCCACCCTCGCGGCCCGATTGGCGGAACCGAAGGAAGACGACGACGACAAGTTCAGGATCTTCATACACTTTTTTCTCGCCCTCTTTATACGAGATCGCAGCGAACCAGACATTATTTTTCATCACCGCAGGGGAAGCTTTAGAGACGGTTTGCTTATACCGGACCTGGGCTGTTCCCGTTTTGGCAATCAAGTTTTGATGGATATTGTAATAGTCGCTGACCGCAGAAGGATTATCCGAGAAATTTCTCATGATCGAAGGACGGGCAGATCCACGGGATCCTGAGACGACTTTATGCATTCCTTCGGTGATCATGCTAAACACATCGTTTGGAAATGGAAGGGTCCGCTTCACTTCCGTGGGCGCAAAATAGACAATATTTTCTTCGCGATCTGTTGTTTTCACCGAAAAGAGTTTTTCGGAAAGAGGGAGAGCTTCCTCGGAAAGATTCTCATGCTGAAGAATGCGTTCGGGCCCTTCCATTTTTTTTAAGACATGCGGTTTGACAACTTTTCCTTGGTTGGCAAATCCCGCCAGCATCGTGGCAGATTGCAAAGGCGAAACCTCCAATGTGTGCTGTCCGATAGAAAAGGAGTAGAGCCCCGTGCGGTTTTGATCGAGGTCGTTCGGGAGGTTTCCTTGGGCTTCATTCGGAAGGTCGATGCCGGTTTTTTCTCCGAGGCTAAACTGCTGAGCAGCAGCGGCTAAGCTCATAGGATGCTGGATATGTTCTCCTGCGGAAATTGCAAAAAAGAGGTTGCTGGACTGCTCTAGGGCTCCTATAATATCGATTTTTCCCATGCCGCTATGAGAACTGCGGGGAAGCCGCCCTCCTTTATAGTTCCGGTAGTACGGGGTCCCATCGAGCATATATCCGAGGATCTGTTTAGGGGAACTAGAGAGGTGAGTGCCTTGCAAATCATCGATTAACACCATGGGATTTAGGTCTTTATGTTTTTCTCTCCGTTCCATCATGGTTTGGTAGGCGGTGACCAATTTAAAGACCGATCCTTGGGCGCTTGTCTGCCTAAACGCCTGCGATCTTGAAAACCCGTATCCATAGAGAGGATAGAACGCCGCAGCAAGATCCTTTTCTAAATGTTCGCTTTTATGGGTGCGTAAATGGGTGTAATGCCCTTGCAGAGGCGCCGTTAAGTCTTCGAAGGATCGGAGTGTTTTTAAATAAGCCGCTCCAAGATGCATCGGCAGTCCATCGAGTTTTTGCTGCAGCACTGTCGAGCGCGCTCCGGGTACGACCTTGGCCTTATGAAAATCGATCAAATAATCCAAGTATGCCTTGAGCTCGGGATGCTCTTCTTGAGCAATCGGAATTTTTCCCGTGAGAGCTGTGTAGAGAAAAATGGATCGATACGCTTCCCAAAAAGCTCCAAAAAGCTGCTGCTCGATCTTAGCCAGATAATCGGTATACGGCCTGGCATAGCTTTTTTGTTCTTTTTCTTCCTGCCGCTTGGTTTTCAAATAGTCTTTAAAATGTTCCCTTCTCCAATCGGCAAAATCCACATCTCCGTACAATTCTTGGATTTCCTCTTTGATTTGTGCAAGAAGCTGGGTGGCCAGCTGCTCATCGAGCCGGTGGTCGGAGAGTGAAAGACCTCCTATCAAAGGCACCAGCGGGAGTTCAAAGAGCTCTTGGGGTGCGATCAAATGGCAAAGGTCGACCGCTAATTGCCGGTCGTCTTCAACGAGCTCTTTCAGAAAAGGGTGGTGGATTCCATACTCTTGGACTTGGAGGGCTGTTTTTAAGTCGCCGATCCGGTTCATCACGGTTAGGAGAGTGCCGTTTTTAGGCAAAATTGCTTGGAGGTATCTTTCCCATGACAGCGGCATCTTTTCCTCGATATACTGCCCTTGCAAGAACGAATAATATTCCCGTTCAATCGGCCGCTTTCCATCCCAGATGGCACTTAAATAGCCTTCATTTTCGAGCCACTTTTTCACCGCTTGCTCTTTTTCTTTTTTGACATCGGGATCTCTGACGGGAATAAAATCATTTGGATCAAAACGGGGATAGGAGGCCATGGCAACCACTTCTCCTGTTTGCGGGATCATTGCGACAACAGCGCCGCCCCGCATCCATGTTTCATCGAGATCGCCGCCTTGGCGCGAGCCTTCGATAGAGCCCAAAAGTTTTTCTGCATAATCTTGCAGCTCGGCAGAAATCGTCAGCGTGATTTTTTTTCCAGGCAGCGAGGGGCGCGAGCCGGAGAGCTCTTGCAAGCAGTTGCCTTTGGTGTCGATCTCGTAGACATGTTTTCCAAAATATCCTCTTAATGCCTCCTCATAATACGCTTCGACACCCGACTTCCCAATCAGATCGTTCATCGTGTAGGCTTTTTCTTGGAGTTCAACAAACCGGTCATACACATCATCGGGTGTCTTAAATCCTTCCGGCAGAAAAGGGTTTTCATTCCGCTGCCGAGCCGTTAGATAATCTTCCAGAGTTTTGAGCTCATGAGCAATTCGGAGATACTTGGCCTGGTCCATCGTTCCGAGGTATCCGATCACATCACAGCCCACTTTGCCAAAGGGATAATGCCGCCGGCTGACGCGCTCAGCCTGCAGTCCCACCCAATCTTTTTCCAAAAACCTCAATCGATGGTATTGCTCTTCGGTAATATCTTCTTTAATCACAAACGGCGTGTGCGGCAGCATAGCGGCTTTTCCGTGGATAATGTCTTCGGTTTTGGTAACATCGAGCCCCAGCTCCCGGCTGAGCAGCTGCGCCAGCTCTGAAATATACTCAACCCTGGCAGCGATCCGGATTTTTTTCCCGTCGTCTGTTTTTTTCCAGACTGAGCTGGGAATCTGCCGGATGTTGGCGTAGCAGACGGAGGCATTGTACTGGATTTTATTGACCGCCATCGGGATTCCAAAACGGTCATGGATCGTAGCCCGTTCTGCTTTTTCTATGATGACTCGCCGTTGAGGTTTTTTTGACTGCATCACGTGGTAGTCATGCTGGACCACCCCCAAATACCACGTCCGGATCAAGATCAGGATCAGACAGAGCGAGATGAGATGAAGGACACGGTTGGTTTTTTTGGAAATGTCCATATTTTTTTCCAAGTATATGAAATTTCCAAAAGTAGCGCGCTGTAAATTTTTTTTTAAAGGTGCTTTTTTAGCCCTGGTATCAATACTCCTTGGAAAAAAGATGCAAATAGAGTAAATTATTAAGCTATGCGCCTGTAGTTCAATGGTAGAACCGTAGCCTTCCAAGCTACTTGTGTGAGTTCGATTCTCATCAGGCGCTTTTGCAGGCATAGGTCCCACGACCTGTGTCTACAAAAAAATTATTAACATCAACCAAGACCGAAATCTGCTCTTAAGGAGCGGATGCCGTGTCAAATGAAAAACGAGGGACAAGGCTTGGCAACAGCACAAGAAAAATCGCAAGACTCTATCGTCAGCGTAAAAGAATTATTAGAATGCGGTGCCCATTTTGGACACCAAAAGCACCGTTGGAACCCGAAGATGAAACGTTATATCTTCGAGGAGCGCAATGGAATCTACATCATTGATCTGGCAAAAACCGTTCAGCAGATCCGCAAAGCTGTCGATGTCATCAAAGACGCCGTTGCAAAGCGCAAATCGATTCTGTTCGTAGGGACAAAAAAACAAGCTAAAAGCGTTGTCCGTGAATGTGCGGAAGCGTGCGGCGAGTTTTATGTCTGCGAACGTTGGCTCGGTGGAGCGCTCACGAATCTCCAAACCATCCGCCAATCTGTCAAAACCTTAGAGCGGATCGAGAAGCGGATTGCGTCAGGCGGAGAAGGATTTACGAAAAAAGAAATGGTCGTGATGTCGAAAGACCGTATTAAATTAGACCGCAACTTGTCCGGTATCCGAGCAATGCGCAAACCTCCAGGCCTTCTGATCGTTGTCGACCCAAGCCGTGAGCACATCGCGGTAGCTGAAGCGATTAAACTCGGCATCCCTGTCATGGCGCTCGTCGATACCAATTGCGACCCAGACCCGATAGATTACGTGATTGCTTGCAATGACGATGCCCTCAAGAGCATTAAGCTCATCTTGTCCGCGCTGACACAAGCTGTGATCGACAAGAAAAACGATATGAACATCACCTTAGCCAAAGGAGATGAAGCCGAAATGGCGGCCGCAATCGAAGAGGAAGGCGAAGAAGGAGAGGAGGAGAAAGAATGACCTCCGTAAAAGTCACTCCCGACATGGTTAAAGAACTCCGAGAAAGAACCGGAGTCGGCATGGGCAAGTGCAAAGAAGCGCTGGACCAAGCCCAGGGCGACATGGAAAAAGCCATCGATCTTCTCCGCAAGGCCGGTATGGCGTCTGCTGTAAAAAAAGAAGGCCGTGAAACCAAAGAAGGCATGATTGCCACAGCTGAGAGTAAAGATGCCATTGCCTTAGTCGAAATCAATGCGGAGACCGATTTCGTTGTTCAGAATGACAGATTCAAGCAATTTGCTCTTGATGTTGCTAAAGAAGCCGCTGAAACAAAGCCCGCTTCTTTAGAAGCGTTTGTGCAGCAAAAATTCAGCAAAGATCCAACGCTTACAATCGATGAATACCGTGCCATCGTGATGCAAAGCCTGGGCGAGAATATCCGCATTCGGCGCATTCAGCTCTTCCCAAAATCTTCCAGCGCCTCTCTTGCAATCTACTCCCATATGGGCGGTAAGATTGTCACCTTCGTTGAACTCGAAGGGGGAGCAGGGCAAGAAGGGCTTGCGCGTGAAGTCGCTATGCACATCGCTGCAGAATCTCCCGACTATTTGAAGCCGGAAGAAGTCCCGGCCGATATCAAAGCCAGGGAAGAGGAAATCGCCCGCGGGCAAGTCGTTGGAAAGCCTGAAGCGATCGTGGAGAAAATTGTGGAAGGAAAGCTCAAAGCTTTTTACGACCAAGTTTGTCTATTGCGACAGAAGTATGTCAAAGACAATGCGGTCACAATTTCTGATCTCGTGGCAAAAGAAGGGCAACGGTTAGGGAAGCCTTTGGCTGTGCGGCGTTTTATTCGTTGGCAAGTAGGAGCATAAATGGCTAAGAAACCCCTCTACAAGAGAATTTTACTCAAGCTTTCCGGTGAAGCCCTCATGGGCGCCGGAAAATTTGGGATCGATCAAAAGGCCAGCAAGAATATTGCGGCTGATGTGAACGAAATTCACTCGATGGGGGTTCAAATCGGCATCGTAGTCGGCGGAGGGAATATCTTCCGCGGTTCGCTGGCTGAAAAGTTTGGATTCTCCCGAACTCCTGCCGATCATATCGGCATGCTCGCAACAACGATCAACGGACTGATCCTTCAGCAGTCTCTAGCACACCTGGGCTGCGAAAGCCATGTGATGAGCGCGTTTGACACCGATTCGATTATTGAGAAATATAACTGGCAAGGCGCTCTTGATCATTTAAGCAGGGGGGCCATTGTCATTTTCGTCGGAGGCACCGGTAATCCTTACTTCACCACCGATACCGCCGCAGCGCTCCGTGCCAGCGAGATCAATGCTGAAGTTGTTTTAAAGGCCACAAAAGTCGATGGCGTCTACGATAAAGATCCCAATCGATTCCGCTCTGCGAAAAAAATTCCTCATCTCACCTATGCCGATGTCTTGAATAAAAAGCTCAATGTCATGGATTCTACAGCGATCGCTCTTTGCCGCGAAAACGGCATTCCAATCCATGTATTTAATCTTTTCAAAAAAGGATCGCTTCTTTCAGCAGTGACTGATCAGAAAGTCGGTTCTTTAGTCACAGGAGACTAATATGACGACAGAAAAAGAAGTCGAATCAAAAATGCAGGCCACGCTTGACCACTTCAAGCAAGAGCTCAAAAACCTCCGTACCAACCGTGCAAATCCCGGCATGGTTGAAGGGGTCTCTGTCGAAGTCTACGGCACCCACATGCGGCTCAAAGAGCTCGCCAACATTTCCGCTCCTGAGGCTCGACAAATCCTCATCACCCCTTTTGATCCTCAAACAGCCTCCGCCATTGCCAAGGGAATTGAAAAAGCAAATTTAAATTTACAGCCTGTCCTAGAGTCCGGCGCCATCCGCATCAATGTTCCTCCGATGGACCAGGCGGTCCGTCTCGATATCGTTAAGCAAGGCAAAAAGAAGGCTGAAGACGCTAAAATCGCGATCCGTGAGATCCGGCGTAAAAGCAATGACACGATCCGTAAGCAGAAAGCCGACGGGGTGCTCACTGAAGACGGTTTAAAAAAACTTGAAAAGGCCATTCAAGAGGCTACAGATAAGTTTTGCCGCACAGTCGATGAGCTGTTTACCGCTAAAGAGAAGGAAATTATGGCGGTTTAATCCGTCTTGACTTAGAATTTCTATCTCCTCCTTATAGGAGCATAGCTGGCCCCATCGTCTAGCCTGGCCTAGGACACCAGATTTTCATTCTGATAACAGGGGTTCGAATCCCCTTGGGGTCAATAGCTTGCCTTAGTGCAAGCGTTACCGAGACATTAGCTCAGTGGTAGAGCACCTCACTTTTAATGAGGGGGTCGATGGTTCAAGCCCATCATGTCTCATTTTGCCCACCAAGCTTAATCCGTCATGAGCCTCAAAATGAGGCATGAGAAAGCCACCCATGTGGCTTTCGTGTGGGCTTGAAGTGAAGCTCGCTTGCGAGCGAACCGGTATGGCCCATCGCACTCTTTCTCAATTGCTTCGTTACTCAAACCTCGATGCAAAACATAGTAAAAAATTTAGTGACCACATATCTGAGAGAACTCTCAAAGGAAATACCCATGAATAAAGAACTTACAACATTGCCGCATCAGGCTGTGGCAATCTTGCCGCAAGGCTTAATCGACGAACTTCGCTCGATGATCGATCAGACGCGCGAATCTATCGCCGTAACAGTAAACGCCCAGTTGACGATGCTGTATTGGCATATCGGTAATCGAGTTCGTAAAGAAATTTTGAACGATGAACGGGCGAAATATGGGCAAGAAATTGTCTCAACAGTGTCGAGACAATTGATGGGTTACTATGGAAAAGGCTTCTCGGACAAGAACTTGCGTCGTATGATCCACTTCGGGGAGGCTTTTCCTGATGAACAGATTGTCTCGACACTGTTGAGACAATTGAGCTGGTCGCATTTTACGCTACTTCTGCCTATCAAAGACCCGTTAAAGCGCGATTTTTACGCCGAAATGTGCCGTATAGAAAAATGGAATGTGCGCACCCTCGGCAAGAAGATAGATTCTATGCTCTTTGAGCGCACAGCGCTTTCCAAAAAGCCAGAATCTTTGGTCGATGCAGAAATCGCGCTGCTTCGCAAAGAAGATCAACTTTCGCCCGATCTTGTCTTCCGCGATCCCTACATTCTAGAATTTCTTAATCTCGATGACCGATACGTGGAAAAAGACCTCGAAGACGCCATCATGCGCGAAATGGAGCAATTCCTCCTTGAATTCGGAGTGGGTTTTACTTTCATGGCTCGTCAAAAGCGTATCGTGGTAGATAATGTTGACTTCCACCTAGACCTTCTCTTCTTTCATCGCCGTCTTCGCAGGCTGGTTGCTATCGAACTCAAAGCAGGTGACTTCAAACCCGACTATAAAGGACAGATGGAACTCTATCTTCGCTGGCTCGATAAGCACGAACGGCAGCCTAACGAGGAGTCGCCTATTGGACTCATCCTCTGCACAGGAAAGAATCACGAGTGCATCGAACTTCTCGAACTCGACAAAGTCGGCATCCACGTCTCCGAATATCTTACGGCATTACCTTCCAAAGAAGCGCTGCGTCAGAAATTGCAACAGGCGAGCGAACGTGCACGTCGACGTCTTGAAGAACAATAACGGGAGAGAGAGATGGGCAGTTCATTAGACCAAGCCAATGGAAAAGCGAAGACAAAGAGCTGTTTTATCGTAAGCTCATCATGATTCCCGAGCCGTCAGCTGAGATTATACAAAACTGGATTCATACTGCTCTTGAAGGGCGTGCTAATGCGCAGCGTTCAACGCTAAAGGCGCTGGCCTTTGCGGAGGCTATCACCTAACCCAATCGTCTTAAAAAATAATTTCTTTAAATCTTCGAATCCTGGATGCGTTTTTACAGCCTTGTAATACACCATTCTCCCCCGTTTTATAGAGGAGATAAGTCCTATTTCTTCTAAAACTTTCAGGGCTCTTTGCACCTGCATCAAGGCATGCCCTGTTTTTTTAACTATATCCGACTGATAGAATTCTTGATCGGGATTCAGTAAAAACAAGCCGAGTGTTTCAGCCAGGGACGCGTTTGCGAATAGTTTTAGAAAAGGGGTCATAGGGTGTTACAACATTTTGTTGTATATCGGTAAAGAGGATTTTTCTGCAATATTTTTTTTGAAATGTTGCAAATTTACTACCTTTCATGGGTTAAAATCGGTAGCTTTTTCAAGCCAATTTTTCTATTATAGTGCCCTTGGCCAGGGACTATGATCACGATTCTACTGATTGCACTAAACCTCATCGTCTATGTGTTGATGCTGGCCTCCGGCGTCGACTTTTTTGCACCGACAACAGTCGACGTTCTCAAATGGGGAGGCTGTAACGATGCAACAATTTTGCATGGACAGTCTTGGCGGCTTGTCACGGCGATGTTTGTCCATTTCGGGATTTTGCACCTTTTCATGAACCTCTATGCTTTGTACGATCTAGGATCGACTCTGGAAAGGATTGTCGGAAAAGCCCGGTTTATTCTCGCTTATTTGGCGACGGGGGTTTTGGGGGGACTGGTCAGTCAGCTCTGGCACCTGGGAACCTATTCTGTGGAAGCGGGAGCGTCCGGGGGCGTGTTTGGGATTATAGGAGTGCTCATTGCATTGCTAACAACGCAGTTATTTCCCGATGAAGTGAGAACGCCTTATCTTAAGAGGGTTTTAGGCATGGTTGCAATTAACATCGTCTATGGAATGCAAGGGTCTGTCAACATGGCAGCCCATATGGGAGGGCTGGTCAGCGGTTTTATTCTGGGCTACGGCCTTTATTTGACGATGGTCCATGAAAGGAGGTTTGTACAACAAGCGGTATTTGTTTGCATTCCGTTAGTTACCGTATTTTCTGTGTCAGGCACCTTGCAGCATATGAGAGGTTCTGATTCAGTGAAATTCGATCGAATTGTCGGAGAGGTCGAATCTTTAATAGCCGAAAGCGGCAAAATAAAAGATGAAGTGCCTTGGGAAGAAGGAGCTGTTTCCCATTTTCTGAAAATGAACATGCGCCCGATTTGGGAGAAGCAGCAAGGTTTGACGGCTCAGACACGAAACTTAAATCTTTCTGGAAATAAAGCTAAGTATCGTGATTATCTCAGCAGTTGGGTCGAGCTGCAAACAAGAAAGCTTCAAGTACTCATCCTTAAAATCGAGGCCTTGGAACGGAATGAAGAAGTCCAGCTGTATCAAAAGATGCTCGATCAGATTGAGAATCAAATCACTCAGCTCAATGCAGAAAATTAGAGTTGGTTGACTCAAAAAAACATCTTCATTAAGCTCCTGCCCGAAATTAATAATGGGGGTTTTATGCAACTGCTTAAGAACATCATGGGCCTGCTCGCATTGCTTTTAACGATCGTCTGCCAAGGAACTGGGAAAATTGAAATTCTTGATTTAGATGTCATTTCTTATGACGATTTTATGCAAAAAGATCCCGCTGCTTTGCAACAGTTGAAAAATGCCCTCCATGAAAAAGGGATTGTTGGCATTAAAGGGATTCCGGGATACCGGGAAAAAGTTCAAAACTATATCGAAACGGTGAGAAAATTTTCTGCTTTACCTGAAGAGATCAAAGAATCGTACGCACCTAATCGGGAGCTGGGAGAATTATTTCTGGGGTACGAAAGGGGCAAAGAAAAATTTATGCGCCCTGATGGGAGCTGGATTATAGATGACTTAAAAGTTTCGTACTATGCCTGGGTTCCTGACCATAGGGAAAATAAATGGCCCCGCGAGGTGGATTTAAGAGAGCCTTTCCAAGATCTCGGCATGTTGATGGTTCAGGTAGGAGAGGCAGTCATGGAGGCAGTGGAATTGATTGGCCCCAAGACGGGAATTTTTCTCGATCAGATTCCGCGGCTGGGCCGGATGCTCTACTATCGAAAAAATAGTGACAGTGCGTTTCAAGAAAACCCCTATTGGTGCGGCAACCACTTTGATCACAGCATGTTTACAGCGCTGATTCCGGCATCTTATTTTGTGGACGGGAAAGAAGTTCCAGAGCCTGAAGAGGCCGGGCTCTTTGTTAAAACGGCGTCAGGCGGCGGCTATCGAAAAGTAGTTGCAAATCCCGATGTGATGATGTTCCAAGTGGGAGAGTTTGGCCAGCTGGCGACAAATGATGGGATCAAAGCGACAGAGCATCGTGTGCATAAAGCTGAAGGCAATGTCGAGCGTTATGCAATGGCGCTCTTTGCAGATGCGCCGATGGATGCGGTCGTTCATTCCACATCTGTGCTGACAAAAGATGCGCGGTATGGCGGAGAGCCGGGAGCTCCCTGTTCTTATCGACATTGGAATGATGAGACGTTCAAGCGCTATATTGTGAAAGAGTAACGATGACGATCAGACACGACTGCTAAATTATGTGACGAGCTCAGAAGGTCGACCGTTAAATTTTAAAAAAAATCCTTCAGGAATGCTTTCCGAAATGATCTTTGAAAAAAACGGCAGCCCCAGCATGTATGTTTGCACGCGCTTTTTAACGGATGCGGAAAATACGATCTCTCTCACGTACACAAGCACTGATATAGCCCGCATTGACCAGGTGCGGCAGAACGCGGTGCAAGCTCTTGAAAACGTTAGAATCTTAAATCCTTGAAAAACAGTCCTCCTCCATTCGGGGAGGATTTTTATCCTTGGGTAAAGTCAAACATATTACGGCTTCTGTGTGGGAGAGCTGACTTGTCTTCGGCTTAAAATCCATTCGGCGATTTCGACGTCTATTTCAGTCGTGATTTTGATGTTGTCCTCGGAGCCGGCGACGATTGCTACTGGATGGCCAAGTTCTAAAACCAGGGAGCAGTCGTCAGTCGATTCTATCGCCTGGGTTTTCTGATGAGCTTCAACAAGGAGCTGATAGTCGAAAGTCTGCGGGGTTTGTCCGCGTTGATAATTTTTTCTTGGCCCAATTGCAGTGATAAATTCTCCACGCATCGTATGGACGATGGTATCGGCAGTAGGGATGCAGGTATCGACTGCGCGGTGTTTTAAAACTGCGGCGATATTTCTCTCAAGAATTTCTTGGGAGACGAAAGGCCTGACGGCATCGTGGATCATCACAACATCTGCGTCTCGGCAGGCTTGGAGCCCTAACAAAGAAGAAGACTGGCGTGTAGGTCCGCCTGGAATAATAGCAATTCTAGAATCGTTGGGGACCTCATTTTTAACCTCCTCGATCCAGCTGGGATGGCAGACGAGGATAATTTGCTCAAAGAACCCTGAAGTTAAAAAAGTTTCTAGAGTGTGGAGGTAGATTTTTTTAGATCCCAGAAGGTGGAATTGTTTGGGGGTAGGGCTCCCCAGTCTGCTTCCAATTCCGGCCATGAGAAGGATTGCACTTATACGGGGCTGCATAGACCTTGAGTGTAATCCAAAGACTGAACATTTTCCAGAGTAAAAAGCTGACGCCTCCAGTGCCGCACGATCTCTAGACGTTATTCTTTCAGGGAGATGCCTTGGAGGGCTTTGTGAATAAACTCAGCCCGTTTGTGGGGCATGTCTTGAGGATCAAGGGTTTTTTCGTTGAGAAGGTGCGCAAGGTGGGCGCGCCTGCATTTGAAAAAGAGGGTGTTGAGTGCTTGTCCGGTGATGCCTGAGATCCAGCCGAGATCGAGGCCAAGTTTGAGGAGGCTAAGGGCCCCTAGCGCCTCTTTGGTTTTGAGCTGATACGAATGTACGAGGAGTCCATAGGCTCGGCTGACGAGGTCTTTCATTTCAGAATTTCCTGTTTCTTTCAGATGGTTCCGAAGCGCTTTTTCTGCAGCGGTCAACTTCATGGCTGTATTTTGAAGCGCGTGGAGCAGGCCTTCTTCAGTGACCCCCAAGGTATACCGATTTTTTAAAATCAAAAAATCCCCCACTAAATCATCCAGAGCTCCTTCGAGGCCCATAGTCACAATGCTGTCTTCTTTCTCGCTGCCTAACACTTCATGCAGCTGTCTGGTGTGGTGGAGAGCGGGTACGTGCAGAAAGAGCAGGGCTTGCAAGGCGGTCCCGCAGAGGGTGGGATCGGAAGTGAGATAGCCAAATTTGGGCGAAAAGGCATAGTCGAGGGTTTTACCGATTTCGGTTTCGAGTTTGGCAAGCTGCGTCCAGGCTGTCAGGAGGTCTGGAGAAGTGTCGATGAGCTGAAATTGCAGATGGTTTTTTATATTGATTTGTGCCAGGAAGCGGCCTGTCTCATCGAGAACAAAACTCTGCCCTTTGTCGGCATTTTGAAAGCTCTCTAAGCAGAGGAAGTGTTCATAGATAAATTCTTTGTCCAATAAAGAGAGTTTATTACCAGTGAGAGTGGTGGTGGCTTTGACATTTTTTTGGAGAGCTTCGCAGAGGAGGGCGCTGATCTTGGTCATTTCGGGTTCTGAGAGCTTTGAGGGGAACTTATACCGGGCGAGATTTCGTTGCACTAAAAGAGAAGATCCGAGCCAAATAGGATTTTTATCTTCTTCCCAGAGGGTATGTTCAACCAGGTTAGCAGGCAAGGAGCTCATTTTTGTTTATCCATCAGGGTTTTAATTTGATCGCGCAGCATCGCCGCTTGTTCGTAGTTTTCCCGCTTAAGGGCGTCATTGAGTGTTTCATTGAGAGAGGCCAGGCGGGACGAAAGGGTGATGTCGATAGGCTGATCGGGGGATTTTCCAATATGGATAACTTGAGATTTCTGAGCCGCGAGTTTTTTTTGCAACGGCTGAGGAACGGCGTCAGCCGCAATGAGTTCGCTCACGAGGAAGTCATTAAATACGACGTAGCACTCGATGCATCCGACAGATTGACCCATTAGGACCGATTCAAGAGATGTTCCGCAGCTGCCGCAGCAGACTTGACCGTCTTGGCCGGTTTTTTTATCCGTTTCTCCATGCAGCTTGGCTTGCAAAACAGGACATTCCGTGCACATTGCGCTGCAGTTGATGGTATCGCCTAAGATTTCTTTGTAGAGAATCTTTGCCGGACGCTTGCACTGGCTGCATTCAATAGGCCTATCGCTCATAAGACTCATATAAACAGATGGTGTTAAAAAATAAATCCCCTTTTGAGTTCGTGGACAAAAATAGAAGACGCGGCTATATTGAAATTTTTTTGAAACTAATGAGGGTACGATGAAAAAGGTAAAATTAGCACTCGCAGCTTTAACAGGACTTTGCCTGATGGGCAGTGTAGGAGCAGAAGAAGTTAAAGAGATAGCTGCGCAAAATCCGATGGATTGCAGCAATATGGGCGCTGACATGCAGCAGTTTGCAGCCCAGCTCAATGCAATGAATAAAAAGATGTTCTGCGGCCAGTTTAATGCGGCGCAACGGTCGACTGCCATGCAGTATGCGACTCAAATGGATGCCAATGGAAATATGATGTCGGCAGACAAAGCAGTGCAAAAAGTGGCTGCGGAAAACAACATGATGCCCTCTTCCAAATCTCCAACAGGCTGCCCTGTTAAGTAAATTTTTTTACCCGCCTTCGAAAAGAAGGCGGGTTTTCTATTCCGCATGGTATGTAAAAAATAGCATGTGCGTCAGGTTCACGCAGAAATGGCAGAAGATGCTGCCTTCGATTGCTTTCGTATATTGATAGATCGCTCCGTACATGAGGCCGGCCAAGAAGACAAATCCAAGCATGGCTGAGGAGGCTGTCCAACCCAGATGAAAGAGGGTAAACAGGAGGGAGGCTCCGACTACGGCAATCGTATTCCCTTTGAGGCCGGGTCCGATGGTTTTAAAAATCTCTTGCTGAACAAAGCCTCGGAAGAACGCTTCTTCAGGGATGGAAACAAGCAGAAGATTTGAGGCAATACGGAGGAGGAAGTGGGAAGGGATTTTGACATGCCAATCGACTGTTCCTGAAGGGAGGGCAAGCATCGTCAGGATAAAAATAGCGACCATGGTTAAAGGGATCGCTCTGAGGGCCAATTGATGCCACTGGGCAGAAGAGCGCAGCATCGGAAGAAGTAAAGCAACGACGAAAAACCCCATGAACGGTTTGTCATAATTAATCCAAAGATTTCCAGAGGCATGCCAATTTTGAAAGCCGGGGAATAGATGAAACTGCAGGCCGGCGGCAACAAGGATGGCGGCAAGGCCTAAGACAAGCCGGGTAGGGGGCTGAAGTTCTTTTTTAAAAAAGAGAAGGATGACAAAGAGCAGGCCGATAGGAATGATCGAAAACGGTTGTACGACGCCGGTATGAAGCGCTAAGATGTAAGAAATGCCCAAGAATGCGCCCCATAGCCAGGCGGACCGATGGATCCACATGCTGAGGAAGGCCATCATAAGGGTATAGAAAGATAAATGGCACAAGTCGATCATAGGAAAAATATAAATGCTTCGTAAAAAAAGAGGAAGCCTAGAGTGGCTCGAATTTGAACTTTTGCAACAATTTCCGGAAGTTCGGCATGCGGTCTATCTGCGTCAAGGCGGTGTAAGCGAAGGCCCCTACTACTCTCTGAACGTCGGGGGAGGGACGGGAGATGACGAGGTCAACATCCACCTCAACCGCGCCAAAATCCAAAAGCATCTGGGATGCAAACACCTCGTGAGCGGAAGGCAGGTGCATGGCATTCAAATTGCACTGGCTCCCCTCGATCCGGAAAAGGAAGAGTGCGACGGCCTGATCACCCAGGAGAAATCGGCAGCTCTTTTTATCAAGCATGCCGATTGCCAGGCGGTTGTTTTTTACGATCCCATCGAGAAAGCTCTCGGTTGTGTCCATGCCGGATGGCGGGGAAATGTTCAAAATATCTACGGACAGGCGATTGCTAAAATGCGGCATCTATTTGGAACGAAACCGGAAAATCTCTTTGTAGGGATTTCTCCGAGTTTAGGTCCCTGCTGCTCTCAATTTATTCATTTTGAAAAAGAAATCCCGGAGAAGTTTTGGTCTTACCAGATCAGGCCGCTCTATTTTGATTTATGGGAGATGGCCCGCTTCCAATTGCTTGAGGGGGGGATCCTTCCGCATCATCTGGAAATTGCTCCTATATGCACTTGCTGCAACCCCGCTGATTTTTACTCTTATCGGAGGGATAAGCCGACAGGCCGCAACGCCACAGTCGCTTGCATGAAGACATTGAGGTAGCTGCAAAACTCCCCTCCAAGGCAAAATCGCCCTTTTGAGCTACTTTATCTCCCCGCTGCGGGGCAGCCTTAGGCAAACTGAATCAAAATCATCGATTTTTCCGGAGCGGGGAGTGTTGCAACTACCTCGTTGCCTAATGATAAATATTAACGGCAAAGGTCCAAGTGATAAAATTAAACGTGAGGTTGGTGTTGCGCCCTGTCACAGAGAACCAGGGTCCGAAGATGATGCCGAGGTTGGCATTGAAATTGTATTCGATGGCGGGAGCGACGCTTAACTGTTCGGTTGAGGGATAGCCGACTGTAGATCCGGGAGGCGTATAGCCTTTGAAACGCGTGCGGTTGCCGTGCTGATAGACGATATCTGCCGCTATTGCCCAATGATGGGTGAGGGAGTATTCCAGCCCCTGTTCGATGTAAAAGATGTTTCCGGGATAAACTCTTCCGCGTGTTCCTTTTATGCCTGCTATATCGGGAGCACCCATATAGATACTCAACCCATGGACATTGACAGGGGTGCCAAATTCATAGCCTGCACAGATCCTGTAGGTGAGGAAATGGTAATTTCCAAAGTCCCAAAGACGGCTAAAAACAAGAGAGAAGCCGGGATACCAGGTCCCGATACCGGACAAGTCGGTTCCCAATTTGGCAGGATCTAAACGGTTGTATTTTCCAAAAGGGATGTTGGCTGAGAGGCGCAGTTTGATCGCAGGCCACCAATGGTCAGGATCGTCCATCAAAAGCTGAAAGGCGAGCGTAATGGGCATATCCGAATAACACCATTTGTGCTCATGCATGAAATGGTTATATTGGAAGGTCGGCGCAATATCAAATTCCGTTGCAGGTGCAATTCCAAACTGGATCGCATTTAAACTTTGCACGGTCGTGAAAAGCGGGGTTTTAACAGGACGCCAGTGATCATTATAGACGCCTTTGACCTGCTGCCAGAGGATATACGGTTCAAAGTTTTGGTGTCCGAAAGGGACGACATGCCCTGAAGGGGTGATAATAGGGCCTGTGAGCCAAGGGCCTGTATCAGCAGCGGCTTCTCCGTATTCAAGGGTCTTTCGTGCAAAAATAAGAACCGGCAGAGAGAGGAGCACTAACAGCTGTTTCATCATAGTCGTCACTCGGGGATTATTTGATGTTGCACAAATGTAGCACATAAATTTTCTTTTTGTCGAGACCATTGAAGATAGGTTCTGAAAGTTGCTTGGGATTCATTATCCGTGGCAATGATGGCAAGATGAGAAAGCTGCAGAATCTGTGCGGCATCTTGAGAAGAGAGAGAGGTTTGGCGCAGGAGGAAAACAAAATCGTACCGGCTTGTGCAATCGGCTAGAACTCTAGAAAAAATAGGGGAGGCGAGCAGTTCTACGCCATGCCGTGTTGTTCCTCCGGAAGAAAGGAGATCGTAGGTTTTTTCATGCCGGATGGGAAGATCTTGAACTGTGTGGTTTAAGTATTGCCAGAGGCCCGGTTGGCCTTGGGGGGATGCGGTCCGGTCGAAATTACAATCGATAATCAAGATTTTCTGATGGTGCAGGGAGAGAAGGTTTGCCAGGTTGAAACAAAAAGAGGATTCTTTTTTGCTCAGGAGCCCTATCACAGACTGGGCGGTTTTTCTTTCTAGGAGAAAAGCTGCGATCGAACGGAGGGTTTCAAGATCTTGATCGGGCAATTGATGGAATGGTAAATGCGCCTGAGAAGAAAGTGTGCCGGAGGTGTGGCCTCCCATCAAGCGAAGGGTTGTCTGAGATGCGGGCAAACCTCTGAGGAGGGCTTGGATCAGGGCAAATGCATAGAACAGGGCTGCCAGGGCGACTGCCCCTGAAAAGCTTTTTAGGAGCAGGCGAGGAGGTTGAGGAGAAAGAGGAGGCAAAGCCGAATCGAGGGGTTTTGATTCGACTTGGTAGAGATGGCGGGAAAGGTTTTTTGACTCCGCGATATGAGTCAGGCCTTCCATCATTGCTTTGGTCAGTTCTGCTTTAAATTTTAGCCGTTTATCTAAATGCCAGAGCTCCGGGAGCTGCTGCATGGAAATTTTGAGCTGCTCAATTTGATGTTCAAGAACGTTTTTTTCTTTTTGTAAAAGAGCTTTCATCGCTTGATACAGGGAGCCAATCTTTTCTTTGATCAGTTGTATCCGGATTTTTCCAAGCTCTAAGGTTTGAGTGAGATGGGATTCAAGGAATCTTTTTTGAACGGCTAGCGCTTCTTTAAGGCGTTCATGCTCTCTTCCGCTCCGATTGATCAGATCGCAAAGCTGCCCGGAAAGTTCGCTCGATTTTTGCACGAGCTGGCCAGTGACGGTGTCGTTTAAAATATTTGAGAGGGTGCTGATCTCAAAATGAGGTTCGTTGAGATGGTCGCGGAAAAAGATGACTTGCTTCAACTGGGCATGAAGGTCGTCGAGCTGTTTGCAGTATTGCTGAAACAGGCTCCTTGAGGACTCCAGGGTCATTCCGTTGAAGTCGGATTCGAGTTGTTCGATATAGCTGGAGTTTTCCTGGAGGTTTTTTTGCCGGAGAGCAAGGTGATCAAGAAGCGTGTGGAGATGGGAAGCGAGCTGCTCTTTTTTTTCCAAGTAGTCGGTTCGGTTCTGGGATCTTGCTAATTCGATATCGTGGATCAGATGTCCCATCAGATTGCTGGAGATGATACTGCGGTCGGCATAAAACTTTGGATTTGGTGCGACTTCTCCAAATCGATCCTCACCCTGCCCGTCAGGTGCAGGGCCTCGCCGATCGGAGCGCTCAGCTTCGATGGGGCTCTGTCTGGCCGAATCCAAATTCAAAGTTTTATGCCGACCGCAGTATAGCGGCTCATCTTTTTCAAGGTTTTGGAGCAAGAGAGAAGCTTCGGTGATTTGCTGAGTAATGCTCTGCCCAAACTGTTGGACGAGTTTTGGCGCAGAGGCATTGATAGGCGGATCAGGCTCTGAAATCCGCTGCTCAAGGCCTGCCATTTCAATCTCGATCTCGTTTAATCTTGACTGACAGTTCTGCAAGGGGTGCAAAATCGATTCAATCTCCTCTTCGATCCCCAGGAAGCCTTGTTTGAGAAGGCTTTGTTTAAGAAGGGCGACATGGTCCTGGATATCGAGATCTAGCTTGGAATTGAGCTCGTTTTGACGTTGATCCAGGTATTTGAGCTGGGAGCCGATCACGCTTTTATTTTCGTCGATAAGAAACGCTTCGTATTTGCTGATGAGAGTATTGACAAACTTCGCTGATCTTTGCCGATCGGTATCGGAAAAAGTGATCATGAGGATGTTTTTATCTTCTCGAAGCGGCTTGATGCGCGTCCTGTTTTTGACATCTGCTACGACAGAGTGGAGAGGGAGGATTGAAAGGGGATAGAGTTTTCCTGTCTTGAGGCTGCAGGGTGTTGCAGCCAATGTAAAAACGGTACCTTGCACTTGGACCGGTTCTCCGATGCGGCCTGCAGCGAGTTTTTTTTGATTTTTATCTAAAAGTTCAAAAGCCTCAGGTGTTGTAAAACGGAGGAAATAGCTGCAAGCTGCCTCCCCGCTATAGTGCACATGCTGAAAGCGGAAGTTGTCTTCGCTTTTTGCCGGTCTCCTGATTTCAGTGAGTAGATTATTTCGGCAGTGGATGAATTTTTTGGCTAAGGGGTTGTACTCTTTGACGGCAGCTTGCATGCCCAATTCTTCTACGGTATTTGCTAACACGGATCGAGAGAGCATCAGTGGAATTGTGGAAACTTCTGCGCCGGAGGCGGAAAATGTACGGACTAATTTTTTTAGATCTATCCCTGCATCGCTGCGGGAAGGGGCCTGCTTAAAAGTTGCAACGGCTTGGTAAGAGGGAGGTGAAAAAAGAAAGTAGCTGAGCGCGAGAAGTGCTCCTAGAAGGGCATATCGCCCTATTTTTTTCTTTTTTTTCTGATAAAGTCTTTTGAGATCTTCCCCCGAGATGTAGATATCGTCGATCATGGGACGTTGACCCCGATGCTTTTGACGCCCTGGCGGATCAGGTCGATATTAACAAAGGTCGGCAGCAGCTGGGACATGAACCTGTTCCAATTGGTGATCGGGGTTGCGGCGACATAAATGATATCGCCCGGGATGAGCAGCATGCTGTCGGAGGGGAGATGGATCACATGATCCCAGGTGAGTGTATAAATCTTGGGATTCAAAATATTTCCTCGAATGACTTGGATGTATGATTTGTTTCCGGTGAAAGGGATGCCGCCGGCTCCGGCCAGCGCCTCCCGGATCGTCATAAAGCCATTGGGAACGTCGAGAAGCCTTTCTTTACCGACTTCTCCAAGCACCATGAGGGTCGATGCCGAGGGGTCGGCGATATAGACCTTGTCGCCGCCGCGCATGACGATATTTTGAGACATATCGCCCTCTTTGAGCAATTTATACAGATCAACGGGGAGCATTTGGTTATTCCTGACGACATAGCTTTTGAAGAGATTGGCATTGGGGGGGACTTTTGCTCGAGAAAGTGTTTCAAAGAGGCGGATTCGTCCATCAATGGGGATGGTGGGGAGTGCGACAAGGCCGGCAAGCTCGACTTTTCTTTCCAGCCGGTCTTTGTAAGAGAGAAACACCTGCACATCGCGTATCTGTGCCGAATAGAGGGATTGGATTTTAAGAGAGGCCTCTTCCAATGTCAATCCCGAGACGGGGATCGGATCGAGATCAGGGAGGCGGATTTTTCCGTCATTGACATGGAATCCCACCTTCGAGCCGATCGCTTCGATCGCAGCGGAAATATCAGAACGGGTCGGATGGAAAACCGCAACATAAAGGACATCGCCATCTTGGATCACATCTTGGTATTCTCCCAGGAGGGAAGGAGAGAGCTCCTCATAGCATTTTCCTTCCAGCTGCAAAATTGAAAATTTTCCTTGTCGGATTTGATACGAATCCATGACAAATTCATCGGCTCCGACGCAATCTTGGCCCATATAGGGCCGATTTCCGCAGCCAAACAACAATAAAAAGATGCAGATAAAGAGAGAATGCATAAAATTGATCAACATCATAACTGTAGATTAATTTTTCGCAATGCACATCTTTATTACAGGCATCGCAGGCTTCATTGGATTTCATGTTGCACAGGCTCTTCGGAAAAGGGGAGATACGGTCGTCGGCTGCGATAATTTCAACGCGTATTACGATCCGCAGTTGAAACGGGACAGGGCAGCCCTTTTAGAAAAGCAGGGAGTCAAGATCATCGAGATGGATATTCGGGACGGCCGCCTTTTGGAAAAACTCATCCGGGAAAATAAAATCACGCACTTTCTTCATCTGGCTGCTCAAGCCGGAGTCCGCTATTCGATCCAGCATCCTGAAGATTATGTCGCCTCTAATCTAGAAGGATTTGTCCAGGTGTTGGAAGCGATCAGGCGTCATCCGAAGATCCCTTTGGTGTATGCTTCGTCTTCAGCGGTTTACGGTCTGAATAAAAAAATTCCATTTGCTGAGACAGACTCAACCGATCAGCCGTCGAGCCTTTACGGAGCGACAAAAAAATCGAATGAGCTGGCCGCCCATGCCTACCATCATATGTTTGGGATTTCAGTGACCGGATTGAGATTTTTCACGGTTTACGGCCCTTGGGGACGCCCGGACATGGCTTATTTTTCTTTCACGGAAGCGATCCTGAAAGGAACGCCGCTTGAAATTTTCAATGAAGGAAAGATGGAGCGTGATTTTACCTACATCGATGATATCGTTGCCGGAACAATTGCGGCAGTCGAACTGAGCGCTCCTTGCGAAATTTTCAATCTGGGCAATCACAAACCGGAAGGGGTTCTCCATCTTGTTGAACTTTTAGAAAAAAAACTTGGGAAAACCGCTGTTAAAAAGCTTTTACCGATGCAGCCGGCAGAGGTGCCTGTCACTTATGCCGATATTTCTAAAAGTCAGAAGCAGCTGGGATTTTTTCCGAAGATCTCATTGGATGAGGGGATTGAAAAGTTCCTCGCTTGGTATCGTCTCAGAAGCTAACTATGTACTTAGTACAGTTTAACAAAAGTTTTTACCATTTCTGGTGCGCCAAAACCCCGGGGTTCAACGATCGTAAAGCTAGCTGTATTTGCTTAATACTGCGCGCTTTACGATCGTTGAACCGCGGGAGTTTTCGCGTCAGCAGAAATGGCAAAAACTCTTGTTAAACTGTACTAGTACAGCTTCCGGTAAATATTTTAAAATATCTGAAGCGATCATGCAATACGATGTCAGAGCAAGCCCTGCGATCTCTCCTGCTCTTGCGTGGAGGTAGACTCCGAGCGCTGCAGCTTCTTCAGGGCGCATTTTCTGCGCCAGCAGTCCTGCTAAAATTCCCGTGAGGACATCACCGGCGCCTGCGGTGGCCATACCTGGATCTCCATGCGCAATGACGAGCGGTTTTTTCCCGGGATGAAAAACAATCGAAGGCGCTCCCTTCAGAACGAGCGAGGCCTTGTGCTTTTCGACGAAGGCTTGGCAGTTCTTTAGGGAAGGTTTTTTCTTGAGCAGCTTTTCCATTTCTCCGTGATGAGGAGTTAAAATGGTATGCTTGGGTAGTTTTGTCCGGGGATTTTGTGCTAAGAAATAGAGCGCATCGGCATCGAGCACGGTCGGCAGGCGCAGATGTGGAAAGAGTTGTTTGAGCAGTTTCTCTGCGGCGGGGCCTCTTCCAAGGCCGGGTCCGACAAAATAGGCAGCTGCTCGTTTGGATTCTTCTTCGATTCTTTTCAAAGAGTATTCTTCATGGATCACTTCAGCTAGCAGTTGATGGGTTGGTGTTCCGGCTATTGAGAAAAGTCTGACAATGCCGGCTCCGCTGTGCAAGGCTCCTGCAGTTGCCAGAGCTGCGGCCCCGTCCATTTGGGGAGATCCGGCGATGCCTAAGACATATCCTGCCTCATACTTATGGCGCGATCTTCGCAGGGGAGGCAGATGAAGAGAAGCAGGATCGAAGAGAAGGGCCTCTTCTTTGGCCTCTGCGATGCATTTTTCCGGCAGACCGAAATCTACACCGGCGAGCTCTCCCACATGGTCCCATCCTTTTTCAAGGAAGAAGCCGATTTTGGGCAGGCCGAGAAAAATGGTGCCGACAGCATCGATGGCAACCGATCCGACCTGGCCGGTCGTTCCATTCAGTCCCGAGGGAATATCGATGGCTAAGATGGGAAGATCGGTTTGATTGGCCCAATCGATTGCTTTGGCTAATGCACCGGTGGCTTTGCCTTTAAAACCTGTGCCGACAAGGCCATCGAGGATGAGGCCGTATCCTTTGATATCTGCATGTGGCAAAGAGACGGCTTTTCCGCCGTCCTTGATGAAACGGCTTTGCCTTGAGCGGCAAAGAGCAGAGCACTCTTTCAGAGAAAATGGAGAAACAGCAAGAACGGAAAACCCTTTTTTACGCAGCAGCGAGCCTGCCGTGTAGGCATCGCCGGCATTATTCCCTTTGCCTGCCAGAAGAACGACTTTTTTGGGAAGGCCCATCTGCCGGATAAATTCTATGGTGATGGATGCTATGCCTTTAGCTGCGTTGTCCATGAATTTCTCAGCGCTGAAGCCGGCATTGATTGCCCTCTTTTCAATCCTTTGCATCTCATGTGCAGAGACGATTTTCAAAGGTGTTCTTCCTTGATGGCGCGTTGCAGGAGGGATTTAACGGCATCGCGGGGGTTCATGTTTTCATAGATGATCGAATGAATAGCTTCGGTGATCGGCACCGCAATGCGGGCCTTTTTAGCCAGCTGCAGGGCAGCGACGCACGTATAGGCGCCTTCAACGACCATGCCGACCTTTTTTTTAGCCTCTTCAGGAGTGAGCCCTTCAGCAATCAAATGGCCAAATTTATAGTTCCGGCTGTGTTTGGAAAGGCAGGTAACGCAGAGGTCGCCGAGGCCCGATAGTCCGTTTAATGTTTCAGACTTGGCGTCTTTGGTAACGGAGAGCTTGCGGATTTCATGGAGCCCCCGTGTCATCAAAGCGGCTTTTGTATTGTCCCCAAACCCGAGCCCATCTGAAATTCCACAGGCGATTGCAATGATATTTTTCATCGCACCGCCAAAAGCAACTCCATTGATGTCAGAGTTAGGATAAACACGAAAAAAAGGGGTCGAAAAAAGATCGTGGATCTGCTGCATGATATCTTGCTCATAAGCAGAGCAGACGACCGAGGTGGGAAGTTTTTCGATCACTTCTTCCGCATGGCTGGGGCCGCTGAGGCATCCCACATATTTTCGGTGGAAGGGGCCCATCACATCGACGACGACTTCAGGAAGCAGCAGGCAGCTATCTTGCTCTATTCCTTTGGAGGTAATGATAATAGGGCAATTTCCTCCTCCAATAGAGAGGATCTGTTGAAAGACCGGGCGTATGCCTGCGGAAGTGACGGATTCGACAATAAAATCGGCGCCTTCAAGGGCAGTTGCCAAGTCGCTGGTTGGGATGACGGCCGGGTGAGCTTCAAAACTGGGAAGTTTCGGATGCTTCCGCGTTTTGGCAAGCAATTTGGCAAAGTCATCTTTTTTGGTCCACAAAGCGACCTCGATGCCTTTAGAGGCCAAGAGCGAAGCTAAACAAAATCCCCAAGTTCCGGCGCCCAGATAACAAATTTTCATTCTTTCAGGTTACCATATTCGCTTTGAATGCTCAAGTCGCCGTTTGCTTGAACTCGAGTTGGAGCCATCTCTTTTGAGAAATGCGCCATGCGTAAAACAGGGTAGAAAATACCATCGTGAAGAGAGTAAAGAGCCAGAATTTGTCAGGAGCAAGGTTAAAAAAGTTCATTCCAAAATAGGTGGCAATATATCCGACTGCTGAGGCAATAAGGTTCGCAACGAGAACAAAAAAAGTATCTTTGTATGAAATCAGCACAGCCAGCAAAAGGGCGTTAAACATCACCGCTATAGTGTGCAGCCAGATCCAAAATAACGTCATCTGCAAGCTCGTTGTCAAAGGGTCTTTCAACGAAAAGACCAAGGGAATTATTTGGGGGAAAAACACTAAAGGGGCAGCTAGTGCGCAGCCAAGGCCCAGAATGACAAAAACGCCGGAATTGATAAATTTTTTCAGGCGGCTATAGTTTTGAGCCCCTAGAGCGTTGGAAATTAACACGACAAAGGCCTGGAGTACGCCATCGCTGAAAAACATGACGAACATGCTGATGGTTCCTCCAATTGAAAGGATGAGTAGATAATCTCCTCCCTTCGATGCCATGATGTGTGTGCAAGCAGCCCAAAAGGCAAAGGAGAGCAGACGGCCAAAAGCGCGGGGTATTCCGGGAGAGATGTAATCCCAAAAAATCTTAGGCCGAAATTTCCATTGGTGGGTTCCGAAGGCCTCCTGATTCGATTTTTTTATGAACAGGCCGAACAAAAGAAGGCAAAAAACTCCTTGGGCAAATAAAGTTCCAAAAGCCGCACCTTCGATACCCATCGCGGGAATCCATGGATCAATGCCAAAAATCAGCGCAACATCGAGACCTGCATTGAGCAAATAGGCAGCCAGCGTTGCTAAGACGGTGAAGGTTGTTTTCCCTCTGCCTAGGTAAAAACTCGATAAAGCGGCTCCAAGCGGATAAAGGAAATTACAAAAAACTAGAATGGTGAAATAAGGGGCTGCCGTTTGTTCTATTTCAAGCCCGTTGAAAAAAAGATCCCGGGCAAAAAAACTTAACGGAACGGTGATCGCCAAAGAAAAAATGGAAAACCAAATCATTTGCCAAATGCACCGCCCAATCGAAGTCAACTCTTTAGCCCCATTGTGATAGCCGACATATGCTTGGGCCATCATCGCTAAGGCAATGCAAGGCATTTGAAAAATGCGGAGCAGGTTGATGGCATTGACAGAAGCTTCCAGAGCATGGATAGAAAACCTGGCAAACCAAATCCTTTCTACAAAATTTAAAAGACATCCGGCAAATAGAATCAAGAAAAGAGGAGCAGCCAAAGATAGCAATTCCCTAACGCTTCCCTGAGGGAACTTTGTTAAATTAGTGGAAGAGGGGCTGTCAAATTCCTTTGTTTTTTCTAGCATCCGGTGTGAATTTTTTGCGGTTTCTATAAGCTGCGACCATGTTTTATTAAACTGTGAGAATTTTGCAAGGGTAAATTTTTAGGAGCCATTCCCGCCGTGCTCCTCAAACCTCCTCGAAGGATTCACAGCGGGAATGACTCTTGATCAAGCGGGGCAGCCGCCTCAAGTTATTAGGTCGCTTGGATAATAGTTTAAACAAGGCAGTGTTTTGCCGCTCCATTTCTGTTCAACTTCTGCTGAGAGGTAATAAAAGGCAGGATCTAATTCGAAAAGATGGTTGGACTCCGGCCTCTTTGTGATCTGTGCCATAAGCCGCCGATCAAAAGCGGCCAGCGCTTTTTGGACTTTCTCCAGGCTATGGGAGCCTTCTAAATTTTTCAGGGGCGCATAGACATCGCCTCGGGAATAGACAACCACGCCGGTCTTTTGAGAATGCGGCAGCACATCAAAAAGGAAGCGCTCGAATTTCCAAATCTTTTGTCCATGATAGGTTTTCTGCGCCAGGTGCCACGGAAGTTCTATCTTCGCAACTTTTTCGATAAAAGACAGGCTGAAGCAAAAAAGGCCGATATGAGCCAGCGGCGCCTCAAAAAGATCTGGCAGCTCTGAATATTCTTGCACTGCAATTTTTCCTTCTCTTAAGACAAGCACTCCGACTTTTTCAGCAGGATCCGTCCTCTCAATTGCTTTGATGGTCGCTTCATGGTTTTTCAACGCGTGCTCCCCGGCAAGAGCGGCATCGAAAGGATCCGCTAAAGGATTGTCAATGGGGAGGACGATCAATGACTCAATTCCTTCTTCTTTCCACCGCTTCCCAATGCCGCTTTCCATCAGTTTTTGCAAACTGTGGCCGTTTCCGTCGGGGCCGGCTGCAAAGCGACCGGGAGATTCCTCAATCCAATTTCCCTCTTGATCCATGAAAGGCGCCATATCCTGGCTAAAAAGCTGCACCTGACTATTTTTCAGCCCGAAATACCTATTTTTGATGAGGGATTCCTCGATTTCAGAGCGGTTCAGCGAAGAGGTCATGATCGCCAGCCGGAGCGGCGTCTGATACGCAATTGAAGCGGCTGCTGTTTTCTCGCAAAACAGCTGCAGGAGACTTTTCTTGCGCACAGGTGTGACTTCAACAAGCGCTTTGGGCCGCGATGCTCCAAGACGGGTCCCTTGGCCGCCTGCTAAAATCAGGCAAGCGACTTTGCCCTCGGAAAGGAGCTGCTTTCCCTTAACTCTTGCAGCTTCCGTGGGTCTTTCGAATGCTGTGCAAGGCTCAAGGGGTGGAAAATTCCTGCCTTGAGCAATGAGAGCCCGCTGCATTTCCAACATTTTTTTTTGAGCGTGATTCAACATATAGCTCTGAGGACCTGTGAAACAGGGATTAACGCAGCATCTTTTCGATTGGAGCTGATCACCGGGATATGTTCTAGAAGAGGGTTTGGGGAAGGGACATTTTGTTTTAAAATGCCGTGATCCGGATCGGCCCAGAGGGAGACAATTCTCAATGGGAAGGGTGTATTGAGAAAATAGGTCATCCCTAAAATCCCTGAATCCGGCGCGACCAGGCACCGGCACTTGTTCTTTAGCATCGAAAGAATTTCAAAAAGAGAAGTCTCTCCTCGGAGATCGATCAAATGAGGGTGTTTAAAAACGGGGTCTTTTTTTAGACCGAGAAGAATAATGGGGCCGTCTAAAGCATCGAAAAGCTCTTGCCATTTATGAAACGGCCAGTTTCTCTCAAAATAATAATCGGTTTCGCAGTGGACATGGGCTGCAATGCAGTTAGGAGGAAGATTGAAACGGCCGCATAAAGAGTCCCATTCTTTGTTCCACTCCATTTTAGGGATGAGTTTCCCCCGCTGCCAAGCAACCCAATACGAAGGATCTGCATTCGGGATAACCAAATCAAAATTTGGCAGATCGGTAGGGAGGGGAGTGGGTTTTCCTCGCAACCATTCATCGGCGATGATCACATCGACGCCTTTTAAAAGCTGAAATCCGTCTTTGAGGTCGGGCCGAGTGATAAAAGTGACTTTAGCGCCGGGAAGATATTCTCGGACCCGTTTGACAATTGCATAAAGACCGAGTGCGATATCGCCCAGGCCCCGGTTCCAAGGAATCAATACAGACCTGCATCCTTGCTTGGCAGCTTTTTTAAGACGCTGGTCCAGAGGATTAGGCGCGATTTTTTTCCAAAGCCTTTTCAACATGGTTCTTCGAGGTGTTTAAAATGTTAACTAAAGCATCGTAGACTTCATCCGTCTCAATCCGCTTCATACAGCGGAAATCAATCGGACAGACCCGCTTATAACACGGCGAGCAATCGACATGCTTATGGATCACAGTTCCTGTCTTGTAAGGACCTGTCGCTATTTCATTGGTCGATCCGAAAAGCGCTACAAGAGGCGTTCCCACAGCTGCTGCGATATGCATCGGGCCGCTATCATTTGTGAGGATAACAGAGCAGAGTTTTATCAGTGAAGCCAGTTCTCTTAGCGTCGTCAGTCCTGCGAGATTGAGCACCGGCAGGCCCCCGCAGATCTCTTTGACGAGAGGTTGTGTGATAGAATCGCCGAAATAGACAATCTGGACTTTGCCTAGCTTGAGGAGTTTTTCTGTCACCGCCCGGAAACGGTCCGGAAGCCAGCACTTTGCGGAGCCGTAAGCTGCTCCCGGATTGATCCCGATCAGACGAGTTCCGGGTGAAACCCCCAATCTTTTGAGCAAAACTTGAGCCTCTTCAAGCTCTTTGTCCTTCAAGAAAATTCTAGGCCTTGTTTCTGAGAGAGGAATTCCTAAAGGCGCCAAAAGCATTTTATATGTATTGACGAGATGCTGCTGCCTTGTATTCCCAGGAAGGTCGATTTTATCGGTCAGAAGAAGGTTTCTTAAGTTGCCCCGATATCCCAGGCGTCTTTTGACGGCGCCCCGCCAAAACAGCCATGCCGAAGAAAACGAATGGGTCAGCAAAATTCCCAAATCGTACGTCCCTTTTCGGATTTTTTCGATGATATCTCTTTGGTCGCTTCTTCTTCCAAAGGCACTCACTTTGCTGAAACAAAACAGTTCATCGATATCAAGATCTTCTTTGAGTAAATCGCTGATCGGGGTGCGGCACATCGCCGTGATGTGGGCATTTGGATAGGCTTTTCTGACATCCGTCAAAATAGGAGTTGCCATGACCAGATCCCCAATCCAATTGGGCATCCTGATAAGGATCTTCGTGGGCTTATAGTCGATTAATGGAGTCATTGAAAAGCACCAGGATACCAAGCCTCTCAAAATAGGTTCAAGGACTGAAATACCACGCGAGGTCGTTGCAAAACTCCCCGCCGCTGCAAAATCGCTCTTTTGAGCCCTTTTATCGCCCCACTGCAGGATCCTATCTCCGGAGTAGGAGGCCCCGCAGTGGGGTTCAGGCCCCATGGCGGCCTTAGGCAAACTGACTCAAAATCATCGATTTTTCCGGAGCGGGGAGTTTTGCAACGACCTCGCGCTAAAAAACAAAATTCTCCCTAAAATTATTTTCACTGGTTTTTAGAAGGAGTGTTTGCGTAAAAAGCCCAGGCACACTATCCTAGATAATCTCGACTTTGCAACTGTCTGAGTCTGTCAGCCTCGTCTATTTGCCCCTGAAAGCAAATATCTCAGAGCCTTCGGACTCAGAAATACGAAGTCTAGGTGATCTTTTGGCCGGATAGCTCAGTCGGTAGAGCAGAGGACTGAAAATCCTTGTGTCGCTGGTTCGATTCCAGTTCCGGCCAATTTTTTTGTCCCAAAAAAATGCACGGAAAGAAAGCCATAGGATGGCTTTCTTTATCGAGAAGCTGTTTTCGCTGCTAAACCACTCTTCTCTCACTGGTTTGTTAGGTAGGGCTTCACTTTGATAAGGGGTTCTAGCTCATAGATAGAGAAGCTTCATTCCGTCGATGAATTGGTCCAAGAATGCTCCGGCTCTGGCCAAATTTTTTTAGATAAAATTTGTCATGAAGCAGTCAAGGTATCCGAATTCAGGGTTCAATCATGCTTTAGTTCTAGCTCTTCTTCTTTTTATTACAGGTCTTTTTACATTGACTTTTCCTCTTTTCATCGCTCTAGATATACGATGTTGAGGCATTACTCTGATCTCTACATTACAACCAAGTAATGTAAGATAGTGGACAAGTGTATCATTGCTGAAATCATTAATTTTACCAGTCATTAGAGCAGAGACTTTTGGGGCACTGACTCCCAAAATCTCAGCGATTTCTTTTTGACTAAGCCCGCTGTTTCGAATAATACTAACTACCTCTGACATAAGATCAGAACGTGCTCTTAGTTCTTCAGCATTTTTTAAGCCAAGGTCAGCAAAAATATTATCGATACTTAAGTTTTCTTTCATTTTTTCCTCTTTAGCTCATGATACTCAATTCTGGCCTGCTTAAGCCTTTGGAGAATTAAGTCGATCTCTTTTTTTGGCGTAGCAATGCCTGATTTACTTTTCTTTTGAAATACATGTCTGAATTACCCTTAAGGAGTGGCCAAATTGTGATCGCACTTCTTCTGGCATGTCCCTCAAGTCTTTTTTGGACGAACCAATCCATAAAACGGGCTTCATCGAACGAGTATCACGCATGCCGTCTATTATTACCAATATTGGTAATTTAAACATAGAGCTATTTTTTGGAAATTAAAAAAAATGCCTTGACATTCGACAATTGGCTTTACAGTAAACAAGACACCTGGAAAGGGAAGGGAGCCAAAATTTATCAATTCAATCGTCAATACTTGGAAAAGAATTTATGAAATCGATCACGCATTACCGTATGTTAACTTTTAGCGTGTAAGGGCTCGTGTAGGAGCAACTTCATTGACGAGGTCTCGGATAGCTTCGAGGAGAGGGTCTAGGCCTAGCTCTTCTAAGGCGGAGATCTCGAAGATCTTGGCAGAGCGGACTTCCCGGTGGAAGATTTCTGCATTTTCTTTAGCTCCTTCCATGTCGATTTTGTTAAGGACAATTAAGGAGGGTTTTTCTAGAAGGTTCGGGTTGTAGGCCCTGAGTTCATTTTGGAGGACTCTAAAGTCATCGATGGGCTCTCTGCCTTCGATGCCGGAGGCATCGATGACGTAGAGCAATGCAGCCGATCTTTCGATATGGCGTAAGAATTCAAAACCAAGGCCGCGGTCTTGATGGGCCCCTTCGATGATACCGGGGATATCAGCTAGGAGGATGCGGGTTTGGCCAGGATAGTGGATATAGCTGAGATTGGGGAAAAGGGTTGTGAAGGGATAAGCCCCGATTTTAACGGCTAAATGAGTGATGCATGACATCAGAGATGATTTTCCGGCGTTTGGCATGCCGATAAGTCCGACATCAGCGATAAGTTTTAGCTCCAACTCGATTTCAAGGCTTTCGCCTTCTTCTCCATCGGTGCAGATATAGGGAGCTTGGTTGGTCGAAGTTTTAAAGCGGTCGTTGCCTTTTCCGCCCTTGCCGCCTTTGCAAAGGAGCTGTGTTCTTTCTTTTTCGACAAAGTCGTAGAGGATTTCGCCGGTGAGGGCGTTCTTAATCAGCGTGCCAGGAGGGATTTTCAGGGTGACGTCATCGCCGTCTTTGCCGGTGCAGAAGTTGTAGCTGCCGGGCTGGCCGTTTTTAGCGACGATGATCCGTCTGTTGCGGTGGTTTTCTAAAGAGACGACTTGGTCGTCGGTTGCGATGTAGATGGAACCGCCTTTACCGCCATCTCCGCCACAGGGGCCTCCTTTCGGGATGTATTTTTCTCGACGCCAAGCAATGACGCCGTTTCCGCCGCGGCCGGCTTTGAGTGAGAGTCTGACTTTGTCGACAAACATAGAGTTCCTAAAATTTCAACCAGTATATCAAAAAATAGAGCTGGAAGAAATTGAAGAAAAATCTTTAATTCCTTCGAGGACTATTGGGGAAGCGGGGTTACCGAAACGTAGGTTTTAAGCCCTTTACGGTAAGAAACAACGCCGTCGATTAAAGAAAAGAGTGTATCGTCTCTTCCGACTGCGACGTTCTTAGCCGGGGACCATTTTGTCCCGCGCTGACGAACGAGGATGCTGCCGGCTGTGACAAACTGTCCGGCGGTTGCTTTCAGTCCGAGGCGTTGCGCTTTAGAGTCTCGGCCGTTACGTGTAGATCCTTGACCTTTCTTATGTGCCATAGTTGATTATCCTACGATCTCTGTGATTTTAACGCGATGATAGGTCTGGCGGTGGCCGACTTTGCGGCGGACGCCTTTCCGTTTCTTGTATTTGAAGGAGATGACTTTCTCTCCTTTGACTTCGCCTAAAAGCTCGCCCTTTACAGAAGATGTTGCGATATAAGGAGCTCCAACGGTGATTTGCTTGCCATCACTGAGAAAGAGGACGTTTTTAAAAACGACAGCTTTTCCTTTTTCAGAATCAAGTAACTCAACATCAATGATTTCGTCTTTTTCAACCCGGTATTGCTTTCCACCGGTCTCAATGATTGCGTACATGTTTTAACCTCAAAATTGCAAATGTAGTGAACATCTTAATCTAAGAGGCTTATTCTCTTCAAGCCACATGTTGGAGCAGATTAAGAATTCTTTAAACAGCAAGTTTTTATAAGTTAATTGCGTTAATTAAAATAATTTATTAATATTAGTTATACAGGGGCAAAAGATAAAGTGAGGGCTCATATGAAACCTTTTAATAAGAGAAAATCTTCGAAGGTCACATATAAGAATCATCGTAAAGACAAGCCTGCGGCCCGAGAGGAAGAGAGGAGGGCTGCGGCAAACATCCCAAGCATTAAGCCGGAAGATCTTCTTAACAACAACAAATAGAGACGGTTATGAAAAAACAGCATAGACATGCTCAAGCAAAAAGAATGAAAAAACCAGCGAAAGAGCATAAAAAAAGCAAATGGCGCCAGATGGTTGCGCGCTATGTTGCTTTGTAATTTCTTGCAAGATTGAGTAAATAAAAGGCAGCTGCCGTAAGTGCAATCGTTGCTCCCGGCGGCCAGTTTAAGAAATACGAAACCCCTAGTCCGACTGTCGTAAAAACACACCCAAAAACTACGGCCCATCCCATCATCTTCGAAAGCCGCGGGCTGAAGCTTCCGGCGATTGCAGCAGGGATAGCCAGCATGGCGATGATCAAGATCGCTCCGACGATCTGGATCAAAATCACCACAGAGACCGCTACTAGAACTAGTAAGAAAAGATAGTATTTTGCAACAGAGATTCCTTTGAGCTGGGCTTGATTCTCGTCAAAGCAGACCGCTTGGAATTTCGCATGGAAGACCATCGTCGCCAGCAAAATGAAACCGGCGAGTGAAAATAAAAGGATTAAATCACTCGTAGATGTCCATAAGATGTTTCCAAACAAAAAATTCATCAGTTCGACATTGTAGCCCGGAGTCAATGAGACAAAAATGACCCCGATGGCCATCCCTGTCGACCAGATCGCAGCGATGACGGTGTCTTCACGCTGTTTATGTTTGAGATGGATCCATCCGATGAGTAAAGCTGATAAAATAGCAGCGGCCAATGCTCCATGGAGAGGGTTCATCCAACCCATATTGTAAGTTCGTTTAAGCCAGAGGAAAATTCCCATGCCTCCTAGCACGGAGTGGGCGATGCTGCCGCTGATAAAGACAATTCTCTTAGCTACCACGTACGATCCGACGATGCCGCTGGTGATCGAAGCAGCGATTCCGGCTAGAAAGGATGTCATTAAAAAAGGATGAGAAAAAAGAGTTGTTAACATGCTACGGTCTCCTCAGCGGAGGATGATAGAGCCCCTGAGCAAAATGGTCGCAGACCTGGGCCTGTGTATATGAAGTCGCCTGACGATGCACACAAATAAACCGGTCGACTTTTTGCATCATGACTTGAAGGTCATGTGTTACCATGACAATCGTCATGGAGCCTTTGAGATGTTCCAATAATCGGTAAATGCTCTCTTCGGCAGAGGCATCAACGCTTGCGGTGGGCTCGTCCAGAAGAAGAATGGCGGGCTTGCTCACTAGAGCCCGGGCAATCAAGACCCTCTGCGCTTGTCCGCCGGAGAGGGTTCCAAAAGAGTGGTTTTGAAAATCGAGCATGCCCACTTGAGCCAGAGTCTCTTGGGCTTTTTCTTTGGCATTTTTTGCATAGGAATGCCAAGGGGATTTATCTAAACATCCCATCATGACGACTTCTAAAACCGTGATAGGAAATTGCCTGTCGAGGTGGGAGATCTGGGGGACATAGCCCATTATTTCCTGGGCAACTTTAGGGGTTTCTCCCAAAATTTCTACAGATCCCCTCTGAGGTTTTAAAAAACCCAGGAGTAGTTTCAGAAGGGTTGTCTTTCCTCCGCCGTTCGGGCCAAAAATCCCTACGAATTCGCCCTTTTGGATGACAAAGGAGACATTCTCGAGAATGGGCGTTTCCTCATACTGAAAAAAAAGGTTATTACTTTTGATGGCCATAGTAACTTACAATCGATTTGGAAAGATCCTTCATCATATGAAAATAATCTAAAGCATAGGGATCTATTTGATAGATAGGAAGCTCTAATTTTTCTGCAATTAAATAAGCCCCTTTATTATTATATTGCGGCTCAATAAAAATAACTTTGATATCTTTGTCTTGAGCTTCTTTCACCACATGTGCGACTTGTTGAGGCAGGGGATCTTTCCCGTCGCATTCAATCGAAAGCTGATGCAATCCGTACCGGTGGCAGTAGTAGGCAAGAGCGGGATGGGACACCATCAGGGTGATTCCTTCAAAATTCTTAAGTTCTACCTGGATCTCTCTGTCTAGAATTTCCAGCCGCTGAGCTAATTGGAGATAGTTTTGTGCAAATAGTTTTTGATGCTCAGGCCATAGTTGAGAGAGCTCTTCACTGATTTTTTTAGCCTGTTTCATTGCTAAATGAGGATCAAGCCATACATGGAGATCTTTCCCTTCATGGACATGGTCCCCGCATCGATGTGCGGTTTCAGAGAGCAGGGAAAGGTCCTTTGAGAGATCGATTTCTTTGACAGCTCTTTCCTTGAGGAATGGTAAAATCTTTTGTTCAATCGGATCACCGAATCTAAACCAGATCTTCGCCTGAGCGAATTTTTCAACCTGTTTGGGAGTCGGCTCATATGTATGAGGATTGGCTCCTGCAGGAACAAAAATTTCTGTTGATACGGTATCTCCGGCGATCTGCCCCACAAGATAGGCATAAGGGGGGATCGTCACCAGAACGATCGGTTTAGAGGATTTGCTTGCAGGGGCAAAGCAGCCCGCTAGCACGATTAAAAGGAGCAATAAGGGTTTTCGCATAGAAATTACCAAAATAATACAGAGGATCAGAAAATCTTGTCACTTAATTAAAACTGAGGTAGCCTAGTAGCCTTTTCTGGAGGAGTGTCCGAGTGGCCGATGGAGCACGCTTGGAAAGCGTGTAAACACGAAAGTGTTTCGTGGGTTCGAATCCCACTTCCTCCGAATGTAATGAGGAGGAAAGCAAGCCATAGTATGGCTTGCGAGTGGAGTGAGAAGTGAGCACACTTGTGTGCGAACCGGCCCGAAGGGGAATCCCACTTCCTCCGATTTCTTAGAGAAATAAGTAGGACTTAGTATGAGTGTGATGAGCTCTGCGCTAGCAGCTTCGATTCAAAGTTCAATCGCCGTCCGTGCTGCAATTGATATAGGAACCGGAGGCCCAAAACTGCGAGTTGGGGAGGTCAATCCAGAAACCGGAAAAATTGTTAAGATCCTGTATGAAGCACAGTTTTTCGTCAATTTTCATGGGAGTCTTGCGGAAACTTCTATGTTTTCCGAGGACGTTAAAGCCCGAGGATATGAAGTCTTTCAACAAGCGGTTGCAAAAGCAAAAACATTTAATCCTAATGATATTGTTGGTGTGGCGACGGCGGCATTTCGTGATGCGGCTAATGGGCGAGATTTTGCTGTAGAAATTCATTCAAAAAGCGGTATTAAAGTCCATGTCATCGACCAAAAATTAGAGGGAGAGCTTCCGTTCCTGGCCGTATTGGCTAAAACGCATGCAAAACCCGAGGATCTCTTGATCTGGGATATTGGAGGCCGCAGTATGCAGTTTGCGAGAATAGGCCCTAATGGTTTCTGTCAGGTGGATGGCAGAAAAGAAGGCTCTGCGTTGTTCAGAGATCATATCATTGAAAAAATTCAAGGACGTTCTATTCAAGAATGCAAAAGTCCCAATCCCTTATTTGCCGAAGATGTGAATCAAGCGCAAGCTTATGCTCGATCTCTTGCGGAGAAAAGCGAACAAGCATTTAAAGATAAAATCCAACAACCTGCTCGAACTGTTGTAGGAGTAGGTCCTGTTTTCGGAAACGGAATCGCGAAGTCGGTAGGGAAGACTACTTTTACTCGGGAAGAGCTTAATTCTGTTGTCCAAGGAATGATCGGCAAAACTGATGACGAGCTGGGCGGGGGTGATTTTGGCTGTGTGGAAGCCTCTAATGCTATCCTTGCTCTTGGGTATATGGAAGGCTTACAAATCGAGGAAATGGAAGTCATCCATGTCAATAATGCTGATGGGGCTTTGATCTACCCGCCTTTTTGGAGATAGCTCGCTCTGGGCAATTTTTCATCTGAAAAAGAAACGATCTGGGCGATTAAAGATACCTTTTATGGCTGCTCTCGTGGGATCCGCGACATGAAGTATGCCCAAGTCTATAAATATAAAATTATGTTTATTCTTTGGGCAATGAGTTTCCTTGCTCTTGCAGTCAAGTTTTTGATAGACTTGGCACTTTAGAGTTTTAAATAAATCGGGCCAGGGATAATAAAGGCTATATGCGATGTCCATTCTGTAACCATTTTGATTCGAAAGTGACGGATTCACGCAATGCCGTGGAGCAGAACGCTATTCGGCGGAGAAGAGAATGCCTGGAATGCCAGAAGAGGTTCACGACATTCGAAACTGTGGATTTGACAATACAGGTGCATAAGCGGGATGGGAGATATGAAGATTTCCAGCAAGATAAGTTGATCCGGGGGTTGGATGAAGCCTGCCGGCATACGCGTATCAGCCATGATCAGGTCAGAGCGCTGGCAGCTCAGATCACGGCCGATCTAATGGAAAGGCAGGTCAGGGAAATAGAGACGACTGAACTCGGGGAGCTGGTCATCAACTACTTGAAAGAGCTCGATACAATTGCTTTTATCCGCTTTGCCTGTGTCTATCGCCGTTTTAAAGATATGGACGAACTCATGGACGAAATCCAGAGTATCTCCGCTGAAGAAGAAGTTTCAAAGAAGGAATAATTATGCCACTGAAAAAAAGCGATGTAGAACGGTTTAAAAAAAGGCTTTTGGAGATGAAGGCCCAGTACACCAACTTGGTCAAGCATGTGAGCGAAGAGGTCAAATCAGCAGATGAGTCCAAAGGGTATTCTCAACATCCCTCCGACGAAGGCACCGATGATTTCGACCGGAGCGTGAGCCTGAAGGTTTCCGGAGAAGAATTTAAGATCTTAAGACAAATTGACCGTGCGCTGGAAAAAATCAGTGAAAACACCTACGGCATCTGCGACATCACCAATGAGGAGATTTCCTTGGCAAGGCTAGAAGCCATTCCTTATGCAACGATGACAGTCAAAGCCCAAGAGATGCTGGAGAAAGGTCTATTGCAATGATAAGTGGCTGGAGGGACGCGCTTAAGCTTTTTTTCATCGCTCTTGGGATACTCCTCGTGGATATCATCTCCAAACGGCTCATTCATTTTTACCTGCAGCCTGCAGAGATCGCATCGACGTTTTTTCCTTTCGGCGGCCTCTTAATTTTTCGAAACTTTTTTGGTATCGATTTTTGCATCCATCATGTCACCAACCGGGGAGCGGCCTGGGGAATCGGCAGCGGAATGCAAGATATTCTTTTGATCGTCAGAATCGCTGTAATTGCGGGTCTTGTCGCCTATCTCTTGACTTCACCAAAAGCCAAACAATACCGCTATCCACTAGTGATGATCATTGCCGGCGGCCTAGGGAATGTCCTCGATTATTTCATCTACGGCCATGTGATCGATATGTTCCATCTGTTTTTCTGGGGATACTCGTACCCTGTGTTTAATATTGCCGATGCTTCGATTTTTCTGGGGATCGTATGGCTGCTTTTCCACTCTTTTGCGCGTAAAAAAAATGCCATCCCTACAACTTAACCCGCAAGCTCCGACCTTTTCGGTTTCTAAATGGCTTAAACACCAAGTGCTGCTTGATTTTCCTGAAATGGAAGAGCTATGCCGCCATTTAGCGCCTTTTCATTTTTTTAATGTCAGCGAGATTAAATCGCTTGAAGAGCTAGAGGTTTCAACGGAGAATTTTTTGAAGTCTTACCAAGATTACATTGAGACCCTCAAAGCAGGAAGGGTTCCTCTAGACCGGCAAATTCAACGCAATTTTTCCTGCGCTCTCACAACTGATCCGAATACTCTTTATGCTCATGCGATCGGGTCAGAAAAATACATGGCCAAACCTTTAAAACCTCTTGTCCAAATGCAGCAGCACCGGTTTTTTCCTTCGAAAACAGCAGGAACGATCAATCCCATGGTGATGAGCCATGAGAGCATCCACTGGGGAGTGCAGCTTGCCTATCCGCAAATTTTCTTCGATGGGGCTGCCTACTCTAAAGTCAGCGACCAGACGCTTTTTCCCAACACAGCGCTGTTTACCAAGCTTGTGAAGTGGCTAAGGTCTGCGGCTGTTCCGACGACATTTGTTTGGGATGGTAAAAAAATCCCCACGCCGATCCGTTTGGGCAAACAGTGTTTCTCTTGGATCGGCAATCATGCTCAGTTAAAACAACAAGGGATCGCCATCCATGTCTATTGAAATCGTCTCGATCGGAAACGAGGTGCTCCGGGGGATGATTGTAAATACCAACGCCGCTTTTTTAGGCCGGAGGCTGACAGAGGAAGGGTGGGAGATCACTTCCCAAACAACTCTTCCCGATGAGAAACCTGTTTTGACAACGGGCCTGAATGAAGCGCTTATTCGGAGCCCTGTCGTGATTGCAACGGGAGGGCTAGGGCCGACAGTCGATGACAATACACTCATTTGTGCAAAAGAGCTTTTCTCTAAACCTCCGCATGAAATGCCTAATTCCATTGGAACCGCTCCGGGCTATTTCTTTTCTGAAAACAAGAGGTTTTTGTTTTTGCTTCCCGGTGTTCCTCCAGAGATGGAGCAGATGTTTGAAGATGCCGTCCTTCCTTACTTGAAGAAACACATGCCTCCGAAGCGGCTTTATCGGGAAAAGATCCATTTTTACCTCTTGAAAGAAGACGATGTTGACCCGCTTCTGAGAGATTTGAAAAAAGAGTACAAATTAGAAGTCGGAATTTATCCTTCCTATAGCGGATTATCGGTGGTTATAAGCGGTCCTAAAAAGGAACACGTGGTCGAGGCCAAAAAGACCCTTGAAAAGGCCTTTAAAGCTTCTCTTTTGCACGCCTCGAAACTCGAAGAGGCGATCCAACATTGGATGGTCAAACACGGTCAAACGCTGGCTCTTGCAGAATCGTGCACAGGGGGCTTTATGGCCTCCCAGCTGACGGCAATTCCCGGATCCTCTGCGTATTTTCTGGGGTCGATTGTCACCTATGCAAATTCCCTTAAAGAGGGTCTTTTAGGTGTTTCTGCAGAGACCCTTAAAAAATATGGAGCTGTCAGCCAGGAAGCGGTCCATGAGATGTGGACAGGCCTGATGAAGCAAACAAAAGCGGACTTCGGGATTGCCGTTTCCGGGATCGCAGGGCCCTCCGGGGGCACTCGTGAGAAGCCTGTCGGGACTGTCTTTTATGCTATTGGAAAAAGAGGGCAAATGCCTGAGATCAATACCCTGCATGTGAAGGGCAGCCGTCAGACGGTCATCCTTCGGACGACTCAAAAGCTCCTCGGCTTTTTACTGAAAAAAATTCTGTAAGGGACGTCTTCAAATTCAGGGTTCGTCGATTTTCTGGATAATTTTGGCCGATTTTCAAGACGTCCCTTCGTACATATATTATTTGAGACCCTTATCCAAAGGGTGATCTAAACAAGACAATCCTGTATAATGCTCCCTATGCAATACTCTCTTATGGATAGCGGAAATCAGAATAAACTTGAGCAATTTGGCGATTACGTCTTGGTGCGGCCGTGTGCGCAAGCCGTATGGAAGCCCGCTCTCGATGCGAAGGCTTGGAAAGAGGCCGATGCAGTCTTTACGAGGGAGCCGTCGAACCGCTGGGTTGCCCATCCTCCGCTGCCAAATGCGTGGACCGTCGAATGCGAAGAAGTTCTTTTCAAACTGATGCCGACTGATTTCGGTCATATTGGAATTTTTCCTGAACATGCGCTTCTATGGAAGTGGATGAAACAGAAGATGCAAAAAAAATGTTCCATTTTGAATCTCTTTGCTTACACAGGCGGTGCAACACTTGCCGCTGCAAAAGCCGGCGCAGATGTCTGCCATGTCGATGCATCAAAAACCACGGTTGCCTGGGCCAGAGAAAATGCGGCTCTCAATAAACTCGAAAAAGCTCCCATCCGCTGGATTGTCGATGATGCGGTTAAATTTTTAGGGCGGGAAGTCCGCAGAGGAGTGCGCTACGATGGAATTATCTTAGATCCGCCCACTTTTGGAAGAGGAAACCAGGGTGAAGTGTTTAAAATCGAAAAAGATCTTCCCGTGATCTTGGATCTTTGTTTTCAATTGCTGACTCCAGATCCTCAATTTGTGATTTTGTCTTCCCATACGCCGGGATATACGCCGCTTGTGCTCCATCATTTGTTGCTGCAAGCGAAAGAATCGAGGAAGGGAACGATCGAAATGGGCGAGATGGTGATCCCCGGACCTTTGGATCTGACATCGGGAACTTATGCGAGATGGTATGTTTAAAGAAATCACCAGCCCTCAAAATCCGAAGATCAAACAGCTGGTGCGCCTCAAAGACCGGAAGGAAAGAGATGAGACAGGACGATTTCTCATCGAAGGATACCGCGAGATTAAACGAGCTATAGAAGGGGGTGTTCATTTTGAATCGCTCTTCATTTGTAAAAAACTTTTTTTAGGCTCCAATGAACCGTTGTTGATCGAGCAGATCGGCGTGGAGACATCGTCTCTGCCGGAACATCTGTTTGAAAAAATATCGTACCGTGATCGTCCTGATGGGTTGATCGGGGTTGCATATCAGATGCAAAAAACTCTCAAAGACTTAAGGCCGAAAAACCGAGTGCCGCTCTATGTTGTTGCCGAATCGATTGAGAAGCCCGGCAACTTAGGAACGATTTTACGCTCTTCCGATGCCGTCGGCGCAGATGGCGTCATTGTTTGTGATCGGTGTACGGATATTTATAATCCCAATGTTGTCAGAGCCAGCGTCGGAGCTTTGTTTACACTTCCTGTGATCGAAGCAAAAGGATCGGATGCTTATATATGGCTTAAAGAACACAAGGTGCAAGTCGTTGCCGCAACGCCGTCCGCGCCGCTAGAATTTACCGATGCCGATTTGAGCGGGCCTGTTGCCATTGTTGTCGGGACAGAGCAGCTCGGTCTTTCTGATCTCTGGATGCAAGCCGCTGACATTCGTGTTCAAATCCCCATGAGAGGCATTGCAGATTCGCTCAATGTCGCTATGGCAACCACACTACTCCTCTATGAATCACTTAGACAACGAAAACATCGTTTATAGCGACAACCATCTCTTGGTTGTGGAAAAGCCGGCAGAGATGGCTACGCAGCCGGATCTGACGGGGCTTGCGAAAGCGTGGATCAAAAAAAAGTATAATAAACCTGGAAATGTCTTTCTCCATGCCGTCCACCGTTTAGATAAATCGGTGAGCGGTCTTGTCGTTTTTGCACGGACGAGTAAAGCGCTGTCCCGTTTACAAGAGATGATGCGTGATCGTAAGATTGTCAAAATCTATCATGCCTGGGTCGAAGGGGAGCTTCCAGCGGAGCAAGGCAGGCTTGTCCATCATCTGATCCACGGAAATTTCCGCGCTGAAGCCTCTAAAGATGGAAAGGAATCGATCTTGGAGTTTCAAGTGCTCAAAAGAGAAAAAGGATCGACACTCTTAGAAATCCATCTCATCACCGGAAGATACCATCAAATCCGTGCACAGCTCTCATTGATTGGATGTCCCGTTTTAGGCGATGAAAAATACGGCAGCAAGAGGCCTTGGAAGAAAGGGATTGCGCTGCACCATGCTGAAATCAGATTCGAGCACCCGGTAACTAAAGAGTTGCTGGTGCTCAAAAGAATCCGAAAATCGACAGGACCTGATTTTGAAGGCGCCCCTTAGCTTCCTAAAGCAGGAGCGGAAGGTAGGACGAAGAAACCTTGCTGCTGTGGAGGCCGCCCGTAGTCAAAATGACCAAATCTATTGTTGTCAGTCGGCAAAACAGGTGGGTAAAGGCTCGGATGGAAGGGGGGCTGAGTCCAGGCAGGCTGTGTTGTTTGGTAAGGGAAGTACCGTTGGAAGTTCACCGGAGTGTAGCCTTTGTTGTCCCAAGCGTCTTTCGCACGAACTAATAGCTCGCGGGCAGCTATGAAATTATTGTTCAGCTGGCTCAGTTTTTGGTCGCTCAGTTGTGTGATGTGGGTATCGCGTTCTTGTTCGGCTTTTTGAATTTCTTTCTCGTACTTTTTATTGATTGGACGGACACTGCGGGTGTAATTGTCTTCAATGGTTTCTTTGAGAGTATTAAAAGCCTTTCTAGCTTCTTGACGCTGTTTTTCGTTTGCAAAAGGATCGTTTAACACTTTATTTCTATCAGCTTCAGCTTTTCTGATGTCAGCATCGCGCGCGTCAACATAAGGCTTGAGCTCATCCGTTCTCATTTTTTTATTAGATTCGATGCGCTTATAGGCTGTCTCTCTCACATCGGACTTGAGCTGATCGTATGAGGTTGAAATGTCATCGAGCCGTGATCGGAGATTGGTTAAGTCGTCAACTACAGGCTTCATGTGTTCCGGAATATGCCCTAAGCCATAGAGCATTAGATCGGAAGAGACGGGATTGTAAGAGCGGAACAGATTCATCCAATCGGCATGAGCCAGTGTCGATCTGTCCAGGAGCTTTTTGCAGAAGGACTCGAAGTACTTTTTATATTCGTATTGGACTTGGAGAGGATGGAAAAGTGCTGTCGTTGAAGATTTTCCTTTTTCCAGCTTGAGGTTTTTCTCATAGATGTAGGGGAAGCCTTTGTTGTGGGCTTCATTTCTTGCGTCTCCGACCTTCCTGACAGGATCTGCATCCCATTTGACGATCTGAGCGTGCGCTTGATTGAAAGATGCGTTTTCTTTCGCCATAAAAATAAGAGAAGCAATCGCAGCAATGGCTCCAACAATGAGGAGAACGGAACCCAACTGTTTATCCAGCGCTAAAAGAACTCCACCGGCTCCAGCAAGAGCGCCGGATCCGATGGCAGTGACTGTCCACCACCAGCCTCTTTCTTCCGCTTCATTTTTGAGTGCGCTCCATTGTTGCTTTTGGTGCTTACGGAAAGCCTCAGAAGGACAGCGAATGAGGACATCATCTAATCGCCATTCCCCGTAGATACTGTCACGATAAGAATGGATCTGAATAATGCGCTGGGAAAGAGGGGTGTTAAAAGCTTGTTCGATTTGGGTCGGATCAGGATCAAGAGACGTTGTAACCGTAGTCTGATATTTTTCTTGGTCGAAAAGTTCAGCGCCGTCAATGAAACTCTCTGTTGCAGAAGTGACTGACATAGGATGCCTCCATCAAAGTATTGGAAAAAACTTTATATGAGACGTCTATTAATTTCTACGAAATCTGAATATCTTCGACTCTATCTGCAATGAAAACGCGGCTGTGATCTTTCGCAAGAAAAACAATCTGTCCGATGTCGATTATATTTGCATTGATCACAAGCATTTCGGGATTTTTTGCTTTTGCTTCTTTGATTTTTTCCGAATCTCCCAGATAGGTCACGGGAATTTTTTCCAAAGAGCCATCTCCGCCGAATTTTTCTGGCTGCAAAACTCCGCCGCTAAGCCCTACAACGATGGGCAGTAAATTATCTCTCGGCTGAACAACCCGCATGTTATGCTTTTTGGCATCGATGCGTGATGCGATATCACTAGCTAGTTTTTTCACCACATCAGGGGCCCACGCGCTGCCTCCAACCGGAATTTCTTTAGGAACATCTATGAGATTTACTTCTGATACTGTAGACATAATTTCTCCGCAATTTGAATGGCATTTAATGCTGCGCCTTTAAGAAGTTGGTCGCCGACAGCCCAAAGATCTAAAGTGTTCGGATTAGATAGATCTTGCCGGATCCGGCCGACGAAAATGTTATCCTTGCCAGACGCATCGATCGGCATGGGGAAACGATTCTGACCCCAATCTTCCAATACTGTGACGCCGGGAGCTTTTTGCAAAAGCTCTTTAGCTTCTTTAGCTGTGATTGGATTTTCAAACTCGACGTTGAGCGCTTCAGAGTGCGCTCTTAAAACGGGGACGCGCACGCAGGTCACCGCAATCCGAAGATCAGGCTCTTCTAAAATCTTGCGTGATTCTTCGATGACTTTGATCTCTTCTTCATTATAGTCGGACGGTGTCATCGGAGCGTTATGAGCAAAAAGATTAAACGCGTAAGGAAACGGCATGGCCGTTCTCATAAAAGGGCGGTTTTCTAAAATCGCACGGCTCTCTTCTTGAAGCTCTGACATGGCTTTTTGACCGGCTCCGCTTGCAGCTTGATACGTCGCCATGACAATGCGGCGGATTTTATACCGCCGGTGGAGGGGAGCGAGCGCCATTAGCATGACGGTGGCAGTGCAGTTTGGAGAAGAAATGATGCCGGAATGATTTTCCAGAGCGCGGGCGTTGATTTCCGGGATGACCAGAGGCACTTTAGGATCCATTCTGTAAGCAGAACTATTATCGACCACCAGGCAGCCGGCTTTGACGGCGGATGGGGCGTAAATTAAAGAAATCTTTTTCCCTGCGCTGAAAAGAGCGATATCCATTCCTTGAAAACAGTCGTTCGAAAGCTTTTCAACCAGAACGGGCTTCCCCTTAAACAGGAGAGTCTTGCCTGTGGATTGAGGAGAGGCAAAGCAGCGTATTTCTTTAACAGGGAATTGCCTCTGTTCAAGGACCTTGAGCATTTCTTGGCCGACGGCCCCTGTAGCTCCGATGATTGCGATATTAAAACTTGTCATAGGCTGGCCTATTAATTTATATTGCTCTATGATTAGCAGCCAGTATATTTATGCAACAAAAGATTTTACAAGCAGTCGACGATGGCGTCCGCGCCATTGAGTTTTTGAAGAAGCCCGGCAGTCTCGTTTTTATCCAAAACGCAGCTCGGGCGATTGCTGATTGTTTCCGGAAAGGAAATAAACTTCTCATTGCCGGCAATGGCGGAAGCCTTTGCGATGCGATGCACTTTGCCGAGGAGCTGACCGGCATTTTCCGCCATAAAAGAAAGGCTCTTCCGGCGATTGCGTTATCGGATCCGGGGCACCTCTCCTGCATGGCTAACGATGTCGGGTATCATGATGTTTTTTCAAGGGCTGTCGAGGCCCTAGGACGCGAGGGTGATGTCTTTGTCGCATTGACCACGAGCGGAAATTCTCAAAACCTTGTCCAGGCCGTTGAAATGGCTAAAGCGATGGGCCTTGGGACGATTTCTTTCTTAGGCAAGACCGGAGGGAAATTAAAAGGCGTTTCCGATCTCGAATGGATCATCGAGGGCTTCTCTTACTCCGACCGGATTCAAGAAGCGCATATGACTGCCATCCATATCATTATCGAAATGATCGAACATGAGCTTTTTCATGCTTAAAAGCTACGTTCTCGATATCATGGAGGGCCGGCGCTCTGGAAAATCTCTACTCAGAGCTTTGAGCTATCTTTATCGGGCCGGCGTTGCTTTGCGCAACGGAGCGTATGATCTCGGACTGTTTAAAGCCCACGATGCAGGACTTCCAGTGATCAGCGTCGGTAATATTATTGCAGGCGGGACAGGAAAAACGCCTTTTGTCAAGTTCCTGGCTCAGGAACTCTCAAAACATCTTAAGGTTGCCATTGTTTCACGGGGATATCGCTCTAAAATAGAAAATACGGGCCGGGTGTTGCAAGTCACTCCAGAGATGGATGCCGCTTTGTGCGGGGACGAACCGTACTGGCTAGCAAGAGTTCTTCCTCAAGTGCAAATGTGGGTTGGAAAGAACCGTGTGCTTTCAGCCCGTTGCGCTAAAGAAAAAGGCGCAAATCTTATCCTGATGGATGACGGCATGCAGCACAGGAAGCTGAGGCGCGATATTGAGATCGCTTTGATTGATGGAGAAGATCCTTGGGGGAAAGGATTTTTTCTTCCTCGAGGCCTCTTGAGAGATTCTCCGGAGCGATTAAAAAATGCCGATTGCATTATCGTGGTCAAACCCGCTACTGAAACGCTGGAGCAGCAGCTGCGCCGGGTTACAAAGGCCCCTATTGTTTTTGCAGAAAGAGTGACAGACGTTTCCTTGAAAGGAAAAAAAGCCGCTGTTTTTTGCGCAATCGGAAAGCCGCAGAAATTTTTACAATCGGTCCGAGAGGCAGGAGGCACAGTCGTTGCTTCGTTCTTCAAACCCGACCATGATCCATTTTATCCTGAAGAGCTGAAAAAATTCGGTGAAGAAACCTCTGCGGACGTGCTTGTCTGCACTGAGAAAGACCTGGTCAAACTGCCTTCGGATTTCAAATGCCGCCTTCCGATCATTGCCTTGACAAGCCATTTGAAAATCTTGGAGGGTCAGCCCGCCTGGCAAGAGCTATTAAATAACATTCAAGCAAGAGTTACATCATGACAGAAGAATATCAAGTCACGCTACCTAAGCTCGGAGAGAGCATTGTCAGCGCAACCATCGTGCAATGGTTTAAAAAAGAAGGCGATCAGATCAATCTCGATGAGCCTCTTTTGGAAGTCTCAACCGATAAAGTCAACAGCGAGATCCCTTCTCCGGTTTCAGGTGTCCTGCATAAGATTTTAGCAAGTCCTGATCAAGAACTCCAAGTCGGAGAAGCGCTTGCAGTGATCCGAATCAGGCAAGGGCAAGTAAGCGCCATTGAGGAGTCTGGGCCTCCCGGGATAGTTGAAGTCAAACGGGAAGCTGCTCCTGCGGGATCTGAAATGCAAGGGTTCTTTTCTCCTGCGTTGCTGAGACTTGCAAGGGAGAACAATATCAGCCTCGATGAACTCGAAAAAGTTCCTACCACAGGGGCCGGCGGGCGCCTGAGCAAACGAGATCTCGAGCTTTATATTGAAAGCAGGTCTGCTCTGAAGAATAAACCGTGTCCGATGACTGCCAAGAGCCTTCCAACGGATGTCGAAAGAATTAAAATGTCCGGCATGCGGAAAGCCATCGCTGACAACATGGTCCGCTCTTTCTATGAAGCTCCTCATGCGACGCTCATCACTGAAGTCGATGTCACACCGATCATGCACGTGATCCGGCAGGATAAAGAGGCCTTCTTAGCCAAACACGGATCTAAACTCACGATCACCAGCTTTGTCGCCCGCGCGATCAGCAAAGCCCTCAAAGAATATCCTCTCCTCAACTCGTCGTTGGAAGGCGACACGATTGTTGTGAAAAAGTTTGTCAATTTAGGCATTGCCGTTAGCGTTGATCAGGGGATTATGGTCCCTGTCGTGAAGAATTGCCAAGATAAGACCATCCCGGAGCTTGCCAAAGCGATCGGCGATGTTTCAGCAAGAGCCCGCTCGAATAAACTCAATCCTTCCGACGTCCAAGACGGAACAATCACCCTCACCAACTTTGGAATTTCCGGAGTGATGACGGGCATTCCGATCATCCGTTATCCCGAAGTCGCGATTTTAGGACTTGGAGCCATCCAGAGGAAAGTTGTGGCGCTTGAAGACGATACCATGGCAATCCGCTCGGTGATCAATGTGTCGCTCACATTCGATCATCGTGTCATCGACGGAATGTACGGCTGCGGGTTCTTGAATTCTCTGAGGGAACATCTAGAAAAAGATCCTGAGGAGGATAAATGAAGAAACTCATTCAGGGAATCGTCGATTTTAGGAAAAACCTGACTCAAGAGAGCCGGGCTCTTTTTGCCAAGCTGGCTTTGGGACAAAGGCCCGATACTCTATTTATAGCATGTTCCGACAGCCGCGTGGTCCCGAATCTCTTTGCATCTACAAATCCAGGAGATCTCTTTGTTCTCCGGAATATTGGGAACCTCATCCCGCCGTTTTCCTGCTCCTGCCAAGACGACAGCGCAGCTGCAGTCATTGAGTTTTCGATTTCTTCGCTGAATGTTTCAGACATCGTCGTCTGCGGCCACTCCGAATGCGCGGCAATGCAAGCGCTTTCTAAAGGGACCGATATGCCTTGCTGCCCTCATCTCGAATCGTGGCTCAGATACGGCAAAGAAGCCCTTAATAAGGTAAGAGAAGGTTTGATCATCGATCGTTCACTTTCTGAGCCTAATCAAATTTCTCAAGCCAATGTTCTTCAACAAGTCGAGCATATCAAAAGCTATCCGTTCATTCAAGAACGCCTAGAGAAAAAACACCTCCGCGTCCATGGATGGTGGTTTGATATCGCCCAGGCCGATGTCTATTGCTACGAGCAAAGCATCAACCAATTCGTGCTGATCGACGAAAAAGAAGCCCAGCAGATCTTAAAAAGACTCGACAGTTAGCCCTCTGTTGCTCTTAGCCTTCCGCAGAGGTGTATCCTGCGGCGCCATCAAAGGTATAGAGATTTTCTGTCTGGAAGACATCGTATCCGGCTTTGACGATATAATCTAAGAGCCCCACGATCTCTTGCGGCTTAACCGGCCCTTTCCCCATGAACCTGCAGCGCCATTGTTCGATGCAGAATGTTTCCGGATGCCCTTCAGGCCAGATCCTGACGCCGCGGTTCGTGATCATCCGGAGTTTGAAAGGCTCAAACTGAATGCCTGTGATCTTTTTCTCCATCTCAGAAGCTTTTTCTTTGGAATAAACAAAGATGTCGACGCCCACGAGCTTCCTATCGATCTTTGTTTTATGCTCTGCCGCCATCGGAACAATCTTCGAAGCCGATTTGTAGATAGGACATTTCAGCTGATTCGGTTTTTTACCGAGATTTTTGACCACAGCTTCGGCAAATTCCTGCGTTCCGACAAGCTGCTTGCTGGTTTTTTCTTTATAAATATCGTACGTATGGACTCCCGCCTCGATCGTATAGAGCCAAGCTTCATGAATCTCTGTTGCAAGCTTTGCTTGGCCCAAATAGGCCAGCATCATCACGCTAGCTAATAAAAGACCCGAAGGGTTGGCGGCATTTTGACCCGCCCTTCGAGGCGCTGATCCGTGGATTGCTTCAAACATCGCACCTAAATTCCCGATATTTGCAGAAGGCGCAAGGCCGACAGAGCCTGAAATCTCCGCAGCGACATCGGATAAAATATCTCCGTAGAGATTGGGGAGGACGATCACGTCAAAATTTTCGGGCTTGTCAGCTAATTTTGCCGCTCCGATATCGACAATCCAGTGTTCGTTTTCGATATCAGGATACTCCTTGGCAATTTCTTCGAACGTCTTATGAAAAAGGCCGTCGGAGAACTTCATGATATTGTCTTTGGTAAAGCATGTGACTTTTTTTCTGCCATGCTGGCGAGCGTATTCAAAGCCGTACCGGATGATTTTTTCAGATCCTTGACGGGAGATAATTTTGTGGGAGACCATCACATCCGGCGTTTGACGGTATTCAATGCCTGCGTAGAGGTCTTCTTCATTTTCCCGGACGATGACCAGGTCCATTTTTGGATTTTTCGTTTGAATGAAAGGGGAATAAGAGACGCAGGGCCGGATGTTGGCATAAAGTCCAAGTGTTGTCCGGACTGTGACATTTAAGCTTTTAAATCCGCCGCCTTGAGGAGTTGTGATGGGAGCCTTCAAAAACGCTTCGGTTTTTTTTATCGTTTCCCACGTTTTTGGTTCGATCCCGGTCAAGACGCCCCGTTGATAGACTTTTTCACCGATTTCGACTTCGTGAATTTTGAGCTGAGCGCCGGCTTCTTTGAGGACATGAAGCGTTGCTTTCATAATTTCCGGACCGATCCCGTCTCCTCTAGCAACTGTTATCTCGTGCATAGCCTTCCTTTTTTTCACACATTATATGCTTCAAGCAAAAAAGCCAATATCCTATCATCTCGTAGTTGAGGAAACATCGCGTGTTAAGAGAAATATTTACCGATCAACGGAAACACCTTGAATACTTCTTCGATCATTTGGATCAAAGCCGGGCCGAAGCTGTCTTCCATCTTTGCGCCGGGATTAAAGGATTTTTAGTCTTGTCCGGCATTGGAAAAAGCGGGCTTGTCGCAGAAAAAATCGCGATGACCCTGGTTTCTACCGGAACCAAGGCCCTCTATTTGCCCTCCCTCAATTTTTTACATGGCGATATCGGCATTGTCTCTGCCGAGGATTGTGTCATCCTCCTTAGCAAGAGCGGAGAAACCGAAGAGCTTTTGGCCCTCGTTCCCTTTATTCGGAAAAAAGGGGCCAAGTTGATCGCTCTTGTCTCCAATCCCCACAGCAGGCTTGCTAAGCTCGCAGATGCCGCCTTGACACTACCCGTTGAAAAAGAACTTTGCCCTTTTGACCTGGCCCCCACCATCTCTACCGAAGTCCAATTGCTATTTGGCGATGTCTTGACCATGGCTCTGATGAAGCATAAAGGATTTACCCTCGCCTCCTATGGAGAAAATCACCCCTCCGGAACAATTGGAAAAAAATCGACTATCAAGGTCAGCCAGGTCATGATCCAAGGCGAGTCTTTGCCCGTCTGCCGTCCTTCCCAAAAACTGTTGGAAGTGCTCCCGGAATTCTCTTCCAAGCGGCTAGGCTGCTTGCTGATCGTCAGTCCTGAAGGGAAATTTCAAGGCATTTACACCGACGGAGACCTCCGCCGTTCTCTGCAGACCTTCGGATCGGAAGTCATGCAGAAAACAATTGAAGAGTTGATGACCCGCGCTCCGATTTCGATCCATGCCGACGTTTTAGCCTGGGATGCCCTCAAGCTTATGCAAAAAGATCCTAAACGGTGGATCATGGTCCTGCCTGTCACTGAAGAAGACAAGGTCGTTGGGCTTGTCAGGATGCATGACATCATACATACAGGAATTTCATGAGTTATATATTGCTAATCCTTATTTTTGCTCTCGGCTACATTGCAATCATTTTTGAACACATCTTGAAAATCAATAAATCCGCCGTCGCCATCTTCATGGCAGTGGCTTGCTGGGCAGTCTTTTTTCTTGGCAGCTCCCATCCTTTTTCTGAAAATATCGGCCATCTGAATGCCAACGTCTCAGGCGTGGCTCAAATTATCTTTTTCCTTTTAGGCGCGATGACGATCGTCGAGCTGATCGATTCCCACCAGGGATTTAAAGTTGTCACCGATGCGATCCGCACCACCTCCAAACGAAAAATGCTATGGTTGATTGCGCTAGTGACGTTTTTTCTTTCCTCCATTTTGGATAACCTGACCACCACTATTTTGATGGTCTCCCTTTTAAGAAAGCTGATCCCGGATCCCAAAGACCGCCTCCTTTTGTGCTGTCTTGTCGTCGTCGCTGCCAACGCCGGAGGAGCTTGGACTCCCATCGGAGACGTCACCACAACCATGCTCTGGATCGATGGCCAGCTCACTTCACTGTCCGTGATGAAAGCCCTCTTTACGCCCAGCGTCCTCTCTGTTCTACTTCCTTTGACCTATTTTTCGTTCAAGATGAAAGGACGGATAGCTCCCAACTCTCCTGAGAAAAAAAGTGTCGAGGAGCCGGGCGCACGGCTCGTTTTCATCTTGGGCGTTTTAGGCCTGATCTGCGTGCCGATTTTCAAAGCCGTGACAGGACTTCCGCCTTTTATGGGGATTTTAATCAGCCTTTCGATTTTATGGCTCGTCACCGACGGGCTGCACCATGCGCATGAGCACCGAAGACACTTGCGCGTCCCTTATGTTTTAACCAAGGTCGATATCTCCGGAGTGCTATTCTTCTTAGGAATATTGCTTTGCGTCGGGTCTTTGGAAGCTGCAAACCTGCTGCGCGATCTGGCAACCTGGCTTGGCAGTCAAGTTCAGAGCCTTGCGACCCTTGCGACCTTTATCGGCCTTTTTTCAGCCGTTGTCGATAACGTTCCATTAGTCGCCGCAACCATGGGCATGTACCCATTGGAGATGTACCCTCCCGACCATCCGCTCTGGCATATGATCGCTTATGCTGCAGGAACCGGCGGAAGCATCCTGATCATCGGTTCTTCATCAGGCGTTGCTCTCATGGGAATGGAGAAGATCGATTTTGTGACCTACATGAAAAAAGTCTCAATCCCCGTTCTTCTGGGCTATCTTATCGGGATGGCCGCCTATGTCTACTTATAAGAGGTAGCTGCAAAACAGGTTTGAGGTCCACAAAAGCTCAAAAAGCGATTTTTTTCGGCTGAAAATTCGACAATTATTTTATTTAAAACAACATTTTTAGGATTTGCAAAAATGGGATTTCCCTCGGAAAAACCCGATTTTTCAATTAAAAGAATGTTTTAAAATCAAAAGACGTTGCAGAAAAATCCTGCCGTTTAGTATCGTGTTGGCTTCCTCAAATAACGGTTGAGTGAAACTGCGACGATGAAAGTTTCTTAGGTTGCGTAAAAACCCTGAGATGAAGTAAGTTGTAGCCTTCCTCAAACTTAGGTTGAGTGAAATAGGGCCCTCGGGCCGCTAAAAGCTGTTTAGACAAGTCAAGAGAAGCGATGTGCAAGCATATAAATAAGCTTGTGCGATAGGAGTGATTTATCACTTCTATTGCCTTTTAACAATTTTTTTAGATTTTTATACAAAATTAAATTCTCAACTTGAGAATTTGATCTTGGTTCAGATTGAATGCTGACAGTGTGGATGAGGCATGCAAGTCGAACGAGATAGTAGGGCAACCTGTTATCTAGTGGCGGATGGGTTAGTAATACATGAACAACTTGCCTTTAACCTGGGGATAACGGCTGGAAACGGCCGCTAATACCGAATGAGGTGGCGAGGGGAATCCCTTGTTTATCAAAGTAGAGGACCGGGAAACCGGCTTTGCGGTTAAAGAGAGGTTCATGCGATATCAGCTAGTTGGTGTGGTAATGGCGCACCAAGGCAAAGACGTCTAGGCGGATTGAGAGATTGACCGCCAACATTGGGACTGAGAAACTGCCCAGACTCCTACGGGAGGCTGCAGTCGAGGATCTTTCGCAATGAGCGCAAGCTTGACGGAGCGACACTGTGTGAGTGATGAAGGCCTTCGGGTTGTAAAGCTCTTTTGTTTGGGAACAAGAAAGAGACGTGAATAACGTCTCAATTTGAGGGTACCAGAAGAAAAAGTACCGGCTAACTACGTGCCAGCAGCTGCGGTAATACGTAGGGTACAAGCATTAATCGGAATTATTGGGCGTAAAGGGCGCGTAGGCGGGAGCGTAAGTCAGATGTGAAATACCAAAGCTCAACTTTGGTGCTGCATTTGAAACTGCGTTTCTTGAGGACTGAGGGAGAAAGCGGAATTCCATGTGTAGCGGTGAAATGCGTAGATACATGGAGGAACACCGGTGGCGAAAGCGGCTTTCTACTTTTTACCTGACGCTGAGGCGCGAGAGCAAGGGGAGCAAACAGGATTAGATACCCTGGTAGTCCTTGTCGTAAACGATGTGTACTTGATGTAGCTAGGCTCAACCCTGGCTGTGTCGGAGCTAACGCGTTAAGTACACCGCCTGAGGAGTACGCTCGCAAGGGTGAAACTCAAAAGAATTGACGGGGGCCCGCACAAGCAGTGGAGCATGTGGTTTAATTCGATGCAACGCGAAGAACCTTACCTGGGCTCGAAATGCAGAGGGAGATGCCAGAAATGGCCTCGTCCGCAAGGACTTCTGTATAGGTGCTGCATGGCTGTCGTCAGCTCGTGCCGTGAGGTGTTTGGTTAAGTCCAGCAACGAGCGCAACCCTTATCATTAGTTGCCAACACGTAAGGTGGGGACTCTAATGAGACTGCCTAGGTTAACTAGGAGGAAGGCGAGGATGACGTCAAGTCCGCATGGCCTTTATGTCCAGGGCTACACACGTGCTACAATGGTCGGTACAGAGGGCTGCAAGACCGTAAGGTGGAGCAAATCCCAGAAAGCCGATCTCAGTTCAGATTGTGGACTGCAACTCGTCCACATGAAGTCGGAATTGCTAGTAATGGCGTGTCAGCAACAACGCCGTGAATACGTTCCCGGGCCTTGTACACACCGCCCGTCACATCATGGGAGTTGGTTTTGCCCAAAGTGTCTGACTCAACCCCTTTACCGGGGAGAGAGGGCACCAAGGTAAGGCCGATGACTGGGATGAAGTCGTAACAAGGTAGCCCTACCGGAAGGTGGGGCTGGATCACCTCCTTTTAAGGACTATATGTACGTTCACCCCTCCGGTGAACGACATTAGGTTGAGCAAGCTTGTTTTGTGCATGTATCATCGCTTCCCTTCTCTTGTCTAAACGAGAGATGTCGTAGAAATACGGCAATTGTTTTCTTGAAATTTTCGGATAAGTAATGTAAGTTTAATTAATACAAGTATTCAATTAAATCAAAGCGCAATTTTCACTGATGTAAATTAGCGCTTGAAGAATAATTCATATTTATATTTTAACGGCGAATTAGCAAAATGATTTTTGATCAAGTTGCTAAGGGCTGTTGGTGGATGCCTTGGCATCGACAGACGAAGAAGGACGCGCAAACCTGCGATAAGCTCCGGTGAGCTGGAAAGAAGCATTGAACCGGAGATTTCCGAATGGGGGAACCCAATGGGAGTAATGTTCCATTATCATGACCTGAATTCATAGGGTCAAGAAGTTACACCTGCCGAAGTGACACATCTCAGTAGGCAGAGGAAAAGAAATCTATAAGAGATTCCCATAGTAGCGGCGAGCGAAGTGGGAATAGCCCAAACCAAAAAGTTCGTCTTTTTGGGGTTGTAGGGCTCATGACGTGGTATTTCGAGTTTTAGTTTAATAACCTGGGAAGGTTAGCGATACAGGGTGATAGCCCCGTGAACGAAAAAATTAGAAAACCTAATGAGTACCTGAGTATGACCGGCCACGGGAAATCCGGTCTGAATCTGGGGGGACCACCCTCCAAGGCTAAATACTCGTCGATGACCGATAGTGAACCAGTACCGCGAGGGAAAGGTGAAAAGAACCCCTGTTAGGGGAGTGAAATAGAACCTGAAACCAACAGCTTACAAACGGTCGAAGGCCTATGCCCATTTTATGGGAATGGCTAACGGCGTGCCTTTTGCATGATGAGCCAGCGAGTTGCGGTAAATGGCAAGGTTAAGGGACTGAAAACGTTCTGGAGCCGAAGCGAAAGCAAGTGTTAATAGCACGATTCAGTCATTTGCTGCAGACACGAAACCAAGTGATCTATCCATGGTCAGGATGAAGCTGGGGTAACACCTAGTGGAGGTCCGAACTAGTAACTGTTGAAAAAGTTTTGGATGAACTGTGGATAGGGGTGAAAGGCTAATCAAACTTGGAGATATCTTGTTCTCTCCGAAATAACTTTAGGGTTAGCCTCGGCGTTAACTTCTTGGGGGTAGAGCACTGAATTCACTAGGGAGACGCAAGTCTTACCGAAGGAAATCAAACTCCGAATACCAGGAAGCTAGCCGGGAGATAGACTGCGGGGGATAAGCTTCGTAGTCAAAAGGGGAACAGCCCAGATCGCCAATTAAGGCCCCTAATTCTATGCTAAGTGAGAAAGGAAGTGAAGTTTCAAAGACAGTTGGGATGTTGGCTTAGAGGCAGCCATCATTTAAAGAGTGCGTAACAGCTCACCAATCGAGAGACTTCGCGCCTATAATATCCGGGACTCGAAGCATAGAGCCGAAATTGCGGATGTATACCCGCGAGGGATATACGTGGTAGGAGAAGCGTTGTATGTGCAACGAAGATGTACCGTAAGGAGCATTGGAGCGCATACAAGTGATAATGCATGGCATGAGTAAACGATAAAGAAAGTGAAAATCTTTCTCGCCGAAAAATCAAGGTTTCCAGGGTAAAGCTCGTCTTCCCTGGGTCAGCCGGTCCCTAAGCCAAGGCGGAAACGCGTAGGTGATGGGAAGCAGGTTAAACATTCCTGCGCCGCCGTAGATTATACGACGGGGTGACAAAATAAGTTAAGCGTGCGGACTATTGGATGTCCGTTTCGAGATGGGGTGGGCCACTAGGTAAATCCGGTGGCATAAAGCTCGGTCTTGGACAAGGGGAATCTTCGGAGGAACCGATGGCGTAGCGCGATATTTTCAAGAAACAACCTCTAGTTTTCGAAGGCGACCGTACCAAAACCGTCACAGGTGATTAGGATGAATATTCTCAGGCGCGCGAGATAACTCTCGTTAAGGAACTCTGCAAATTACCCTCGTAACTTCGGGAAAAGAGGGGCCGGAAACTGTTATTGACTTCGCGTCAAGAAGCAGAATCTGGTCGAAGCAAAATGGCCCAGGCGACTGTTTAACAAAAACACAGCACTATGCAAACTCGTCTAAGAGGAAGTATATGGTGTGAAGCCTGCCCAATGCCAAAAGGTCAAAAGGAGGTGTTAGCAGCAATGCGACGCACCGAATTTAAGCCCTGGTGAATGGCGGCCGTAACTATAACGGTCCTAAGGTTAAACGCTAGCCTTAGTAAAATCGAACCAAATGCGGGAAACTCCTCCAAAACTTCTCAGTACTCGCTCTTCTTTTAGGGCAGTAAAAATCTGGAAGACATGGGGACAATCCGCAGGAAAGACTAGTTTCAAGCGGAACTAGAATCCTCAGAGACCAAACGTTTGAGGTTTGTTATGAATTTGGAGGCGCAATGGATTGTTGGATTCGTAGATGGTGAAGGCTGTTTTCATGTGTCGATCAATAGGCACCTTGAAATGACAGCTGGATTTCAGGTTTTACCTGAGTTTACCGTCGTCCAACACGAAAAAGATGTTCAAGTTTTACACGCGATAAAAGCATACTTTAACTGTGGTGTCATTAGAAGAAACCATGGAGATAGGATGGCTTATCGAGTTAGAGGTTTGGAGCATCTATCACAAAAAATCATCCCTTTTTTTGAACAGCACACGCTGAGAACAAAAAAGCAGGTTGATTTTATGAAATTTCGGCAAGTTCTGTTGAAGATCCAAGTAGGTGATCATTTAACTGCTCAAGGTATCGAAGAAATTCGAGAGATCAATGAGCAAATGAATCGCGGCAAATCAAGATAGAGTCCAGCACTTATGGAAACATAGGGGAGTTTAGAATGACTGAGCGAAATTCCTTGTCGGGTAAGTTCCGACCTGCACGAATGGCCTAACGATCTGGGCACTGTCTCAACGGGAGACTCGGTGAAATTGTAGTAGCAGTGAAGATGCTGTTTACCCGCAACAAGACGGAAAGACCCCGTGAACCTTTACTATACTCTGATATTGGCTTTTGACTTTTTATATGTAGAATAGCTGGGAGACTGTGAAGTTGGCTCGTCAGGGCTGATGGAGTCGTCGGTGAAATACCAGTTTTAAAGAGTCGGAAGTCTAACATCCCACCCGTGAATCCGGGGGATGGACAATGTCAGACGGGTAGTTTGACTGGGGCGGTATCCTCCCAAAAAGTAACGGAGGAGTCCAAAGCTTCTCTCATCGTGGTTGGCAATCACGAGTTGAGTGTAAAGATATAAGAGAGGTTAACTGCGAGTCCAACAAGACAAGCAGGTACGAAAGTAGGGCTTAGTGATCCGGCGGTAGAAAGTGGAATCGCCGTCGCTTAACGGATAAAAGGTACTCCGGGGATAACAGGCTTATCGCCACCAAGAGTTCATATCGACGTGGCGGTTTGGCACCTCGATGTCGACTCATCACATCCTGGGGCTGGAGAAGGTCCCAAGGGTTTGGCTGTTCGCCAATTAAAGTGGTACGCGAGTTGGGTTCAAAACGTCGTGAGACAGTTTGGTCCCTATCTGTTGTGGGCGTAGGATACTTGAGAAGAGCTGCTTCTAGTACGAGAGGACCGAAGTGGACGAACCAATGGTGTGCTGGTTGTACTGCCAAGTGCATAGCCAGGTAGCTATGTTCGGAAAGGATAAGCGTTGAAAGCATCTAAACGCCAAGCCTCCTTCAAGATAAAGTATCCCAATAGAACCCCGGAAGATGACCGGGTTGATAGGTTGGATGTGTAAGCGTAGTAATGCGCTGAGCTAACCAATACTAATCGTTCGATTGACTTGATCTTCCTTTTTATTTTCGGCTTCGCTCTAATTTATTAGAGCCAAGTCAATGATAATAAAAAGCTGAAGCGTCTGTTAAAATTAAGTTGAATTATCAACTTTGAGCGCTATTTTACATCAATGATTTACTTATCCGAAAATTTTTTACTGGTGGTTATAGAGAGAGGGAAATACCTGATCCCATTCCGAACTCAGCAGTCAAGCCTCTCATCGCCGATGGTACTGTACGCAAGAGTATGGTAGAGTAGGTTGCCGCCAGTTTTTTTCTTCGCCCTAGTTGGCTCTGCTAACTAGGGCTTTTTTTTGCTCAAAAGTTGTACTACTATTTTGAGATCTTAAATCGTAATTTAATTGAATATTAGTTTTCATTCCAGCTATGATGGCTTCCATTAAAGTATAAAATGGATAACTAAATGACTCTTTCTCCTATTTTTAGGCACTGTTTAAGCGGGGATGTTCGGAGGGTTCAGGAAGTATTACAGGCCGATCCCACTCAACTCAATACAAGGCTTGTGCTGCCGATTCCTGATTCGGACAAGTCGGTCGTGCTAACACCCATTTTTGCAGCGGCCATTGCAGCGGCTACGGATGTTGTTCGGCATCTAATGGATGCAGGCGCTTCGCTCCGTTCAGAAACGGGAGAAGATATTTTTACTTGGGCCTGCATGTGTCCATCTCCTGCCGATCAAGATGTGGTATTAGACCTCATTTTCGAAGAAGAGGTATACCCTCGGATCCACCCGGATCTGCATAGGGTCTATCAGTCGCTGCTTATTTTCAAAGATGAATTACCTGAGGATGAGATTCACGAGTTGGAAAGATCGCGGTACCCTTTAAGTCCCTTTAATGCCGCTGTGCTAAACGGTAGCACCCTCTATATAAGACCCGATTCAACCCTGGTTGTTTCTTCCTCATTCCGTGGAATGACCTCGCTTGAGTTAGCGACATACCGTGTCGCCGTTTATAAGCTGTTAAGCTGCCACTCCGATTTTTTTCCAAGCGATGTTGATCCGAAGCTTCTTTTTCTTGCGATCCAACTCGGCGATCTTGAAACAGTTAAAGCTCTTGCTGGAGAGAGGAAAGGAGATGACTTAACCGCGTTTCTATCTGCGGAATTATACGAAGGCATGACCCCAGCCTACATAGCTGCACGCCACAACCGGGTCCATATCCTTGAATATTTAAAGAGCAGCAAGGCCGACTTATCTCGACAGTTGACCTCTGGGATCAAAGAAGGGATGGCCCCCCATTGCGCTGCTGCCTGTTTTGGACATGTGGAAACACTCGAATTTTATCGCCGCCTTGGGACCGATCTTTCTCAGGCGACTTTGTCCGGTCCCCATGCAGGGATGACGGCAGCTTACTTTGCAGCAGAGCAGGGACACGCTAAAGCTTTAGATTTTCTTGAAAAATGCGGGGTCAATCTCACTTTACCTCTGACTTTGGGAGAGGAGGAAGGGTCCAACCTAGCCTTTGTTGCAGCGCTGGGTGGACATATTGAAGTTTTAAAGCGCTTGGCTAAAGTAAATAGGCAAATGCTTTTTAATCCCGCCGTATCTGGATCTCTCAAAGGCCTGACTCCACTCTATGTTGCCGCACAGAATGGAAATACCGATGCTGTCATCTATCTTTTAGAAGTCCTCGATAGTTTAACAGAAGAAGAGAGGAATAAATTTTCTCTGCCGGTCACGGGAGAGGCCGAGACAGAGAATCTAGGTTCGCTCGCGGTACGCAAGGGGCTGATCACGGTTTTAAAAAGACTCATCGCTGCTGATCGTCGTATTTGCACTAGTTTTCTTGGTGGACAAAGTTATTTAGCTGTTAGGGCAGCCTCCGAAGGGAATGTAGAACTGCTTTCATGCCTAACGCTGTTAGGATTTGACCTTTCCCCACTAACAAGAGAAAGTAGTCCACCGTTTGCCCGTATTACCCCTATGTATGCCGCAGCTCGCCATGGGCAAGTAGCTGCAGTAAAATATCTAAGGGAAGTTTGTAAGATCAACCCCTTTTTGCCTTTGACCGACGGACTGCATAAAGGGGAGAGTCCAGTCTTTATCGCAGCAAACAACCGTCAGTCTGATGTATTGAACTTAGTCGGATTAGGGGCATCGGAACAAAAACTCATTGACCGTTTCAGACTAAGAGAGCCTGTGGAGGGGAACTCGCTAAGCGGTTTGCGCAGCTTCCATCTTGCTTGTCTGGCAGCAGATGTCGAAGGAGTGAAAGCTTCCTATGAGAAGCCGGGCCCTTTAGACAGAACTTTAAGTTGTTGGGATTTTGTATTGCATGCTAAAGGCCCTAGAATAGGCCCTTACGATCTTAAAGAGCAAAACCAGATTGATGTGATAAAGCTATTCCTAAAAAATAGAGTCGCTCGTACCGAAATAATGGCCCGCATCAGAGAAAGGAATCGCCCAAGAATTTATCAAGCGCTTTTATCCGAATCGGAGACGCTGCTTGAAAGAGTATTGCTCAATGAAACTTTTCTCAGGCGGATTTTGTCAAGACAGCTCACCATGCAGCGAGGACGCATACTCTGGAAGCAGGAAGAGGTTAGCAGACAAATTTTTCCTGATCAGATTCCAACCCTGATTCTCACTACCATCGATTCCGTTTTATCAAAAAATGAAATTTCCGGAACCCTCCTGCCTTCGATTGTAGCGAGGTTAGAGGAGGTTTTAGCAACAGCAAATGATCAATTCACAACATCGTCTCTTCCTATGACGGATGAAGAATGCAAATTCTTATGCTCTCTTCTAGAAACTCTTGAGCATGTCTCCCACGAACTGGCGATGCTTAAAGTGGGAAGTTCGTTATCCTCTTCCTCAACCGGAACTTCTCGTGTCGAATCGTTTTCGGGGACTGAGCCGCCGACAGTGCTCTGGGAGCCTAGTGAAGAAGCTCAGGGCAGCTTGAATTTCAAAAGAAGGCGGGCAGAATCTTTACCGCCTCAGGCGGCATCGGCTTTATCGACTGCCAGAACTCCAGTGACAGGCAAGCGGAAATGAGCATTCGGTCCCTCTTTAACTCTCAAGAAAAACTCTTTGCAGAATGGATGATGGGGCACGAGTTCAATCACAACATTCAGGCAGAGCTTCGTTTTTCAGGGTGTAACCCGGATAGTGTAAAAGATCATTATTATACGATTCCGCGAGAAGGGCCTCCGATCGAGCAGCTTTCAATCAGGAAGCTCCGCGAGAAACGGTTAAAGTATTTCGATAAGAGTCCAAAAGCTGAAGAAGTCAAAAAGGATGGAATGGACCGGCCAAGGCCTGAATCACAAAAGCAAAGCCCCGTCTACCAGCTCGTGCATGGCCCCGTGATTCAAAAAATTGAAAAGAACAATGCTCTTGAAGTCGTGCGTTACGGAAATTTTTGCGGCCGGACGCATTTTAAAGTGACAAAAAAACAGACCGGCTATTTTTTAGTGGATGGTTGGGTTGTTGTTTCAGTTCCCAAGATTCCGGATGAAAAGGAGTTTAAATTTTCTGGTTCGCAGCTGACTGTTGTTCATCAATTTCAGGGGGTGGATGACCCAGTAAGCGCTGAGATTCAAAAAAAAGTGAGCGACTGGTTCTCACGTCAGAGGATCAAATTAGCAGCGGTCTGCCTTCTCAGTTTTGGAGCGGCTGTAATGGTGACCCATTCGCTCACCGTTTTTAACGATCAGGCTCATTTAAACGGAGGGCTGTTGTTACGGGCTGTTTTGGTCAGTTCTATTGCCATGCAGGCCTTGGGCTTATGCTCGGGGATCAAATTAGTTCAACTCTATTTTTTAGAAGAGAAAATGGCGTTGAGTGATTTAGGGCAGTGGGTCTATCGCATCCAACGCTTTGCTGAAGACTATCCCTCTTTGCCAATCGGTGATCAGATCCGCAAGTTTTTTACGCCAAAAGCACTCAACTGGCTTGATTTTCTGCGTAAGAATACCCACCCTCAATGAAGCTATTTTGCTTGAACGCTTTTGAATAACTTGTCTATAGAGAGGGTATGAGAAAAGGGATCTTGATTGGCTCTGACAGCAAGACCGAGTGGCTTCTTCCGTGGTGGTGGAAGTTCTATTCGAAGTACAACGATTTTCCGGTGGCGATCGCTGATTTTGGGCTTAGTCCTAAAATGCTCAAATGGTGTCAAAAACGCTTTGAGGTTATTTTCTTAAAATGCCCGCAGGAATTTGTGCAGCGAAGAAGCTCTCTTTCAAAGGAACTTGCCTTGCAGTGGCAGCAAGATTACAAAGGCGATGTGTGGCAGGCTCGTGAAGCATGGTTTAAAAAGCCGTTAGCCTGTCTGCAGACGCCTTTTGACCTGACGGTATGGCTGGATGTCGATTGCGAGGTCTGCGGGCCATTAAAGCCCCTTTTTGAAATTCTCCCGGAAGGTTTTGAGCTGGCGCTCATCAAGGAAGAAAGCCAAGCGTATAATTCCGGGGTGTTGCTTTTTGCCGGAAAAGCGCCCTTTTTAAAAAAATGGGCTAAGCTCTGCCTTCAAGAGAATGGCAAATACATGGGCGATCAAAATGTTCTCACGGAACTGATTTTAGCGGGAAAGGTCCGGCATACTGAATTGGACCATAAATACAACTGGCAGATGCGCAAGGGATACAATGACGCCATCGTGGTCGCCCATTGGTGTGCTTGGGGAAAAGAATGCATTCAGAATTGCGGGGGTCTTCACGCGTTAAAAAAAAAGACCTTACTGCGAAATCGCAATAAGGTCTGAAAGTTCAATCAATAAAGATTAACGATCGCGGTAGCGTCCTTCTCCGCGTCCACCACGGTCTCCGCGCGGTTGTCTTTGGAATCCACCTTCTCCGCGCTCACGTTCTTGCGGCGGGCGGGCGATAGATACGACGAGTGTTCTTCCGCCGAGCTCTGAACCATTGACGGATTCGATAGCTTTATTAGCAGCGTCTCCGCTTGACATCTCGACGAATCCAAACCCTTTAGATTGGCCAGTGACTCGGTCTGTGACGATTTTAACAGAGATAATTTCGCCGAATTGGCTGAAAATCTGAAAAAGTTCATCTTCGGTTGTCTTATAAGGAAGACTTCCAACGTACAATTTTTGTGTTTGTGACATAAATAATTTCCTTCATTTGAAAACAGGTGATAATCCACCTCAATATAAGCCTGATCAGATCTTCTTCCTAAAGCACACAATTGCACACTGGACAGAAAGCTCAAATCATCAACTCATGGAAGAGTATACCAAACCGGGCTTTTGATTAGCTATACCGAAGTTGTCTAAAAAATGACTTTGCAGACAAGCTCAAATAAATATTGAACAATATAGGAAAAACTTATATGGAAGAGAATACAAACACGAGGTGATTATGGCGCTGATGGAGACTGTGGAAACGATGAAAAGAATGCTCGCTGAGATGCAGATGGAGCTCGAAGATGTCGTCAGAGGCAACAAAGCCGCTTCAAAACGGGTCCGCAAGGCGACCTTAAACTTTGCAAAAGTCGCTAAAATCTTCCGCAAAGAATCCGTCGAAGCCGGCAAAACCAAAACTTAAACTTTCGGTTTCAAGGGGGAAATGGTACCATTTCCCTTCATGAATCCTCTTTGCATCCACGTCCCCGATTGCGGGGGCTGCACCTCACAGCAAATCCCTTATTCTGACCAGCTCATTCAAAAACAAGCTGTCATCGAGAAGCTTTTTGATGTTCCAATCCCGCCTATTATCGCTTGCAAGGAACCTTACCGCTACCGCAATAAGATGGAATTTTCCTTCTCCCAGGACAAAGCCGGCCGTCGGTATGTTGGTCTTATTTTGAGAAAATCCCGCGGCAAGGTCTTCAATCTCCAAGAATGCTTAATTTCTCCTTCTTGGATGTCGGAAGCCTTGCAGCGGGTCCGCGCCTGGTGGGAAAGCACCCCCCTTTCTGCGTTTAACTTCCGCAATGGCCAAGGCGCGTTGCGGACGCTGACTCTCAGAGAGGGAAGGCGAACCGGCGGCCGTTTAGCTATGTTAACGGTCTCGGGAGATCCCCGTTTTGGCCTGACAAGAGCCCAGCTGAATGGTTTTGTTCGGGCTCTCAATGATCCCCAAATGAGCATTTTTTTGAGGGTCCAGCAGGCGATCTCTGGCAAGCCCACGCAGTTTTACGAGATGCATTTGGCAGGTCCCGACCATATCACCGAGAAGCTCTATCTTCAGGGCCGGATGCTGACCTTCAAGATCAGTCCGACGTCGTTTTTTCAGCCTAATACCGAGCAGGCTGAGGTGCTTTATAATCAAGCGATCGAGATTGCCAATATAAGGCCGAAAGCGACTGTTTATGACCTCTATTGCGGAACTGCTACCTTAGGGATGGCTTTTGCCTTGAAGGCTGAGAAGGTAGTTGCCATCGAACTCAATCCCCATGCGGTCTTCGATGGAAAGACCAACGCCGAGGTCAATGGGATTTCGAATATCGATATTCAATGCGGGGATGTCGGCAAGCTGTTATCGGAATCGTCTGTTTTGCAGCCGGATCTGGCGATTGTCGATCCGCCAAGGCCCGGGCTTGATCCGTTGGCTGTGGCCGCTCTAAAGCGGCTGATGCCCCAGCATATTCTGTATATCTCATGCAATCCCGAGACCCAGGCTCAAAATATTGCTGAGCTTTCTGAATATCAAATTATTTATGTACAGCCTGTCGATCAATTTCCTCATACCCCTCACATTGAAAATATTGTTTTGCTATTGAGATTCTAAAATCGTTTTTACTTGATTCTTCAGGCTAAATCAGGCACACTTATACCCAGAATTTTAGAAAAATTTTTGAGGAAATATGAAAAAAATCGTACCTTTTCTTGTATTGGCAACCGGGTCTTTGCTTGCGGATGAAGCGGCCGCTCCTGCTCCCGGAGGCAACATTTACCAAACATTGATGCTTCTTGGATTTGGAGTTGTCTTCTTTTACTTCCTTCTCTGGCGTCCGGAGCAAAAAAGACGTAAAGCTTTAGAAAAACAACGCAGCGGCCTGAAAAAAGGCGACCGCGTGACTGCAATGGGCATCATCGGTTCTGTCGTCCGTATCCAAGACAATACAGTGATCTTGAAGATGGTTGACGGTTCTAAGATTGAAGTTTTGAAAATGGCGATCTCAGACGTACAGCCGGGCACGGATGAAGTGACTGAAGTGCAAGCTGTCGAAACAACAGAAGCGTCTCGTTAATTAACTTTGCACTTTTGAAGAAGTGTGAGGAATAGTTCTTGCACTTCTTTGATTTGACTGAGGGTGGCGTTAATGGAGATGATCTGGGGGTCGTTTGATCCCCTGTTTTCTTTTTCATAGTACGCTATGCATTTTTTATAGATTTCTTCAGCCAGTAACAAGTCCCCTGCAAGGAATCCAATATGAGAAAAGATAAAGTCTCGATAGTCGGCTTCACCTGTACTCTGGGTTTGGTTTCTCTGTTTTAGCAATGCAAAAAAGTGGCCGAAAAGTTTTTCCGCACGTCCTTCCATCTGTGTAATTCCGGGACTTGTCGTTCCAAATAAGTTGCGCAGATGATTTGCGATGTTGATTTTTTCATTGAGAATACGTTCTTTAGTTCGGAAGAGTCCTTCTAAATTGTATGGATCAGTGGACTTCGGATCCATCGTTTGTAAGGCTTTTTGTGCCGCTTTTTCCAGAAGAATTTTATCTTGGGCTGATAAGTCGGTAGAATTAAATTTTTCGAGATCAACCGGTTCATTGTTTCTGTTTTTTTCCTGAACAAATAGCAGGAAGGTGTAATTTTGAATTGCTGCGTCTCTATCATCGCCTGCGATCCGTACATTATTGACTTGCTCGACCCGTTTGCGCAGCATGTCGATTTGCTGCCTTTTTTCCCGTGCGTTAGGGCTGAGAGCTGCTTCAGGGGCTCTGCTAACAGCTTTCGGAGTTGTTGGGATCCGCTTTTCAAGTTCCGAGAGGGTGTGCCGGCATGAGGCAATGGCCTCTTTTAATTTGTAGACGCCTTCTCGATAAATATCCCTTTGCCGTGAGCATTGTTCAATGAGCTGCTCTGTCAGCTGCTCTGTTGCAGTGTCGATTTCTTTGACAAGGGCAATCGCATCATTGGGTTCAGGGAGCATATCAGGCACCGCAGATATGCGGTCATTCAGATCTTGATGCACCCCATTGAAAGAGACTCGCCCCTGCAGAGAACTTTTTTTCTCATGAAGGCTTTTGAGCATTTCGGCAAATGTGTACAGGGTTTTTCGATAGAGATCTCTTTGTTTTTTGATTTCATCCAGAGTGCCTCGATCCGCCGTTTCTTTGGACCGGTTAAGCGCTGTGATGGAAGTGACTAATTCGGTTGTCATTATTTATTCTCTACAATGTGGCCGTTTGCAGCCGGAATAACGGAGCTTAGAAGAGCAGCGACTTCATCCTGAGCGGCATCCGTCTGCAAAGTAGCTGCCTGATTAGCACGCGTCGCTTCAGCTAATGCGGCGTGCCGATCTAGATAGAGGCCTTGGAGGAGCTGCCTTAGTTCTGCGAGGGAGTCTTCAAGTGCCCTTTTTTGGGCTTGGAGAGAGGCGATCTTTGATCTGGATTTATCATCTTCTGTTTGGAGCTGGGCTTCGAGATTTCTAATTTGTTCTTCTTGTCTTTCAATATAGATCCCTTGAGCGTTAAGGTTCCGTTGATTGTTCTGCAGGGCCGCTTGTTGGGCCTTGATTTTCTGTTCGAGCTGGCCAACTCTTTCATTGATGAGGGGTTGTCTTTCCAGAGCTGCTCTCAACCGGCCCATTTCACGTAAAATCTCTTGCTGGATATGAAGTGATTGTTCAAGCGCTGGGTTGGCGCGGAGCTGGGATTCTAAAACCGCAAGGCGTGCATGGATGGCTGCCAGGTCCATGTTATTTGCTGCCGCGGCGGGTCGATCTGCACCGTCTACAGAGGCGGCAGAAGGCGCCGGATCGGGAGCATTTTCTCTGCTAGCTTGACCGATGTTATCGAGAATGTCTCTGACGAGGGTAGTGACCTCGTTATCTAGATTTGGATCTATTGCCGCTGCTTGCGCGCTATTTTTGCTGAGCATCCAATGGTCGTTTTGAAAGGCGAGGGTGCGGTTTTCGGCAGCATCGCCATTTTTTAAAGTGAAAGTCATTTCTTGTTTTGTAAAATGGACTCTGAATTCTTCTGTCCCTTGATAGCCGAAATGGCGTTGAACGATAGTTTTGACTTTTTGGGAGATGTCATAGGTCTTGCCTTGGCAGAGAAGGCCGACCTGGGCCCCTGTTAATGGATTTAAGGGCTGGGCAGGGCAATTAGGGCTATAAGAAGAAGCTGTAATGGTTGTCATAGTAGTTTTTATGGTTAATTATACTAAATATTTTAACAAAAAATCGTTTAAAAGTATATTAAATATTTACAAAATCCTAATAATATGAGATTTTTGTTGAATTATCAGCGGGTTATAGAGACAATAAAGAGAGGGTTTAAATATAATTGGCTTATTATTAGATGGTTATGACGTGCCTTAGAACGGTTTTTTGGGCCTTTTTAGGACTTTATTACAGCCTCCGGGCAGCCGAACCGGCGGTGGTCTATTTGACGTGGATCAAAGACCCGGCAACCACCATGGTTGTCCAATGGCAAGCGCCCGCCGGGACGGGGCTGCCCCGATTGGAATATCAAGCAAAAGGAGGATCCGAGTGGCTGACGGCCCAAGGAACCGCCGACGAGGTGCAGGGATTTGAGGTGCATCGCGTTTATTTAGAAGGACTTGCGGAGGATAGCGACTATCTCTTTAAGATTCAAGGGGATAAGCGCGAGTATGCCTTTAAGACGATGCCGCAAAAGCTGACACGGCCGGTCAAGATGGCCATCGGAGGGGATGCCTACTTTCCGGGAGCCTCTGAGATCTTCCATCGGATGAACCGGGTCGTTGCTTTTGAAAAGCCTGATTTTGTGGTGATCGGAGGGGATTTAGCTTATACGATCGGAGGCAAAAACTTCTTAAAAGGGCCGGATTGGGCGCTTGCCCGGTGGCAGGCATTTTTACGAGATTTGCAACGCAGTCTCGGGCAGGGGGGGCGATTGATTCCAATGCTGTTTTTGGTCGGCAATCACGATGTTGACAAGCTTAAAAATCAGAGGGGAAAGCCTGAATTGTTCTATGAGATTTTCACGTTTCCTCAAAAGGGTAAAGCCTATAGGGAATTGAATTTTGGAGACTATTTAAGTTTGGTGATGCTTGATACGGGCCATACATGGGGAGTTGAAGGGGATCAAACGGCATGGCTGGAAAAAACACTTCGAGTTCTGCAAACTGCGTACGTGCTGGCGGCGTACCATGTAGCTGCCTACCCTTCCTATTATCCTTTCAGCGGGAAAACCGAAGAGCTGATCCGAAAAAATTGGGTGCCGCTTTTTGAAAAATATCAAGTGCCATTTGCCTTTGAGCATCATAACCACGCATTTAAACGGACCCATCCGATCAAAGAGGGGAAGGTCCATCCGGACGGAGTGACATATTTGGGAGACGGGGCGTGGGGAGTGCCGCTGCGGCAAGTTAAATCTCCGGAGAAGACATGGTATCTGGCGAAATCGGCATCCGTCAACAGCTGTTATTTTGTCACGTTGACTGAAGAAAAATGCCTGATCGAAGCCAAAAATGCTAAAGGCGAAGTCATCGATCAAGTGGAAAGGATTAACGGTTCAAAAGCTTCTCTAGCACCTGTGTTGAGCGAGTAATAAACGCGCTTACCTTAGCCGGTTCGATCTCTTTCTGGGCAAGCATGGAAAGCTCATACAAATGGTGTGCGACTTCCTGGGCAAGCTCTGGCTGAGCTTGCTGCATTTGCACGATCGATCCTATCAGCGGATTGTTGGTATTCACAACGAAAGTTGTCTTCGCTTGAAAAGCCGGCATATTTTGGCCGGAGAGTGCAAGTGCATCCCGCATGCGCCGGGTATTTTCATCGACGATAAGAAAGGCAGGAAGTGTGGTGGAAGCAAGGCTTTTCGCATCGATCTCAAGATCGGGCAGGGCTTTACGGAAGAAGTCGGCAATCCGGCTGCTTTCGGTCCTACCTTCGGCATCGAGGATATTTTTTTCTCGGGAAGCATCCAGCAGAGACTCATCCAAAGCTCCGTCCACGCGTTGGAATTTGAGCGGCATCTTACGTTCTAAAAAGCTGAAAAGATGGGTATCGATGGGAGATGTGGAAAGAAGCACTTCTTTCTCTTTGTAAAGTTCTAAGAGGCAGGCGTGGACATCAGATGTGTAGAACACCGTGCCGGTTTTTTCGTCTAAAGCAGTCCAAGCGCCGGCGGTCGTTTTCCAGACGAGGAACTCTTTGGCGCGGGTGTAGAATTTTTCATCTTGGAGGATGCCGAGCTTGACGATCATTTCAATTTCGGGCCAGGCGGCATAAAATTTTTCTTTTTCGGATTGATACAGAGTGCCTAATTTGTCCGCAACTTTCTTCGAGATGTGGGAGGAGAGCTGCCGGACGGTCCGGTCCATTTGGAGGGAGCTGCGGGAGACATTTAAGGGAATGTCCGGGCTGTCGATGGCGCCTCTTAGGCACATGAGATAGTCAGGGATCAGATCTTTGCAGCTTTCAGAGACGAAGACGCGATTGACAAACAGTTGGATATTGGTCTTGCTCCAATCGAACCGCTGGGTGATCTTGGGGAAGTAGAGAATTCCTTGGAGGTGGAAAGGGACATCGACGTTGAGATGGATCCAGAAAATCGGATCGGGCTCCATCGGATGCAGGATGCGGTAAAAGTCGAGGTAGTCTTTTTCCGTGCAGTCGGAAGGATTTTTCAGCCAAAGAGGATCTTGTTCGTTGATCCGGCTGCCATTGAGGAAAATAGGATACGGCAGGAACTTGCAGTATCTTTCTAAGATCTCTTGGAGGCGGCCCGTTTCGAGGAATTCATCACTGTCGGGCCCGACATGGAGGGTGATGGTTGTCCCTCGTGAAGAGCGTGAGCCTTTATCTAGAGTATAATCGGAAGATCCGGCGCACGACCAAAAAGCAGGTTCGGATGCTGCTTGGTAAGAGAGGGTGTCGATGGTGACTTTTTCTGCAACCATATAGGCTGAGTAGAACCCCAGCCCGAAATGGCCGATAATCTGCTCTTTTTCTCCGGAGCCTTGGTATTTATTTAAAAACTCTTCGGCGCCGGAAAAGGCGATCTGGGCGATATATTTTTCCACTTCTTCGGCTGTCATGCCAAGGCCGGTGTCGGCAAACTGGAGCGTCCTGGCGTCTTTATCTACAAAGAGCTCGATTTTGAGCTCCTCATCGTTGAAGTCTGCGAGATTCTGATCCCGGAGGATTTGGAGCTTGCGCAGGGCATCGCAGGCATTAGAGACCAGCTCCCGGATAAAGATGTCTTTGTCGGAATAAAGCCACCGTTTGATGATCGGGAGAATGTTTTCAGTATGGATTTTTAGCGTACCTTGTGTCATATGAACGATTATACAGATGAAAGTTTTAGTTGCCCAGCTCGATCCTACAATTGGAGATTTTTCAGGAAATATTCAAAAAATCATTTATGCGCTCGAACATGCCCAACAACAAAGTGCTGATGTTGTCTTGTTCCCTGAGCTGACGGTCTGCGGCTATCCTCCCGAAGACCTGGTATTGCATGACCATTTTGTGACAGCGTGCGAAGATGCGTTTCAGAAAATTGTTCCCTATACGAAAGGGCTCATGGCAGTGGTAGGCCTCGTCAGACGGAATCTGGCCCATGGAGAAAAAGCTTTGCTTAACAGCGCGGCGGTGGTCCAGGACGGCAAAATCGTCGGCTTTCATGACAAGGCGCTCCTGCCGACGTATGATGTTTTCGATGAAAGGCGGTACTTTGAGCCGGGGAGTGATTTTAAGACCTGGGTCTGGAAAGGAAAAAAGATCGGAGTGCTGATCTGCGAAGACATCTGGCAGCATGCCGGCTATGTCGGCAATACCCGTTATGCCTGCGATCCGGTTTTAGAGTATCAAAAGCTCAAACTCGATCTTTTGCTCAACCTATCGGCTTCTCCGTATCAGTACCAAAAGCCTGATGTCCGAGTCAAAGTCTGTCAAAAAGCCGCCAAAACACTAAAATGTCCTGTCATCCTCTGCGCGCAAGTCGGTGCAAATGATCAGCTGGTGTTTGACGGATATAGCGTCTACATCAATGAAAGAGCAGAACTTTGCCAGCTCGCAAAGGGGTTTGAAGAAGATCTCATGATGGTCGATTTGCATTCGAAAGCCTGCATCTTATCGTTCCAATACGATGCGATTGGAGATTTGTACAAAGCGTTGGTTTTAGGAACGCGGGACTATTTTCAAAAACAGAATTTCCGGAAAGCGATTTTAGGGCTTTCCGGAGGGATTGATTCTGCTCTGACAGCATGTATTGCCGTCGAAGCATTGGGAAGAGAAAATGTCTATGCGTTATCGATGCCTTCGCATTTTAATTCTCCTGCGAGCTTGAAAGACGCGATAAGTTTGGTCAAAAATCTCGGCATTGAATGGGATGTGATAGCCATCGATGAACTCTATGAGACGTATGTGAAAACACTGACACCGTTTTTCCAAGGAAAGCCGTTAGATGAGACAGAAGAAAATATCCAGTCGCGCATCCGCGGGATGATCCTCATGGCGCTTTCAAACAAACTGGGATATCTCCTCATCAGCACGGGGAATAAAAGCGAACTGGCGATGGGTTATTGCACGCTCTATGGCGATATGGCAGGAGGCCTTGGCGCGATTGCCGATGTCAGCAAAACACAGGTCTACATGCTGGCCCGGTGGATCAACCGGAAGAAAGAGATTATTCCTCAGTCGACGATCGATAAGCCGCCTTCTGCAGAGTTAAGGCTCGATCAGCGGGATACCGATACGCTTCCCGATTACGCGATTGTCGATGCCGTGCTCCAAGCCTATGTCGAAGATCTGATGACGCCGGAAGAGATCGTTAAGAAATACAGCTTTCCTTTAGAGCTTGTATTAGATTTGGTGCATCGGATCCATGCCTCTGAATATAAGCGGCGCCAATCTGCTCCAGGCATCCGCGTCACTAAAAAAGCGTTCAGGGTGGGCCGTCATTATCCGATTGTCCAGAAGTGGATGTAGAGGACTCTTCAATGTAACCCGGATGACTTCCCAGGAATATTGATGACAATTACGGAGTATACTCCGGATTTGCTTGACAAAAGCGGAGTAGGAAATGCAAGCGGCTCATTTGCACCCGCTTAAATAGAATCCCAAGCAAAGGGAAGGATTTCTTTGAGGCTTTCTTTGTTCAATTGGAGCATGAGAAGCCGGTCAAAGCCGACTGCGACTCCGCAGGAGTCGGGCAGCCCTTGCTCAAGAGCCGAGAGGAAGTTTTCATCGATCGGCAATACTTCTTTGCCGCACTTTTGGCGCTCGAGGTTGTCATCCATGAACCGCTTTCTTTGTTCAATCGGATCTGTCAGCTCATGAAAACCGTTGGCCAGTTCGATCCCATTGAAATAGGCTTCAAACCGCTCGGCAACTAACCCATCTTCTGTCTCATGCAACCTTGCTAAGGCAGCCTGAGGGGGAGGAAAATCACGGATGACATGGAGGCCTGTGAGTTGAGGTTCGATGAGGAAGGCCAAGATAAAATGCAAAAGAGTTTCTTTGTCCCAACTGTTATCCGAAGGAAGATGATTTTGCCTTGCAATCGATTGCATTTCACCCAGCGTCGCCGTGCGGGGATCGATCCCTGCAAACTTTTTGAAGACGCCGACATAGGTATGCGTTTGGACAGGAATCTCTCCGAGGAAAAGCCGGATAAGCTCAAGTGTCTCATCTATTAGAAATTGAAATGGTACCCCGACGCGGTACCACTCAATCATGATAAATTCGGGATTGTGCAGCCGCCCGGCTTCTTCCGCGCGAAAGACGTGGCTCATCTGATAGATATCCCCGGAGCCTTCAGAAAGGAGCCGTTTCATAGCATATTCCGGAGAGGTATGGAGGTATCCTTTCTTCCCATTTTGCAAGTTGACCGACATCACTTCGATGTGGGTATCGGTAGGGGCTGCACGGGATAAAACCGGGGTGTCGACTTCTAAGATTTTTCTCTGAGAAAAAAAGGTGCGCACATTTGCAAGCATTTGCGCGCGCTTATGGAGGATCTCAAGTTTAGACGCGAGAGACGTATTCACCGGTTCTCGTATCGACTTTGATTTTGTCCCCTTCTTCAACAAAGATTGGAACTTGGACTTTAGCGCCCGTCTCTAGAACCGCGGGTTTGAGCACGCGTCCCGAAGTATCGCCTCGCAGGCCCGGAGCTGTCTCAGTGATCTTCATTTCCATGAAGGTCGGAGGGACAACTTCGATCGGTTCTCCTTTGTAGTAGATAATCGAATAGACGATTTCATCCATGAGCCATTGCTTGCCATCGCCAATCGCTTTCAAGGAGACTTCGGTCTGTTCAAAAGAGGTGTCATCCATGAACACAGCATTATCTGCATCCGTGTAGAGAAGACGCATCTTAGATTCAACGACATCTGCAAGTTCAAGTTTTTCACCTGACTTGAAGGTCCGCTCGATGGTACGGCCCGTTTTAAGGTGTTTAAGCTTCACGCGGTTGAACGGCTGGCCTTTTCCCGGCTTGACAAACTCATTGGCGATCATGGTATACGGCTCGCCATCCACTTCAACTTTTAATCCGGCTTTAAATTCATTTGTGCTAACTTGTGACATAATCGTTATAGAATGACAGATTTTCCTTCTTAAGGTCAAGTGTTTAGGGGATATGCATGACAGAAAAATCTTTAGCCGTTTACGTCAGGCGTTTTTTCTCAGGGACATTACTGAGCCGCATCAGCGGGATGGTCCGTGATCTGACGATGGCTTTTGCTTTTGGGGACCATCCGTCTGTGGCGGCATTCATGGTCGCCTTCCGACTGTCAAATTTATTTAGAAGGCTTCTTGGGGAAGGCCCTTTTCAATCGGCGTTTATTCCGCATTTTGAGGGGCTGCGTGTCCAAGACCCTGCAAAGGCAAATTTTTTCTTTAGAAAACTCTCTTTGCTCGTTCTCCTCTTACTAGCCGCCATTACAATTTTTGTCGAAGGGGGCATCGCAGCGCTTCTTTCATGGGGGACTCTTTCCGAGGGCAACCGTGAAATTATCGCTTTGACCGGTTGGCTTTTCCCGGCGATCCTTTTCATCTGTCTCTATGGGGTCAATATTTCACTTCTCAACTGCTACGACTCTTTTTTTATTCCGAGCATTGCTCCGATCGTTTGCAATATCACCTGGATCGGGGCCGCCTTTTTTTTAAGAAACAAAGATCCTTCGATGGCAATGCCGACGCTTGCCAATTGGATCGTGATCGGTTTTATCGGTCAGTGGCTGTTGACGCTGCCGCTGACATTGAAATATGCCGCTGCAGGATGGAAAGAATGGTTTAGATTCCACATCCCGAAAGAAGTCAAAGATCTGGCAAAAGCCTTTACGTTGGGTGCGATCGGGGTTGGAGCGGTGCAGATCAATGCTTTCGTTGATGCTTTATTTGCCCGCTATGCCGACATTAGAGGCCCGGCTTATCTTTGGTATTCGATCCGGTTGGAACAACTAGCGCTCGCGATCTTTGGCATTGCCTGCATCAGTGCTGTGGTCCCGAGATTATCCCGTGCAATCAAAAAAAATGACAGCCTTGAGGCGCAAAATCTTTTTTCCATCAGCTGCCGACGGATCTTAGCCGTGATGATTCCTTGCACGTTTGCAATTGCGGCTCTGGGAACTGCTGCGGTGAATCTGATTTACGGAAGAGGGCATTTTACGGAATTTGCCATCGGCAAAACCACGGCATGCCTCTGGGCATATGGGCTGGGGCTTGTTCCGACGACGTTGGTGATTCTTTTTTCTGCGATCTTCTACGCGCAGAATAATTTCCGCAAGCCGATGTTGATCTCCGTGGTGACGGTGGCCGTCAATAGCGTCTTAAATGCGATTTTTGTTTTCGGATTTCAAATGGGAGCGATCAGCACGGCCTTAGCGACCAGCATCAGCGCTTTTGCCAATTGCTGGATTTTGTATCGCATGACCGGAAAGATGGGCTGGAAGCCGGGGATCTCTCGTACCCGCATTTTTAAAATTGGAGGCGCGGGGTGCTTTGCTTTTATTTGTGCATTTACGGTCGATGGCTTGATGTCGAGCCCGATGATGCTTTCTCCCCTGATAGAAGGGGCCTTAAACTTGCCTCGCGGCGTGGCTGCTCAGCTCATGACTTTTGTCATTCAATTTGTGGCGTTTGCAGCCGGACTTCTGTTCTATGCGTATGCTTTCAAGTGTATCGATCTTATCGAACTCTTGCAGGATTTTGTCTTTAGGAAGAAGATCACAGAGGTTGAATAGCCTCGACTTTTTTTAGTTAAAAGAGCCATTCCCGCTGCGAATCGTTCAAAGAGGTTCGGGAGATTTTAGGTCTGAAAGTTATAAAGCCGCGGCCACTTGTTTTTCGAGGTCTGCAGGAGATTTAAAAGGTTTTAAAGAAAAGAGCTTCTTGACTGTGCCCTTTGGGGTTTGGCGCTCTGTGTCAAGCGTATGAGAATTAAATTTCAGTGAAATATACCTTTTTTGAGCAGCCAGGGTCCGTATGCGGGCTAAGTGATAGAGCCAGATGGTGGGAAGGGGCGGCTTGCCAAAACGGTCTTTAAGCTCTTCAAAGAGCGCATCGACTTCTTCCAGGGTAATGGTTTCACCGAGGCGGTGGTAGATCTCTAAGCGGAGAGAATTTTCACGGATATAGTCTTCCGGAAGCCTTGCATCGTAAGGAAATTCCATCTTTGTTTCAAAAAATGTCGGCTCGAGGTTTTTCTTTAGAGCATCGACGGTCCTTTTCAGCAGCTTGCAGTAGAGATGGAACCCAATTGAAGAAACATGGCCCGATTGTCTTTGCCCCAGAGTTTCCCCGGCGCCGCGGATCTCTAAGTCGCGCATGGCGATCTTCATGCCGCCGCCATAGCCTTGGGCCTCGATCAGGGCGTAGAGCCGTTTACGGGAAATCTCAGGGAGTTCTTTGAGGCGGGGGACTAAAAAATATGCATAGGCAGGACGGTTCCATCTTCCGACACGGCCGCGGAGCTGATAGAGATCGGAAAGCCCGAATTGATCGGCTCTGTCGATGAGGATGGTGTTGGCATTGGGGATGTCGATGCCGTTTTCGATAATGGTTGTAGCCACAAGGATGTCGGCCTGTCCATTTTTAAACGTATGGAAGACGGTGTCGATTTCATCGGGATTCATCTGCCCATGGCCGGTGACAACACGGGCTTGGGGCATCAATTTTTTGATCTCATCGGAGACTTGGTAGATCGATTCGACGCGGTTATGGATGAAATAGGCTTGTCCGTCGCGGGAGAGTTCTCTGAGGAGCGCATTGGAGACAACAGCCGGATCGCGCTCAATGATCATCGTCTTGATCGGAAGCCGGTCTTGCGGAGGCGTGTTGATGACAGAGATTTCTCGCGCGCCGACTAAAGAGAGATAGAGGGTGCGGGGGATCGGTGTGGCAGTCAGGGTCAGGCAGTCGACTCCGGCTTTGAGAGCTTTTAGATGTTCCTTGGAGCGGACCCCAAACCGCTGCTCTTCATCGATGATGATCAGGCCAAGGTCTTTGAATTTAACGTCTTTGCTCAGGAGTCGATGCGTGCCGATGAGGATGTCGACTTTTCCTTCGGAGAGCTCTTCCAGAGTCTTTTTGACTTCTTTAACAGATTGGAAACGGGAGACGGCTTTGACGATGATCGGAGTGTTCGACATCCGGTCCCGGAAGGTTTCAAAGTGCTGCATGCAGAGGACTGTGGTGGGAACGAGCACAGCGACTTGTTTTTTCCCTTCAGCTACGGCTTTAAAAGCTGCGCGGATGGCAACTTCGGTTTTCCCATAGCCGACATCGCCGCAGAGGAGCCGATCCATCGCTTTGGAAGTCGTCATATCTTTTTTAATATCGGCAATCGCGCGGAGCTGATCTTCTGTTTCAGTATAGGGAAAGTCAGCCTCAAATTCTTCCATGTCGCGGGTGTCGGGAGGAAACGTAAACCCTCCTTGGACGATTCTCTCCGCGCTCATGCGCAAGAGATCTTGCGCATAGCCCATGATCGCTTTTTGGGCATTTGCTTTGGTTTTCTGCCAGTTTTTGGTGCCGAGGGTATGCAGGGTCGGAATTTCTTCTGATGTGCCGATATAGCGGCTGACAAGATAGGCCTGCGAGACCGGAACATAGAGCTTGCTCTTGTCGTTGTATTCTAACGTCAGGAATTCTGTTTCGATCCCCTGATGATTAGGTTTTTTTTCAATGCCGAGATATTTCCCGATTCCGTGGTTGAAGTGGACGACGAGATCTCCCGGAACAAGCTCATGGAAGTCAGAAGGAGGGGTGTGGTAAGTATTTCTCCATTTTTCCCGGCGGACTTTGTGTTTGTGCGTAAATTCTGTCATTGGAATGAGAATGAAATTCGAATCGGAGAGGGCAAATCCGCCGGAGAGATAGCCCCGTTCAAAATGGCAATTAGAAATTTTAACTTTTTCTTGGATCGATTTTTCTTCCGATTCGCTGGTGCAGACGAAGTGGATATCGAGATGGGAGGATCGGTCAAGAGTGGGAAGATACCCTTGCACAGGAACAAACGGAGGGTGCCACCTTTTGGTTGTTAAATGCCGTTGAAAAAACTCAAAAGAGAGCGGCTGGAACGGATTTTTTCCGGTGTAATAATCTCTGCCGACTTTTTTTTCCACGTGCACTTCGGAGAGCTCTTCCATCGATTCTTGCGTCCAGTAGACTTTCTGAAGATCTCCGATTTCAGCTAGAAGCGAATCAAACGTGAGGAAGAATTTTGAAGCCGCTCCGGGGAGGGCTTGGAAGGAGACGTAGTGGTCTTCTAGAGCTAGGAGATTATCAAAAATGACGACCGTATTCGGGCCGAGATAAGAAAAAAGAGAAGCCGGCTCAGAATCTTTTTTTAAAAGCGCGTCTTCAAAGGCGGGGGAGATGAAGACAGAGATAACTTTAGAAGTGGATTTTTGTCCGACAGGATCGAAGGTTCGGATGTTGTCGATCTCATCGCCGAAGAATTCTATGCGGTAAGGATCAGGCGATCCGACGGGATAAAGATCGATGATCCCTCCGCGGACAGCAAATTCTCCTTTGTCGGCAACGACAGAAGATCTTCGGTAGCCGATTTTTGAGAGCCATACAGGAAGCTCTTCGAAAGCTGTGCTCTCTCCCTTGGTCAGCGTCCGGCAGAGCGGCTCTAAAAAAGCAGGGGATGGGACTTTTTGAAGGATGGACTGGAGAGGGCAGACAACGACCTGGGAAGTCTTTTTTTTCAGGAGCTGGTGCAGGATGGAGAGCCGTTTGCCGACGATATCGGGACTTGGAGAGATCTCTTCGCCGGGAAGCGTTTCCCAGGCCGGAAATTCCATGATCTCGGAAATTTTAAAGTAAGCGGCGTCATCGAGCAGTTTGCTCATCTTGCTCTCAGCTGTGAGGATGACGATGTTTTTGCCTGTGGCCTCTTGCAAAAAACGGACCAGCAGGGCTTTGGGGGCATCCCAAAGTCCTTCCATGAGAAGCGACGGCTCTCGAGCGATCTGATCTCGAAATTGTTGCAGAGAGGGGCTATGAAAATCCATGGCTTAGGCGCCCATTATATCTCGATATGAATTTATTTCTAAGGGATTGCGTTATCCATTTTCTTAGGCTCTAAGATCTTATAATGATCATGATCATCTAACAAATAGCAAGGGGGGCCGGAGTACTTTTCTCCATAAATGACATGGGGCAAAAGCTTTGAATTTGCATCTAGAAAAAATTTCTCTGCTTTTCTTTTATAAACCCAGATGGGACGATTCACCAGTTGAGCTGCTAATTCATATTCAGGCTCCATCAAATAGGTTCTTGAATCCAAAAGCTTTGCAGCTTTATCCGCAATTGATTTTCGTTTACTTTCTAAGGAATCGTCCTCAGCTATAGCCCAATGGTCATGTTCCAACCTTGCCTTAAGAACTTGATCCAATTGTGAGAAGCCAGGAATAACCGTTACGTAATCGAGATAAGATTGATAATCTTCTGCAATTTTCACGCTCATCAAAGCTCTCATATCTGCCACTTTTTCGTATCCCTGCGTGGCATTTTTTTCATATTCAGGAAATAAAGATGCTAGAAAGCAGCTGCCGCTATAAGACCACGAATGTTTTATTTCAAATAGGCCGCTAATATGCCGCATATAAGTATCGCCAAATCCGTCATTCTGGATCAGGCGCCTCAATGGGCTTTCACTCTGAGGATGGACCTGGGGGACTCTTTGTTTAGGTTGTAGTTGCTGGATCCATTGGGAACAAAATGGGATGTAATAGTTTTTTTCAATCCATCGTCTAAATACTTCGAAATCTGGACATTGTTGGATGGCATCAGATGAATGGGTCTTTAAAAACTCTCCGATTTTTAACAGTTCATCAGTTACATAGGGATCATCCAATATATTTTTACTATTTAAATCGTTAGGGCGGCAAAAACTGATATATTTTATTTCATCGGGATTTAAGCACTCTGGCGTTATGCGGATAAAATCAAGGCAAATATGAGGCCCTATTAAAAGCTGCTTCCCTTGAATTTTAGCGCCCGATAGAAGATCGATAATGAGCTGCTGACATATTTCCGATGCAAATGGGGGGTCCAGCAGAGTTTCTAAATCTTCATCTATTCGATCCAATTTGACTCTTAATAGAGTCTTGAGTCTGTCATAGATCCAATCTTTGACATCCATGCAATCCAAGTTCAGTACTTTTGATTCATACCTCGCTTGGACACTGAAAGTAAGTGCCCTTAATAGAGTGAGACAGTGATAGATTTTTTCAGTTAATCCCCGATCTTCTGAAGAGAGGCATGCGGTTGCAAGTTCTGATTTTTCATGAGGATCTAATTCATCTAAAGCTCTTTTAAATGACAAAGCAAACGCCTGGTGTTGCTGATCATTAAGACAATCGTGACGATAAATCACTCCTCCACCCTGCTGTTGAACAGGAAAAGGATCGTAGCAATAATCCTGACTCTCCTTCCAGGTCACTCGAGGATGGCATCCGTCGTCAACATAAGCATCTAAAAAAAGCTCTAGCACAGTCGAAAGCCAAATCTGTTGAGTATCATTTGAAGTGGCTTTTTTATTGTAGTAGACCGCTTTTAACCGACTTAAAAAGCTGGGATAGCATATGGCATCAAGGGCTTTTGCCATTTGAGAGGTCCTCTCTCCGGAGCAGATTTTCTTACTTTCACCTTCTCTAAAAGATCCCGGGTTCCCTTTGGAAAGCTGTGGTTGAGAAGGCAGATAAAAATGAGAAGTTGCACGCAGTGTAATTTTAGTGATTAACATAAGCACAGGAAAACAACTTAAAACTGCTAGAGCTTTGATGAGGGGGGTAGCTTCGATGCTTGCAAATAGGGCAGCCGCGATTACACCGAAAAAAGAAGCAACGTACGAAATCACTTTCAAAACGGACTGCCAGTAAAAAACTGGACTGTTTTGAAATTGGATAGGCTCCTTCCCATCTTTTTCCGGAGGGCCTACGACAACAGCAACTCGACCTCCTAAATGAAAATACGCATCAATAGATTCTATCATCCTTTGACGCCATGAAATAGGGTGATGACGATATTGAATAGGAGTAAAAAAACTAATATAAGTTGAATTCATGCAAAAATAATTTTAAGTAAATATAGAATACATTAATTGATGGTTACAGGGAGTTTTCTCATACGAGCTTCATTCTATCGTATTTGAATTTATTTCTAAAGAGATCCGGCCTTATCGCTCACAAATCAGAAGCTCTTGGACTTTTTCAAAAAGCTTTTCGAGATGCTCGGGGGATTTCCCTCCGGCTTGCGCAGCTTCAGGTTTGCCTCCGCCGGATCCTCCGACAATCGGAGCGACCTCTTTGAGGATCTGCATTGCGTTGAGGCCTTTCTTGACGTAATCGGCAGTGACTCTAAGAAGCACTTGGCAGCGGCCTTCTGAGCGGAGGGCCAATAAAATCACGCCGGAAGAAAATCGCCCGGAGATCTCTTCGGCTAAGGCACCGAGTTCATCCGATCCCACAGAGGCAATCGAAGCTACGAATGGAATAGAGCCGACATGGGAGGCTTTTTGAATCAAACTTTGAGCCATTTCTTTGAGGACAATACGGCGAGCGGCCTTGAGATGCTGCTCAATCTGTTTCTTTTCTTCCATTTGTGCTTGGATTTTAGCTTCGAGATCTTTTTCATGAGCGCGGACTATCTCTTCCGCGGCTTTTCCGGATGTTGCCTCGATGCGGCGGACGCCGGCAGCGATGCTGCCTTCTTTAAGGATCCGGAAATATCCGATGTTGCCGGTGCGAGAGGTATGTGTTCCTCCGCAGAGCTCTTTTGACTCTTCGATGTCGATGACACGGACTTTGGCGCCGTATTTATCTCCGAAGAATTGTTTGATCTCCGGCATCTTTTGCACTTCTTCATAAGCAAGCTCGTAGGCTTTCACCGGTTTGTTCTCGCGGATCTTTTCATTGACGAGGTCTTCCGCTTTTTGAAGATCTTCTTTAGATAGCGCTTTATGATGGGAAAAGTCAAAACGGAAACGGGTCGCTTCAACGAGAGATCCCGCCTGTTTGATGTGAGGGCCTAGGACTTGAACAAGGGCCCAATGGAGGAGGTGTGTTGCGGTGTGGTTGTTTTGGATCATCTGACGCCGTCCGTGCTCGACAGAAGCGGTGAGGAGATCTCCCACACGGATCGTGCCTGATTGGCAGGACCCGATATGGACAACAACGCCTGGGTAGGGAGCTTGGCAGTCGGTGACTTTGAAAACCGTCTGATCGTGAGAAAGCGTTCCGGTGTCGCCGACTTGCCCCCCTTTTTCAGCGTAGAACGGCGTTTGATCGAGAAGGATAAATCCTTCATCGCCTGCATGCATCTCTTTGACAAAAGCGCCGTTAATTAAAATCCCTTGGACTTTAGCATCGATCTTTTCATCGGTAAATCCGACAAATTTGCATGGGTGTTTCGCAGCAAAATCTTTGTAGACGCTGTCTTCGACAGCTTGATCTTCTTTGATATGCGCGGCTTTGGATTTTTCACGGGCTTGCTCTTCAAGCAGCTGATAGGCGTCGAGATTGACGGTGAGATGAGAATCTTTCGCAATCAGCAGGACTTCTTCAAGTGGAAGACCATAGGTGTCTTTGAGCTTGAAGGCTTCTTCGCCGGTGATCTCTTTGTGAGGACGGCCTTTGGCATCGGAGATGACGGCGCTTAAAATATTTCCGCCGCGCTTGAGGGTGCGGAGGAAAGATTCTTCTTCGAGGGTAAGAATTTCAGCAATGCGATTTTCGGAAGCTTTGAGTTCAGGATAGTCTTCTCCCATGAGGGCAACTAAACGAGGGAGGACCTTTGCGAGGAAAGGATCTTGAATTCCGAGCATTCTTCCATAACGGACTGCGCGGCGGAGGAGTTTTCTTAAAACATAGCCGCGCTCGACGTTGCTGGGTTGCGCGCCATCGGCAATTGCAAAAGAAAGCGACCGGATGTGATCCGCGATGACGTGGAACGCAGGGGCTATTTCTTGATCGTGGGCGTTGTATTTTTTCCCGGAGACTTGTTCGGTTTGTGCAATAATGCCTTGGAGGATATCAGTTGAAAAAACGTTATCGACGCCCAATTTTAATGCAACGACGCGCTCTAAGCCGGCGCCGGTATCAATCGATTGTTTAGGGAGAGGGGTCATCTTGCCGGAAGCGTCCCTGTTAAATTGCATGAAGACGAGGTTCCAAAATTCAATGTACCGCTCCCCGGCGGTGTCGTCTTTGACGGATACAGCAGAGCCGTACTTGGATCCGCGGTCATAGTAGAGCTCTGAGCAAGGACCGCAGGGTCCCGTGTCGCCCATGGCCCAGAAGTTATCTTTTTCATCCATCCGGACGATGCGGGAGGCCGGGACAATTTTTTTCCAAATTTCCGCGGCTTCATCGTCTTCGCGAAAGACGGTGATCCAGATTTTCTCAGGATCGAATTGAAAAACCTTAGTGGAGACTTCCCAGGCATAGGAGATCGCTTTTTCTTTAAAATAGTCTCCAAAGGAAAAATTGCCGAGCATTTCAAAGAAGGTGAGATGGCGGCTGGTGTGGCCGACATTATCGAGATCGTTGTGTTTACCGCCCACGCGGATGCATTTTTGAGAGGTGGCTGCTGTTTTGTAATCGCGCACGGTCTTCCCGAGGAAGACATCCTTGAACTGGTTCATTCCGGCATTGGTAAAAAGAAGGGTCGGATCGTCATGCGGAACAACGGATGAAGATGGAACCACCCGGTGGTTGTGGTCTTTAAAATATTTTAAGAAGTTGCGGCGGATCTCTTGCGATAACATACATTTCCCTCTAAAAATGCATTAGCATATCAGCATGGACTCAAACGGTCAATTTTTCTCATAGGATAAAAGAAAGTTCTCTTATATATTGTCCCGTACGAGTACATATTTAACAAAGGTTTCACTGTTTCTGCTGACGCGAAAACTTCCGCGGCTCAACGCTCGTAAAGCGCGCAGTATTAAGCAAATACAGCGATCTTTACGACCGTTGAACCCCGGGATTTTGGCGCACCAGAAATGGCAAAAACTTTTGTCAAGCTGTACTAGCCTCATATCAGATGACAATTTTGAAAGGGATGTTCACATGGATACAGAATTAAAAAAACAGTTAAGCAAGATAGCCAATACGATCCGGGAGCTTTCCATGGAAGCCGTCCAAAAGGCTAACTCCGGACACCCGGGCCTGCCGATGGGATGCGCAGAGTTCGGCGCTTATCTCTATGGTTGTTTGTTAAGGCATAATCCGAAAGATTCAAAATGGATCAACCGGGACCGGTTTGTCTTATCTGCCGGCCACGGTTCGATGCTGCTCTATTCATGTCTGCATCTGGCAGGGTTTAAGCTTTCGATGGAAGATATCAAGCAATTCCGTCAGCTCAAGTCGCTCACTCCAGGACATCCCGAATTCCATATCACCGACGGTGTCGAAGCGACAACAGGACCCTTAGGTCAAGGCGTAGCCAATGCGGTCGGGCAAGCCTTGGGCCTAAAAATCCTCGGGAAAAAATTCAACACAGAAAAATTTACCCTTTTCAACAGCAAAGTCTACTGCTTGGCTGGAGACGGCTGCATCATGGAGGGGATCTCTTCCGAAGCGTCTTCCCTGGCAGGCCATTTAGCCTTGGATAACCTTGTGCTGATTTACGACGCCAATAAAGTGACTTTGGATGGTTTTCTCAATGAATCGTGTTCCGAAGACACCAAAATGAGATACCGCTCTTATGGATGGGATGTTTACGATGTCGATGGGTACGACTTTGAACAGATGAATCAAGTTTTTTCTGAGATCCGCGGGTCTCAAAAAAGGCCGTGCCTGGTGATGATGCATACGATCATCGGGAAAGGATCTCCCAATAAAGCCGGAACGCATAAAGTCCACGGCAGCCCTTTAGGGCAAGAAGAAGTCGAAGCGACAAAAAAAGCGCTGGGGCTTCCTGAGGAAAACTTCTTCGTCCCTCCCGGGATCTATGAGTTTTTTAAGGCAAAAGCTGAAGAAGGATCTAAACTCGAAGCTGCCTGGCATGAGACATTTAAAAAGTGGAGCGCAGCCAACCCAGAGCTTGCTAAAGATTTTAATAAGATGCTCCAGCACGAGCTTCCTGCGGA